>Ga0194121_10001153_pt1 | contig 45879 bp, 34 predicted proteins | sample TA2MahCa50mmetaG_FD_148609 | JGI IMG/M metagenome (GOLD analysis project Ga0194121, IMG submission 148609) | Freshwater microbial communities from Lake Tanganyika, Tanzania - TA2015020 Mahale Deep Cast 50m | ecosystem: Environmental > Aquatic > Freshwater > Lake | place: Tanzania: Lake...
GGCGTGTGTGGCGAGTCGATGACGTAGCCGCCATCGGGATCGGATTTGCCGATGATTCGGCCGCCGGGAGTGCCGGCTCCGGCGAAGACGATCGAATAGGCGTGCTCCCAATGATCGCGGCCTTGGAAGGCGTTGAGTCGCGGCGTGCGGCCGAACTCGGTGATGAAGCAGACGAGTGTTTCGGCGAGCAGGCCGCGTTGGTTCATGTCTTGGATGAGAGTGGCGAACGCTCGATCGGTGCTGCCCATCATCACCCAGGTGCCGATGCCATAGCGTCCCTCGCCGCCCGCCTTGTTACGGATCGTGCCGCAAGAGCCGTTCGTGTAGATCAAATCGTGATGGTCCCAGTTCAAGTTGAACCCGCCGGGAGTGTCGTCCGTCAGCGGCCAGCGCACATCGACGGTCACGAATCGCACGCCCGCTTCGATCAGCTTGCGGCCGACGAGATAGCAGGCTCCACGATGGCCTTTGCCATACAACTCGCGAGTCGTCGGAGATTCCGACTTCAAATCAAACGCCGCTTCGACGCGTGAACTGGTCAGCGTGTCGAACGCTTGCGAGTAAAAGCGATCCATGCCATCGACGTTGCGGGCACCGGCGAAGCGAGCATCGAGCGACGCCAGCATTTCACGACGACCAGACAAACGCGAACCGGCGTTCTCGCCGCGTGGCAGCAAGTCGGCGACTTTCCAGTTCGGAGACGACACATCGCTGCCGCCGGTCTTGAAGACACGCGAGGCGGCGGGCAGGAAGCCAGTGCGAGCCGACGCATTTTGCTCGTCGTTACCGGGGACCATGATGTACGGCGGCAAGTCGCGACACTCGCTGCCGAGTATTTTTGTGGAGATACAGCCGATGTCCGGCATCTCCATCGGGCTGCTGGGGTGCGATCCGGAGAGCATGTACTGCGTGCCATCAGGATGCCCATTGGCGCCCCCTTTGGCATGTCGCATCGAACGGACGACCGTCAGCTTGTCGGCAACTCGCGCGGTATTGGCGAGCAGCTCCGTGAATTGAATTCCCGGTACGTTGGTCGAGATCGGCTTGTGCGGACTGCGATGATCGGCCACGGCATCGGGCTTAGGATCCCATGTGTCGATGTGCGACAAGCCTCCTTGCTCAAGAATGACCAGCACATTCTTCGCGGCGGCCTTGCGACCGCTCGCCGCTTGAGCTTGCACGGCCAGCCACTGCGGCAACGACAGGCCGAGCACTCCGGCCGATCCCACGTGCAGCGCTCGGCGGCGCGACCACGAAGCAGGCATCAACGAAGATTTGCTCATCACGGTTCACAACCTTGAGGCGGGAACGATCGGCGGGGCGACACAAAATAACCTGACCGGCCGGACGAGAGAAGATCGCCGCTCAGATTCATCGTAGCGAAACTCGCCAGGGTTCAGGTTTGTTTGGGGCAAACGGTACGATTCTGCCGAAGCCCCAAACGTGACGTTGGAGGCGGGTGATGTCTGAGCTCTCGCGAAGGCTTCTTCTTGGCTCGCTGGCCGTGCTCTGCTTCGATGTCCGGCTGACGGCCGACGAGCCAAACGTGTGTTCTCGCTCTCCGGTAGCCATCGGGATCGGGATCTGTTGGTTCAGCCGCTTGAAGGCTTCGATGTTGCCGAAGACGGCGACCTCTTGAACGGGCAGCACGCTCCAAGCTACTTCTTGAATTGCCACTGTTCATCAAAGAAGCCGGCGCGGATCACGTTTTCCGTCAACGGCACATCCGGTTTCCGATCCGTAGGAATCTGCAACACGGCCCAGTCACCCCAACGCGGGAACAGCAGGTAGTTCACCTTCGCCAACTCCGCCTCGCGAAACGTGTGGCCGCTGTTGAGGACCACATAATGTCCACCAGACAACGGCAGCGGATTGGGAGCAATCAGTGCCGGAGCGTGCGTTGCGGCAGGGTAATCTTGTTCGTCCATCCGCAATCGATCTTTTGTCCAAGTCAGCGGCAATTGTGGCAGGACTCGAGCGATCAGTGAATTGCTTCCCGGATCGCCGAAGAGGATCAGGTTTCGCGTTTGAAAGTCGGTCGGAGTCACCTGATCGTCGTTCTTGATCGGCAGCGTGCCGCGAAAGTAGTGCTGCCATTCGTCCGCAAATCGACGCAAGCTGGCCTCCGCGTATTCCTGAACGGAGACGTTCCACGGTTGTCCCGTGCCTCGCACGCAAAGGAACGGTTCAGTGAATGCGTCGTCGATCGGACCTTGCAGTGCGGGACGCTTGCGGTTGCGTCGTGCCGCAGGCTGCTCTTCCGCGATTCTCCAGCCATCTTCACGGCGAGCCAATTCGATTCGTTCGATGTCCGGAACGAGAATCTCCGCCGATGACGCACCGATGCGGAGCCACTTCGCTCGTTCAGGAAGTGCGGCCACGAGGATTGCAAACCGCGAGATGTTTCGTGGTTCGTCGATCATCAGCCGATCGCCGGCCAGCTTCGCCGACAACTCCGCGCGAGCGTAATGCTGGTCGAGTTGCAGCACCTCCAGCCAATGGCAACGGCTGTATTTGAGCGTCCAGGTTACAAACCGGAGTTCTCGTGGATGGCGCGGAGCACTGGCGACGTGTTCGCCGATGCGACGCATCTGCTCGGCGTGCGTCACGGGATCGATGACGTGCCCGGTGCCGGGGGAGATGAGGTTCGTCATCGTCAGCCCTTCGCGCTGCATCGCCTCCCCCATGATGACGTGAGCTTGAAAGAAAATATCTTTCTCTCCCATGCAGGCGATCGCCGGCACGACTCCCGCGTTGGCCGCATAGTCCACAGAGTCGAGCATGTGCAGGCCGAGCTCCTGATGCTCCGGCAATGCGCCGATCTTCACGAAGTTCGGCAACGGCGTTTCGGAGAACTTGTGTGTGTCCACATAGCCGCAATACGGGCCGAGCGCGGCGAAGCGATCGGGATGCTTCAGTCCGAGGTGCCACGTACCCGAAGCACCCATGGACATCCCACGCAGTACGATTCGGCCTCGGTCGATGTTGTATCGAGTGCAAACGTTGTCGATCGCCTCGATAACATCGGCCTCACCCGCCCAGCGATAGCAATTCTCGACGCGGCCGAGCGGATGCAGTTCGATGAAAGGCTGATCGGGCGGCGACGGATTTGGGCCGTCGCCTTCGTCAAACCGCGCAATGAATTTCAATTCGCTCATCCCGACCGGACGCGTGCTGCCGTGCAGAACGACATCCAGACGGCTGGGAGTCTTGGGGTCGAACCCCTTCGGAACAATCAGGCCATACGGCTGCACCGAGTGGTCGATCTTCGAGAGATATCCCAACGCTAGCTTGCCTCGCCGATTGTACCAAGGGGGCACTGCCGGAGGCTTGAGGCTCTGACGCTCGCGGGCGCGATGGAGAGCTTTCTCCAACAACGCAACATCCGCCGGAGTGAACTCGCGGTCGTACTTCAGTGCCCAGGTCAGCCCTTTCACGAAGATGGAATGGTCGGCAGAAAGCTGATTTTGATCGAGGTCCGCTTGCAGTTCGGCCACTGCGGTCTCGAAAGCATTTCGTTGAGCCTCCGACAGCGGCTGAGGTGTTTGTCCCCAACCGATCGCCTGCGTGATTCCAAGGATGAGAATCACGACCACACATTCACAAACGGCTCGTCGCATCGCAGTCTCCCTGTAGCCGACAGTCAGTCTTCGAGTGTGCAGGATCGTAAGAGTCGTTCGCGCATGCTGCCATCAAGACTGCGTTGTCCGCAAGCGGAACTCTCTTGGTAGAATGACCACTCGTTGAGACCTGACGGTGTTGGTATGATCCCGCCACGGGAGTTGCTCGCGAGCGATTCATCCGTGATCGCTGCCCGATTTCGATTTGATGGAACGGATGTCGCATGTTCTCGATCCAGTCATCCGCCGGACGCCTGTGTGACACTCCGTCGCGGCGCGAGCTGTTGACGGTCGGCGGACTGTCGCTGCTTGGGTTGGGTCTGCCGACCTTCCTGCGGCAGCAAGCGTTGCAAGCCGCTCCGAATGCCAATGTCTCAGCTCGAGTCATCAGTCGGCCGGCAATGGCGGACTCGGTCATCTTAATTTACTTGCAAGGCTCGCCGAGTCACATCGATCTGTGGGATCCGAAGCCTGACGCGCCAGCGGAGATTCGTGGCGAGTTTCGTCCGGTTGCGACGCGTGCTCCGGGAATGATGCTGGGCGAAGTTCTTCCGATGCTCGCCGAGCAGGCTCAGCACTTCACGCTCATCCGCTCGATGGGAGTCAAACCGAAGGGGCTGCGAAATCATGGCTCGGCGATCTACATGCTGATGACGGGGACCGACCCCGGAAATTTTTCGGTGACGGGTTTAGCCGTGCCGCCGTCGCGTGACGATCTGCCGTCGGTCGGTTCAATTGTGGCTCGGCAACGACCGTCGGCGTCCGGCGGGCTGAGCTACGTCGCCGTCTGTGGGCCGGTCAAAGAGGGAAAGGAGATTGGCGTCGGTCAGTCGGCTGGCATTCTCGGTCCCGGCTTCGATCCATTCACGATGTACGATGACCCGACTCAACCGCTGAAACTCGACGCCTTCACGCTTCCCGGTGACGTGACGCTGGATCGGCTGCAGACGCGAGTCGATTTGCGAGCGACCATCGACGCACGACGTGAGGCCGTCCGAAGCGCGGCAACCTTTGATACTTACTACGAGCGAGCGCTGGGCCTCGTACAATCGCACCAGGCCGTGCGGGCGTTCCGTCTCGATGCCGAGTCAGATGCGACTCGTGAACGTTACGGCAAGACGCGGTTCGGTCAGAGTTGTTTGCTGGCTCGAAGGCTCGTCGAAGCCGGGACACGCTTCGTACAAGTGACTTGGCCGGCTCGATCCGACGACGAACCGGTTGCCGGCCCGGATGGTTCGTGGGACACGCATCGCAACAACTTCCCGACGCTGCGTGAGCACCGTTGCCCGTACTTCGATCGCTCGATGTCCGCGCTGATCGCCGATCTCGCCCAGCGTGGGATGCTGGCAAGAACGATGGTCGTTGCGATTGGCGAGTTCGGCCGTTCGCCAAAAATCGGAGTGGCAACGACCGACAACGTCGGCCCCGGCGGACGAGATCACTGGCCCGAATGCTACTCGTGCCTGATCGCTGGCGGCGGCGTCCGCCCGGGACAGGTCTACGGCGAATCCGATCGCTTCGCCGCTTGGCCGAAGAGCAACCCGGTGCATCCTTACGATCTCATCACCACGGTCTATCATGCTCTGGGAATCGACCCGGCGACCGAGTACCACGATTCGCTCAATCGCCCGCGCCGGCTCGTCGAACACGGGCAGCCGGTGCTGAGTTTGTTCTGAGAGTCTTTTAGCCCGACCGATAAGGGGTCGGCCTACAAGAATCCCTTCCCGAAGATCATGTCGGAATACGAACCGTCCGGCAGATGCAGCGGGTCGATCAGCCGATAGCGATTTAACGTCATCGGATTGAGTTCGATTCCCAAGCCGGGGGCTTTGCTGAGTGTCAAGTGCCCGTCGCGCACGACCAGCGGTTCGACGAGCAACTCCTCAATGAACGGGTTGCCGGTTTGATCGAATTCGACGGTGATCCCGTGTGGCAGCGCGGCGACGATGTGCGCGTTCGCCGTGATCGCCACCGCGTCGCTCCAGGTATGCGGGGCGACTCGCAGGCCGGCGGTCAAAGCCAGATCGGCGACACGCTTCGCCTCGGTGATTCCCCCGCAGCGGCTGACGTCGGGCTGGACGATGTCGAGTGCTCCGGCGCGGATCAGCTCGCGAAAACCTTGCAGTCCGAATTCGTTTTCTCCGGCGGCGAGTGGTGGCGAGGCTCGTGAACTCAAGGCGACATACGAGTCGATGTCTTCTGGCTCAAACGGTTCCTCGAACCAGAAGACGTTGTTCTCCGTCAGAAATTCGGCGAGCGTCGTGGCATCCTCCAACGAGTACCGCATCGACCCGTCGCACATTACGTCGTTGCGTGGTCCGATCGCTGCACGCACCGCACGCACTGCCTCGCGATCGCCGTCGCCGCCGTATCCCAATCGCATCTTCACTCGACGGAATCCACGGTCGATTAACCGCGCCGCTTCTTCGGCCAGAGCCGCCGGCTCTTTCCACAACAGGGCACTTGCGTACGCCGGGCAGGTGATGCGTTGTCCGCCGAGCAGCTCCCACACGGGCTTGCCGAGTGATTTGCCTCGCAGATCCCAGCAGGCGGTGTCGATCGCGCCGATGGCGGACATCGCCGCTCCCTTACGTCCGTACCAGCGAGTGATGCGATACATCTTCTGCCAGAGCGTTTCGACGTCTTTCGGATCCTCGCCGATGAGCAGCGGTGCGAGCTGCTGCTGCACGATCAGATGCACCAACCCCGGATGCGAGTACGCCGTGCCGATTCCGACCGCTCCTGCATCCGTGTGCACCAGCACCAGCGAAGTGACTCGCGCCGTGCATTGGCCGCCGGCATAGCGGAAACCATCGGCGTACTCAAAGCGAAGCGTGATCGTCTCCAGGTGGTCGATTTTCATGCCGTCGTTCCTTGGCGATGATTGGAAAGCGTCAGGTTAGAAGGAATCGCCTTCGACGTCACTCATCGAAAGAAGCTCCGTCTTTGCCGACTCCGACCTTGCGTCGGTGGTCCCCGCGTTTTTGCGCTACTCAACTGTCCATGAGGTTTCCGGAGCCCACAAGCGCGGGAACCGCCGAGGTGAACTCCGTGGTGGAAAGAAAGCCATGGGCTTCAAGCTTGTTTGCCTGAACGTCCGCCGATGAATAGTCTGCCGCGATGACGACTTCGATTGCCATCGGTTCGATTTTCCTTGAGTGCAATCACTTCGGTGGTGTGCCGGCAGACATCGAAAGTTTTCGCCGCAGCGAACTCTTTTACGATGCCGAGGTGCTCGACCGTACGGCTGGCACCGTTGGCGGGATGCTAAGCGTTTTGCGTGAGCGATCCGTCGCGATCCAGCCGCTGTTGGTGGCCAGCGCCTGCCCCAGCGGACCCGTGACCGCGGACTGTTACCGGCAATTGAAACGAGAGTTGCTCGATCGCCTGCAAGCATCGAAACCAGTTAGAGGAGTGTTGCTGGCTCTGCACGGTTCGGCGGCTGTCCAGGGAATCGGCGATCTCGAAGGTGATTTGCTAGCGGGTGTGCGGGCGGTCGTCGGCGAAAACATACCCGTGGTCGCAACGCTCGATCTGCACGCGCATGTCACTGAGCCGATGGTGCGTTACGCCGATGCGTTGATCGCGTGGGAGACGTACCCGCACAAAGATTCCTTTACGACCGGCGAGCGGGGCGCGCGGGCGTTGTTGCAGATTTTGGATGGCACTTTGCGACCAGCGATGGTGCTGGCGAAGGTCCCTGTACTGGTGAGCGGAGTGCTCGGCCACACTGAAGGCCCGGGGCCATTCGCCGACGTCATGCGATTTGCCAAGTCGTTCGAGCAAAGCGACGGCGTGTATTCGACGAGTGCGTTCCTCGTTCACCCGTACCTCGACTTGCCGGATATGGGTGGTGGTGGATTGGTCATCACGGACGATGATCCGCTCGAGGCCGAACGGCTCGCTCGGCAAATCGCTGAGTTGTTTTGGCAGAAGCGATTCGAGTTGGAACCGCCGGTCTTCTCACCCGCCGACGCAATCGCTCGCGGCATGCAAATCAAAGATGGTCCCGTGTTGTTGGTCGAGACCGCCGATTGCTGCGGCGGCGGAGCGGCTGGAGACAGCGCGGCGTCATTACGAGCATTGCTGGCCGCGAACGTCGATCAATCGAGTCTCATCCCGATCGTCGATCCAATCGTCGCAGCGGAGTGTCACGCAGCGGGAGAAGGTGCCGAAATCTCGGTGCGACTCGGTCATCGCGTCGATCCGAAATGGGGCGAACCAGTCGCAGTGACGGGCCGAGTTCGCAAGCTCAGCGACGGTCGGTTTCGCTATCGAGGGGGCATCTGGGACGGACAAGCGGGGAACATGGGACCGTCTGCCGCGCTGCAAGTCGGCAGCCTTCAGATCGCGATTGCTTCGCACGGCACCTACGAATGGTGCGGTGAGCAATACGAGTTGCTGGGGCTGGATGCTCGAATGGCGAAGTTCGTCGTCGTGAAGAATCCGATGAACTACAGCATGGCCTACGGCGAGATCGCGAAGGGTGAGTTCATTCTCAACACCCACGGGCCGACTCCTGCCACGCTGCGCGGGATCCGATTCCAAAACGTTCGGCGACCGTACTACCCGGCTGATGCCGAGATCGCTGACCTGCAACCAACCGTCTATCAAAGCGTCTCACGTTTTGGTCGGCAGAGTTAAGCCGCCGGTATCGAAAACAGCCGCTCGGCATTCTCGCAGAGAATCAGCCGCTTCTCGCGATCGGTCAGGTCGGCATGATCGATGCGGATGCGTTGCATCGACGTGTGGTATAGCGGTGTATCGGTGCCGAACAGCACACGCTCGGCTCCAACTTCACGCACGGCCCATTCGATGAGGTTCGGTGTGATAGACCGAGAGCTCGATGTGTCGGCGAAGACGTTGCCGTGACGGCTCTGTTGGATGGCTCGGACCTGATGCGTGTAGTCGTTGTCCCAGCCGCAGCCGATGTGAGCGAGGATCAACTTCATTTCAGGAAACTGATTTGCGAACTTGACCAACTCGGCGGCGAGGCTGTTCTTCTCGCTGCTGTGCGACAGCACGACAGCACGATGTCGCGCGGCGAATTCGAAGATCGCCGCTCCGTAGTCCTGAATCGGATAGACGTGCTCTTCGGGATGAATCTTGATCCCGACGCACGTCGGAAGTCGCAGCATCTCTTCCGCTTGTTGGTACGTTTCGGTCCGTCGCGGATCAATCACGACGTACTGCAACAGTCCGGGCGTGGCAGCGACGATGCTCGCGGCGTTGCGATTGCCGATGACGGCATCCGCTTTTCCTCGCGGCAACAACGATTCCAGCGGCGAGGCGATCGTCAACCGGATGTTCGCTCGCCGCGCTCGTTCGACAACGAGTGCCGCGTCGCCAGTCATCAGCTCATTGACGAGGTCGTTGCGTCCGCAGTCATAGCGCCCAAAGTGAGCGTGGACGTCGATTGCGGGGATGGTTTCCATTGACATGAATCCCTCATTCTGGATTTTCAACATTAGTGCGAGTCATAGCTGGATTCGCCAGAATTCAGCCGTAATTGACAAAACGCTGAACTCTGGCGAGTTCAGCGACGGAACAATTTGTGACTGTTGTCACTCGAATTCGCGAGGCGTCGGGCGTGCTGGCAGCGCGGCCATGATCAAGAGCATCGCTCCCACAAGGATTCCAATGGCTGTGTGAAAGCTGGCAATGCGGCCAAAGCGATCGGCGATGAAGCCGAACAGGATCGATGCGAAACCGACCAACGAGCTGAGCAGATTCAGGTAAGCGATATTCACTCGCACCTGCGACTTGGCGGAGGAACTGGCGATGTAGTTGGGGAAATAAACGCCGAACAGCTCCCCCGCGCCGAGCCAGCCGAACGCCAGCAGATACCATCGCCCCTCGGCGTTGAGCACCCAGGCCATGCCGAACAGCAGGATGGCCGTCGTGGTCAGCAACATCGTCTTGGGATTGGTCTGTATCAGCAGCCAGCCAAGGAGCACTCCGGCGATCGCTTTGAATCCGAATCGCAAGAACTGCTGCGTGCCCAAGGTGGTCGCGACTTCCTCGCCCAGAACGCTCTTGGCGTGCAGCGACACGTTGTCGAAGATCGCATTGCCGCCCGAATAGACCAGCAAGTAGGCGACCGCTCCGACGACAAGCGGCCGGAACGTGAAGAACTGACGCAGTCCGCTCATGATCTCGCTCCCGCGCGATGACTCGGCAGAGGCGGCGGGAACGGCGTTGGGAATTGGCACCACGAACGACGCGGCGATCAGCATTTCCAACAGCAGTAAGGGAGTGGCCGCCGCAAACAGCACGGCGTAGTTGTTCGGAAACGGCAGCCCGATCGAGATGCCGGTCATCGGAGCTTTGGCGAACATCGAATCCTGCACCAACGAACCGATGCATGCCAAGAGCGGCCCGACTCCGAACGTTAGGCCCAGCGCTTTGCCGCGCCGCGAGGAGGAGACGCCGCGACGCAGCACTTCCCACATCGTTGTCAGTAACACGCCGTTGCACGCGCCGAACACCGCACCATGAGCGATGACGAACCACGTCACAACGCTCGGCGACAGGCCCGACCAGATCGCCAGCGGCACCGCAGCCGTCGTGCACGCCATCACCAACATCGGCAGGACGAGCAGCGGCTTGAGCATTTTCGGTTGCGGAAAGAACCACGCGACCAAGATCGGCATCGCCCCCAACCATTGATAGATCGCATGTGGCAGATTGGCGATCGTGTTGCTGTTGCCGAGTTGCTCCAACAAATTCGCGTGCGGCAGTCCAACGTACGACACCGGAGCGGACAGATAAAACAAGCACCAAAATCCCGCGAAGCAAAAGATGTTGCGGGCCTGCTGGCCCGCCGACAGCGGACAATCGTCTTCAGCCTGCGGAATGGATTCGGACATGTGGTTCCCCTGAGACTGGTCGATTCGCTGCGGTGCACGATAAAAACTTGGAATCATTCCGGCTATCTAGAGGCTGCCATGCATCGTCCAACCTATCGCGCGGGAATCATCGGATTGGGATTCATTGGTGGTGGCGACCAAGTTTCGGGAGATCGTTTGGGACAGCGAGTGGAGGATCTCGACGGTACTCACCGTGAAGCTTTGTCGAAGCATCCGCGAGTGCAATTGGTCGCCGGCAGCAGCCGCGATGCCGGTCGACGGGAACGATTCGCTCAAAGAACCAACGCGGGCACCTACACCGATTGGCGAGCGATGCTCGCTCATGAAAAACTGGACATCGTCGGCGTTGCTTCGTTTGCGTCGAGCCATGCGGAGCTGGTCGTGGCCTGTGCCGAAAGCGGCGTCCGCGCGATTTTTTGCGAGAAGCCGATTGCCACTCGCTTGGCCGATGCTGAGCGGCTGATCGCGGCCTGTGAGCAGTCCGGCAGCTTGCTGGTCATCAATCACAACCGGCGGTTTCATCCACATTTTCGCGAACTGCGCAACCGTATCGCCGCCGGCGAACTGGGAGAACTCACCGGAGTTTGGCTGCAATGGGGCACCGGACGGCTGGGAAACGTTGGCACGCATTTCATCGATGCCGCGATGATGTTGACTGGTCGACGAGTGCAGGCAGTCTCGGCGACGCTGGATTCGACCGGCCGGCCCGATTGCCGAGGTTCGGAGTTCCGCGATCCCGGCGGCTGGGCGATGCTGAAGTTCGACGGCGGACTGATCGGTCACGTTCATGCCCCCGACAATCCGACCGGCCCCGCAGGAATCGTCGTGCAGGGAACGCTCGGCCGGGCTTGTGTCACCGGTGGAAATGCCGAAATGAATTGGTGGGACGGACGAAGCTCCAAGTTGCCTGGTCCGTCCACCGCCGCTGGAACCTCGATGGACATCGCCGTGCGCGAGATTGTCGCGTGGCTGGACGACAAGACGCAGGTCTGTTGCGCGGCTGAAGAGTCCGCTCGCGTGCTGGAAGTCATCCTCGGCTGCCACGCGTCGCACGCTCGGCAAGCCGCGTGGGTTGAGTTGCCGTTGAGCGGTGCCGATCGCGATCGTGAAGTGCGGAGCGGTTAACTTTGGAGTGCTCCGGCACAGCGGAGATTTGGATGCGGCTTTGCCGTTTTCTTTTTTGGTCCGAATCCTAATTCTACTTGCGAGTCAACGACTAAAGCGGCCATGCCGCGATCCAAAAATTCAAAGCTCCGTCAAGCCGGAGCACTCCAAAAGGGGGACACATGCCTGATATTGCTGAAATCAAACGGACGTTGCGTGGGCCGATGATTCCGGTCATCACAAACTTGAACAAGGACTTGTCGATCGACCACGCCGCCATTCGTGAGAACGTGCGGTTCGTGATCGATCGCGGAGTAACACGCGGCCAAGGGGTGCTGTTGGCGGTCGGAGCTGGCGGCGACTTTCCGATGCTGACAGTCGACGAACGCAAAGCCGCAGCGCGGACGATCGTCGCAGCGGCGCAGGGACAAGTCCCAGTCATCGTCGGTGCGCAGGACACGAATCCGGCCGTCTCGATCGAGATGGCTCAGTGGTCCGAAGAGATCGGCGCCGACGCGGTTCAGATGAGCGCGGGCTACTACTATGCCTCGAGTGACGAAGACTGCCTGCGGTACTTTCAAGCCGTCCACGACGCGACCTCTCGGATCGGGATCATGATCTACAACACGCATTGGGAGGGCTACAACTTGTCGCTCGATCAGGTTGCTCGACTGGCCGAACTGCCGCGCTGTGTGTCGTTAAAGTGGTCCACTCCCGACGGAGGCTACAGCTACGTTCGCGGAGTTCACCGCTTCGCCGATCGTTTCGCCGTTGTGGACAACCAGGGATTGGCCGTGATGAACCACATGCTTGGCGGCACCGGCTTCATCACGCACTTGGCCACGATTTGGCCGGAACATCAAGTCGAAATGTGGCGACGGCTGGAAGCTGGCGACTATGTGGCTGCACAGAAAATGCAGACAGACGCCAAATGGCCCTGGAGCGATTTTCGATCGAAGATGTGGGGCCGCACGGCTGCGGAAAGCCCGGTGGTGAAAGCCGCGTTGGAACTTTGCGGCCGACCCGGTGGACCGAATCGGCTGCCGACTCGATCGCTCGATGCCGAAGAACGCGCGGAGTTGCGCGAGCTCTTGAAGCGGATCGGCGTGCCGACCGTCCAATGACGAATGACGAAGCTCCAATGACGAATCGGCGAACGTTCCTGTTCGTCATTCGTCACGCGGCATCCACCGCGGACACTTCGTCCGGACGAAGTTCTTCAACCGTTGAAACGCGGCATCGGTCGCACCGACGTACGGCGGAAGCAAACGCAGCGGGAAGCGTTCATCTTGGAGTTTCCACAGGACTTTGTCGTAGGCCGAGTCGATGTGCGCGTTCGGGCCGACGGCAGCAATGAGCTCTTGGAAGATCGCTGCGATCTCGGCATGCCGTTCGTTCAGCAGCGGCAGATCGCGACGACGACCCGCCTCGAAGAACTCGTGGAGTGCCGTCTGATTGGACGCCAGTGAGGCCAGCAAGCCACACTCGCCGAACTGGCTGGCGTACATGTAGCCGACCTCGCCGGGAAAATGTTGCAGTTGTGGCGACAGAGTCACCAGCCCGCGCAAGCGGTCCATCGAATCGGTACAAATCTTCGTTCCGACGAAATTGGGATGCGCTTCGGTCAGCTCGGCGTACAACTCCGGAGAGATCAGCCGCTTGGTCCGCATCAGGTTGTAGTGCACGAATTGGCAATCGCGGTGAGTGCCGCAGACCGCTTGAAAAAACGTGCGAACCTCGTCATCGGTCAGCGCTCCTCAGCTGGGCAGCGATATCTGAAAGTGCCGCACGCCAATCTCGCGTGCGAGTTCGATCCGTTCGAGGATCGTCGGCAGAGACAGGCTGATGACGCCGACCATTGGCTCGACGCCGCCAGCCTTCATAGTGTCGTGAAAAACGCGTGTGATCTGTTTGAACTGCCGATTGCTGACCGCATGCCCTTCGCCCGCCGTGCCGAAGATGTACAGGTGCCGAGTCGTCGTCAGCATCCGCCGCACTTCATCGACAAACAAGGATTCGAGAAACTCGTGATTCTCGTCCCAAGGGATAACGCAGGTGCAGAGAATGCAGGCGGGATAGCGCTTCACGAGGGGTCAATCCTTCACGGAAAACTTCAGCATGACTGGTTCGACGTCCGTCCATTTCGGAAAACAAAGAGTGGCTTTCGCCTTGCCATTGGCCGCTTCGCTGGGGACCCGCACGGGACCGTAAAAGGCGTAGAACCCTCACCCGATTTTCAGCAGCGGTTCGGTCAATTCGATTTGCGACTCACCGCTGGCAGATGTGTACTCGAATTTGGCGCTTAACGGACCGTGGCGATCACACAGCTTGCAGGAGTAGGCCGCGAAGGTCCCTTTCCCCAGGCCGGGCGTCCCAACCATGACTCGCAAGGAACGTGCCCGATCGTTGCCCGCTGTCGAATTCCGTGAGATGACTCGATCGTCGCTGTACTGAATCAGTTTCAGAGGTCCGTCAAAGTGGATGATCGGTGCGTCTTTCGGTGAACCCGCGAACTCCAACTTCGACGCCTGACCGGGCGCAACTCGCTGAATCTCTTTTCCCGGAACCTCAACCGAGATCGAATCCCCCAACGACGATCGATTCATGAACACATTCTGGTACTTCGTTCCGCCGGCCGACGTGATCGTGCCGACGCGAAAGCTTTGCGCATTCTTGGCGATGCTTTCAACGACTTCATTCGAATCCGTGAGGTCGCCATCGCCATCGCGGTCGACGTACAAGAGCTTGCCATCCGACACCAACCACACTTTCGTATCGGCCGTCTTGCCGAAGACCAGCAAGCAGTACCGTGGCGTCTCGGAGTACTCCGGTTCCTTGAGCAGCTTTCGATCGATCTTCGTCAAGTCGACGGGCTCGCGATCGGCCGCCAAGGCCGGCAGCGACCAGCAGATCGCACACCCCATCCAAAGCAATCGCGACCATGTCATGATGCACCTCCAGCGTGATGAATCGAATTCAGAGCCAGTCCGCACACCATCATGAGCGTGAGCAAGCTCTGTGAACCACGCTGACTCAGATTCTCTTCGGCCGAAGCCACCGAAAAAAACCGAAATACGTTCGACGTTCCGTTAATTTGGAAATTCGATGCCAATTTCATCGAGTTCGACGTAGCCCTCCGGCAACCGGGAGCGCCAGACCGGATAGTCTCTTTCCGGCCGCAGACGATGCGGGTCTCCCTCCAGCGGCCCCATCGGCGCAACATCGAGCGGATGCAGCACGAACAGGATGTCGGCGTTCGTGTCAGCGAGCACGTTCGCCAACGGCGTGTGGCCGTAGTAGTCAACTCGGTCGTGGCGACTGCCGAGACAGGTCCACTGTCGCTCGTCCGGCACGCAATGCAGAGTTTGCTCAGACCAATCTGGCGTGATGCGGATCGGCTGTCCAGTCAGCAACCAGCCGGTGCAAATTCCGTCGTGAACTCCTTGGCAAAGCAGGTGGAGACTGGCTCCGCGATCCAGAAGTTCCCCTTTCAATCGCAGCGTGATCTGCGCGTTCGTGAAGTCCGTTCCGAAGCCACCCGCGATGAAGCGATTCAGCCCCGCGACCTCTCGCTGGTGCTCGCCGGGAGCGCCTTGCGTCAAAAGCATGTAGAGCAGGTGCAGATATCCGGCTCCAGGCGGAGCATGGTTGTAGTCGATCCACCACGGACTGCGTGACACCGCGCAACTCTCGCGAATTTCCAGCGGCTTTGGTCCCAGCGAGTTGCTGACAAAACCGAACCACCCGCCGGGGCCGTCGTCGAAGGTCTCTCGATAAACGCGCATGAGAACTGTCACTCCTGAGCAGGCGATGACTGCGATTTCGCGACGCAGAACAGTTGGGTTCTTGTCCGCAGGTAAATCCGACCGTCGGCGATGGCCGGAGTTCCGATCACTGGCTCACCCATGTCATTGGTGGCAAGCGTCTCTGGCTTCTCGCCGTCTTTGATGACGACGATGACTCCGTTCTGGCCGGCGACGTAAATCTTGCCGTCACCGTAAACGGGCGAGGCGAGATAGCTCCCTTCGTTGCCGATGCGTTGTCGATTCCAAAGAGTCTCGCCGTTGGCCAGGTCGAAGCCGCTGGAGAATCCACCGCTCTTGATGAGCGTGATACGGCCGTTCGCCACCAGCGGTGAAACCACATGGTCGGGAGCCTTGTTGACTTTCTTCCACAACAGGTGCGTTTTGCTGACATCACCTGATCCGCCGCCGCGCACTGCTTGGATGGACGCTTCCTTCTGCGATTCGGCGTCGAACTTCTTCCAGTCCTTTTCGTCCCCCGCGCGAGCCTGACTGTCCTTCGCCAGCAAGCCACCCTGATTCTTCGGGTCGAGGAACGCTTTGTCGATCTCGTCCCCTTCAAGCACTCCGTCTTTGTTGGTGTCGCCCCGCTCGAACTTCTTCCAGAACGCCTCGGGGATCGGCGTGTCCTTCTGCTTGCGGCTCTGCTGAATCTCTTCACGAGTGATCTTGCCGTCGCCGTTCGTGTCGGCGGTCGCTCGCCACTGGTACGAGATGCCGAAGCTTTCGACGGACGTATAGACGATCCCATCGTGGCTGACAGGCGTCGTCTTGATGTTGCGGCAGAAGAGGTCCGCTGACCATTTTCGTTTGCCGGTCTGCGGGTCGTAGCCGATCAACTTGCCCGTGCCCGCGACAACCAAATCGGAACCGCTCTTGGTTTCGACCGCGATCGGGTGCGAGTAACTGACCGCCATGTCGCTGCGATCGTCTTTCCAAATCGGCTCGCCGGTCTGGCGGTTGAAGGCATAGATCGCCGGGCTGAGATCATCGTCCTGGCAAAAGATGACTTTGTCCTCGAGCAAAACCGGCGACATGCCGGCTCCCCAATCGAAGATGAAGAACGGTTCTGGGATGTCCCGTTTCCAAACCGTCTCGCCCGTCTTTGCATCGAGCGCCGTCAGACCTAGCCGAGTGAAATAGACATAGACTCGCTCGGCATCCGCGGCCGGAGTCGATGAGGCGTAGCTGTTCGGATCGGTGATCGTTGGCAGCGGTTCCTTGCCCGGATCGTACTCACGCTTCCACAGCGGCTTACCGGTCGCGGCATCAAAGCAAGACACAACGAACTTCCACTCTTCCGGCTTTGATCCAACCATCCCGGACGTGAAGACTCGCCCGGCCGCGATGGTCGCGGAGCCGATCCCATCACCCACCTCAGCCGACCACGCCACATTCTTCGTTGCCGAGAATTCCGTTGGCAGCGGCTTCTTCGATATCGAAACGCCACTGCAATTCGGTCCGCGAAACTGCGGCCAGTCTTCGGCGCTGAGCAGGCTCGGCAAGAGCAACCACACTAACCCGATGCACCAGCGAGGACAGACGCTTTGGAACGCTTTGTCGTGTGGGGAGCCAACGGCACGTCCGAAATCACTGACCCGGCGGGTTCGTCTGTCTCGCATGGTGACTCCTTGTCGTTTGCGGTGATCTGGAACATTGATGATCATGGCCGGTGTCATCTTCCATCTTCGGAAACAAATTTCAAAGGGACACACAGGAGCTCGCCATGCCGACCAAGCTGCCGCGTCGAGATTTCTTTGCCAACGCCGTCACCACGAGTTTCGGAGCCGGGCTGGCCTCGTTGAGTCTTGGCGAACGAGCGGCTCCGGCCGCCGATCCGAAGCCCAGTTCGCTGACGATCACGAAGGTCGAGACATTCGCGCTGATGCACAAGTTGGCGAAGGGGATCGGCCCGTCGGTCGCGTCGGCCGCCGAACGTGATGCGCTGATCGTGAAGATCAGCACGGACAGCGGGCTTGTCGGGTGGGGCGAAACGGCGGATGTTGGCGGCACGCGCGGCATCATCGAAACGCATCTTAAGAACGTGCTGCTCGGCAAGAATCCGCTGGAGCATCGCAAGCTCTGGGCGGAGATGTGGGCTCCGAACTTCGGCGACGGCCGAGCGGTCGCGGGGTGCGATCTCGCGCTGCATGATCTGCGAGGCAAGGCACTCGGCCTGTCGATCGCCGATCTGTACGGCGGACGTCGCCGCGACAAGGTGCTGGGCTACGCCGCCGCCATGAATTACACGGACGGCGTTCGCCCAGAGGACCAGCATCCTCCCGAAGCCGCCGCGTTGGCCAAGCGAGGCTTCCAAGCGATGAAGATTCGCACGGGCCGCTATGGCCACAAGCGCGATCTCGCCGTCATGGAGAAGATCCGCGACGCTGTCGGTCCCGACGTGAAACTGCTCACCGACGGCAACGGTGCGTTCACGCTGCCGCAAGCAGTGAAGTTCGGCAAGGAATTGGAGAAGCTCGATTTCTATATGTTTGAGGAACCACTGCCGCAATCTCCGAACTATGCGGGCTACGATGAGCTGACCCGCTCGTTGGACATCGCGGTGGCGGGCGGCGAGGTGCTCGATTCGCGAGCCACCGCGCGGGACCACATCGTCAAACGCTCGTTTGACATCATCCAGGCCGACGTCTCGCTGTGCGGCGGGATCGCGGAAGTTCTCTTCATCTCCGAGATGGCCCGCCTGTTCGGCATTCAAGCGTTGCCTCACTGCTGGGCCGGAGCCATCGTGATCGCCGCGTCGCTGCAACTGAATTCCCTGTTGGCCCCGCACTTCCAAGGCTTCGCCGGTGGCGACGAGCCGATGATGGAATTCGACGTGTACGAAAACCCTTTCCGCGACGAGATCGTCACGAAGAAGTTCGAGCTCAAAGAGGGCTACTTCGATGTCCCCACCGCCCCCGGCCTCGGCATCGAGATCAACGAAGAGGTCATCAAGAAGTATGCGAAGAAGTCGTGAGGCATCATGCGTTCGGTTGTGGGCCGTCCTGTCTGGCGTAACCGCATGCCGCTAGTATGCTCATGGTGAGGCTCGGTGCGAGTGAGTGTTTCGATTGCAGCGGAATAGTGAACACTAAAGAAAGACGGAGTCACGGTGCGCGGTGGTGCAGTTCATTTTGAATTCCGCATTCGGTATTGCGCGTTCGCTGGCTTGTCACGGAGTTCAATTAAATGGTCATGCACGTTGAAGCTCGCGGTTTGATTTCGGATGCAGGATTGCGGGGTAAGTCCGAGGGGATCAGTTATTTCACGGCGTTGTGTCCATTGCGATCGGGGACGATCCTGGCGGGCTTTCAAGTGGGACCGGCGAAACATGGGCCGGACAATACGATCGGACTGTGTCGTTCGACTGATGGCGGCGAGAGCTGGACGGCGATTGCAGTTCGGTTTGAGACTCGGCTGGGAGGGACTCCGGGTTCGCTCGCTGGTGGCGAGATGGTCGAGGTCGCTCCAGGTCGCTTGCTGCTGTTCGCGACGTGGTTCGATCGGAGCGATCGCGAGCGTCCGCTGTTTGATCCCGTTACCGAAGGGATCTTGCGCAGTCGAGAGCTCATGGCCGTCTCGAACGACGAAGGTTTGACCTGGAGTGCGTGGCGGGAGTTGCCGACTCCGGGGCTGACCGGCTGTGCGATGTGCGGGCCGATCACGTCGTGGTCCGACGGAACGCTCGCGTTTGCGTTCGAGAGCTTCAAAGAGTTTGACGATCTCAAGCCCGCGCGGCACGCCGCGTGGTTGTTGATCTCGCGCGATGGTGGCGAGACGTTCGGTCCGCCGTGGCGAGTGGCTCAGCATCCGGAGCACTCGCTGTATTATTGGGACCAGCGGTTGTGCGCGACTGCGAACCCCGGCGAATTCATCGCGCTGTTTTGGACGCACGACCTCGCGGCGAAACGGGATCGGCGAGTCCATTTTTTGCGTGCGTCCATCAACGACGCTCAACCTCTGCCGCTGCCGACCGAGACAACGCTGCCCGGTCAAATCGCCGCGCCGGTGTTGCTCAAAGACGACCGCTTGTTCGCGTTCGTCGTGGACCGCGATCAACCCGGCACGCTGACGCTGTGGCAATCGCCGGATGGCGGAATCACCTGGCCGAACGATGCTCGGCTGGTCGTGCATCAGCAAGCGGAACTCGCGAAGTTGTCGCAGGGACGCGAGAACGTCGACTTCGCTCAGTACTGGGAAGACATGGGCAAATGGACCTTCGGGCATCCGGCCATTCGTCGGTTGTCCGATGACCGGTTGCTGTTGGCGTTCTACGCCGGCTCGCCCGACCAGATGAGCATTCATTGGGCTCGCGTTCGAATCGAAAAATAGGAAAACGCATGACTGCTGAAGAGATTACGAAAGAACTGAAGAAACTCGGCTCGGATGCCTACAAGCACACGCTTCGCCGCTTGGTGTCCGCCAAGGCAGACGTGGACCTCGATCTGGCTGAGTTGAAGAAGCTTTTGCAGCGCGTGTCAAAGACGACGCACACGCAACCCAGGAAGGTCCATATGCTCATGAACGAGTTTGTCATTGCCGCGGGAAGTTACGTGAAGTCGCTCTCAGGGTTGGCGATTGAGACAGGGACCAAGATTGGAAAAGTCACGGTGGAGATGAAGGGCACCGCCTGCAAAGTTCCGTTCGCGCCGGAATACATCGCGAAGGCCAAGAAGCGCGGGACACTGGAAGAGAAACGCAAGTCGACAAAATGTTGAGCGCCGATCGAATCCGAGGTCCGCGAAGGGAGGCGGCCTCTCCAAAGTCATTCCCCAAAAGGAAGCGAAATGTCCGAAGACGTTGAAGTTCCCGCACCGGCCGAAGTCGTCCAATCGCAACTCACAAAGTTCAAGCTGTCGCTTGATGCCGAGATTCCGTACCGGTTGGCGACCGTCTTCGCCAAGATCAGCGGCTGGGGAGCCAAAGGGGAAATCAAACGCCGAGCGAAGTTGATCAAGCAGATCGAGCCGACGCTGAAGAAAATGCTGCTGCCCAAGGAGGAGGTTCTGTATGTCGCCAAGGGGACGCAAAGCTCGACCACCGAGGCACTCTTCATGGGCGCTTACTGGGCTGCGGTTCTGAATCAGACGGTGTTTGTGCTGACGAACCTTCGTATCTTGATGCTCCGTTCCAAGAGCAATGGCAAGCCGACACACACGTTTTGGGTGCTGTACTACAGCGAGATCGATCTGTTCCAACCCAATTGGAGCGGCGCGATGAAACTCAAACTCAAGGATGGTAAGAACCTCACATTCACCGGCTTTCCCAAGCTCGATCGCAAAGCGATGCCGACGATTTTTCAAGAAGCTTTGGATAACTATCGCAAGTTGGGTTTTCATCCGACCGTTTCGCAGTCGCGAGAGAACTTGTGCAGCCATTGCTTCCAAGTCGTACCCAAGGATCGCTACGTCTGTCGGAGCTGCGGCTCCGATTTTTGGACTCCCAAGCAACTGGCGCTGCGCAGTTTGATTTTCCCGTCGTGGGGAGACATCTGCATGAAGCATTACCAATTCGCGGCTGTGGAATTGATTGGATATCTCGTCAGTTGGTTCTGGGCGATCAGCATTCTGACCGGTCCCAATCCCGAAGAAGGTTGGTTCGTTCTGGCGATGATTTTCATCTTCGCGCACCCGGTGGACGGGATGCTGACGTACTCGGTGGCGAAGAAAGGCTTGAGCCCACGCCACGGCCCGGATGAGGCACGCGCCTTGGCAGAACAATCTCCCGAAACGGACGAAGAAGACGAAGAATTGCTGGAAGCCGAGGAACCATAGCTCGATTTCTCGCGACGTCGATTTGGTGGTTGCAAGCTGGCATTCCAGGTTAGTGGACCACAATGCTCGCCTTCCCGCCAGAGCCTACGGTGCATCAGGAATCTCGATGCCGGATCGTCGGCCGAATTGGCGACTAGTCGATGCGATTCCCGCCAAGGTGAAATGCGATCGAGTGACAATTTGGGCAAATGATTGCCGCCGATGAAGAACGACTGCGGTTCGGCAGGCTGATTTCAAAATCTGAAAACCTCAACAACTGTATTGGAATATGAATGCTTGCCGATGTATGGTTATGACGGCGACAAGCACATGGAGACTATCGGTATGCTCTCGATCCTCGGTGAACGACATTCGGCGACCTGCGACGGGTCTCGGCGGCAGTTTTTGAAGCTCGGTGGTCTGGCGTTGGGCGGGCTGACATTGCCGCAGATTCTGCAAGCGGAAGAGGCCTCTCCGGTGACGCGAGGCAAGAAACTGTCGCACAAGGCGATCATCATGATCTACTTGTCCGGCGGCCCGTCGCATCAGGACATGTATGACTTAAAGATGGATGCTCCCAAGGAGATCCGCGGGTCGTTCCGGCCGATCAACACGAATGTGTCGGGAATTGAAATCTGCGAGCACATGCCTCGGCTGGCGAAGATGATGGACAAATTTACCATCATTCGGTCCTTGTACGGTGGCCCGGATCAGCACGCGTCGGACATGTGTCTGAGCGGCTATCCGATCGGTCCGAATGGGCGGCAGGACAATCATCCGTCGCTGGGTGCTGCCGTCGCGAAGATTCAAGGTGCCGTCGATCAGGCCGTCCCACCGTTTGTCGGGTTGACGACCAAGACTGGGCACGCTCCGTATTCCAATCCTGGATTGCCGGGCTTTTTGGGACAAGCTTACGCACCTTTCCAACCGGATAGCGACGGAATGTCCAACATGCGACTCAACGGAGTCACGCTGGATCAGCTTCGAAATCGTCAGTCGCTCCTGTCGAGCTTCGACAGTTTTCGCCGACACGTTGACGCGAGTTCGAAGCTGCAAGGGGTCGATGCGTTCACGCAGAAAGCGTTCGATGTGTTGACGTCGAGCAAGCTGGTCGAGGCGATGGATCTCGAAAAGGAGAATCCGGCGTTACGAGACCGTTATGGTCGCGGTGCGTCGTCTCCTGCATTTGGTGAAGACGCAGGCCCGCACTGGATGGATCAATTCTTGATGGCTCGGCGGCTGGTCGAAGCGGGCGTTCGTTGCGTGACGCTGTCGTTTGGCAGTTGGGATCGACACGGCGCGAACTTTGAACGTCTGCCCGAACAGCTTGGCAAGCTCGATCAAGCAGTGACGGCACTAGTCGAAGACCTGCACACGCGCGGACTCGATCAGGATGTAAGCGTCATTGCCTGGGGCGAGTTTGGTCGCACACCGCGTATCAATCCGGGTGGAGGCCGCGACCATTGGCCACAGGCATCGTGTGCGTTGCTGGCCGGCGGTGGCATGCGCATGGGGCAAGTGATCGGCTCGACCAATCGACTGGGTGAAGTTCCTCAGGATCGGCCGATCCATTATCAAGATGTCTTCGCAACGCTGTATCATCAGCTCGGCATCGACGTGAACACCGCCACCATCGCCGATCCCAACGGCCGCCCGCAGTATCTGCTTGATCGTCGTGATCCGATACGCGAACTCGTGTGAATTGATGAGAGATTGCGACCATGCCGATTCGCAACACGCATCGCAGAGTCTGTCGCGGTGATATCGACCGACGCGCGTTCTTGGTTGCATCGGGTATTGGGATCGCGGGGTTATGCGAGCCGCCGGCTGGTGTGGCTTCGCCAGAGGCATTGCCGGCCAAGCCGGCGACGGCCAAGTCCACGATCATGATTTGGTTAAATGGCGGGCCGTCGCACATCGACTTGTGGGACATGAAGCCCGACGCGCCGCGCGAGATTCGCGGAGACTTTCAGACGGTTTCAACCTCCGCCCCCGGCATCAGTCTGTGCGAACACTTGCCACATTTGGCTCAAAAAACCCACCACTTGGCATTAGTGAGGTCGTTGGGGCAGCACGGCCGCGGGCCGAATGATCATCACCCCGGGTTCTTCTACAACTTGACTGGGCATCCCCCGGGTGAGTCGTTTCCCAATACTCGATTGGCTCTCGCTGATGACTGGCCATTCGTTGGTTCGGTGGTGGCTCATAAGCTGCCCGCGCATCCTTCGCTGCCGTCGCTAGTCTGGTTGCCGACGAAGTCCGGCGAAAACGGCGTGCATCGTCCGGGAGCGATCGCTGCTCGGCTGGGTGTGCAGCACGACCCTTTGTATGTGGAGGGCAAGCACGCGTCCCCGCTTGACTTTCGCAGTCCCGCACTGACGCTCGAAGGAGATGTGACGGTCGAGCGACTGCAAAGTCGGCACAAACTTTTGGAATTGATCAGCGACGCTGAACGGGATCTGGAACGCAGCGCATCCGTTCGGAATTACAGCCTGCATCAGCGCAAGACGCTGTCGATGTTGGCTTCGCAGGGATCAAAAGCGGCCTTTGACGTGTCACGCGAGCCGGAGTCGGTCCGCCGGAAATATGGCGACAGCGTCAACGCGATGAGCATGCTGATGGCGCGGCGGCTCGTCGAGGCGGGAGTGCCGTTTGTCACGGTCTACTGGTACCACGACTACGAGGAAGACAAGAAACGCGGCTGTCTTGGCGGTGCTTGGGACACGCACTGGAAGAATTTCTCGTGCCTCAAGGATTATCTGCTGCCACAATTTGACCAACCATTTGCCGCGTTGCTCGACGACTTGCACACACGCGATCTGCTGGACCAGACGTTGGTCGTGGTCACGAGTGAGATGGGACGCTCGCCGAAACTGGGTGATCCTCGGTCGGGAGGCAGCGGTGCCGCGGAGCCGGGCCGCGATCACTGGACGCACTGCCAAACCGCGCTTCTGGCCGGCGGCGGCATCCGAGGGGGGCAAGTGTTCGGTTCCAGCGACAAGATCGGTGCCTATCCGGCGGAACGTCCGGTCGGACCGGAGCACATCGTCCACACGATCTATCACGCGATGGGCATCCACGATCTGGAAACCATCGACAACCAGAACCGCCCCTACAACTTGCTATCTGAGGGAAGCCCGCTGGTCGAACTTTTTTGAAGTCAACAGGTGGCCGATTCAATGGAACTCGTGGGGATATCGGATGCCCGTCAGAGAATCGGCTCATGACATTCCGCAACGATTCATCAACGTGCGAAGCCTCAAAAACGATGAGAGATGCCAGACGCGATTGAGCCTCGATCGAGGAATGCAGCGCGTCTGGCAGCAGACGAATTGTGTCGCGGGCAAGAATCTCCCAAGTTGGCGATCCGAACTGGTCGAGCGAGGAGACTTGGAGTTTGCGGCTATCGGAATGTCTCAATCGACCAGCATTGACGATATTGAAGTTCAATCACAGGCAGGATACATCGCGCGGCTGACGCAGCCGTGATTGGCTTGTGCGACTGTCGCCGCGAAATCCGCCATGTAACCCCGTGCGTGTCGAATGACGGGTGCCTTCCAGGCTTGGCGGCGATGAGCAAGTTGTTCTTCGGTCACATGCAACGTGATGCTGCCGGCCAGCAGATCAAAGCTGATCTCGTCACCGTCGCGGACGAACGCGATGGGACCGCCAACGGCAGCTTCCGGAGCGCAATGCACACCGATTGCGCCGTGAGAAATGCCCGAGACACGCGTATCCGAAATCAATGCCACCTTACCGTTCAATTCGGGAACGGATAGAGCCGATGCGGCCAGAACGACTTCCGGCATCCCAGAGGCGACCGGTCCCAGATTGCGGAGCACGATGACGCTTCCAGGTTGAATGCGACGCTGTTCCACCGCATCGGAGACTTGTTTGCCGGTCTCGAAGCAGATCGCCGGGCCGCGAAAACGTGGGTCGCTCAGGCTCGACACTTTAAAGACGATGCCGTCCGGCGCGAGGTTGCCAAAGCAGACCTGCATATCGGCGAAGCTCTTGAATGGCGCATCCGGCGGAGCGATCAAGTCATTGTTGGCGGAGACAGCACTCGCACTCGTCACGTTCTCCGCGAGGGAGCGGCCTGTCACCGTCAGGCAGCGGCCGTCGATGAGGCCCGCGCGAATCAGATGTTTCATCAACACCGACGTTCCTCCCAGCTTGTGCAGATCAACCATCGTCTTCGTGCCGCGTGGGGCGAAGCTGCACATCACCGGAGTCTTCTTCAGAATGATCTGTAAATCCTGGAGCGTAAAATCGATCTGAGCCTCCCGCGCCAGCGCTAACAAGTGCAACACCGCGTTCGTGGAGCCACCGGCGGTCGCGATCATGGTCGCAGCGTTCTCAAAGGCTTTGCGAGTGAGGATGTCTCGCGGGCGGATCTGTTTCTCGAGCAGATTGCGGATCAGTCCCCCGGCATTGAAACAGTCTTGTTGCTTGGCGACATCAATGGCTGGAATCGAGCTGCTTTGCGGCGGCATCAAGCCGATCGATTCCAGTGCGAGGCCCCACGTATTGAACGAGGCGGCGATGCCACAACCTCCTGGTCCCGGACAAGCGACGCGCCGGATCTCATCCGCTTCGGACTGCGGGATCGCTCCGACGGAAGCCGCTGCCTGCGAGTCGTACACATCCAGGATCGTGACATCTTTGCCCCGATAGCAACCGGGGAGAATACTGCCGCCGCTGAGGATCAAGCCGGGGTAATTCATCCGCGCCAGAGCCATCGCAAAGCCCGGCCCGTTCTTGTCGCAATGATGCAGTCCGACCATCGCATCGTAGCAGTGAGCCGTTACGACGCACTCGGCGGAATTCGCGATCAAGTTGCGTGAGACGAGACTCGCGCCTCCCCCTTCGAGACCTTGCGTGAGATTGTCGCTGACTCCCGGCGTGCCAAACAGAAAGCCCAACAGTCCTGCCTCGCGGCAGCCTTCGGCCACCTTGCGACCCAAGTCGTACGCATGGACGTTGCACAGATTCCCTTCCAGCAGCGGCACGCCAATACCGACCTGCGGCTTGTCAAAATCCGCTTCGGTCATGCCAAGTCCGTGGAAGAAAGCCGTCACCCCACGCTGCCATCCGTGCGTCAGTTGGCAGCTATTCCAATTTAGAGCGGTCATGTGTTGATCCTGAAGGGCGCCGTGTTACGCCAAAATCGAATGTGCCACTTCGCCATACACGTCGGTCAGGCGGAAATCGCGGCCGGAGTAGCGGTAGGTCAGCTTTGTGTGATCGATACCCATGAGATGCAGCATCGTGGCGTGCAGGTCATGCACGCTCATGCGATTCTCGACCGCTTTGACTCCGAGTTCATCGGTCGCGCCGTAGGCCATGCCACCTTTCACTCCGCCACCGGCTAGCCACATGCTGAATCCAGTGGCATGATGATTGCGGCCAGTTGCTCCCTGAGCGGTGGGCGTTCGACCGAATTCGCCGCCCCAGAGGATCAGCGTCTCCTCGAAGAGGCCGCGCGATTTCAAATCACGAATCAAAGCGGCGATTGCTTGGTCGCTGTTCTTGGCATCGCGGACATGGTCCTTGATATCGCCGTGAGCGTCCCAAGGTTGCCCGCTGCCATAGAAGAGTTGCACCGTTCGCACGCCACGCTCAACCAGCCGGCGAGCGATCAAGCAGCCGTCCGCGAATTGGCCGGGACCGTAAAGCTTGCGCGTCGCTTCGCTCTCACGCGTGATGTCGAACGCATCTTGAGCTTCAAACTGCATGCGAAACGCCATCTCCAAAGATCCGATCCGGGCTTCGAGCTGACTGTCCGCACCGCGTGTGGCGAGATGCTCTTGATTCATCTTCTGCATCAGGTCGAGCAACCGACGTTGCTCGGTCGGGGGCAGGTGTTGGTTGTTGATGTGGCTGATGACCTTCCTGGGATCGAGTTGCCCGTTATTGATGTGTGTCCCTTGATAGATGCCGGGAAGAAAACTGTTCGACCACAACGCTGGCCCGACGACCGGCTTGCCCGGACACAGCACCACGAAGCCCGGCAGATTTTGGTTCTCGGTCCCCAGGCCGTAATTCAACCACGAACCCATGCAAGGCCGCGTTGGCTGTTGCGTGCCGGAGTTCATCATGAAGAGGCCCGGCTCGTGATTCGGTGTGCTCGTGTACATCGAGCGAATCACGCAGAGGTCGTCCATCTGCTCGCCGAGATGCGGATAGATTTCGCTGATCGGCAAACCGCACTCACCGCACTGATGGAACTTAAACGGCGAGGGGAGATAGTTCCCGCCCGGTCCCGGCTTGCCCGCTTGTTTCACGAGTTCCGGTTTTGGATCCAGCGTGTCGACATGCGAAGGGCCTCCGTTCATAAACAGGAAAATGAGATGCTTGGCCTTCGCCGTGAAGTGCGGAGCCTTGGGAGCCAGCGGATCGCTGCTCAGAGTCGATTCCGCAGTCGCTCGGCGTTCATCGGAAAGCACAGACGCCAGTCCCAGCATGCCAAAGCCGGCGGCCGAACGAGTCAACATGTCGCGACGAGAAATCATTGACTGAGTCATCTGTCAGGCTCCGAATTTCAAATCTCAGATTTCGAATTTCAAACCAGGGGGCGTTGTCTAATCGACGAAAGCGAACTCGTTGGAGCCGAGCAGCGCCAAGGAGTATTGCTCCAGAACGGTCAGCTTCGCGGATTCGGATTTGGTGGTTGCCAGAAAATCGAGGCCCAGTTGCAGTTCCTGGGGGCTGGGGGAACGGTTGAAGAGTAATGCGTGAGCGCGGTGAACACGCAGGTCATCGGTGCTGACCTCGCGAGTCAGCCGAGCGGCAAAGGCTCGCGCCTGTGCGATCATGAAGTCGCTGTTGAGCACGAAGAGTTGTTGCAGCGGAACGGTCGTGACCGTGCGTTGGCCGGCAGTGATGTTCGGATCAGGGAAGTCGAACAGCCGCAGCAGATCATCAAGCTGATGCCGGCTCACGAACCCATACAGTGTGCGACGACGATTGTTGCCGTTGCTGAGGTTGCTCGACGGCCCGCCCAACGTGCGGTCGAGATTCCCAACCACCGCTAACACCGAATCACGCCACGGTTCGACTTCCAAACGGCGGCGGTTCATCCGCCACAGCAAGTGATTGTCAGCATCGGTTGCCTGAGCATTTGAAATCTCAGATGGAGGTGGCGAACTGCTGAGCCGATACGTTGCCGAGAGCATGATCTCGCGATGCAGCGACTTCACTGACCAGCCGGAGCTGATGAATCGTGCCGCCAGCCAATCGAGCAGTTCCGGATGCGTCGGCCGTTCGCCAAGCGTTCCGAAGTTGCTCGGTGTGCGCACGAGGCCGACTCCAAAATGACCAGCCCAGATGCGATTCACGAAGACGCGTGCGGTGAGCGGATTGTCGGGGGACGCGATCGCTCGCGCGAGTTCAAGCCTGCCGCTGCCGGACGATTTGAACGGGGTCGAATCGCCGTTACGGAGAATCGCCGGAAACGAACGGGGGGCGAGCGGTCCCTTCTTGCGCGGATCGCCAGCCAGGTAGACCGGCATGTCGGCTCCTTGCCCGTCGGACACCGCGTGGGCCATCAACACTTTGATCGCATCGCTCGCCTGCTTGCGTTCGTCAAGCGTTTTGTTGAGCGAAGCGAGTTGTTTGGCCGGTTCGTCGGTGAGGTAGTTGGCGATATCTTTCGAGGCGATCGCGAGGACGCCTTTGTCGGAGAACAGCTCTGAGTACAGAAGCGCGTCTTGTAGTGCGGGCGGTTCGCCGGTGATTGCAGCCGGAGAATCAGGCGAGCCGCCTGAGCTACCAACGGGCTCGTATTCCAGCCGTGCTCCGGAGAAGACCGCATGATCGCTGCTGATCGAATTCTCTTCACCAGCCTTGCCCGCGCCGGTGGCGACCAGCGTCAAGTAGCGCGCTTCCGCCGGCAGTTGAATTGTGATCTCCACAAACTTGCCGTCGCCTCGTAGCGGTGGCGGAAGTTCGCCGGCGAAGTAATAGGCATCGTCTCCTTTTTCGACCTTCGCCGCTTGACCATTTACGGACGCGACGAGAATCGCATCGAGTTCGGCATTCTCTGGCTGCGGCCGGCTGGCGATGATCGCTAAATGAACGCTGCCGCTGCCGAAAGCGTCGTCGTTCAAACCGGCTCGATCGACTCGGAAGGTCAGTGGGCGATCGACCGGGATCAGTCCCGCGCGGCGAATTGCGTCCAGATCAAAAGTGATCAACGCATTGGCGTGCATGCCGATCCCTTGTTCGGTGCGCGGCAGGTTCGCTGCCGTCCGTTTGCCCGTCGTGCTGATGCCGCCGCTGACGTCCCAGCCGTCATTAACGATATCGCCGTGCTTGGCATCATCGCTGCCGAGCGATTTGAAATTGAAGGAGATACCGGTCGCGATCGAAGTCTGATGTCCCCAACCCTGAGCGACTCGCGCAATACCAAGTCCACCTTCTTTGGCCGTGGACTTGAAGACATCCGAGGCCAGCGCCGTTGAAAGCTGCGAACCGGACACATCATCAAACAAGTTGCCGAGCGGAATCACCCCCGGCGCGATGGTCGCTCGATCGGATTCCAAGAGGAAGGCGACCTCTTCGCCAAAATGTTGCAGCAACGCGGCGCGATGCGGCAACAGCGATTCGGCTTGCTGACGCAGGGTCTCGCCCACCGCCGTAGCTTCCGCAAGCGCCGCTTTGTCGTCGGAAAGATCGACGTTCGCGTCCTGCTGCTTCTTCAGCTGACGCCAACCTGCAAGATACGGTCGCTCGGACTTCACGGCTCCCGATGCTGGTTTCTCTTCGAGATACGCGACCCAGCGAAGCAACAAGTCTTCGTTGAGCTTCAGTTGTTTGGCGACGTCGGTGACAACCTTCTTTTCGTTGGCCTTCTTCTTGAGCGGATTCATCACGCGCCAAGCACCGACGACGTACTGCGGGATTTCCGGGATGAGTTTCTCACGCACATTGCGAGCTTGAGTCGCAAGATAGCGATCGACTTCAAGCTGCTGTTGCTTGAACGCCGCATCAGCCTGCTGCTTGGCGAGCACGACATCTTGCGAGACAGCGGGCCGCTCTTGGTACTGCGTGCTGGCAAAGATGCCCAGCAGTCCGTAATAGTCGGCCATCGTCAGTGGATCGAATTTGTGATCGTGGCAGCGAGCGCACGAGATCGTCAGCGCCTGCGTCCCTCGAACGAGCGTATCCACGCGGTCGTCCCATTCATCGGCGAGAGCTTTGTCCTTCTCGCCGTTGTCCTGGTAATAGACCGGGCCGAGCGCAAACAGACCCAGTGCGGGAATGCGTTCATGAAGCGGCCGGTCGTGATTCACGAGGTCGCCGGCAATCTGCTCAATCAAGAATTGGTCGTAAGGCAGATCGTCGTTGAACGCCTTCACGACCCAGTCGCGATAGAGATACCCTTGCGGATAATTACGAGCCTTGAAGGTATGCGCCTGGTCCTCGCCATAACGCGCGATGTCGAGCCAATATCGTCCCCAGCGTTCTCCGTAATGCGGCGAACGAAGCAGTTCATCAACGACTTTCGCAAACGCATCGCTGTCCGACGCCGGATCATTGAGAAACGCCGCGACCTGCTCCGGCTCCGGCGGCAGACCGATCAGATCAAACGACGCACGCCGAATGAGCGTGCGCCGATCCGCCGCAGCGACCGGTTGCGCTCCCGCCTCTTCCAGTTTGGCCAACACAAACCGATCAATATCGTTGCGAGGCCACTGCGCGTTCTTAACGTTTGGAGGCGAAGCTTTCGTCAGCTTTTGAAAGGACCAATGGGCAGAAGGTTGATGGTTGAGAGTTGAAGGTTGAGGGTTGGGCGCGATCGCAGCGACGCGCGGATCGGGAGCACCCATCGTCACCCATCGCTCGAAGTCCGCGATGACGGCGGCGGGCAGCTTCCCCTTGGGAGGCATCTCGGCTTCTTCGTATCTCAACGCGGCGAGCAACGAACTCTTCTTGAGGTCGCCCGCCACGATGATCGGTCCTGAATCGCCACCTTTAAGAACCCCGTCGCGATCATCCAGACGCAACCCGCCGCGCGGCGCGGCCAGCTTCGACGAATGGCACTCGTAGCAATGCTTCACCAGCACCGGTCGAATCTTCGCCTCGAAGAACTCAAGCTGCTCAGCGGTTGGGGCGGCATTCGGTTCGGCGGCGTTCAGCCCGGCATTCGTCAGGGCACAAGAGATGACGAACGCCGTACAGCGAAGAGCATGTCGCATCATGAAGAACTCAGGCGGGAAGAGTGGCGGCAGGAAATTGAAGCGGTGATAGTATGCCTTGCCAACCTCCTTCCGAGCAACTCGACATCCCCGGACACGAATGGTTGATGTTGCCGGCCGTCAATTGGGCATGATGCTGCTCGGCATCGCCTGGTGCTGGTCGCGGGCTACGACCAGCATCAGCAGGCTGCTCACGGGTTGTTGACCAATCGCGGGTTGGCTCGCGCGCTCGACATTCATCAGGAGCCAGAAGCGGTGCGGATTGATTACAGGATAAATCTGTTTGGACAATCGCTCCTGGCTGCGCGGCGAGTCATCGAGGAGGGATTCGTCAGCGTCTTTTGGAACACCTATAGTCACTTCGCGATTGGTTGGGACACCCACTCGAACCACTATCCGTGTCTCAAGCAATTCTTGTTGCCGGTGTTCGATCATTCATTGCCGGCGCTTTTGCGCGACATGGAGTCACGGGGACTGCTGGATGAAACCTTGGTGCTTTGTTTAAGCGAGCACGGCCGCACGTCGCAACTCAACAATCGCCCTGGCAATGGCCGTGAACACTGGTCCCGAGTTTACTCAGCGTGCCTCGTCGGTGCCGAAATTGGCCGCGCCCAAGTGGTCGGCGAAAGTGACAAGATCGGTGGCGACGTGAAGTCGGATCCACGCTCGCCGAAAGACATCCTCGCCTCGGCATTCCATCTGTTGGGGATCGACCCAAATACCACCATCCTCGATCCGCTGGGTCGACCGGTGCCAGTCGCCGGAGAGGGAGCCGTTCGTCACAAGTTATTTCGGGTGAAGTTGCCCGTGGAAATGCACCTTGAAACCCTGCGACTTGTCGGCCAAACTGTTTTTCCAGCTCGGTGCTTTGTGGCAACAAAGACAGCAAAGAGATCGGTCGAACGACTTGGGAAGCTCTCATGTTTGGATTCGGCAACTATCGTGTTCGTGATTGCCAGGGTTTGACGCGGCGCTCGTTTCTACGCTTCGGCGCTGGCTTGCCGTTCGCGGCCGGGATGTTTGGCAGCGATCATTTGGCGCAGGGGGCCGAACTGGCGAAGGCAAAGTCGGTGATGATGATCTGGCTGGTCGGCGGGCCGAGCCATCTCGATTTATTCGATCCGAAGCCGAATGCTCCGGCGGAATTTCGGGGGCCGTTTGCGGCGATCTCTACTCGCACGGCGGGCATGCAATTCACCGAACTGTTACCGCGGTTGGCGGCTGGCAGTGACCGGTTTTCCGTCGTGCGCACGAACATCAATTACAACGGCGGACATCGGCCAGCCGGCTCAATCGCTTGGACCTGTGGCCGAGCCAGCGACGGCGGTGAAGACGGCAACGGAAAACCGACGGGGTACCCACCGCATTTGGGTTCGATCATCGCTCGCAGCCGAAGTTCCAGTGGCTTGCCCGCATTTATGTCGTTGGCACGCGGGCCGGTGGGTGATGGGGTGGGACCGTGTCTTGGCTACGGCGGCGGGATCTGGGGGTCGCGTTATGACCCGTTCATGGTGGATTGCTCCAAACTAGGACAGGTTTCGATTTCGGAATTGAAGCTGCTCGACGGTCTCACGCCGGCGCGGCTTAATGATCGGCAGCGCGTGCTTGGCGAACTCAATCGTGTGCGGCGAGGACTCGATCTGGCGCAGCTTGACCAGTGGGACGGTCTCCACCAGAAGGCGTTGCAGTTGCTGCGTGGTGGTGACACTCTGAATGCGTTCGATCTGTCACGTGAATCGGCGAGCACGCGGACCCGATATGGACGGACATCGTTTGGGCAAAGTTGTCTGCTTGGTCGAAGACTGGTCGAGGCCGGCGTGTCGTACGTGCAAGTGAATTGGAGCCAGTTTGCCGAAGTGTTCTATCCGTTCTCGGACTACGGTTGGGACACGCACGCGGACAACTTCGGCTTACTGGCCGATTGGCATGGTCCGTTGTTGGATCAGGTTCTCTCGACGCTGTTGGAGGATCTGCACGATCGCGGTCTGCTGGAGCAGACGCTGGTGGTCTGCCTGGGAGAATTCGGCCGCACTCCGCGGATCAACAGCATCGGCTCGCGAGATCATTGGCATCCCTGTTATTTCTCGGTGTGGGCTGGCGGGGGTGTCCGTCCCGGTCGAGTAATTGGGGAAAGTGACGCACGTGGTGAATACCCACTGACGAATCCCATCACGCCGGAGATGGTGGGCACGACCATCGCAGAGTTGGCCGGTGTCGGTACGCAACAGCGTGCGGAATACCGAGTTCTCGAAGGAGGGCGGGTGATCGATGAACTGCTGTAAAGCCCTCCGTGCCAGAATTCTTATCGTTATGAGCGGCGTGTTGGTGGTGGCCGTTCAATCATTGCCGGCCGCCGAACCACGACGACTGACTCACGACGGCGAACGGAAGCTGGCACCCTTGTTTGTCGAAAAAGGGGAGGCCGTTATCTTCGCCGCGCACGACGAGCCGAATCGCGTGTCACTGATCCGGATGCGTTTGTCTGATGGCAAACAAGATCGCGTCGATCCCAAACTCACCGCACATCAATTCGATCCGGATGTCTCGGCCGATGGTCGCTATTTGTGTTTTGTGCAGACCTACACCAGCCCGCAATCGATCCTCGTCGTGCGGGATCTGAAAGAGGGAACGGAATCACGCTTCATCCCGCAGGAAGCGCGAGGCACCGTGCGCGGGCCGAAGATTTCGCCAGACCAGCAGCGCGTCGTGTTCACGCTCTCCGACCCAGGCGGACAACAGATCGCCTCCGTCGACATGAAAGGAGCGAATCTGAAACGGCTGACCGAATCGGCCGGCACCAACGCCTGGCCCGCGTTTTCGCCCGACGGCCGGCAGATCGCGTTTAGCTCGAGCCGTGACGGAGGTTTCCATCTCTTTTTGATGAATGCCGATGGCGGCAACATTCGTCCATTGACCAACCATCCGCTGCGTGACATGCGCCCGGCCTGGTCGCCTGACGGCAAGCGGATCGCTTTCGCTTCCGCACGCGATGGCAACCTGGAAATCTACATCGTCAACGCTGATGGGACGAATGCACGCCGAGTTACCAATCACCCGGATCGTGACGACTTTCCCGTCTGGCATCCCGACGGGCGACAACTGCTCGTCGTTTCCGAACGCGCGGGGGACTCAGACCTGTATCTGATCGATTTGGACGACATCCCCCGATCGTGAGATCACTCTAGGCACGATGGTGGACTTTGCTGAGACCGTAAACAGGAGTAGGAAGTCCCTCTTGTCGCGCTTTGATCTGCAATGCCAAATACAGCGAGTAGTGACGAGATTGATGCAAGTTGCCGCCATGAAACCACAGTGCCGGTTGCTGGGTTGGCTTCCACATGTTGCGTAGCTCGCCTTCCCAGGGACCGGGGTCTTTCGTGGTGGCGGAACCCAAGCCCCAGCACTTGCCCACTCGGTCGGCGACTTCCGGTGAGATAAGCCGAGCCGCCCAGCCATTCATCGATCCGTAGCCCGTGGCAAAAACGATCAAGTCGGCCGGCAGGATGGTGCCATCCGTCAACACCACCGAGTCTGCTTGGATTCGCTCAATAGTGACCCCGCTGTGCAGCTTGATGTGGCCATCGGCGACCAGATCAGAGGCACCCACGTCGATGTAATATCCCGAACCGCGTCGCAAATATTTCATGAACAGTCCCGAACCATCGTCTCCGAAATCCAACAAGAAGCCCGCATGCTCCAGACGTTGATACAGGTCGGCATCTCGTTTAGCGATCTCCTGATAGATCGGTCGATGGAAGTCAGCCATGATCCGATAAGGGACGGAAGCGAACAGTAAATCGGCGGTTTCGGTGGTAATGCCCGCTTGGACGGCAGACTCCGAATACAGGCCGCCTAGCGCCAGTTCCATCAGCGAGTTGGACCTGGCGACATGCGTTGACGAGCGTTGGATCATCGTGACGTCTGCATCCTGCTCCCACAAAGCCGCGCAAATGTCATGCGCGGAATTGTTCGAACCGAGAACGACGCATTTCCTGTGGCGATAGTCCTCGGTTCCACGGAATTGGCTGGAATGCTGCTGCGTGCCTCGGAAGAACTCCGCTCCAGGAATCTGTGGGACATTCGGCATGCCAGACATGCCGGTCGCCAGAACCAGTTGCTTGGGTCTAAGCACGACCGTCCTGCCTTCGCGTTCGACAGTGACCATCCAGTCTTGTGTGTCAGCGTGAAATTCAGCGCTGCGACATTCCGTGGAATGCCAATAGTTCAACTCCATGACTTTGACATACATCTCCAACCAATCGCCGATCTTGTCCTTCGGTGAGAAGACCGGCCAATGATCGGGGAACGGCAAGTATGGCAAGTGGTCGTACCACACAGGATCGTGCAGGCAGAGCGACTTGTACCGCTTCCGCCACGAATCACCGGGGCGCGAATTCTTCTCGATAATGATCGTCGGTACTTCCAAGCGTTTCAGCCTGGCCGCTAATCCGATGCCCCCTTGTCCGCCACCGATAATGACGCAGTAGGGTTGCGTGACATCCCCCAATTCCGCTTCGTGCTGCGTTTTTCGCTCCAGCCACGTTTGCCGATGTTTGAGGACGCCATGCTCCGTCCCCAAAGTACGGGTCGCCCCATGCTTCTCTTCGAAGCCTTTAAGCTCGGTCATCGTGGTCAGCAGAGTCCAGCATTTGCCGGCCTTCAGACGCAGGTAACCTTTCCCTCGCGCGGTTGCGGTCTCAAAAGTCAACCAGCCGGCTGTCACGCCATTTTCGTTGGTCGCTTCTCCCGCGATCTGCCAGTGACCGGGTTGCACCACGGAATTCGTGGTGGCCAACATCGCTTGGATTTCGTCTTTCCCCTCCAGAGTCTTGATGTTCCATGTGAAGGCGACTAGGTCGCGCCAGTAACACTCGACGCCAAACAGGTCGGCCGCAGCGGACCAATCCTTCTGATCCAACGCGGTGCCAAATCGCGACAGCCAATCGGAGACCTGTTGAGTTGGAGAATTCGATCGATCAGTCATGCTGTTTTCCCTTGATGATGCCGGGACAACATTCCCGCCAGCCATTCTCTTACGACCTCACCATCTGCATTGGTCTGACGGAAATCCGGGCTGGAGTCGAGGGTAAGCACTCCCAACGGGCGAATGAAACGTCAGTAGCCGAACCGTTGCTCTCACACGCGTTGTTTCTTCGTGTTCCTGCCGTTGGATGTGCCGATGACGTTTAACGCCACATCATCCGATCGCGTCTCGGAGGAGTCGCGAGTGGGCATCGGTGTTCCGGACTCTCTTGCGGGCGGTGCGGATCGAGATTGGTTCTTCAAATCAGCGAATGACATGTTGGATGCCGTTCACTTTGGCACTGCTGAGAAGATCGAAACGGTCACCGCCACGCTGTCCAAATGATGTGAGAGATCAGCGGCGTTCGTTGGCGGCAGCACGGTCACGTTCGACGGCGACCGCCGTGGACGTAACGGATTTGATCGACGTGGTTGAGATCACGCCGTCGCGTTCGAAGGTGACGGCAATGGGCAGCGGCAGGGATGTCGCTGCTCGTGAGACGTGCTCGTTGGTGGCAGCCTGTCCGCCGAACGTGTGCACTCGGTCGAGCAGCTTGAGTCCTGCGAGAGCCGCCGCGGAATGCGGGATGACTTGCGTGAGGATCACGCTGTGAGGTTCTGCGTCGTCGGTGCGCCACGTCAGGCCAAGACGCGTGGGTTCCCCAGTGAGTCGGACGGAGAGTTCCAGTGGTTCTGAGATGCCGGGGCGGCGGACCGTCGCGGTGACGTCACGATCGGCGATGACGACCAAGCTCCGAAAGTCGGCGGCATCGGAGACGGCATGGCCGGCGAATCGTTCGATTCGGTCGCCGATACGCAAGCCGGCCGAGACGGCTGGCGACTGCGCGGAAATCTGAGTGATCTCAACGATGCCTTGTTCGGAAAGCTGCGAGTTCCAAGTGATGCCGAGGCGCGGGGCAGGTGAGGGGAGCGGTTGTTCAACAAGACGTTGCTGCTCTTTGTTTTCACCACGAGACATACTTCGGAACGCTGGCAGTTCGTCGGCTTCAGCGGTTTGCAGGGCCAGCAGCAACATCAGTCGTGCGAGTTGTTGAGTGCCTTCGTAGTTCAGCTTGTCTGCGTCGTCGCTGGGTCGGTGGTAATCATCGTGCTTGCCGGTATGCAGCATCAGGGCGGGGATGCCGGCAGCGAAAAACGGATGATGATCGCTGTCGGCTCGCATGTCCCAGGTAAAGTTAAGCCGTAAACGCGGAGCGATCGTCGCCGAGTTGGCGTCGGCGACGATGTGTCGCAAGCCGCATGCCGCGCGCGTACCCGTGACTTCGACCCCTTCCGGACGCAAACGGCCGATCATGTCGGCGTTGATGACGAGCTTGACTTGGCTCAACGGCAGAGTTGGCGCCGCCAGCCAGTGTTTCGATCCCAACAGACCCTTCTCTTCGCCGTCCCAAAAGGCGAAGAGCAATGTGCGGCGCGGCGGACGAGGCAATTTGCGGACTGCTTCGACGATCTCCAGCAGACCGGCGACACCGCTGGCGTTGTCGTCCGCCCCGTTGTGAATGTAGCCGATTGGACCACGGCTGTTGCGTGGCGTGCCAAATCCAACATGATCAAAGTGAGCGGCGACGATCACGACTTCGTCCCGCCGCTGAGCATCATGTCCCGGAACGCTCGCCAGAATGTTCCGCATTCCGTTGGCGAATTCTTGTGCAAATTGCCGGTCAGCGGCGGCCGGGGCCACACCAAGCCGGCGGAGTTGCTGCATCAAATACGCGCTGGCTGCGTGCCCGCCTGCGGTTCCCGCTTCACGGCCTTGCAAGGCATCGCTGGCCAGTGTGCTGATGTGTGTTTTGAGCTCTTCAATTCCAATGGATTCGACGGCGGCAGCAAGGTCTCGGTCGATAAGCGGCGCTGTCGTCTCGGCCCCATTCCCGACAAACCCGAGTGAGCTGATCAGCCATCCGCTGAGCAAGACAGTGCGACAACTTAAGTTTGCACTCGGTCCGAGAACCATGCCACCAGTCCTCCAACGACGATGATTGGCGTCCACGCGGCCAAATCGAGCGACATCCAGTTGATGCGTCCCAGGTAATTGCAGGCTTGAACCAACCCCATCAGGCAGATCATCACTCCTGCGCAGACGGCCAGATTCGTAATGATCGAGAAGCTTTCGCGCCGCAAGACCAGTGGTACCGTCAGGCACACCGCGAGCAAAGTCGACATGGGCCGAGTGATTCGCTCGTGCATGTGGAGTACCTGCGACCGCGATGTCATCACGCTGAAAGTCGGGCTTCGCAGCCTGTCCACCAATTCCCACGTCGATTGATAGCGGTAGGTCACCGCCGAACCGGACATTTGCTCGCTGCCGATGTTCGACACGACGAAGACTTTCGTGGGATCGTCCATTGGCCAAATGATTTTACGACCGGCGTCTGTGAGCCGCAGGTCGCTGAACGCCGGAGTCGCATTCGTGAGCTGCCAGCCTGCCGGTCGATCCTTTGTCTTTCGGTAATAGACAGCGTGGTCGGCTCGCAGCGTCAAGACTTCGGCGTTGATATCTGGTGCTGGCAACTGGAACTCTGGACGGACGAGTTTTCGTTCGGCTAGGTTCAGCCCTTCGCCACCGATTTCAATGTGCGACGAAAAATCGCGCCGCGCAGTGACTCGCTGCACGCCCTGCGAAGCCGTGCCGATCGGCTTGAGCAGTTCGTCCGCGACGGCGGGCAACAGTAACTCTTGATTGACCATCAATAGCCCATTGACCATCAGCGTCCCGATCAGCATCGGCACGACCAACCGAAACGTCGGCACGCCCGCGGATAGCATCGGATTCAGCTCGCGATGCTTGTGCAGCAGGGCGAAGACAATCATCGTCGAAATGACAGTCAGCATCGGTCCCACCAGTTCGAAGATCATCAGAGACTGGTAGGCGTAGTACTGCGCCATTTGGCCAAGAAAGGAGAAGACTCCTGCATCGTCCGAATGACTTTGGGCGACTTCCGCGTTCGTAAAACTGTCGAATACAACGAACAAGCCCACGATGGCCAAGAAGCTTATGCCAAAGACGTGCCAGTAGCGGCTCAACAAATACCGATCAAACGTCGTCACGGCGAATCCATTCTCTGGAACCAGTCCGCAGATCTGCAGCGGGGCGGGATTACACGTCAATCAACAAAGATGGTCAAGACGGGGTGATCGAGTTGCCCAAGGTCGCTCTAGCGAAGGCCGATTCCCATACTCACGGGGCATTGTCGCGATCGAGTCCTCGATTGCCGCCTTGTGGCAGTTTGAACTTCCATCACGCTTAGATCAGCATTCGGAGAGCAGTCCAATCGAAAGGAGAACATTCGCCATGGCTCCTTGAGCTTCTTTCATTTGGTGGGCTCTCCCGAAAAATCGAATCGCAGTCGTCGTTTGTGTGTCAGTAAATCGATACGTTCTTGTAGCGGATCGGGTTCGATCGCAAAGTAGACGTTTTGCAGGCTTCCGGAATCGTAGAACACCTCTTTTCCCGTGCGTTTGTCGATCAGGTGCAAGACACCATCCGAGTGCTGGCCATCGATCGAATCATCACTGGGACGCTTATAAGGGAGCACGAAGAACGGCGAGTCCTTCGGTTGGTCCACCGCGAATGGCAGATTCTTCACCGGGATCGTCCAGAGCAAGCTCAGTGAGCGACGATCGAGTGCGTGCAGCCAGCCATTGGTCAATGGCTTGCGAAAACTGCCTCGGTCCTGCTGAGTCACCAGCCAACTTTGTTCTGTCACGGGACCGGCCAGAACGACGAAGAGCCGCAAATCGTCAGCAAAGGCGTACGCGGTCGAAAGAGATTTTGGCAACTCGACGCTGTGCTTCGCCAACTCACGCCCCTCGGCGAATGAAAATATCCGCAACGATCCTGGTGGCTCGATGATGGCCAGCCGAGACTCATCCACGCGGAGCAGCACGCTCTGAGGCGAAAGTTTGTGTTGCCACTTCAATGCCCCATCGACCAGATCCTGGCAGCGCAGCCACTTTGCGGAGTCTGTGTCGGTCGCGTTTTCGACATCCCACAGCACTCGGAGTCGCCCTTGCTCGATGATGATGTTGCTGGGGTCAGATTCGTCGCGGCGTTTCGAAAGCAGTTTTCCGTCGAAGCTGCGACGTATTTCGATTTCGCGAGTCGCCAACAGTCGCAACACAATCTGGTCGCCGTCGCCAGTGATTGACACTTGCGGAGGCAGACTACGCCGTGTCCACAGGCGGTCGCCGGTCGCGGGGTCGATCGCGATTAAATGATTGCGAGTGCGATAACACAGCCATCCAGGACTCGCGTGAACGACATCCAACACCGGCTGCTCATATCGATCGAGATGTCGAAACGCATCCAGGCGGAGGCCAAGTTGGCCCGGCAGCATTTGATGCGCACCGGTTTCTTCATACGGACCGGCTGAAAGTGTCCAGACCAGTTTGGCGTTGGTTTCGCCCCGTTCATCCAGCGGTTGAACGCCGTACAAGACCTCGCCGACTTGCAACACCAGCAGTGGGCCGAGTCCCCAACCGCGATGTGTGCTCCAATCGTGGCGAAACGGCGAGTTTGACGCCGGTAACGTCAACTCCCACAGCCCGCGCTGGCCGACAGCTGTGAAGCGAACTTTCCTGCCCTGTCGTTCGACAGACACCGACATGCGCCGCCAAATGGAGTCGCGACTTTCGATTGGGATCGGGTAACAATAGATGTCGTCGTGAGGCTCATCTTGAGGCGTGATGTTTGGCAAACGATTGGGCCACGGATCGCGTGGGCCGTCGGCCAAGGCTTTGCCAATCAGCGAATCGGGCATTACATCGGCCAACCAGTCAGCCGAAGTGTGCCCATCCGGCAACTTCACGTCCGCAAAGCGATCGCGAAGCTCACGATAACAGTCCGCCGCATCGAGCGGTTCGCTGCGAATATCATGCAGCAGCGCGAGCCGATACCAAGCCTGCGCTGCAGCCACCCGATCGGTCCCATGAGCGATCTCGCGAAGCGCAAGGCTGGTCTTCAAATAACCGACGCCACTGCTAGTTCGCCCCGACAACTGCATTCGCAGTTCGCGACCCATCGACAAGCAGCTCAATTGTTCTGCAAGAGCTTGCAGTGCGAATGCATCCAGGCTGTCAGAGGCTTGCTGGCGGCGAACATCCAACAATGCGATCAACTTTGGCCGGGTCGCCTCATCCGCCTGAGCCATCAAATCCGCGATCACTCCCTGCGCCCAGCGATCACGGCGAACAGTCAACCCTCTTTCCACTTGTTCTTCGAGGCCTGGGAGCGATGACGCTCGTCCGCCCGTTACTTCTTCATCGGGATGTTTCCCCAGAAGGTCGAGTACTCCGCGCAGACTCGCCACGAGATCGCCGCTCTTGCGTGCGGCCTCAATCAGCGCGTGTCGAGTTTCGGTCTCAATCATCTCTCTCGGAGAGAGACGGAGCAATTCCTCGGTCAAGCGTGCATGCTCTTCCGGCTGGGCGAAGAGTTTTCGAAGCAAGATTTCTCGCATCAACGGCGCTGCCTTGGGAAAGGTGTTGGGCTGGTCCAACAGTGGCCGAAGGAATTGTTCGGCACTCTCCAGGTCATTGAATTGTCGTGCGATGTCTGATGCTTCGATGCGCGACGCCAGATCTTCCGGCTTATTCCGCAGGCGTTCGGCGGTGGCCGATTGCCGATGGGTGATATTCTCAAACAAACCAAGCCGGCTCGGAGACAAGACTGCCCAGCGTGAGCCGACTCGCACCAGACGTCCGGTGCTCAGGACGAGCGGATTCTCTGGAGTGGAGTTCTTGCGATTCAAATCGTCGTTCCAACGAAACCCAGCCTCGCATCGCTGCACTTGCCCCGTCGCAGAGTCGACAAGCGACCATCCGCCGCGCGTCGGACAAACATAATTGGCCCCGATCCAATCCCCTGGACCGTCTGGGACGGGCAGGGCTGTCTGCCAGCGCACGCTTCCGTTGACAGGATCAATCCCGATCACGCGAGTCCTCTCGAAGACCAGCACGCTCGAATCGCTGGTCGCCACGAACATCGGCTCGTCGAAACTCACTCGCCAGAGCACTTCCCCCGTTTCAACATGAACGGCACGCAGCGATCGCGATTCGGGAGAAGCCAGCAAGAGACGAGTGTCGAGAGTTGAGAGTTGAGAGTTCAAATGTTCTGTCTCTCGTCTCGCGTCTTTCAGTTGTCGACTCACCATCTCTCGCCACGATTCCCACCATCGTGCTGCAAAGGGTCGGTCGCGATCGGTGGCAATGAATCCCACGGCCGAGGAAATGTCATCTCGCTCAAAGCGAATGCTCCAGGCCAGCGCTTGGGTGATCGGATCGACAGCCACGAAACAGCCCGCCCCCGTCGGACAAATCAAGCGGCCGCTGGCCCAAGTAACTGGGCACGCGACATGACGCCAACCCGTCTCTTTGAATTGCTGGCGATCGGTCTCCGCCAGCGGCAGTGTCCATTCGAGTTGTCCATCGCTCGCCCTCAGCACCCACAATGCGACCTGCAACTCGCGCTGCGCGACGACATACAACAATCCGTCACTGGCCAGCGGCGGGCCGAGAAAATACAGCCCCTCGAATCCCGTCGGCGGCTCATTGACGGAGCTGCCGATACGCCAAAGCCGTCCCCCCGTCGCCAAGTCCCAGGCTTCCAGATGATTTCGCAGCCGCGATCCGGCTCCCGGTTTCAAATCCAGATCATCCAAATCGCGCACGAGAAACAACCGCCGCCCGTCGCTCGTCAGGCGACCGCGCACCGAATCACCAAACCAGCGCCGCTGCAGTTCCTCAACTAGCGGCGTGCGAATTCCCGGATGCCGCTGCAAATCCGATGCAGTCGACCCGAGCGACCCGGCGATCGACTGTTCCCACGCCAGCTTTCCACGCTGCGTGTCGACCGCGACTACCTTCGCGGGATGTGCGAAACGCGCGATGACTAAATCACCGACCACCAACGGTTGGGCACTTGGCGATGTTGGCACGTCGTAGCGTTCCCAGTCGGTGACGATCTCTTTCAACCAGGACGCCGGATCGCCATCCAATTCTGCGGCAAATTGAAAAACATTATGTCCGGATGGTGCCAAACTGAGCGAATGGCGCCATTCATCGGGTGTCGGGCTCCTGCTGCTCGCGGGGGGCAGCTGCTGTTCCAGCCACTCGGACAAATTCTTCCCCGTCGCTCCGGCCGGCACCGGTGATGCCTCCAATACATTTCGAAATCGCAGCCACAGCTCTCGAGCCGTGCGATCGTGATTCGGCAGGCGAGATTCCGCCAACACCCAGCGTGCGATCCAACTGGTCTCGCGGGTGGAGTTGGAATGCGGATGACGCGACAGCTGCATCGATGCGGATGCTGCCAGCGACCACTCGCCACGATCGACATGCCTCGCTGCCAAGTCCCGCAAAGCGGACCAGCCCGCGGTCGTCGCCCCAAATCTCGCGACCACTTCTCGCAGTGCGTCGAGCTTTCCGCTTTTCAAAGACGATTGCCACAGCCGATTCGCTTCCGCAGCATGTTGCCGTTCGTAAGCCTCGCGGGCTGAGGCGGGCATCTCGCGTAACAGCCGGTTCGCCTCTTCGACAAAACTCGGCACGCTCGCTCCGCCAGCAGCAAAGGCGTTTGGTCCGTCGAGCAGTTCCTGCAAAGCCAGAATCGCCGCCGCGAAGTCCTTCTGCCGCAACTGGGCGCGGGCCGTCTCAAGCACCGCGTCAGCCCGTCGATCACGAGCCAATTTCGCTGACTGCGGGAACTGTTCTGGCTCTGCTTTCAAGGTCGAGTTGTCTGCCAATGTGCACGACGTCGCCACCACCGCGAGAATCCACACCAGCACGTCACACAGGCTCTGTTTCATGGTGGATGATTCTGGCACGACCCATCGTCAGCGGCAACACGGTTTCGTAGGAGAGGGACCTTGTCCGTCTTTTCCTCGTGGCATTCGACGGGAGGGAGTGCCTGTCATACGATTCGCCCCATGATCCTCGAGGGCATCGTCACCAGTTTGAACGCCAACGGCGAACTCAACATCGCTCCCATGGGGCCGATTGTGGACGAGTCGCTGACATGGCTGCAACTGCGGCCATTCCAGACCTCGCAGACGTTTCGCAATTTGCAGCAGCGTCCGTACGGTGTGTTCCATGTCGTCGATGACGTACTGCTGCTGGCACAAGCCGCGATTGGAAAACTGGATTCGCCTCCGGAGACGTTCGCTGCCGAGAAAATCCATGGACGAGTTCTCGCCTCCACTTGCCGCTGGTACGAGTTCGAAATCGAGTCGCTCGACATCTCGCACGACCGCACCGAGATCCGCACGCGAGTCGTCCACGTCGGCCGCTGTCGAGACTTCTTCGGGTTCAACCGCGCGAAGCACGCCGTCCTCGAAGCCGCAATCCTCGCCACGCGACTGCATCTGCTGTCGCGGGACGAGGTCGTACGGCAGCTCTCAGTGCTGCGCAGCCCCGTCGAAAAGACTGCCGGCCCGCAAGAACTCGAAGCCTTCGAACTCATCTGCGATCATGTCGCGGATGTCTTCACCCTAACCCCTGACTCCTAATCACCGATCCCTTCCAATGATCCTTGTCGCTGGCCTGACTCCCGCGTGGCAGCAGATCACCGTGCTCAACCAACTGCGAGTCGGTGAGGTCAACCGCGCTCGTGAAGTGCATTGGTGTGCTTCCGGCAAAGTACTCAATGTCGGCCTCGCACTTACGCAACTCGGAGCAGACGTTCGGACGTTGTCGTTCATCGGTAGCGGCGCGGCGGGTGAGGCGACTCGGCGAGACATGGAAGAATTGGGAGTCGATGTTCGCTGGGTCGAGTCATCCGCTCGGCAACGAGTCTGCAGCACGCTGCTCGACCGTGAGTCGGGGCAGACGACTGAGATCGTTGAGAATTCTTCTGCGGCAAGTGACGTGGAGATCCTGGCCTTTGAGGCTGCGTTTTCCGATGAGGCGGCGCAATCGAAAGCCCAATTGTTGGTCCTCTCCGGTTCGTTGCCGACCGGCACCGCGAAGGACTTCTTCGCGACGCTGCTCAGTCGCGTGCGGATGCCAACGATCCTCGATATCCGCGGTGAGGAGATGCTGGCCGCGTTGCCGCATCGGCCGCTGGTTGTCAAACCCAACCGTGAAGAACTCGGTCACACCGTTCGCCGCGAACTCATTACCGACGACGATGTTTGGCAGGCGATGTCGGAAATCAATGCTCGCGGTGCCGAGTGGGTTGTTGTCACTAACGGTGGAAACGAAGTCTTCGCCTCGCGACTCGAAGAGCGACTTCGCTATCAACCTCCGCGGGTGAACGTCGTGAATCCAATCGGCTGCGGTGACTGCTTCACCGCTGGACTCGCATGGGCGCTGCAACGCGGCGAGGACATGCCGGCCGCGATTCGCACCGGTATCGCTGCCGCCGCCCAAAATGCGGAGCAACTGTTGCCCGCACGGTTGGACGCAAAACTCGTCGCGCTGTCGCTCCGCGGCAGGACAGCCGAGCGGTGAGAAAACGTCGATGCGTTCACCGCCTTTGAATGAGAACA
>Ga0194121_10001157_pt1 | contig 45777 bp, 28 predicted proteins | sample TA2MahCa50mmetaG_FD_148609 | JGI IMG/M metagenome (GOLD analysis project Ga0194121, IMG submission 148609) | Freshwater microbial communities from Lake Tanganyika, Tanzania - TA2015020 Mahale Deep Cast 50m | ecosystem: Environmental > Aquatic > Freshwater > Lake | place: Tanzania: Lake...
CCCGACATCGGCGAAGGTGTGGCCGAGGGCGAGATCGTCAAGTGGCTCGCCAAGGCTGGCGACTCGGTCAAGGAGCACCAGGCCGTGGTCGAGGTCATGACCGACAAGGCCACCGTCGAGATCCCTGCTCCCGCCGCGGGCAAGCTGCTCGAGCTGCGCGCCAACGCCGGCGATGTCGTGCCCGTGGGCAGCGTGATCTTCGTGCTCGAGACCGCGGGCGGCGCCGTGGCCGTACCCGCTCCCGCGCACGCGACCCACGCCGCTCCGGCGCTGGCCGCGGTCGGCGCCGCTGCCGCTCCGGCTCCCGCCAAGCGCGCGAGCGACGAGAAGATCCTCGCCGTGCCGAGCGCGCGCCGCATCGCGCGCGAGCTCGGCATCGAGCTCGGCGAGGTGTCCGGCTCGGGTCGTCACGGCGTCGTGCGCCGCGCCGATGTCGAAGCGTTCGCCAAGTCGCGCAGCACCGCGCCCGCCCCGGCTCCCAAGCCCGCGGCCGCCGCTCCCGCCGCTTTGGCGAAGCCCGCCGCCGCACCGGTCAGCTTCGCCCCGCAGGAGCGCGAGACGCGCATCCCGTTCCGCGGCGTGCGCCGCAAGATCAGCGAGGCGATGGTGCGCTCGAAGTACACCGCGCCGCACTTCACCGTCGTCGAGGAAGTCGATGTCACCGAGCTCGTGCGCCTGCGCGAGACGGCCAAGGTGATGGGTCAGGAGAGCGGCATCAAGGTCACCTTCATGCCGTTCATCATGAAGGCCTGCGCGCTCGGGCTCGCGAAGTACCCGATGCTCAACGGGCACCTCGACGAGGCCAGCCAAGAGATCGTGCGCTGCGGCTATGTGAACCTCGGCATCGCCATGGACACCGACAACGGCCTGATCGTGCCGGTGGTCAAGGAAGTGCAGTCGAAGGGCATCCTGCAGCTCGCCCAAGAGCTGAACGAGCTCGCCGAGCGCACGCGCTCGGGCAAGGTCAAGCCGGACGAGCTCAAGGGCTCGACCTTCTCGATCACCAACGCCGGCAACATCGGCGGCATCCTCGCCACGCCGATCATCAACTTCCCCGACATCGCCATCATGGGCGTGCACCGCATCACCAAGCGTCCGGGCGTCGTCGAGACGCCGCAGGGCGACAAGATCGAAGTGCGCCAATACATGAACTTCTCGGCCTCCGTCGACCACCGCCTCGCCGACGGCGCCGATGGCGCGCGCTTCCTCGTCCACATCAAGCGCCTGCTCGAGAACCCCGGCCTGCTCGCCCTTTAGCAGCACACGGAACATCTCCGCGATCGCGCGCTCGAACCCCTCGTGCGATTTGGGGACCACGAGTTGCACGGTGCGCCGCCCGCGCTTCACCAAACTGCACAGGAGGTCGTTCCCAAGGGCGTGGCTCTCGGCGTCACCAGCGTCGATGCACGACATCGTCCGGTGGCCCGCGACCGCTCACGCCGGTCGCGATCACGACGGTCTTGGAGCGCACGCGCTCGCCTTCGCGAGCCTGCTCGTAGATGCGTCCAGCCCCAGACTCGGCTCCTCCTCGTCGAGCTCGGCGCACATGCTGCTGACGCGACTTCTGTCGATCCCCTGACCGCTCAACGCCTGAATCAGGTCGTCGACCTTGCGAGTGGACATGCCGTGCAGAAAGACCTCCTGCGCCACGGCGACGAGGGCCTTCTCCGCGCGCCGTCGCGGACCGAGGAGGCTCAGGACCTACATCCCAGCGCGCAGCTTGGGGATCGCCAGCGACAGCGCCCCGACGCGGGCCTCGAGGTCCCGCTCGCGGCAGCCATTGCGATACCCCAGACTCCCCGCGGCGCGCGCGTGGAGCGCCGCGCCGCTCTGGGCTGCAACCTTGCCCTCCGGGGCCTCGCGGATCCGTTCAGCGCTCGCTCCATGCGGCACGACCCCGCTCGGCCTCGATCGATCTCCTGTGGGCCTTGCAACGCGCACAGAACAACGAACCGGGCTCCGCGGGGCGTTCCCCCGGCGCGGGGCCGGCCCTCAGGACGGCTCCGCACGCACACAACATTGAACGCCGGCGCATCGCTCGGGCCACGAGTCACTCAGGCTACGAATCACTCAGGCCACGAAGATGCGCTGATTGTGCCAGCGCAGAGCGTCGCGGCTGGGTTGCTTGTCGGGTTCTTTCGGCAACGAAATCAGCGGCTGCTCGTCGAACGAGTAGAAGCGACGCCCGTTGCTCCAGCGTTCCTTGATCTGTGAGGAGACGCGTATGCGGTAGTCCGGCGTGACGGTCAGCAGGCCGTGGTCGAACAGGGCGTGGAACTCCTTGCTCAGAAGGAGTCCGTTCTGCACGTGGTTGCTGCGCGGCCCGAGGTACGGCTGCACATGAGCTGCGTCGAGCACGGGCTCGGTCTTCTCGCCGCTGATCGCACACCTGCGACCGTACGCATCGAGAATGCGTGTGCGGAAGGCGCCTTGGCCTTCCCGGTAGTGGACACTCGCGGCGGCGAGCTCCCGCTCGTCGATGTCCAGCGGCTCGAACTGCGAAGCAAAGTCCTCGGGCTCGCCCAGCGCGTCGAGCTGAATCTCGCCGAGCAGGCGCGAGGCCCTGTTCGCATCCGTCTCCGTTCGTCCCTGGACGATGTTCGGTTTCCAGTCTTCCGACGCGCCCCACGGAATCCAACGCTGCTGGGGCCAGAAGACGGCGTCTCGCAGAATGGTGCAGCCCAGCGGCTTGCGGTTGTCGCTGTGCGCGCTCAGGTCGGAATTCCGATACCCCCCGATGCGCTGGAGAAAACGCTGGCGGTTCGGATCGCCATTCTTGATCCCGAACGTGCTCCACGCGGTATCGAGTTCGAGGATCGTGAAGTGAGCGAAGAAGCCGTAGCCTGCCACCGCGTTGATGGGGCTCTTGAGCCGGAAGAACACGGGCGCTCCCGGCCGCATCTGCTTCATGGGTCGCTGCGCGCGCGGTGACCAGAAGTTGACTTCGTCCACCCGTCCCTCCGACGCGATCGACATCAGATAGTCGAACCACGCCTTGTCCGTCAGCGCTAGGAACGGATAGAGCATGGACCTTCCAACAACGAAGGCTAGCGGCCGCCCTTGCGCTGGCGGTCGAGGATTTCTTGGACGGACTCGAGGTCGGCGTCCCAGGCGCGCTTGCGGTCGGCTTCGGTGGGCAGGGCGAGGGGGCGGGCGAGGCGGAAGCCGACGAACTTGGCGTCGGTCAGGTACCAGATCGACTTCGGCAGCTGGGGGTCCTGCACCTTCCAGTTGGCGGTCGAGCCGCGGCGGGCGGCGGAGCGCAGGCGGTCGGGGTCGTCGTCCCAAGAGCCGCCGCGCACGACGCGCGGGTAGAGCTGCGTGGGCCAGTTGCAGGGGTTCGACGCGAGCTCGTCCTTGGCGCGCGCGTAGAAGTCCTTGTCGTGCTGGTCGAGCACCCACTCGGCCACATTGCCGTGCATGTCGTAGAGGCCCCACGGGTTGGGCTTCTTCTGCTTGATCTGCTGGTACTTGCCGTCGGCGTTGTCGAAGAACCACGCGTGCTCGCTTAGGTTCTTCGCCTCGTCGCCGAAGGAATAGGCGGTGGTCGTGCCCGCGCGGCAGGCGTACTCCCACTCGGCCTCGGTCGGCAGGCGGTAGAAGCGGCCGGTCTTCATCGAGAGCCACTTGGTGTAGTGGCGCGCGGCGAACTCGGTCATGCACACGGCGGGAAAGCCCTCGATGCCCATGCCGAAGTCCATCGGCACATAGGGCGGCGTGGGGCGGCTCACGGCGTCGGCCCACGCGTCGTTGGCGCCGGCGGCGAAGCGGCCCGACTTGCGCAGCTCGATGTCGAGCTTGAACTGGAACAGGCGGAACTCGTCCCACGTGAGCTCGTGCTCCTCGAGCCAAAAAGGGGCGATCGCGACTTGGTGCACGGGGCCCTCGTCCGGCTTGCGCTGCGCCTCGCCGTCGGGGCTGCCCATGGCGAAGGTGCCGCCGGGGATCGGGAGCATCGTGAAGCTCACTTCGGAGCCCGGGATGCGCTCGACATAGCGCTTCATGTCCTTCTCGCTCGCGGCCTCGGCCTCGGGGTTGGGGAGCGGCGCGGGCGAGCCCTCGGGCATCGCCGGGTAGACGAACACCTCGCCTTGGGGCGCGGGGGCGAGCGCGAGAGCGACACACAGCGCGGTGAGCGGAGCCATCGCAGGAGAGGTTAGGCTGCGCGCGCCGCGGCGTCACCGTGGGCGATGTATGGAAAACGCGCGCACAATCGCGGGCTGGCTCGGGGCGCTGGCGCTGGGGCTCCTCGCGGGCGCGTGCGCCGCTCCGCGGCGCTTCGAGTTCGAGGACGCGGCCATGGGCACGACATTCCGGATCGTCCTGTACGCGGACGACGCGGAAGCGGCGGAGCGCGCGGCGGCGGCTGCGTTCGCGCGCGTGCGCGAGCTCGACGCTCGCTTGAGCGACTACCGCGACGACAGCGAGGCCTCGCGGCTCTCGGCGACGAGTGGATCCGGCGCGCTCGTGGCGCTTTCGAGCGATGCATGGCGCGTGCTGGCGCTCGCGCAGTCGTTCTCGCAGCTCTCCGACGGCGCGTTCGATGCGACGGTCGGGCCCGCGGTCGCGCTGTGGCGACGCGCGCGGCGGCAGGGCGAGTTGCCGAGCGAGGCACGCATCGCAGACGCGCTCGAGCGCACGGGCTGGAGGTACATCGAGCTCGACGCGAGCACGCGTTCGGCCCGCCTCGGTCGCGCGGGGATGAAGCTCGATTTCGGAGGGATTGCGAAGGGTTACGCGCTCGATGCGGCGCTCGATGTGCTCGCGCAGCGGGGCATCGAGAGCGCGCTTGTCGACGGCGGGGGAGATGTCGCGGTGCGGCGCGCGCCTCCGGGCAGCGCAGGGTGGACGCTCGCGGTCCGGCCTTTCGGGGATGAAAGCGCGGCGGGGTCGATCGTACTCGAGAACGGGGCGCTCGCGACCTCGGGCGACGCGTACCAGTCGCTGGAGCTCGACGGCGTGCGCCACTCGCACATCGTCGATCCGCGCACGGCGCGCGCGCTGGTGTCGCGCACCTCGGCGACCGTGCTCGCCGCGGATGGAGCCTCGGCCGACGCGCTGGCGACGGCGCTGTGCGTGCTCGGTCCGCAGGCCGGGCTCGAGCTCGCGGCGCGCGAGGGCTGCGAGGCGCGCATCGCGCGCGAGGCTCCGAGCGGCATCGAAAGCGTCGCCACGAAGGGCTTCGAGGCGCGTATTCTGTCTGCGTCGATCGCCCCCGCGAACCGCGTCCCGAAGGAACCCCAAAGATGACGAGCGAGCCTGCGAAGCACATGTCCAGCCCGAGCCGCCGCGAAGTCCTGCGCACCGGCGGAGTCGTGATCGCGAGCGGCGCGATCGCCAGCGCGCTGCCCGCCGGAACGCTCGGCTTCCATCAAAGCGGCACGGATGTGCTGCGCGTCGGCCTCGTCGGCTGTGGCGGCCGCGGCACGGGCGCCGCCGCACAGGCGTTGAGCGCCGATCCGCAGGTCGAGCTCGTCGCGATGGGCGACGCCTTCGCCGACCATGTCGAGACCGCGCTGAAGTCGCTCAAGGCGAATCCCGAGTTCTCCGCGCGCGTCAAGGTCGACGACGATCACAAGTTCACGGGCTTCGACAACTACAAGAGCGTCATCGACGCCGTCGATGTCGTGCTCTTCGCCACATCGCCGCACTTCCGGCCGATGCAGGTCGAGTACGCGGCACAGTCGGGCAAGCACATGTTCGTCGAGAAGCCGATCGCGACGGACTCGCCCGGCGTGCGGCGCGTGATGGCGGCCTGCGAGGTCGCGCGGCAGAAGAAGCTCAATGTCGTGTCGGGCCTGTGCTACCGCTACGAGAAGAAGAAGCGCGAGACGATCCGGCGCGTGCACGATGGCGCGATCGGCAAGATCCTCGCGGCGCAGACCACCTACAACACCGGCGGCCTGTGGCACCGCGGGCGTCAGAGCGAGTGGAGCGACATGGAGTGGCAGATGCGCAACTGGCTCTACTTCACATGGCTCTCGGGCGACCACATCGTCGAGCAGCACATCCACTCGCTCGACAAGGTCGCGTGGGCGCTCGGCGACAAGTATCCCGTGCGCGTGACGGCGAGCGGCGGGCGTGTGCAGCGCACCGAGGAGAAGTGGGGCAACATCTACGACCACTTCAACACGGTCTACGAGTACGAAGACGGCGTGAAGGTGTTCAGCTCGTGCCGCCAGTGGAACGGCGCATCCAGCGATGTCAGCGACCATGTGTTCGGCACGAAGGGCATCGCGCACTTGCAGTCGCACTCGATCGAGGGCGAGAGCGCCTGGCGCTACCGCGAGGTCGAGGGCGAGCAGGACGACATGTACCAGAACGAGCACGATGAGCTGTTCGCCGCGATCCGCGAGGGCGCGGTGATCGACAACTCGGACTACATGTGCAAGTCGACGATGATGGCGATCATGGCCCGCATGGCCGCCTACACGGGCCAGACACTGACATGGGAGCAAGCCTGGAACAGCCAGGAAGACCTCTCGCCGGCCTCCTATGACTGGACTTCGATCGCGACTCCGCCGGTGGCGATCCCCGGCGTCACGAAGTTCATCTGAAGCATCGCGCTCAGAGATAGCCGAGCTTGCGGAGCTGCTCGACGACATCGTCGCGCAGCTCCGCGTCGCTTCCGGCGCTGCCGGTGCGCTCGCGCCATGTCGAGAGATCGCGCTGCAGCTCGTCGAAGGGCTGGAACGGGATCGCGCCGTTCGCGCGCAGGTCGGTGAGCTCGCCCGGGTCGGTGTCGAGCGTGTAGAACTCCTCGCGCTCGGGGATGCGCTCCGCATCGAGCCAGTGCGACGAGGTCCACACGAGCTTGCTGCGCGCGGTGCGCAGCGACTGGCGCTGGCCACGCAGCTGGAAGCCGGAGAGCGAGCCCGCGATGTCGGCGAGCGCGAACGACGGGCGACGACGGTCGTCGGGCAGGCCCTGTGCCAGCGGCAGGAGGCTGGCCCCGGAGAGCGGCGTCGCGGGCTGCAAGCCGAGCACATCGAGCACCGTCGGCGCGACATCGAGCAGGCGCACCTGCTCCTTCACGCGCCGCCCGGCCTGCGCGGCCTTGGGCAGGCGCAGCACGAGCGGCACATGCAGCTCTTCGTCGAACAGGAAGGTGCCGTGATCGAACCAATAGCCGTGTGAGCCCAAGCCTTCGCCGTGGTCGCTCGCGAGGATCACGAGCGTGCGCTCGAGGCGACCGGCGGCGCGCAGTCCTTCGAGCAGGCGCGCGAGTTGCGCGTCGGCGTAGCTGACTTCGCCCGCGTAGAGCGAGCGCATGCGCTCGACTTGCGCGGGATCCTGCACGAGGCGTTCGCGCGCGGCCGCGTCGAGCTCGTACCAGTTGTGCGGACCGCCGTAGCTCGGATCGTGCAGCCGCGCGAACTCGGGCGGCGGCGCGTAGGGCGCGTGCGGATCGTAGAGGTGCACGAATGTGAACAGCGGCTCGTCGCCGCGCGAGCCCAGCCACTCGAGCGCCGCGTCGACGGTCTCTTCCGCGGGTCGATCGGCGCGGCGAATGTCGAAGCCGCGGCGCTCGACGAAGCGGATCAACGCTCCGACGAGGTGCAGGCGCTCGACGCTGCGCGGCAGCCAGCGCCATGCGAGCAGCTGGTCGTCGTACCAGTCGAAGCGCGGCGCGAGGCCGCACGACTCGTCGACGAGCGTGAAGCCGGAGACGAACGCGCCCGTGTGGTGCGTGCGCGCGAGCAGGTCTCCGAGCGTTCGCGCGCGGGTGGAGATGCCGCGACCGTTCGACACGGCGCCGTGCTCGATGGGGTAGAGGCCCGAGAGCATCGTCACATGCGAGGGAACCGTGGTGTTGGCCTGCGCGGTGGCGTCTTCGAACAACACGCCTTCCGCGGCGAGCGCGTCGATGGTCGGCGTGCGCGCGCGAGCGTTGCCGTAGCAACCGAGGGCGTCGGCGCGCAGCGTGTCGATGCTCACGAGCAATACATCGGTCTGTCCGGCGCTCGAAACTTCGGGCACGCGACGCTCGGGTGCGGCGAATGCGACGAGCGCGATCAGCGCCAGTCCGCCGAGCATGGCGGCGTGGGGCGCGCGGCGAGCGCGGAGGCTGCTCCAGCTCAGCACCAAGTTCCCAACGGCGAGCGCCCACGCGAGCCACTGCAGCGGACCTTGCGCGACGCGCAGGGCGACGAGAGCGATGCATGTGGACGACGCCACGCCGAGCAGCGCCCAGAGGTTCGAAGTGCGCGTGAGGAAGGGCCACCACGCGAGCAACTCCTTGAGCGAGAGCATCACGGCCGTGGCCGCGAGAGCGCAGGGCAGCGCGAGCTCGGCGGGGATCCAGCCGGCGAGCGCGAACAACGCGATCGCGAGAGCTGCGCCCATGGCGGCGCAGGTCGAGGCGGGCGCGGCGCGGAACTGCGGACGACCGAACAGCGCGAGCGCGAAGAGGGCGCAGGGCAGCGCGAGCAGGGCGGCGGCGAGCGCGTAGCCGACGGCACCGACCGTCGCGAGGCGCGCCGCCCACTGGATGTAGCGCGCATCCGCGTTCGCGAGCACCTTGGCGCTCTCGAGCAGGCCGAGCGCGGCGCCACACAGCGCCGCCAGACCCACGGCGCGACCGAGGGCCGCGGCGACGGGCTCGCGCTGGGGCGGTGCGGCGTCCGTGGAGCTCATGGGGGCCGTGGCCGGGACGATAGACCTTATCGACGGCGCTCCCAAGCTCCCGTGGCGCGGCGGCGTCCGGCTCGGCGCCGTCCCGGGCTCGGGAGCGGCCGGGGTCCGCGAGCGCTCCTGCGCACTTCCGGCGGGCCCCCCGACCCGACATGATGGGCGCCGCGGGCTGTGCTTCCCGCGCCCACGATGCACGAGACGAGCTCGCGTTCGACCCTGCTCGAGAAGGCGCTCCTCGTCGTCGGGGCCGCGTTCGTGGCGTGGCTGCTCGCGTGCATCGTCGCCGAGCACAGGGACGAGCCGGCGGACGACGCGTACATCACCTACGTGTACGCGCGCAACGTCGCCGAAGGTCACGGGCTGCGCTACAACGCCAGCGACGCGGAGCCGACGAGCGGTGCGTCGAGCCTGCTGCATGTCGCAGTATGCGCAGCGGCCATCGACCTTGGACTCGACCCGCTCGCGTTCACACGCGCGCTGGGCATCGCGCTGGTGCTCTCGATCGGACTCGCCTTCGGGCTCGTCGGTGCTTCGATCGCGCGGGCACCGCCGCTTTCCGGGTGCCTCGCGGGGCTTGCGGTTGCTCTGCTTCTAGGACTCTTGTCCGAGACCGCGACGCACCTCGCCTCGGGCATGGACACGCTGCTCTTCACGGCGACGCACGCGTGGGTCGCGGCGTGGGCCGCGCTTGCGGTGGCGAGTGATGCGCGCAAATTGACGGTGGGGCACACCCTGGCGGGGCTCGGTGCGCTGGCACTGCTCGCGCTCGCGCGCCCCGAGGGTGGACTGCTCGGACTTTTGTATCTCGGAGCACTCGCGCTCGTCGGGAAGGAGAGCTTCGGGGCCGCAGCGAGCCTGCGGCGCGTGGCGCCGCTCGGGATCGCGCTCCTCGCACTGCTCGCGGCGCTCGCGCTCTGGCGCTGGAGCTACTTCGGACACGTGCTCTCGAACCCGTACTATGTGAAGGTCTCGAACGCGATCTTCGGATCGGATGGCGAGCTCCTGCCCGGCGCGGAAGCGACCGCGCGCTTCGCGCTGCAGCGCCTCGTGCCGCTCGGGCTCGTGGTCCTGGCGCTCGCGGCCGCGGTGCGCGCACCGACCGAGGCCGTGCGCCGCGGCTTCTGGCTGCTCGTTCCCGCCACGCTGATCGCATTCGCCTACGCGCGCGCGATCCACGAAATGGCGGCCGGATTCCGCTACGAATACCCGCTGATCGCGCCGTTCGCGGGGGCTGTCGTCGTGGCGCTGTGCTGGCTGCGCTCGCGCTCCGCCGCGAGCTTCGCCACGGTGTTCGCCTGCGGCGCAGTGGCGCTGCCGTTGCTCGCGAGCTCGGCCGGTACTCCGCTGGTGCGCTGGCTATCGCATCCGCGCAGCAGCGCGACTTCGTGGTGGCCCGAGCATCGCCCGAACAATGCGCTCGCGCGACTCGGCCTCGATCTGGGCGAGACTGCGCTCGGACAGGACGCGACGATCCTGCTCTCCGGTGCCGGACAGGTGCCGTGGTTCTCGCGTCTGCGCGCGATCGACTGGATCGGACTGAACTACGAACGCGCCAGCGGGCGCGAGGCGCTGAGCGTCGCGCAGCTGTGGGAGCATCTCGATTCGCTGCAGCCGGATCTCGCGTTCTCGATCCTCCCGCCGGCTGCTCCGGGGAGCACGAGCGCCGCCGAAGATCCGAACTTCAACTGCGAGCATGTACGACGCACGCGCGGCGGCCGCGGCAGCGCGCTGTTCGAGTACTGGGATCCCGCGCGCGTCGATGAGTCGTTTTGGCGCGAGATGTTGTGGCTGCGCGAGCGCTGTGAGTTCGTCGCGAGCTATCGGCTCGGCGACGCGTGGGGCGAGCCGTGGTGGGTGCTCGTGTTCGTGTACACGGACTCTCCGCACCGCGCGCTTCTCAAGGAGTGCTTCGCGCGCTCGCAGAGGGCTGATGGACCGGGCGAGAACCTGTCCGCGGCCTTTCCCGTACCCCCGCAGCCAAAAGAGGTTCCCGTTCAGGGGGGCTGAAGTCCATCTGGGCCACGCTACCTTGCGGAGCCGAAGGGGGCTTGGGGGCGCAGGGACGGAGTGGTTGGACGGCTTGGATCATCCTCGCGAGAGGCCTTGCCACGAGAGGGATTGGATCCAGAGCGTTTCATCGCTCGCAAGGTCAACTTGCTGACCGCCCATGCGATCTTCGGCATCGTCGCCACGCAGTCGACCGCAACTCGCAGCGTGAAGCAGCGCGACACGCTGCACGACGGCCTACTGACGCGCGCGTAGCTGGTGCTGCGGATCACCGAGGACATCGACAAGGCGGCGGTCGCGGCCTTCGTTCAGGAGGCCACGAAACGCTCAGGCACTTTCCGCAGCTGACTCGGCACGCTCGACGAGTTCGAGGCCGTTCCGCAGACGCGCGATGTGACGATCGAAGCGGAGCGCGTCGGCGAAGCGGACTGCGTCTGGACAGTCGTCGCCGACCAGATCGCGCCTATGGCCAACGATCTGCTCGAGAGCGCGCGCCACTTCCAAATGTGTACCTCGAGGGCGCGTGGCCGGATCGGGGAACTTGGGTCTCCGACCTGACCGCGACGGTCACCAGCCGAAGCGCTCGCGCGCGAGCCAGCGCGCGGGCGCACGGCTGGCCCCGGCGAGCACGGAGGCGAGTCGATCCGGCTTGCCCACCGCGGCACGGACATCCGTCGAGAGCTCCTTCGCAAACTCGCTCTTGATCGCGGCGAGCTTGTCTGCGAGCTCGGTGGCGAGGCTGGGGTCCTTCGCGAGTCGCGGTGCGTAGGTCTCGAGCGTCTTGGCGACGCGATCCCACTGCGCCGTCTGCGAGCCCTCCACATACGGCTTGAGTTTCGCTGCGAGCGTCTTGTCGGGCTCGATCCCGCCGAGCTTCGCCCACGCGACGAGCTGACGCAGCGCGGCCGCGCGCCCCTCCTTCTCGAGGCGCGCTCCTTCCCTCGGCAGGTCTGCGAACACGGCTTCGAGCGCCGCGAGCTTGCGCTGTACATCGACTGCGGCAGGAACGAGCTGGCCGTCGAGCTCCTTGGCGGCCTGCATGCGCGGCCAAGCCTTCTCGAGCTCCCCGGCCGCCAGCTCCGCCGCACCGGCCGAAGTCCAGCCATCGAGCCACTCGCGCAGAATGTCGAGCTTGCGTGTCTTGACGAGCTCGGCGAGGGGAGCGTCGAGGTAGCTCTCCACGCCGGCGGCCCAGCGGTCGCCGATCTTGAAGCCCGGATCGCCTTCCCAGACGACCTTGCCGTCGATGTCCAAGAGGAGCAAGCGCGGCAGGTTGAAGCGCTCGATGAAGAAACGCTTCTGCGTGAGGCCGAGGCCCGTGCCTTCGCGCCGATCCACCCCGACGGAGCCGGGGAACGGATGCTCGCGCAGGTACGACTCCAACTTGCCGTCGTCGTTGGGGGACGAGATCGAGACGATGCGTAGACCGACCTTGCCGTAGCGCGCGTCGAGATCGCGCAGCCACTCGTGCAGCGGGATGAGCTCGTTCTGCTCGATCGACCACAGGACGAGGAGTTGCGGGACCAACCCGGCCTCAGACCAATTCGAGCGCGGTTCGCGAGCCCAGCGCGCGACCTCCGGGAAGGGCGGCACGAGGCCTGAGTAGCTCCCTGCCACGGCCTCGTCGCCCGATGCGCGCAGCTTCTCCATGCGGAGCTCGCGCTCGAGCCGACCCGCGGGATCGCGCGGATCGCGCGCGAGGAAGCGCACATCCTTGAAGCGCGCGCGCCCGCGTCCCTGCAGCAGGCCCATCTCGCCGGCGAGCACCTCGCGCGACGCGAACTCGTGCGTCGCCACCAGCTGCCCGTCGACCCAGCAGTCGATGCGGGAGCCGGCGACATCGATGCGCAGCTTGCGCCAGCGCGCCGTCGCGCTCTGTCCGTCCGCCGCCGTGTCCGCGGCCACGGGCACGTGGCGCCAAGTCTTCGTCGTGCCGCCGCCATAGAACGAAGCGAGGTCGATCCACGCGCTGTCAGCCGCCCTGCTGTCCGTCTGACGCGGCACCCCAGGAAAGAGCACCAAAGCGTGGAAGTTGCTCGCGTCCTTGCGACCGAAGACGAGGCCCGTGAAGTTGCAGTCGCCGCGCTGCGCAAGCACATCCGCTTCGAGCGAGTAGTCTCCGGATGTCACACGCTGCAGCGCGAGCATCTGGTAGTCGAACTCGGCGGGCGCATAGTCTCGGAACGCTGCGTCGAGAAACGAGCCAGCGGCCTTGAACGATGTGTTTCCACCGCTGTCCCAGCCCCCGAGATCGCTCTCGTTGTAGGCGAGCTCCCAGAGCGCGAGCGAGCGACCGCTGGCGCGCAGTGCGCGCTCGTACGACTCGAACAGCGCAGGTTGCTCCAGATCGCGCCCGAGCCGCCACGCCAGATCCATCACCATCATCGGCCGGCTGGCCTGTTCGTAGCGCCCGATCACGGCCTGCGCGGCAGCGAGGAGGTCGCGTTGCGCGCGCTCGACGCTGGCCCGCTTGGGATCGAGCTTGCCGAGCAGGCGATCGACGCGCTCGATGGCCTTCTCGTCGACGGGCTTGCGCGACTCGAGCTCGCGCAGGGCGCCGAGCGCCAGTCGCGCGGCGCGGTCGGTGTTCTTGCGATCAGCGAGGAAATCCGCGAATTCCAGCGCCAGCTCGATGTCCTGCGGACTGGCGACGAGGCCCTTCTCGAAGTGCTCCGCGGCGGCGATGTCATCCTTCGCAAGCAGCGCCGCGCGAGCCCAACGCAGGTAGGGTCGCACGCGCTCGATGCGTCCGATCTGCTCGTCGCGCAGCTCGAGCGTCCACGCTTTCCACAGCGGATCGAGCTCGTCGATGGTCTTCGGCAGCGCAATGTCGGGCGCGCCCTCGCGATCGAAGCCCTTGATCGGGGGCAGCGGCTGGCCGAGCACGACTTCCTCGAACTTCGCGACTGCGGTCGTTCCGTCGAGGCCACCCGAGGCATCCACATACTCCCGAAACGCGCGGCGATACACGAAGCGACCGTCGAGCGGATCCTGGAAGTTGTAGAGGAAGAACACGACGCCCCAAGTGGGCGCGTACCACGGCGGCCCCCACGCGTACTGGTTCTCGACGACGATGCGGAATGTCGGCGCCTTCTCGGGCGCGCTCTTCGAGGGATTCGCGGGATCGATGCCGTCGTTCGGTCCGCTCATCCAGCCGCGCTCCATGTTCTCCGCGAGCGGGAACAGTCGATGCGTGGCCGGCATGTTCATCAGCACCGTGCCGTTCGGCAGGATGCGACAGCCCTCGAAGAAGCTCGCGAGCCCCTCGTTCAGCCAGCCGGCCGCGCGCGTCGCGAGCGAGACGAACTGGTGCGCGGCTTCGTGAAACAGCGTGCCGGTCATGCCGTCGAAGCCTTGTCCCTCGACATAGGTTTCGACCGCGCCGCCGGTGAAGTGACCGCCCGACCATTCGACCGGAGGCCCGAGTCCGAGCTTCAGGTACTCGTCGCGCAGCTTGAAGATGTTGAGATCGATGCGCGGGACGGACTTTCCATCCTCTTCCGTGCCGTATTGGAAGAACACGCGATAGAAGCGGTTCATCTGCTCCATCGCCTCGGCGGAGCGCACGAGCACTTCGTAGCCGGCGTTCGTGTAGGTCGTGTAGTTCTCGCGCTCGAGGCTGGCGCGTGTTTCCCAGCTCGAGTGCTCGCTGTCGAACTTCGCGATCCATTCGGCGCTCACATCAGCGAGCAGATCCTTGGGCTTCGCGTCGCCAGCCAGGCTCGGATCGGGCAGCGAAGCGATGCGCTCGATCGCCTGCTGCGACGGCGCGTACTCCGGGTCGATCGCGAGGATCAGCTTGTGGACCCGAATGGCGGAGTGCGGGCGCAGGTCCTTTTCGTAGGCCGCTGCGAGCGGTTCGAGCGTGCCGATGAAGCGCGCGTTCATGCCGAACAGATCTGCGGCCACCGGATCTAGAGCCACGATGCGCGCTCGCAGCGGCTCGAGCGCCGCCTTGGGGAGCTTCTGGGCGATCGAGAGCCGCAGCTGTGTGTGGAGTGAGTAGAGCTCCTCGTCGCGGTCGCCCGCGGCCGCGGCGAGCTCGGCGCGCACGGCCCACGCCGCCGTTGAGCGCGAGTCGCGCTCGAGTGCGCGCAGAAGCTGCGCTCGCGCGCGCTCGAAGTCCTTGGCGGCCAGCGCGGAGCGGGCTCCCTCGAGCGCGACCGTGAACGGGGTCACCTGCGCGGTCTTGGGGGCCGGAGTGGGGGCCTGCGCGAGCAGGGACGACACGAGGAGCAGTGGTAGGAGCATCGCGGGCGATTAGAGGGGCACAGATGCTAGTCGCAGGCGGCTTTGCGGGCCACCGGGGCGCGCGAGAGAGAGTGGAACCGAGCGGCGCGCTCGGGGTGACGGCGCAGTTGGCTCCGCGCGGCTCGAACCCGCCGCGCGGTTCGCCTATCCTCGGGCGCAGCCATGGGCGAGGCGCGCAAGATCTTCATGACGGGAGCGACGGGCATCGTCGGACGCGCCCTGCTGCAGCGTCTCGCCGGCGACAAGCGCTCGGCGGGCCGCAATATGCCCGCGGTGACCGTACTCTCGCGCAGCGTGAGCGCGTTTCCCGAGTCCGCCATCCGCGCCGTGCACGGCCGGATCGCCGAGCCCGAAGCGTGGCTGCCGGAGCTCGAGGGCTGCACGGAGTTCGTGCACATGGCGGCGCTCACCGGCAAGGCGCGCGCGCGCGACTTCGAGCGCGTGAATGTGGAAGGCACACGCAGCGTGCTCGAGGCCTGCAAGCGCGTTGGAGTGCGACGCTTCCTGTTCGTGTCGAGCATCGCCGCGAACTATCCCGAGCACGACGCGTATCCCTACGGGCGCTCGAAGCTCGAGGCCGAGGCGCTCGTGCGCGCGAGCGGGCTCGAGTGGGCCATCGTGCGGCCGACGATCGTGATGAGCCGTCGCGCGAAGGTCTGGCACTCCCTCGAGAGCCTCGCGTCGCTGCCCTTGGTTCCGCTGTTCGGTGGGGGCGGCGCGCGCATCCAGCCGATCCACGCGGACGACCTCGCGCTCGGGCTCGAGGCGTGGCTTCAGGATCCGACGCTCGATCGCGGCGAGTACGACCTCGGTGGCCCCGAGGTGCTCACATTCCGCGAGTTTCTCGGGCGCATTCAGCGTCGCAAGCGCGGCAGCGCGCGTTTCCTACCGCTGCCGGGCAAGGGCGCGATCGCGATACTCGAGCGCGTGGAGAAAGTGGCGCTGCCGTTGCTGCCCATGAGCGCCGGTCAGCTGTACTCCTTCGTGTACGACAGCACCGCGGGACCGAACGCGCTCCAAGAGCGTTTCGCGAGCTCGATGCGCAATGTCGACGCGATCCTCGACGATCTGCTGAAGTATGGCTGAGCGAGTCGAGCTCGAGCGTGAGTGCGACATGCTTGCGCGCTATCTCGGCGCCAGCGCTGGCGACGAGTATGTGCGAGCGCAGTACCGTGCGGCGCACGACGCTGGTGTGGTCGAGCTGCCCGGAACGACGAACTTCGAGCGCACGGTCGTGGCCGTCGGGCGCTGCATGCCGGTCCTGCTGCGTCCGCTCGATGCCCATGCGCGCGTGTTCACGCCGAGCAGCCTGCTGCGCCGCAAGCTCGTGCTGCTGCTCGCCATTCTCGAGGTGCGCGCACCGCACGACGAGGAACTCGATACTCCGACGGGGAGCTCCGTGCTGGCGATGTTCGCGCGCATGGCGTGGCTGGGGCTCGTATTCCTCGCTGCGCTGCTCTTGGGCTCGCTCCTGAGCCTGCCGCTCTGGCTCGCGTCGCTCGCAGGGGGCGCGCGATGAGGCGCGTCGTCGTCGTCGGATCGGGCGCCAGCGGTGTCCACTTCGCTCAGACCGCGCTCGAGCGCGGCGCGCATGTCACGCTGGTCGATGTCGGCCGCACGGCGCCCGCACCGGTCCTCCCGGAGACGAGCTTCGCGCGCTTCAAGCGCGAGCACGCGGATCCTGCGGGCTACTTCCTCGGCGCGCGCTTCGAGGGCGTCCTCTTCCCAGGAGCGAAGGGCGAGTACTACGGTTTTCCGCCCCACAAGAGCTACATCTTCGCGCCGCTCGACCGATTTCGCGCGCAAGCGCGAGGCTTCGACCCGCTCACGAGCTTTGCGCGCGGAGGCCTCGCCGAGTCGTGGACAGGTGGTGCCTTCCCGTTTCATGAGCGCGAGCTGCGCGATTTCCCGATCGAGCCTCGCGAGCTGCAGGCGAGCTACGGCACCGTCGCGGGTCGCATCGGCGTCAGCGGCACGGACGACGATCTTTCGCGCTTCACGCCGGTGCACGACCATCTGGCTCCGTCGCTGCCGCTCGACGCGCACTCGCGCGTCTTGCTCGAGCGCTATGCACGCGAGCGCTCACGCCTCAACACGGACTTGAGCGTGTGGATGGGGCGTACGCGAGCCGCTGTGCGCGCGGATGAGCGCGACGCGCGACACGGCTGCACGAACCTCGGGCGTTGCCTGTGGAGCTGCCCGCGCGAGGCGCTCTACACGCCGTCGCTCACGCTGCGTGTGCTGCTGCACCACGAGCGCTTCATGTACCTCTCCGGACGCTTCGCTACCCGCATCGAGATCGACGCAGCCAATCGAGCGCGCAAGCTGCATGTGGTCGAGCTCGCGACCGGTCGTTCGGAAGCCATCGAGGCGAGCGACATCGTGCTGGCTGCAGGCACGCTTGCGTCGAGCAAGCTGTTCCTCGATTCGCTGCGCGCCCACGGGGGCAGCGCGCCCGTGCTCGAGGGACTGATGGACAATCGCCAAGTGCTTGTGCCGTTCATCAACCTCGCGATGCTGCGGCGGCGCTACGAGCCGGATTCGTACCAGTACCACCAGCTCGCGCTGGGGCTCGAGCGCGACGATCCGCGCCACTATGTGCACGGCCTCGTGACGACGCTCAAAACTGCGCTGGTGCATCCGATCGTGCAGAGCGTGCCGCTGGACCTGAAGAGCGCGCTGTGGATCTTCCGCAATGCGCACGCCGCGCTCGGAATCCTGAATGTGAACTTCCACGACGATCGGCGGCCTGAGTGCCAGCTCGCGCTCGAGGCGGACAGCGAGGGCACGCGCCTGCTCGCGCGCTACGAGCCCTCGCGCGAGGAGCCCGAGCGCATGCGCACGGCGCTGCGCAGCGTGCGCAAGGCGCTCTCGCGGTTGGGCTGCATCGTGCCCCCCGGCATGGCCCACATGCGCCCGATGGGAGCGAGCGTCCACTACGCCGGCACACTGCCGATGAGCGCCGAGCCGCGCCGGCTCACGACCTCGCCGGACGGAGAGAGCCACGATGTGCGGGGCCTGTACTTTGCCGACGGCACCACATTCCCGTTCCTTCCCGCGAAAAACCTCACTTTCACGCTGATGGCCAACGCCGATCGCATCGCGCGCCGATGGTGCGACGCGCAAGCGTGAAGAAATGTGCTCTGCGTGCTATTCCCTAGCGCGTGACGAAGGCTCGTTCGCAGTGGCTGCTCCGCGGGATCGCGCTTGCGTGTGCGCTCGTCGTGCTGCTGCTCATCCTTTGGCGCGCGGAGGCGGAGCGCGGCGATGTCGCGAACTCGCCGGGACCGACGGCGAGCAATCCAGAGTCGAGCGGAGTCCTCGACACGCCGCCGCCGCCGGTCGATGCTCGCATCGCGGATGCACCGACAGACGAGGAGCGGCGCGACCCGGTCGCTCGCCCGCGCTGGGCACGCGTCTTTGTCGCGGGCCGTGTCGACGGAGCGCGGGGGGAGGAGAGTCGGCCCGTCGTCATCGTGCGCCCGAGGCTCGGCGAACTCGGTCACCACGGAGCCGCGACATCCATGGCCGCGTGGACCTATGTCGAGCCCGATGGTTCGTTCCGCGCCGAAGTGAGTCACTGCTTTCGCCCCGAGGAGGAGTCGGTGCTCGCCGAGCTCCATATGCAGCTCTCGTCCGGCTCGCGCCTGCCGATCGAGCGCGTGATCGGCGTGCCCTTCACTCGCGCGGACCTCGAGCGCGGCGGCGAGCTCGTCGTACCTGTGGAGTTCGAACTTGCCGCGCTCTGCAAGCCGGAGATCACGGTCGTGCTGCCGCCGGGCGACCCGCGGGAGGTGATAGTGGTCGCGCTCACCCTGCGCGGTGAGCGTCCCGGCGACGAACTAGCGGTGTGGAGCGCTCGCGTGGAGGGTCGGGCGCGCGTCGAGCTCGCGCTGCCCTGCGCGGAGCCGGTCCTGCTAGTGGCGTGCGCCACGGGCTTGCGACCGCGCACCCTGCGCCTGCCCGCGCGCGCGAGCCTCGCGCTGCTCGAGCTCGAGCGCGGCGCGACGATCGCGGGTCGCCTGTTCTCCGGGAACCAGCCGCACATCGCCTCGTTCACGGCTTCGCCGCTCGGCCGCCGCAGCCGCGCGCGCGACCTCGAGGTCGGTCCCTTCACGCTGGCGTGGAGGAACGAGCAGTTCGAGTGGCCGATGCCGAGCGAGCGTTCGGGGGACGATGGTGCGTTCCGTTTCGACGGCCTCGTCCCGGGTCTGCCCTACGAGCTGCGCTGGCGCGATGACCTCGAAGGGCTCGGAGCGGATCGCGTCGTGACCGCGATCGCAGGCGAAGGCGAGCTCTCGCTCGACATGGAGTCTCGCAGCGTGGGCGTCTACCTGCGCACGCGTGTCGAGGACGCGCGGCAGGTGGAGATCGAGATGCTCTTGCCCAACGGGGTTCAGCGCACCTCACCCGTGTCGATTCCGCTCGACTCACCGTGGTGGGTGCGGGTGCCGCGCGGGACGCGTGTGCGGGTGTTGGACAGCGCCGGCGTGGCGCTGGGCGAAGCGCTGGCCGGGGAGGACGAGCGCGTGGTGATCGAGCTCTGAGGCGCGCTCAGGCGCTCGCCTTGCGGCGCAGATCGAGCGCCAGCGCGATCGGACCGACCAGTGCGAGTGCGAAGATCGCCGGCGCGGTGTTGAACGGCGCGGCCCACGCCATGTGGAAGTCATTGGCGAGGCGCAGCGCGCACTCCATCAGCGCGATCAGGATCACGACGCGGATGCGGCCCGAGCGCGAGCTCACCGTCGTGCGCGGGTCGGTGAGCATGAAGAACATCAGCATCTGGTACATCGGGCCGGTGACCGGGGCGAGCTCGGTCAGCGGATGCGAGCCTGTGATCGCGCAGCGCAGGAGCGCGAGCAGGCAGAAGCTCACGAGGTACGTGAAGGTGATGTGCAGCAGCTTCGCGCGCTTCACGACGACGAGGCCGATGCTCCAGATCAGGCCGACCGTCCACAGCTCGTTGCCCCACTCGTGGCCGAGGATGGTGATCGAGGTCGGGGCCGCGAGCAGCATGAAGCTGATCGCGAAGTTGGTCGGGTTCCACAGGTGGCGGCCGCGGTACATGAGCACATACTTCGACGTAATCGCGATCGCCGAGGCGAGGAAGTACGGCCACAGCCCGCCTTGCGGCTTGAGCAGGATCACCACGGAATTGCCCGCGATGTAGGCCGACAGCACGCTCGGCCACTCGCCGCGCAGCCAGCGCGAGAGCAGCGCCTCGAAGCCCATGGCCGTCGAGAGCGAGACGATCAGCACGGCGTAGTCGTCGATGAACTCGATGCCGGTGAGCGGATAGCTTTTGATGATCTGGAAGCGCCACTGGCCGAGCACGAGGAACAGCGTCACGAGCGCGCTGACCATGTGCTGGGGCTTCACACCGGCCCAGAACCCGCGCGGATGGGCGGGGCCGATGGGCACCGTCGAGGTTGCGGATGTCACGGCGCAGGCTCCTCGATCATGTGCAGGCGGCCGGGCTCGAGCGCAGCGATCTGCTGCACCTGCCCTGAACTCCAGCGTACGCGGACCGACTCGATCACGGTGGCCTCGCCCAGACCGAAATGCAGGCGCCGGTCGTTTTGGGCGCAGAAGCCGCTGCCAGCCTGCACGCACTGCGCTTGCACCACTCCGGCGAAGCGCAGCTCGACCACGGCGCCGATGGCAGAGGTGTTGGCGCCGCGTCCGCGCAGGCGCAGCTGGATCCAGTTGCGTCCCCTGGCGGGTTCGTTCATGTAGACCTGCAGCGGTCCCTTTTGGTTGGCGACGATCGCATCGAGCGCGCCGCGGTTCGACAAGTCGCCAAAAGCGACCGCGCGGCCGTCCTCGAGGTCCGTCACGCCGACGGCCGTCGCCACATCGCGGAACTGGCCGCCGCCGAGGTTCTTCAGCACGCGGCTCTGCTCGAAGCCCGACAGGCTCGCGTCGCCCATGGGCTCCCAGAAGGTCGCATCCTCGAAGATCTCGCTCGCGCCGCCGGCGACCTTGCTCATGCCATACCAGTAGTCGCGCTCCTTCGAGGCCGACAGGAAGCCGTTGGTGACGAACAGATCGAGCCGGCCGTCGTTGTCGAGGTCGCCAAACTGCGCGCCCCACGCCCAGCCGCAGTCGACGATCGCGCGCGACGAGCTACTCGATGCGTCGGCGATGTTGTAGAGCTTGCCGTTCCGCGCGAGCCGGTTGCGGCGCAGGTTGTTGCCCTGAAACAGGTGGCCGGGGTTCGAGATGTTGGTGACGTACACGCCAAACGTGCCGTCGTTCTCGAAGTCGCCGAGCGTGACGCTCATGCCGCTCTTCGACGACTCCTCGAGGCCCGCGCCGGTCACGCGCTCGAAGCGCTCGCCGCCCAAGTTGCGGAAGAGCTCCTCGGGCCCGTAGTCGTTGGCGAGGTACAGGTCCGCGAAACCATCGGCGTCCATGTCCGCCGAGGCGACTGCGAGCGTCCAGCGCGTGCTGTCACAGCCGGTGCGCGCGGTGACGTCTTCGAACGTGCCGTCGCCGCGGTTGCGCCACAGCACGTTGTGTCCGCCGTTCTGCGCGAACTCGAAGCTCTCCTGCATGATGCGCGTCGAGGAGAGGTGCCACATGTCGACGTCGTCGCGGAAATAGCCTGCCACGTACAGGTCGACGAAGCCGTCGCGGTCGTAGTCGAGCCAGCAAGCGCTGTTCGAGTTCATCCAGCGACTCACGCCGGCTCGCGCGCTCGCATCCTCGAAGGTGCCGTCGCCACGGTTGCGGAAGAGCTGCTGGCGGCCCCACTTGTAGAGGAACATGTCCTCGAAGCCGTCGCCGTCGTAGTCGGCCCAGATCGAGCCCATCGACACGCCTTCGCCCTCGCGGTTGACGTTGGCGAGACCCACCTCCGCGGCGATGTCGCGGAAGCTGCCGCGCTCGTTGCGATACAGCGCGTTGGGCGCACCGAAGCGGCTCGAAGTGGCGTACAGATCGGTCCAGCCATCGTTGTCGAAGTCGACGAGCGAAACGGCGGCGCCCATGCCAGAGACATGCGGCGCGACGTTGTCGAGCTTGGGGTCGAGCGTCGTCTCGCGGTGGCGGAAGCGGATGCCGAGCTCGGCCGCGCGCTCGCGCAGGCGAAAGCCTTGCTCGGCGGTCACCGGCCCATCGCCGCGCCCGAGCTGCCAGACGGACACGAGCATCGCCGCGAAGACGACGCTGACCGCGGCGCGGGCGTAGGGGGACGGAGCCATCCAAAACGATGCTAGCACCACCCGCCGGGGTCCCGGAGCCACGTAGGGACGCTCGGGTTACAATCGTCGGCCTTCGTGAGCGATCACCCCACCTGCCCCCAAGTGCCCGAGCTCAACCAGCGGGAACTCCGCGACCTGTTCGACGGGATCAGCGACCTCGTCCAGAGCGTCCTACCGGACGGCTCGATCCGCTTCGTCAATAGGGCCTGGCTCGAGCGCCTCGGCTACACATTCGAGGAGGTCGCCGGGCGAAGCATCTTCGAGATCATGCACCCCGAGAGCCGCGAGCACTGCATGCACAACCTGCAGCGGCTGATCAGCGGCGAGGACACCGGCCTGATGGAGGTGATCCTCGAGACCAAGGACGGCGAGCCGGTGCACCTCGAGGGCAAGGTCACGGTACAGTTCGAAGACAGCATTCCGCTCGTCACGCGCGGTGTATTCCGCGAGCTGAGTCCAGAGCAGCGCAGCGCGCCGTCGCTCGTGCGCCTGCGCGAGCAACGCAAGCTGTTCCACTCGGTGCTCTCGATTCTGCGCGGCAACACCGCGTCCGAGCGCGGCGAGTTCCTCGCGCTCGTCACACAGCAGGTCGCGACGGCGCTCGGTGTCGGGCGCGCCAGCGTGTGGCTCTTCGACGATGGCCATACGCGCATCACCTGCGAGCATCTGTGGTCGGATGGGCGCTCGCTCGGTCGAACGGCTATGGAACTCTTCCGCACCGATCACCGCGCCTACTTCGAGGCACTCGAGGGGCTGGTGCCCGTGCGCGCCGACGATGCGATCGTGCACCCCGCCACGCGCAGCTTCGCCGACGGCTACCTGCGCCCGCTCGGCATCGCGTCGATGATCGACATGCCGCTGCACATCGGTGCGACGGTGGCCGGCGTCTTGTGCTGCGAGCACATCGGGAAGGCGCGCCGCTGGACCAAAGACGAGGAGGAATTCGGCCTCGCCGTGGCCGCGATCCTGCTGATTTTCCTCGAGAATGATCGGCGCGTGCGCGCGGAAGCCGAGCTCCAGCGCCTCAACGCCGAGCTCGAGTTGCGCGTCGAGGAACGCGCCCGCAAGCTCGCCTCGGCCGAGGAGCGCCTGCGATACCTGATGACCTCGGTGCCCGCCGTGATCTTCTCGTGCGAGGCTGGCGGAGATTTCCGCAGCACATTCGTCAGCCCGAACATCGAGAGCCAACTCGGCTATCCCGCTGAGGATTACCTCAGCCAGCCGCACTTCTGGCGCGACCACCTGCATCCCGACGACGCCGCTCGCGCCTACGGCTTCATGGAGCGAGCCGTCGCGCACGGCACTGCGTCGTTCGAGTATCGCTTCCGCTTCCCGAGCGGCGAGTATCGTTGGCTGCACGACGACTACATGCTGATGCGCGACGCGAAGGACAATCCGGTCGAGATTGTCGGAGCCTGCGTCGACATCCACGATTGCCGCACGGCGGAAGCTGCCGCCGAAGCGCTCGCGCGCGACCTGCGTCACCTGATCGAGACAGCCAACGCGCCAATTCTTGGTGAGGACATGCAAGGCGGCATCAACGAGTGGAACGCCGCGGCCGAGCGCCTGACCGGCTTCTCGCGCGCGGAGGTGCTCGGTCGCTCGTTCGCCGACCTCGTGCCTCCCGGTCAGCGTCGCTCCGTGCGCGATGTGCTCGATGCCGCGCGCCACGGCATCGAGAGCACCAATGTCGAGGTGCCCGTGGCCTCGAAGGACGGCCGCGCGCTGCTGTTCCTGCTCAACACCAGCACGCGCCGCGACCGCGAGGGCAAGGTCACGGGCGTCGTCGGTCTCGGGCAGGACATCACCGAGCACCGCGAGGCCCAGCGCCGCAGCCTGCGCGCGCAGAGGCTCGAGAGCATCGGTACGCTCGCCGGCGGCGTCGCGCACGACATCAACAACGCGCTCGCGCCAATTCTGCTGGCCTGCGGCCTGATGCGCGACCGCCACCCCGACTCGCGCGACCTCATCGATGTGATGGAGTCGAGCGCGCGGCGTGGCGCGTCGATGATCCAGCAGCTGCTCACCTTCGCCAAGGGCGTCGATGGCAAGCGCGTCTCGCTGCGTCCGCCGGCCGTGGTCGCCGAGATCGAGCGCATCGTCCGCAACACCTTCCCCAAGAACATCCGCGCGAGCTTCGAAATCGATCCGGGCGTGCCTTCGATCCTCGGGGACTCGACGCAGCTGCACCAAGTGCTGCTCAATCTGTGCGTCAACGCGCGCGATGCCATGCCTCAGGGCGGCGAGCTGCGCGTCGTGGTGACACGCAGGGTGCTGACTCCGGGAGATGTCCGGCAGGACGGCGAGGGCGTGCCGGGCGAGTATGTGCAGGTTTGCGTGGACGACACCGGCCAGGGCATCGCGCCCGAGCTCGTCGAGCGCATCTTCGAGCCGTTCTTCAGCACCAAGAGCGCGGAACTGGGCACTGGACTGGGTCTCTCGACCGCCATGGGCATCGTGCGCAGCCACGGCGGATTCCTGCGCGTGCAGTCGGAGCTCGGCAAGGGCTCGGCGTTCACCATGCTGCTGCCGGCCCACGCCGAGCCTGAGCGCACTTCTGAGGCGCCCGCCCCGCGAGCCGCCGAAGGATTCCACGGCGCCGGAGAGCTGCTGCTCGTCGTCGACGATGAGCCTGCGGTGCGCGACATCTTCCGCCAGATCCTGACCGCGATCGGCTTGCGCGTGCGTACTGCCCAGGACGGCCGCGGCGCGCTCGAGATACTCGAGGACACCTCGATTCCCCTGGCTGGCGTGATCACCGACCTGCACATGCCGGGGATGGACGGCATCGAGCTCGCGCGCGAGATTCGCCGTCGTCGCCCGGACCTGCCGGTGGTGCTCGCCAGCGGCTACGCGGAAAAAGCCGACCCGCAGGTGTTTGCGCAGCTGCGCTTCACGGCCCAGCTCTACAAGCCGTTCAGTCTCGAGACGCTCTCGCACGCGCTGCGCCGCATGCTGCGACCGGCCTGAAAGCGCAGCGGGGACGCGCCCGTTCGAGCGCATCCCCGCGGGCCCGACCTCCGACGCGCCGGTTCAGCGGGCGGCCGCGGCCCACTTGCGCGCGACATCGGCGAGATCCGGGCGCTCGCCCGAATCCGACGAGTCGAAGTAGGCCTGCTCCAGCCGTGCGATCTCCGCCGACAGCTCGCGCTGGCGTGCCTCTTCGAGTCCGCCCTCGTCGTGCACTTCGCGCAGGAATCCGAGCGCGCTGAACGGCGTCAGCGGCTCGGGGATCGAACGGCCGCTCGAGACCGCGGCGGTCGCGGCGGGGCGCGAGCGCCGCGCGAGCCATGCCAGTGCGCCGATCAGGAGGGCTCCGCCGAGCCACCACGGCCAGCGTGGGCTCCGCTCGCCGTAGTCGTATTCGAGCTCGACGATGGGGTCGACGGACGCGAGGTCGGCGTCGACATAGCGGAAGTGCTCGCTCGAGGCGACCTCGACCTTCGGAACGGCGAACGCGAATGTCTCCGGGAGCTGTGCGAGTCCCTCGCGCCCCCGGAACACGACCGTCCAGAGGCGCTCCGAGAGCACGCTGCGACCGTCCTCGTCGAACTTCGACACGGACACGGGCCGCTCGTCCTTCGAGGCGACCTCGAAGCCCTCGGGCGCCAGCGTGACGAGCTCGTCGAGCGTCGGCACGAGGCCCGCGGCCGTGGCCTTGATCTCGAGCACGAGCTTGCCGGTCTTCGCCTGCCGCTCGTCCAGCGTCTGCACCAGCGCGAGGCGCTCGAAGGGGCGGCTCGCGCCGCGCTCGCCGCGCGCGTCGATCAGGAGCTCGCTGGACTCGATCGGCAGCACGCAGTAGCCGCTGGTGTCGAGGAAGTCGAGGTCGAGCGACAGCGGCGGGATGCGGTCCACCTCGGGTCCGCGCGGCTGCAGCAGCGCATAGGCATAGGGCGTCACGCGCCAGCCGTCCTGCGCGCCGGGCTGCGAGCGAGCTTCGGGCTGGTTGAAAGTGAGCGAGAGCACTTCGAAGCGCTCCTTCAGCCGCTCGCGCAGGCCTTCCTCGAACTTGTCGCGGTAGTCCTCGAGCGGACGACCGTAGTTCCACGCGAAGGTGCCGCTGTTCTGGTTCTGCAGGTACTTGCCGAAGCCGCCGGACTCGCGCTCGATTTCGACCGTGTGGCGCAGGTCGATGCGCAGGCCGAAGGGCGCGCGGTGGCCGACTTCGCTCGGGCCGTCGACCTCGGTAATGAGCCGGATCTCGGTCACGAGATCGCCGTAGTAGCTCGCGAGCTGCTGCAGGTCGCGCGTGATCTTGGTCTCGCCGGTGATGGCGAGACCTTGGCGCACATAGCGCGACTTCACGGCCGGATTGCAGCTGCCGATGCGCGTCGTGAGCGAGTTGCCGAACATCTCGATGTGGCGCTCGACGCGCTCGGGCGGCAGCGCGTCGAGCGCGGCCTTGATGCGCGCGATCTGTGCCGTCGCGAGCTGCGTCTTGGCGTCGATGCGGTTCAGGTCGCTCGCGCCGAGCGCCGCATAGAACCAAGTCTCGTGCAGGCGTGTCGTGTCCTTCGCGGGCTCCGTCGTCGCCCGCGAGCGCGCATACAGGTCGGCCGCGCGCGCGAAGGTCTCGAACGCCTTGCCACGGCGCGACGAGTACTCCGCGTCCTTCTTGAGCTCGTAGCGGAACTGGTTCTCGTCGTGCTCGAGCGCGCCGAGCACGCTCCACAGCTGCCATTCGTCGGCGTGTTTTGCGAGCGCCCGATCGAGCGTCGCTCGCGCGAGGCCGTAGCCGCGCAGCACTTCCTGCTCGATGTCCTTCTGCTTGCGCTGCGTGTTCTTGTCCTTCTGCAGCGCCGGGTCGCGCCACACGCCGACGAGGTTGGTGCGCATCGCGCCGACGAGCTCCGCGAGCGTCTCCGGATCGAGGGCATCGACCGAGCCGAAGATGCGCTCGAGTGTCTCGAGGCGGTAGATCTCGGCTTGGCTGTGCGCGGCGCGGAAGGCAGCGGCCACGAGCTTCTGGTCGACCTCGACATCGAGCGCGCGCAAGCGACCGACCCACTCGGCCAGATCGGAGAGCGCGCGCTCCTGCTTCGAGCGTGTCAGCGGGATCGCGTTGGCGCGCTGGTCGAAGCCGTACATGTAGATGTAGGGATTCGAGCGGCCCTGCGACTGGTTGGGGTCGTGCTTGCGCGCCCACACGCGCAGGAACTCGTCGACGAGCGACTTGGCCGGGATCGGATCGGTCTGCGCGAGCGCCTCGATGTACGGGAACGCGTCGGTCTCTTCGCCGACCTTCAGGAACAGCTGCGCGTAAGCCATCCGCAGGCGCGGGCGCAAGGTCGGCTCGACCAGCTCGACCCAAGCGTCGCTCGGGCGCGCCTCGAGCACCTTGCCCGTCTTGATCGCGGCAGCGCCCCCTCGGCCGTTCCAGCCGCCCTGCTCTTCCTCCATGTCGAAGTAGAAGAAGTTGCCGTACATGTCGCGGCGCATCTGGGGCCCGAGCGAGGTCGAGGTGTCGTTCGAGTAGCTGTGGAGCGCTTCGCGCAGCCAGTTGGAGGCGAACAGCGAGAGCTGCGGCTGCCAGCTGGTCGCGAGCTCGGGCGCCGCGCGCAGCAGCGCCTTGGCGGCTGTCGACTGCAGCTCGAGCAAGCGCTCGCGGCGCGTCGCATCGGTGGGGGCCATCGAGAGCGCCTTCGACGCGCTCGAACCGATCGCGGCGAGGATCTCCATGCCACGCTCGGGGCGCGCCGTGAAGCTCTCGTCGAGCCACGCGGCGCCGAGCTCCGCGCGCAGCTTCGGCGCGAGCTCGACCGCTCGCGTGATGGCCTCGTTCTTCGCGCTCTCGCTGACTTCGCCGACCGCCAGCACGGCCTGCGTCGCGTTCCACGCGCGCTCGAGCCAAGTCGTGCTCGCCTCCTTCGCGTGCCGTGCGAGGCACAAGCGCGAAATCAGGTTCAGGCCCTCGCGATCGCCGCGCTCGAGCGCTTCCTCCAGCGTCGGGACGAACGGCTCGAGCTCCTCGGGGCGCCCGGCGCCGACGAGAATGCGCGCCATCTGGCGTCGATTCACCGCGAAGCCCGGCTCGTCGATGCGCGCGCTCACGAGCGCCACGAAGCTCGACATCTGGTGGCCCTGCTCGAGCGCCTGCGTGAGCAGTGCCCCGAGCGCCGCCAGTTCCTTGTCGCCCAGCGTGCGCGGGCACGCGGCCGCGAGCCCGAGTACATCGGCGGGGGAGAACTGGTTCTTCTCGATGTATTGCTGCCCCTGCGGAGGCACCTGCGCGCGCTCGCGCGGTCCCTCCTGCAGGGACTTGAGCAGCTGCTCATAGCCGGCTTTCTGCTCGTCCTCCTGCCAGCGCGCGAGCGCGTCCTTCACGGAGGTCCACTGGCCCAGCGTGACGTCGCGCTGGAATTGCTTGAGCTCCGCTTCGATCGCCTTCTGCTCGGCGGCGCGACGCGCGCTCTCCTCTTTCGCCTTGGCCGCTTTCGCGGCTTCGTCCGCGCCGGCGGGGGCCGCCTCGGCCGCGGCCTCCTCCGCGGGCGCTTCGCCGGCGGGCACTGCGGCGACCGCCATGTTCGTCGCCGGGACGGAAGTGGCGCCGATCGAGATCGCAGGCGTGGTCGAACTCGCCGCGATGCTGCCGCTCCCCGACGGTGGCACCAGCGTCAGCGGAACCGCGGTGCCGACGCCGCTCACCAAGATGGCACCTGTCGTACCCGATGAGACGATGGTGGTGCCGGGGCCCGACGAAACCATGATCGCGCCACCAAAGGTGCCAGCCGCCGGCTCTCCCTCGAGCGCGGAGGTCTTGACCTCACCGCTGCCGCCAGAGGCCTCGACCTCCGTTTCGCGCGCCTTGGCCCAGGCCGCGAGGATCGCGGAGGGGCGGCGGTCGTAGTTGAGTTGCCGCAGCTTCTGCGTGCGCGGGCCCGGTTTCTCAGTCTGCTTCGCCTCGCTCTGGTCGACCGGCTCCGGGGCCTCATCGCCCTCGGAGAACTCCGCGAAGCCGCTGGCTTGGACCTCTGCGTAGCCGAGCTCACCGAGGTCGATCACCTGCTGGGCACGGGCCGCGGAAGCACACAGGAGCGCCGCCGCCAAGGCGCGCGCCACGAGTCGAAGCTGCATCCTCTTCTCCATCCAAGGCCGCGCGGGTGGCGGCACTGCGCACGCACTGCGCGTGCGCGAATACGAAGCTGTGAACGGACCCTTGCTGCGCGACCCGCCCGTGCGGGCCGCGCAGGATCAACGCCTAGGAGCCCGCGCCGTCGGGCGGCGGGCCGGAGCCTGCGCCGCGCGCGTCGGAAGGCTTCTGTCCCTTGCTCTGGCTCTTGGAACCGCGACCGCGGCCCGATCCACAGCCCTTTCACTGCGAGGGCAGCGGGAGCCCCTGCAGGTCCTTGATGTCCATGCGCGCGAGGCGAATGGAGGACTCGAGGCTCTCCTGCGCGCGCGCCGCGCCCTCGGCGTCGTCGCCCGCGGCCAGCATCTCGGCCACGAGCTTGTAGTTCTGGCGCGACGCATCGATCTCGCGCTCCCACTCCTCGGGCGCCGCGCCTTCGAGGCGCAGCAGCCACGTCGTGTAGTACTGCGCGTTGGCGAGCGCGTCGCGGGTGTCGAGCACCAGCGCGGAGTCCGCGCTGGCGTCGGCCTCCAGCTCGCCGAGCAAGCTCTCGAGCTCGCGGCGTGCGTCGGGCAGCTTCGAGATGAACATCTGCGCCTTGGCGCGCTCGAGCCGCAGGCGGCGCAGCTCCGAGACATGCTCCGCGGGCAACGCCGCGATCGCCTCGGAGAGCGTGCGCTCGGCCTCGGACCACAGTCCGCGCGCGGCCGCATCACCTTCCGTGGCCGCGACCTCGAGCGCTTCGCGCACATGCGCTCGAGCGAGCGCGACCTGCTCGGCCGCAGCGTCCTCGCGCAGGCACTCTTGCCCGGGCCCGTAGTGGTAGGCCGCCGCCCCGACCGGCAGGAGCAGCCAAGCGAAGATCAGAAGCTTTCTCATAGGGTCTCGAACCTCCCGCGAGCCAAGTCGGCGCGCGCTTTCATGCTAGCCCAGCCGGAGCGGCCGCGGCGTGTGACTTTTTCTCGGCCTCGCCCCGCACCGCCGTGCCGCGGGCGTCCGCACCCGGCCGCCAGCGGGTTCCCGCCAGCTGCAGTGCCAGCGGCAGTAGGGCCAGGAGCCCCGCGCCGAGCCCGAGCGCGAGCAGCGCGTACTCGCGCCGCGAGAGTCGCTCGAAAGGCCCCTCATCGTCGCTGGCGAAGGACTCTTGGATCGCCAGCGACGAGATCTGGAGCTCGTTGGCGTTGTGGAACACGCCGCCCAGGCGCGCGGCGATCTGCTTGAGCATCGCCACATCCTGCCGCGAGTGCCGACCGTCGATGAAGCGCCCCGTCTGCGGATCGCCGACGCCGACCACCAGCGTGCGGTAGATCGAGGCCGGCATGCGCGGCATGCCCGTCGCGGGCACCGTGTCGCCGTCGCTCACGACCACGAGCGTCGTCGAGCGCGGGTTCCAGTCCTTGGCGACCTTGGCCGCTTCTTCGAGGCCCGCGAAGAGCTCGGTCTTGCCCGCCTTGAAGGCGTGGTGCATCGGCAGGTCGCCGAGGATGTTGCGCACGACCTCGAAGTCGCTCGTGTCGATCACGACCGGCTTGGCGCCGGAGTACACGGCGATCACGCTCACGCGCGTCTGCGCGAACGGCACGCGGTCGAAGAACGACTCCATCACATCGCGAGCGCGCTGCATGCGGCTCTGCTTTCCGTCCTTGCCGGCGTCGACGAGGCGCATGCTCGGGCTGACGTCGAGGACCATCAGCACATGGCGCGGATCGTCGATGCGGCGGGCGAGCGCGGCGTCGCCCGAGTGCGCGCGCGGCGGGATCGTGCACAGAGTCGCCATGCCCCACGCCACGGCCGCTGCCGCAAGTGCCCGCAGCCACGGTGCCGCGAGTGCCCAAGCGGTCGGCCGCTCCAGCGGTCCGAAGGCGAGTCGCGCCACGCGCGCGACACGCCGCGCATGCAGCCACTCGGCGAGCGCCGCGAGTGCCAGCGCGATCGCCGCGCACCACTGCGGGAGCGACTCGCTCAGGTGCTCGAGCGTCACCACGGCGTATACCTCAGCCCGAAGCTGGCGAGCAGCAGCGCGAGCAACGCGCCGAGGCCCGCGAGACACCATGCCACATAGTCATCGGAGGCCTCGGCCTGACTCTTCTCGAGCTTCGCCTTCGCCATCGTGTCGATGCGCGCAAAGATCGAATCGAGTCCGCCCTCGTCCTCGGGCTTGAATGCCTCGCCGCCCGTCAGCGTGGCGATGCGCACGACTTCCTCGGGAATCGCGCCCTCGGCGATGTGCACGCTGAATACGGCGATGCCATCGGCGCGCATCTCGCGCGCGATCTCCTCGTCAGCTCCGTCCGAGAGGTCCGAGCTGTAGCCGTCGCTCACGAGCACGATCATCCGATCGCCGTCGGGGCGCTCGGCCAGAACCTTGCGGCACGCGCGCAGGGCCTTGCCGATCTCCGTTCCGCCGAACCAGCTCGGCAAGTTGCGCGGGTGCATGAACGGCGGCGCGCAGCGGAAGGCCGAGATGTCGTTGGTGAGCGGCACCCAGTGCAGCACATTGTTGCCGAAGAAGGTCAGTCCGAACGCGTCGCCGTCGCGGCGCTCGAGGAACGAGTTGATCGCGACCATGGCCGCGTCGTAGCGATCTCCTGAGCCGAACTGCGCTGTCATGCTGCCCGAGACATCGACGCAGAACTGGATGTTCGTCAGCGCGCGCTTCGAGCGCGGCTCGGCCCACGACTGCGGTCCGGCGAGCACGAACAGCGCGCCCGCGAGCACCAGCGCCGGCAGGCACTCGGCGGCGCGCAGCAGAAAGCGCATGCGCGAGTCCCGCGCCTGCGGCACATGGTCGAACGGCAGCGCGAGCGCGCGTCCGCGACGCTGCCACGCCCACAGGCACAGCGCCGCCGGAATCACCAGCAGCACCAGCACCCACGGATGGCGAAACGCTGCGAGCGCTTCCATCAGCGCGCGCCTTTGGGGCCGTCGAGCTCGTCCTCGCGCAGCGCACGATACGGCGCGAGCAGGGCCGGAATCTCCGCCGCACCGCGCGCATCCGGGCGGTGGAGCCACTCCTCGAGCTTCTGGAGCAGCGGGCCCGCTTCGGGGTGCGCGCGCAGCTGCACGAGCACCTCCGCGGGCCGCGTCTCCTCGAGTCCGAGCCGGCGGCGCCAGAGCGCGACGAGCGACAACTCGAGCTGCGCGCGCTCTTCACGCGCGAGCTCGCCGCGCATCGCGCGTTCGACGAGCGGCTGCAAGCGTTCCGCGAGCGAGCGCACGCGCGGCTGCGTCGCGAGCTCGGCCGCGCGGCGGCGTCGTCTTACAACGAGCAACGCGATGAGGCCCGCGACCCACACGACGGCGCCCGCGACGAGCAGCGTGGTGTAGCCACCGAGGCTCGGCAACTCCGCGGGACGCGGCGCATTCGGCAGTGGCGCGCCCTCGGTCGTGAGCACGCTGCGGATCTCGACGCGCAGCTCGGGCAGGTCGGCGATCGACGAGCCATCGCGGCGCTGCAGCAGCGAGCGCAGGTCGTGCGCGCCCGGCTCGAGGCCCCAGTACTCGAAGTCGTAGCGGAACGCGTCGCCGTGCGCTCGCGCGGCCACGATGCGCAGCGCGAGCGGGGCCTTGCGATCCGCGGATACGGCGACGAGCTCCGTGCCGCTCAGCACGATGTCATTCCAGCGTGCCGGCATCCCGACCGAGGGCGGGGTTCCCGAGGGTGAGCGCGGCGCTTGCGCCTCGCCTTGCGGCCCACGCCACTGCGCCGAATCGCCGTGGGTGCCCGTCGCCGATGCGGCAGCGCCCAGCATTCCGAGCACAAGGGCGCACGCTGCGACTTGGAGCCTCATCGTGTGCCTCGCGCGGCACCGCCGCGGCTCTTGAACATCTCGCGCAGCTTCGCCGCGCACGGTTCGCCCGCGCGCAGAGTGAGGCAGTCGACGCCCGAGCGCACGAGCGCGCTCGCGATCTCGCGCGGATCACTCCACGCGGCGCGGCCAGTAGTGACGAATTCGCGGCCCGTTTCAGCCTCGCGCGCCCGCAGGAACCCGGCGCCGCGCAGGCCCGACTCCGCCGCGTCGACGAGCTGGAGCGCGACGCAGTCGTGCGTGTGACCCGCGAGCTGCAGCGCCTTGAACGCGCCCTCGTCGTGCAGGTCCGACAGCACGATCAGTAGCGAGCGCTGTCCGAGGGTCGGCAGCACCTCGCGCATGCGCTGCGCGAGCGTGGTGCGCTCGTCGAAGCGATGCCTGCGCAGTTCGTGCAGCCACTGCATGACGCGTGCCCGCGAAAGGCTCGGCTCGACGCGCATCGTGCGCTCGCCCGCGCCGATCACGCCGACCGGGCTGACGCGATCGAGGCACGCGAGCGCCAGCCCGCCCGCGATGTACAGCGCGAGCTCGTACTTGCTCGCGCGCCCCGAAGCGATCGTCATCGAGGCGGATGTGTCGAGGAACAGGTAGCAGGGCGTGCTCTTCGGTGCCTCGTACTCCTTGACATACGGCTTGCGCGTGCGCGCCGTGACGCGCCAGTCGATCGAGCGGATCGAATCGCCCCATTGGTAGGGCCGCGACTGCACATACTCGGTGCCGCTGCCCAAGTACGGCGACTTGTCGATGCCGTAGGACAGGCTGTCGGCGAGCTTGCGAATCGCGATGGCGAACTGCCGCGCATCGAGCGTCGCGAGCTCCTCGACATAGCCTTCCTGCGCGCGCAGCGCCGGATCGACCCCCGCCCCCGCGCTCATCAGGCGCGCGCCTCGCCGCCCATCGAGCGCAGGACCTCGTCGAGGACCTGACGACCGGTCTTGCCCTCGGCGATCGAGCCGTACTTGAGGCGCATGCGGTGCAGCAGCGCGTCCTCGGCGAGCGCGTACAGGTCCTCCGGGATCACATAAGAGCGGCCGTGCATCAGCGCTCTCGCGCGGGAGGCCTTGATGAGCGAGATACCCGCGCGCGGGCTGCAGCCGAGCTCGACATCGGGATGCGCGCGCGTGCGGTGCACGACCTCGACGACATGATCGATGAAGGTGTCGCTGACATGGATCGAGTTCACCGCCTCCATCGCCGCGACGATCTCGCTCACCGAGCCGACCGGGCGCGAGTCGAGCACATCGAACTCCGTCTGCACGATCGCGCCCTTGTCCTGGCGCTGGATGCCGAGCGCCGCGTTGCGACGCAGCACCTCGCGCTCCTCGTCCGCCGACGGGTAGTCGAGGCGGTGCACCAGCATGAAGCGGTCGAGTTGCGCCTCGGGGAGCTCGAATGTGCCGGCCTGCTCGACGGGGTTCTGCGTCGCGATCACGAGGAACGGAGCGGGCAGGCGGAATGTCTCCGTTCCGATCGTGACCTTGCGCTCCTGCATCGCTTCGAGCAGCGCGCCCTGCACCTTCGGCGCGGCGCGGTTGATTTCGTCGGCGAGCAGCAGGTTGGTGAAGGTCGGACCCTTGCGCACGCGGAACTCGTTCGTGCGCTGGTCGAGCACCTCGCTGCCGAGGATGTCCGAGGGCAGCAGGTCGATCGTGAACTGCACGCGCGCGAAGCCCAGATCGATCGACTTCGAGAGCGTCGAGACGAGCAGCGTCTTGGCGAGTCCCGGGACGCCCTGAAGGAGCAGGTGACCGCCGGAGAACAGCGCGATCAACAGGCGCTCGACGACCACATCTTGGCCGACGACGACGGTGCCGACGCGCTCGCGCACGCGGCGGATGTACTCCTCGGTGCGGGCGAGGTCGGAGGAGGCAACGGGGGCGGATGTCGTGGTCATGGGCGAGGCACCGCGGCAGTGGTGACGATTCCTACGGAAGGCGAGCGCGAAGTTTCCAAAAAGGGAGGAACGCTGGCACCGGATGAATTTAACTCTTACGCTCGAGCGAAACTTCGAACGGCGCGTCGTCGCTCGCGCGGTTTGCTAGGCGCGCGGGCCGGGGCCGCTGCGCCACAACATCTTGCGCAGGCGCCAGACGCCCTTGATGTCTTGCCAGGCGGTGCTGACGATCTTGACGCGGCTGTCGTCGTCGTCGACCCAGCGCACGGGGATGTCGGCGATGCGGAAGCCCTGTTTCTCGCCGAGCGCGAGCAGCTCGGTGTCGAAGAACCAGCCTTGGTCCTCGACCTGCGGCGCGAGCGCGTCGACCGCGCGCCGCGAGGCGGCCTTGAAGCCGCACTGCGCGTCCGAGAAGTGCGTGAAGAGCATGAGCTTCACGAACAGGTTATAGCAGCGGCTGATCACCTCGCGCTTGAGGCCGCGCTCGATGCGCGACTCTGGGAGCAGCCGCGAGCCCGTGCCGAGGTCGAAGCCCTGCTCGTGGATCGCGCGACAAAGCACGGTGAGCGCCTCGAGCTCGGTCGAGAGATCGACATCGGTGTAGGCGACGATGTCGGCATCGCACTCGAGCCACGCCTTGCGCAGCGCGCGCCCGCGCCCACGCTCTGGAATCGTGAAGTAGCCGACTTCACCGGGATATTTGGCTGCTAGCCGCGCCGCGAGCTCCGCCGTGCCGTCCTTCGAGCCGTTGTCCGCGACGAACACTTCCCAGCGGTAGGGAAAGCTCTCCTTCAGGAACTTGCGGCAACTCTCGACCGACCACTCGAGCTGCTGAACCTCGTTCAGACAGGGGATGACGAGGCGGACCTTGGGCTGCGGCGACGACATGAGAGGTGCGGGGACTCTGGAAGTCTAGCCCCGTCGGACGCTAGCGCCGCTCGAGCGCAGCCCCGGATCGCCAGAGCCCCGCGCAGAGTACCGCGATCGCCACCACGATGCCCAGCGCGAGGAAAGGACTTCCGAGCCACGGCGCCTGCGGGCTCGTCTGGCGCAGCACCGTCAGCCACGGTAATTGCGGCCCTTCGTTCACGATGCGCACGAACGAGGCCGGGACCGGCGCCTGCGTGAACAGCACTTCCCAGTAGCCGTCGAGCGCGATCGATGGCCTGTCGAGCGCCACGGCGAGGCGTCGCAGGTCGTTCTCGGTGTCGCTCACTTCGCGCGTCATCGAGAGCACGGTGGCGTGCAGCACCACCGCGATGCTCAAGGCCGCGAGCCAGCGGCGCTCGAGCCGCGCGAGCTGGTCGGCGGCGAGCAGGAACAGGAAGGGCACGACGGGCAGCAGGTAGCGGAAGCCCGTGTTGAATTGCAGCAGCGAGTAGATGTTCATCGCGCAGAAGAGGAAGAACGCGAGCGTGAAAGCCCAGACCCACGCGCGCTCGCGGCGCGGCAGTACGCGTTCTTCCTCGCGCAGGCCGCGCCCGGGCAGGAACGCGAATGCGAGCAGCGGAGCGAACGGCAGGAGTCCCCAGCTCGGGCTCACGAGGTTTTTCAGGAACACTTCGCCGCTCGGAAGCATGATTCCGCGCGCGCCCGTGTCGACATACTCGTTCTGTCGCGGCATCACCATCTGGCCCGGCGTGAACGGATCGCCGTACATGGACCACTGCGTGCCGAGCAGGAACAGGATCGGCGGCAGGGCGGCCAGCACGGACGGCACGCACTCGCGCAGCGCGGTGGCGAGGCCTGCGCCGCGCGCGCGCGTAGCGACGAAGTAGAGCGCGAGCATTCCGGCCGGCACGACGCCCGCGTAGTCGAGCGCGATCGCCATGCCGCACAGGAAGCCGGCCCACGCGCGGCGCGCCGTCGAGAGTCGCTCGCTCTCGCCGGGGCGCGGCCACAAGAGCAGGAACGCGCCGAACAGCGCCAGCATCAGGAACACATTGTGATTGAGGTGCGCCGAGCGATAGAAGACGGGCGTCGCGAAGGCGAACAGGAACGCGAGCCAAGTCGCGCGTTCGCGCGCGATGCCACGGGCGAGCAGCGTCGAGAAGACGAGCACGACAAGTCCCGCGCACAGCGGTGCCATCAAGAATGCGGATGTGACTGCGGTCGCTGCGCCGAAGCGCAAGTCGAGTCCGGCCTGCTTGACGCGGCGAAAGAGCGCCTGACGCAGCGGATATTTCGTCTCGTAGGTGGCGTCGACATCCCCGCCCGACGCCGCGAGCTCTTTCTGCGAGCGCTCCTCGAGCGCGTCGAGCAGCGGATCGAAGGCCAGGAGCGGCGGCACGGCGATCAGCGAGCCCATGACATTGTTGCCGGTGTAGACATGGCCGTCGACATGCCGGAACAGGTCCGCGTGGAAGCCCTCGTAGCGATCGCAGATCCAATCGCCGCGCTCGATGAGCGCGAAGGCCGGGTAGTGCTCGCGCACGACATTCGTCGCGAAGAACGCGCTGTAGACGATCCAGCACACGAGAAACAGCCGGACCTTGACGGAGGCTAGCCAACGCATGGCGGTCGGCGGATCCTATCGACCGGCGCAGGCGCGTGCGCGCAGGCTCTGGCATGCGCTGCGGATCGCTGCGCTGGCGAGACTGCTCGGGATTGGAAAGAGCGCACCGGCTCGGTCGACCGGGGACTTGGCTCGGCATGCGGCGGACGCGTCCTGCCGGGCGTGGTTCGTGCAGCTGGCGATGGCGGTCCGGTCGCCGCCGCGCTGCTCCGGCCATGGGTGCGAGGGCGCCCGCTCGTCGAAGCGCGGACCACGGATCGGTAGGGTGGAGCGCAGGGCATGGGCGGGGGACAGGCATGGCTGGGGTTCAGCGCGGCGGCGGTGTTCGTCGTCGTCGGCCTGTCGCGCGCATGGCGCGTCGCGGCCCTTTGGATTGCGCTCGCGATCGCGGGACAGGCGGCGGCGCTCTCGCTGTATGTCGCCGGACCGACCGTCACATACCAGCACCTGCGCTTCGATGGCGAGCGCGCGAGCGTGACCGCGGCCGTGGTCGTGCTGCTCGCGCAGACCGTGTGCGTCGTCGTCGCGCTGGGGCGGCGCGCGCGCGAGGTCCGCGCCTTCGTGGGACGCCTGCTCGTCGGCTGGCGCGCGCTGGCGTTCGTGGCGTTGCTCGCGCTTGCCGCAGCGAAGATCTCGCGGCCCGCGGAGCGCTCGCTACTCGAGTTCGCCGCCGCTGCGTCGTTGCACCTCGCCGCACTCGGCAACTTGGCGCTCGTGGCGATGTCGCTTCCGCAAGCTGCACTCGCGCGTCTCGAAGACTGGCTCGCTCGCGTCCTCGGTCGGCGCGGCGCAACCGCGCCCGATCCGGGCGGCCTCGATGGGTTTGCGTGGACATGCGCGGGTGCGGCGTTCGCGTTGGCGGTGGCGTGCAATGTGTTCGCGTACGAGCGCTCTCCGCATGTGCCCGACGAGATCGTGTACCTCCTTCATGCGCGCTACCTCGCGGCCGGAGAGCTGTGGCTCGCGCCGCCGAGTGTGCCGGCGGCCTTCGACCTCGACTTGATGCTGCTCGACCAGGGCAAGTGGTACTGCCCCGTTCCGCCGGGCTGGCCGCTGGTGCTCGCGCTCGGCGTGCGGCTGGGCGTTCCTTGGCTCGTCAACCCACTGCTCGGCGCGGCGAGCGTGCTGGTGGGCTACTTGCTCCTGCGCGAGCTGGTTGATCGACGCTCGGCGCGCGTTGGAACCGTGTTGCTCGCGACGAGCCCGTGGTTCACATTCCTGAACATGAGCTTCATGACACACGCACTCACGCTGCTGTGCGCTTTGGTCGCGGCGCTCGGCGTGGCGCGCGCGCGGCGTACGCAGGGCGTGGGCGCGTGCATCGCGGGCGGCGCGGCGCTCGGCGTGATCGCGCTGATCCGGCCGCTCGACGCTCTGATCGTCGCGGGAGCGCTCGGGCTGTGGGCCATCGGGTTCGGAGGCACGCGACTGAAGCTCGCCCCGCTGCTCGCCCTCGTGGCGAGCGCCGCCGCGGTGGGCGCGCTCACGCTGCCCTACAACGCCGCGCTCACGGGGCGCGCGAGCAGCTTCCCGATCCAGCACTATGTCGACGTGGTCTACGGCCCGGGCAAGAACAACTTGGGCTTCGGGCCCGACAGGGGGCTCGGCTGGAGTGGCCTCGATCCGTGGGAGGGGCACTCGCCGCAGGAGGCGCTGGTCACTTCGCAGTTCAACCTGTTCGCGCTCGATGCGGAGCTGTTCGGTTGGGCGTGCGGTTCGCTCGCACTCGTGTGGCTCGCGCTGCTCGGCGCGCGCCGCTCGCGCACGGACCGTGCCATGGCGCTGTTCGCGTTCGCCGTGATCGGATCGAGCTGGCTGTACTGGTTCAACGGCGGGCCGGACTTCGGCGCGCGTTACTGGTACCTCGCGTTCGTGCCGCTCGTGTGGTTCACGCTGTCCGGCCTGCGCCGCGCGAGCGAGGCCTGCGCGGCGCCCGCGCGCGCCGAGGCGTTCGTCGGCGTCGCCGTGCTCGCGTCGCTCGTCACATGGACGCCGTGGCGGGCCTGCGACAAGTACCGCGACTACCGCGGCGTGCGTCCGTCGCAAGTCGCGGCGCCAAAGTTGCGAGAGCTCCGCGACGCGCTCGTGCTGGTGGACGGGCGGCGGCACCCCGAGTTCGCGCAGGCGGCGCTGCTCAATCGCTTCGAAGACCCGCGCTCGACCGCGACCTTCGCATGGCTGCGGGATGTCGCCACGGTGGACGCGCTGCTTGCGACCATGCCGAACCGCACCCTGTATTGCCTGCAAACAGGCCAGCTCTTGGGACCGTTGACGCCCGAGGCCGTCCGAGAGATCGCGTCGCAGGCGCAAGGCAGCACGCGATGAACGCACTGGGGGGCTACCGCGGCGTCGACGCGCTCGTGCTCGGAGGCGGTGGTTTCATCGGCACTTGGGTGGCGGCGACGCTCGCGCAGGCGGGGGCCAAGGTCACGGTGTCCGCGCGCGACCTCGAAACCGCGCATGCGGCGCTCGCGCGACATGGCGCACATTGCGAAGTGCGCGCATTCGATCTCGCGCAGGCGGGCGCGGCAGCGAGACTGCTCGCGCAACTGCGCCCCGCGATCGTGTTCAACCTCGCGGGATACGGCGTGGATCCGAGCGAGCGCGACGAGTCGTTGGCGATGCGGCTCAACACGGAGCTGGTGGGAGAGCTGGCGGAGAGCGTGCGGCCGCGCGACGACTGGCGCGGACAGGCGCTCGTGCACGCGGGCTCGGCGCTCGAGTTCGGCGAGCACGACGGTGACTTCGCGGACGCATGGACATGCCGGCCGACGACGCTCTATGGGCGCACCAAGCTCGCGGGCAGCGAGGCGTTGCGCGATGCGAGTCGGCGGCGCGGCATCCGCGCGCTCACGGCGCGGCTCTTCACCGTGTACGGTCCGGGCGAGCACCCCGGACGGCTCCTGCCGACGCTGCTGCGAGCGCGCGCGAGCGGCGATCCCATCCCGCTGACGGCGGGGTCGCAGCGGCGAGACTTCACCTACGCCGCCGATGTGGCGCACGGGCTGCTGCGGCTCGGGGCGCTGCACGACACCGTCGCGGAACGAGCGCTCAACCTCGCCACGGGACAGCTGACGAGCGTGCGCGAGTTCATCGAGACCGCCGCGGACGAGCTCGGCCTCGCGCGCGCGCGGCTGCGGTTCGGAGCGCTGCCGACGCGGGTGGAAGAAATGTCCCACGCTCCGATCAGCGTCTTCGCTCTCCAATCCGCGGTAGGCTGGAAACCGGAGTTCACCATCCGCCAAGGCTTGCGGGCCGCGCTGGCCTTCGAGCGGGACCGTGCGGCAACCTGAGCCGTACCACCATGCCCTCGAACCCAGCGATGCACACCAAACGCGCCAGCTGCCGTGCCTGCGGCGGGCGCGACCTCGAGCTGTTCCTGCCGCTCGGCGACGTGGCGCTGGCGAACTCGTTCCTGCGCTCCGACGCCGAGTTCGCGAGTGAGCCGCGCTTTCCGCTCGATGTGTACTTCTGTCGCACGTGCTCGATGGTGCAGCTGCTCGATGTCATCGATCCCGAGGCGCTGTTCCGCAACTACCTGTACATCACCGGAACTTCGGACACGATCGCGCGGCACAATGTCGGCTACGCGAAGACCGTCGTCGAGCTCGTCGGCATCGGCGCACAAGGGCTCGTGGTCGAGGCCGCCTCGAACGATGGCTCGCTGCTCAAGTGCTTTCAGGCGCACGGCGTGCGCGTGCTCGGCGTCGAGCCCGCGACGAACATCGCGGAGCAGGCGAGTGCTGCGGGCGTGCCAACGGTGAACGAGTTTTTCGGCGCGGCGAAGGGCGCGGAGCTGCGCGCGCAGCACGGGCCGGCCAAGGCCGTGATCGGCAACAATGTCCTCGCGCATGTCGACGATCCGGTCGACTTTCTGCGCGGTTTCAAGGCGCTCCTCGACCACGACGGCCTCGCGATCTGCGAGGTGCCGGAGCTCGCGGAGTTCGTCGAGCGGCTCGAGTACGACACCGTGTACCACGAGCACCTCTCGTACTTCTCGGTGACCTCGCTGATGCGTGTCTGCGAGGAGGCCGGGCTGCGCATCGTGCGCGTCGATCATGTGCCCGTGCACGGCGGTTCCGTGCGCATGTACGCCGCGCCCGTCGAGCGCGTGCGCGAGCATGCTGCGGATGTCGTCGCGATGAGCGCGCGCGAGAAGTCGACGGGCATCGCCGCGCCCGAGCGCCTGCGTAGCTTCGCGCGCGATGTGGAGGCGCAGCGCGCGGGCTTGCTCGAGCTGCTCGAGAAGCTGCACGCCGAAGGCAAGTCCGTCGGTGGCTACGGTGCGCCCGCGAAGGGCAACACCCTGCTCAACTACTGCGGGATCACCACGCGGCTCCTGCCGTGGACGGTCGACAAGAGCCCGCTGAAGGTCGGCCTGTTCGCCCCGGGCTCGCACATCCCCGTGCTGCCCTCGAGCGAGCTGCTCGCGCGCCAGCCCGACTATTGCCTGATCCTCGCGTGGAACTTCGCCGACGAGATCCGCGCGCAGCAGGCCGAGTACGCACGCCGCGGCGGGCGCTTCATCCTGCCGATCCCACGCGCGCGCATCGTCTGACAGGGCGGCTCCGCTAGAGTTCCGGCCATGTCCGCAAAGAGCCTCGTGGCGTGCGCGCTGCTCGTCGCGGGCACGCTGTGGGCCTTCGCGCCGGCGCTCGAGGCGGGCCTCGTCAACTGGGACGATGCCACATTGCTCCTTGGAAACCCGCACTTTCGCGCGCTCGGGGCGGACAACATGGCGTGGTGCTTCGCCACGAACCACGCGGGCCCGTACCAGCCTCTGACATGGCTGTCCTACGCGCTCGACCATGCGCTCTGGCCACTGGGCGAGTCGCTCGATGCGGCGCAGGCGTACGGTTTTCATCGCACCAATGTGCTGCTGCATGCGCTCAACGCCTGCGCGGTGTTCGCGCTGGCCCGACGCTTGCTCGGCGGCCATGCCGTCGCATTCGTTGCCGCGCTCGTCTTCGCCCTGCATCCGCTGCGGGTCGAGTCCGTGGCGTGGGTGACCGAGCGTCGCGATGTCCTGTACACGGGCCTGCTCCTCGCGAGCGTGCTCGCATGGCTGCGCTGGCGCGAGACGCGCGGGGAAGCTCCGAGGCCGCGTGCGCCGGTTCTTGTTGCGGCGATCGGGGCCTGCGTGGCGCCCGTTGCTCTGCTGGCGAGCACACGCGGGCCTGCCGGCGAGTGGCTGCAGTTCGAGTTCGACCCGTGGGGTGTGTTGGCCGCCTCGCTCGCGCTCGGCGCCTGCGTCGTGGCGAGCTTGCGTGCGTTCCCCGGCAGCCGCGGTCGTTGGCTCGCGCTCTCGGTCGTGCTGTTCGTGCTCTCGCTGCTCGCCAAGGCCTCGGGCATGACGCTCGCGTTCGCGCTGGTCGGACTCGACCAACTGCTCGGGCGTCGCAGCTGGGTTGACAAGCTGCCCTACCTCGCCGCGGGCGTGATGGCGGGAGCGCTGGCGTACATGGGACAGGCAGCGCAGCCTCAAGCGATCGCGAGTTGGAGCGAGCACACGCCCGTCGAGCGCGTGCTGCAGGCGTGCTACGGGCTCGTGTTCTATGTGCGCGCGTCGCTGTGGCCGTCGAAGCTCGTGCCGATCCATGAGATCCCGTCTGAGATCTCGCTCGTGGAACCGCGCTTCGCGCTCGCTGCGGCGCTCGTGGTCCTCGCGTGCTGCCTGACCGTCGCGCTGCGCAAGCGCTTCCCGCGCGCGGTGCTCGCGGTGGCGCTCTACGCGCTGCTCGTCGGTCCGATGCTCGGACTCGCGCAGTGCGGGCCGCAGCTCGTCGCCGATCGCTACAGCTATGTGCCCGCGATTCCGCTCGCGCTGCTCGGTGCCGCAGGCCTGTTCCGCATGCTCGAGCCGCGCAACGCGCTCTTCTGCGGCAGTCTCGCGGGGCTGGGGCTCGGGCTGCTCGCGCGCGAGCAGTGTCATGTCTGGCGCGATTCGGAGGCGCTGTGGAGCTGGACGGTGTCGGTCGCGCCGCGCAGCGCCATCGCCCAGACGGCGCTGGCGGAGACGCACAAGGAGCGCGCGTTCGCGACGCAGGATGCGAGTGCTCGTCGCGAGCTGTTCGAGCGAGCGTCCGCGTCCTACGAACTCGCGCTGGAGCTGGAGACCTCGCCGCGCACCGCATGCAACGCGGCGGTTGTCCAGCTGGAGCTCGCCCAGCTCGATGCGGCGAGTGCGGACGCGCGACGCGCGCGCGCGCTGGAACTTGCACGACTCGCGCTGGTCGCGAGCGAGCGCGCGAATTCGTCGACCTCGCAGCCGCGCCTCGTGGCCGGGCTCGCGCTGTACCACATGGGTCGCGCCGGCGAGGCGGTGACGGAGCTGCAGCTCCACCTCGACCTCGAGGCCGAGAGCGCGGTGGGCTGGAGCCATCTCGGACTCGCGCTCGCCGAGCTCGGTCGCACTCGAGACGCCGCAAGCGCGTTCGCGCGGGCCGTCGCGCTGCGTCCGGACGACATCGCGCTGCGCTGGCAGTGGGCGCGGGCGCTCGAGCGCTCGGGCGAGGCCGACGCCGCGCGGGAGGCGGCGCGCGAGGTGCTCCGGCGTGCTCCGGGCCATGCCGGGGCCACGGACGCGCTCCAGCGGCTCGGCTCGCGCTGAGCTTGTGGCCCGCGCCGCGTGCGCTTGCCACAATCCCGGCCCCTCCGGGGTCTCCCAGCTCATGATCCATCGCATTTCCGCCGCTGCTCTCCTCGCTGCTTCCGCCGCTGCCCAAGTCCAGCCCGACGCCGTGCTGCTGCGCACTCCGGATGTGAGCCGTGACAGCATCGTGTTCCGCTACGCGAACGACCTGTGGCTGGTCGCCAAGGAGGGCGGCGAGGCCCGGCCGCTCTCCTCGCCCGCAGGCCCGGAGTCGAACCCGAAGTTCAGCCCCGACGGCACGCGCATCGCGTTCACGGCGGGCTACGACGGCGGGCAGGACATCTATGTGCTCGATCTCGTCGGCGGAGTGCCGCGGCGCATCACGCACCATCCGGCGGCGGAGCTGCTGTGCGACTGGCAGCCCGACGGCAAGGCGCTCGTCTTCGCGAGCACGGCGCAATCGGGCCAGGGTCGCGCGCCGACGCTCTTTCGCGTGGGCCCAGACGGGGGCGAGCCCGAGCGCCTGCCGATTCCCTACGGGACCTTCGGCTCGATCGACGAGACTGGCTCGTGGCTCGCGTACACGCCCGATGCGGGCGAGCTGCGCAACTGGAAGCGCTACCAGGGCGGTCTCGCGCAGGACATCTGGCTCTTCAATCTCGTGACCTTCGAGTCGCGTCGCATCACCGACCATCCGGGCTCGGATGTGCTGCCCATGTGGCACGGCGCCAACATCTTCTACATCAGCGATCAGGGCCCGGAGGCGCGCGCGAACCTGTGGGTCTACGATGTGCAGAAGAAGAGCGCCGAGATGGTGACGGAGTTCGCCGACGGCGATGTGCGCGCGGCGTCGATGGGCCCTCTCGACATCGTGTTCGAGAGCGGCGGCAAGCTGTGGCGCTGCGAGCTCGCGACGCGCCTCACCGCGCCGGTCTCGGTCGTGATTCCGGGCGATCGCCCCAAGCTCGTGCCGCAGACGCTGGATGTCGCGAAGAACGCGCTCGGATCGAGCGCGGGTCCGAGCGGCGCGCGCGTCGTGATCGAGGCGCGCGGCGAGCTCTTCGACCTGCCCGCGGGCGAAGGCGTCACGCGCAACCTCACGAACAGCGACGGCGTGGCCGAGCGCTATCCCGCGTGGAGCCCCGACGGCAAGAAGGTGGCATATTTCTCGGACCGTTCCGGCGAGTACGAGCTGTGCGTGCGCGCGGTCGACGGCTCCGAGCCCGAGCGGCAGCTCACCAAGCTCGGCAGTGGCTGGCGCCTCGGTCTGTGGTGGTCGCCTGACTCGCGCTCGCTCGCCTACGCGACGCGCAAGGGCGAGTTGTGGCTCGTGTCCGCCTCGGACGGCACGCCTCGGCTCGTCGCGGCGAATCCCGACGGCACTCCGCCGACACCGGCGTGGTCTCAGGACTCGCGCTGGATCGCCTTCGCGATGCGCGCGGGCAAGACGCGCGCTTCGGCTGTGTATGTGCACGATCGCGAGGGCGGCGACACGCGGCAGGTGACGAGCGGCCAGTTCGACGAGGGCGATCCGGCCTTCGACCGCAACGGCGACTGGCTGTACCTCACATCGCAGCGCGAGTTCCGCGACCTCGACTCGGATCTCGACGACAACTTCATCTTTGCCGGCACGCGCACGCTGTGCGCGATCGCGCTGCGCCGCGATGTGGTGAATCCGCTCGTGCCGGTCGATCCGCGCGAGGGCAAGGAAGTGCAGCCCGCGAGCGAGACAGCGGGCAAGGACGAGCCGAAGGTCGAGCCCGAGGAGGCGGCGCCCAAGCCGGTCGCGATCGAG
>Ga0194121_10001164_pt1 | contig 45691 bp, 71 predicted proteins | sample TA2MahCa50mmetaG_FD_148609 | JGI IMG/M metagenome (GOLD analysis project Ga0194121, IMG submission 148609) | Freshwater microbial communities from Lake Tanganyika, Tanzania - TA2015020 Mahale Deep Cast 50m | ecosystem: Environmental > Aquatic > Freshwater > Lake | place: Tanzania: Lake...
TACCAAGGCGAGCGGCATTTTTAGAATAAGTACTTTTTCCAGAAGCTATCATGCCGCACAAAACAAATAATTTGGCTATAGTATCCACTAGTTTGGAAGGCATCTATTCTCTCCGTATCAGATAAAAACAACAAATCAAATTTGTTTATTGTGCAATACACCACACGACAAAACACCACATCACACCGCAATAATTAATCCAAAACAGCCGGAACAATCCATTTTTCCAATTTATGGTAAAGTCCAGCCAAATCACCATCATTTCTTATAAAGAAATCATACAAATCTGGACCTTTGGGTCTTTTAATTTGCCTAACATCTCCTTCTAACCCACTTTCCGCATACCATTCAATAACTGGCTTAAGCTCTGATTCTGATGGGTTAGGGTCATCATTTAAAAATCCAGGTCTATAAAGCAACAAATTCAACGCACCCATTTTTTGTCCAGCTAAAGCCTCATTTCTATATCTGCCATCACAAATAATTTTGTTTTCTCCTTCATCCTGTAAAGCAATGTCAATCCAAATAGAACTGCGAATCAAACGAAAACCATGACCAATTTGTTGTAAAGCTTGTCTTACAGGAATATCAAACATAGGAGGACATTCAGGTTTTCTTTTCCACTCTTCAACAAATTCTCTATTAACGCCAAAAGTCCGACAAAAGACATCTTTCACAGCATGAGCAAAACCCATTACTTTCCAAGAGTCACCTGTATGAGCATATAAACTTCCACTGAGATAATTTCCAGCCACATCTTTGCCATTAGCTAACTGTGCCGAGATAATTATTGTTTTCATATTTACTACAATAATTAAACAGGAAGAATAAAGCAAGATGAAAAAAAAGAAAATAGAACCCAAATGTAAGAACTGCTTATTGTATAATAGAGATAAAGGCGTTTGTAAAGTAGCCATATTAATTGACGGAGAACAAATTCATATGCCAGTCTTCCCTGAAGATAATTGTCATATGGAAGAATTAGGCATACCTGTAGAACAAGTAAGATGGTATGTTGAAGACCCCAAAACTGGCGAACCTGCAACGGAGGGCAAAGTAAAAATAGAATATCCAGTAGGCTTCTTTGGGAAAATAAAACCAAAAAAGAAACATTAATATGCAAACATTACTCATTACTGGCACTTCTGGATTCATAGGCAAACACTTACTTAGAAATATAAAGAATTTCAAAGTAATTACAGATAATAATAATTTTTGCACATTAAATTTGCCTAAAATTGATTTTTTAATTCATCAAGCAGCCTGTACAGATACAACCAATTATGACAATGATTACATGATAGACATAAACTGTCATAAAGCCATAGAATTATTCAAAAAAGCGATAGAAAATGGTTGTCAAAAGATCGTCTATGCATCCAGTGCAGCTTGTTATGGCGACAATGAGACAATCTTAAGCGAAACAACTATAACAAAGCCAATAAACCCATATGCTTGCAGTAAAGTTATGTTGGACGAAAAAGCAGAAAAATTAGCAAATGATTCTAAAATACCAATCATTGGTTTAAGATATAGTAATGTTTATGGGCCAGGTGAGGAAAGTAAAGGAACCTCAGCAAGCATGGTTTCTCGTTCCTTATGGCAAATGGTAAAAGGTAATCCAAAATTATTCAAATGGGGTAATCAAAGAAGAGATTGGGTATTTGTCAAAGATGTAGTAGATGCCAATTTAAATGCAATACTTCATGGCAAAAGTGGAATTTATAATATTGGAAGTGGCGAAAATAAAAGTTTTAACGAAATAATAGCAAACTGGAATAGTCTTCTTAAAACCAACAGAAAAATAGAATACATCGATAATCCATACGAAAACAAATATCAAGCCTCTACTTTGTTGGATATTACAAAAGCAAGAAAAGAATTAAAATATAATCCACAACATGACCTGTTAAGAGGCATGAAAGATTACTCGCCTTTTAGCGCATTAAATGCATTATGACTTTTTACGAGAAGTTGATTTTATTCTTTGCAATAGCATCTTTTTATTAATTCTTAAACCCCTACCAGTATATGAAAACAATGAGTCATTACAAAAAGCAACAGGAAGACCACAAACCACACCAGTACGAGTAGCAATTGAGAAATTAATCGCCTCTCCGTCATTCACAAGAACTCCAGCATCAGAAGGCATTGGCACTCCATTAATGTATATCTGGGTTAAAATATTGCAAGGATCAGAAAAATCAGCACTTATTTCTTGCTTGCCAATAGCATAAACAATACCGTTCACAACCTCAAACCCACATCCTGTACCGCCCAAAGTATAAGGCAAAATAGTAACAAAACAATCACATTTACAAGCCATATCTTAACCTTTATATTTCGGGTTCCTTAAATGCCAATTTTCATAATTACCATTTTGACTCATGTGGCCAATATCCCAACCCTTAAACTTTTCAATAAGTAATTTTCGCCATTTGGCAGAATCATGTGACTCACAATATATAAATCCTATTTTATTTAATGGAGCATTTTCTAATATATCAAACTCAGAACCTTCGCAGTCTAATTTAAGAACATCTATCTTAGAAAGTTTATATTTCTTCATTATCTCATGTAAAGTAATTTTTTGCACTGGATTTGGCACTTTAACATATTGATTATTTGCTTCATCATATTCACTCTTTTTAACAACCATATTGCCACCAGTTGTCTCTTTAGAGTTAATTAAATACAAATCATGTTTCTTATAAGTACACGCAACAGGAATAATAGTAGCAAAAGAACTAATATTAGATTCGAGTTGAGGCATTATATCTTCACAACATTCAACCGAAAATATTCTAGCATTTGGATTTCTTTCATGCCAAAGTCTACTAAATGCCCCAATATGCGCCCCAATATCAACAACAATTTCAGACTTATTACTCTTTTCAATCAATCTTGTCTTATAAGCATCCTTCAAATAAACATCTTCAATTATTACAAAATCTTGTGCAACTTTATCTGCATTACAAGTAAAACCATGCAAAGTAACATATCTTTTCCTTAACAATCTAAATGCTTCTTCGCATAAAACACTAGCTAAATTAGTAGGTTTACGATTATAAGTCCTGTATTGATAATGCTCTGACATATATCTAGCAGCTTTAGGATCAGTTGCAGGAGGAACAGTAGGCCAATTTGCTGGCAACAAATGTATAAAATTATCACACAAATCAAAAAACTGCACCGGCAAGTGACCAGTCCAAAGACCAATAGAAGGGGTATTGGTAGCACCAGCACACTTTTGAGGGCCTGAATCAATTCCTATAAATAAAGAAGATTGCTCAACCAAAGCTGCAATTGAAGAAGCATCGCCTGTTCCTGTACTGCCCCAAATATCTCCCTTTTCTGGTATTGGATTAAAAATAGTCTTTTGGTTTGGCAAAGGGCTACGTCGGTCCCAATCAAGGATAACAGGAATATAACCTTCATCTATAAGTAATTCACACAAAACATGCATAACACAATGATCAACATTTTTCTTTTCTGGCGATGTGTTGCCCTGATAATGAATAATGACAGCATTATATCGTCCGCCTATCTTTTTGGCTCCAATTTTATTTAAATACCGCACTGTTTTACGGTAAACTTCATCATCAATAAAAAGTTTATATTTAAGTAAATTTTGGTCTGGGGTTATATGAAAAATTTCCCTAAGACAGTTGCAAGCTTTCGTAGAAGGAGAATCAGTATAAGTAGAATAACATTCAACCCATTGCAAATTATATTGGCGATCAAAAATATCTTTGTTTGGTCTTGCCTCCTTATCATGCCAAATATTACTGCAATAACCTTTTCCGACTGAGTGTTTCCCAATTAAAGCAAATAAATTTAAATCCCAAGTTGGATGGTATTTTTGCAAATGTTGTAATACAAGCGTAAGCTGTACGGCATCTCCTAAACCATGCGAAAAATCAATTAAAATCTTTTCTCTCTTCATATTTTTAAATGAGTTACTATAACAATTTATGGCAATAAAAAAGTGCGAAATAAAAGAAAAATTAGATGCCGCTAAGAAAACTAAAGCTTATATGGTAGCAATTTGGGATTCATCTAATGGCAAAGTTAACATGTATAGAACAACATTAAATTTTCCTATAGCCCAAATACCCATAGCTTTAGACATGTTAAACAAAAATCTTAACCAAGATTTAAATCAAATGCTTGAAATTAAACCACTATCTAAATAATTATTTATAGCACTAATCACTTCTTCAGGTTCAATCATAACCATACATTTAGGCAAAATTTCATTATTACAAATAACAGGCAACGTACAAGAAGTCGGATTAGGAGGATGTAATATTTTACTTTTCCAACAACCACCTTTATGCCCACAAGGTAACAAATTCCCCTTACACAAAAAGATTTCTGTTTGATACCTTTCCCATGAAATAGGTTCAAGACCACTAGCTATACATACAAAAGGCTTCTGAAAGGCAGCAAATATATGATGCATGTAACTAACACCACCTAAGCCCCCCTTTGCATGATAACAAAGCCTAATAAATTGCCTTGGGTCTGTCTTGCCAATTAAATTAATAACCCCTTTTAATGGAATATGATTATGTCCAGCTTCCCCAACCTGAACAAATTGTATTTTACCTTTAAAATTATCTATGACTTTTTGATAATTACTAACTCCCCAACCTTTTACTGTATAATCACCTTTTATACCACTACAGACTAACCAAAATGGGCCTTTATGATCACAATGTTGTTCAACTTGGTTAATCCATAGTTTTTCCTGAGGAGAGAGATACAAATAAGGTCGATTCACAGTGCATTTAAGAGGAATTTTTAACTCTCTACCTAAAAATTCAACATATCCTTGAATAAAATGCACTGCTTGTTGATTGCAAGAATTTATCAGAGGATATTCCATTTGTATTGAATCAGCATCTTCCAATCTGGACACATGAGGATTATGTTGGAAAATAGCATTACAAATAGTATCAACATCTGTAAGATATTCTCCTTTATATTGCCGATGCAAGCATTCCAACGCCGCAGTCATCACAAGACAGTCACCAGGACAGAGACGATTAATTAATTTAATTTTTCTTTTTGCAACCGCAGTCTTTTTTTTTCTGACCACTTTTAGAGCCGTCCGTAGACTGACTCCTTAATTCTGGCGTAGTTGCAGCCCTTTTCCGCCAAAGCTCTCTGTATTTCTCTGCCATTTCAGGGTCTATATTTACACCTGTCCAAATTTCATATAAACGCCCAGCAACATGCATTTTTAATTGCTTGCATAATTCAGGCTCAGGGCAGTTGCATTTTTCTTCCATATTTTAAATATAGTAATCAAAAAGTTAAAGTTACAGTTGCTCCGCTTGAACCACCACATGGACCAAAATTAACACCTGTCCATACAATATGAAACGGAACACAGGTACTCAAAGCAAGATCATAAACATAAGCTGTGCTAATAACTTGAAAAGTCCACACGGAACCAAAACCACATAAAGTAAACATATTACCCAAACCACTACATGATCCTATAGTCCCCCACCATTGACCCGACTGATAATTAAAATTATAACTACCATTCACTGCACCACCACCAGTTACAGTAATAATAACTGTTAAAGGCAACAATACAGTCGGGCAACAAGTAACAGGTATCACTCCAGAATTTCCCCCACTACTACTGCTAGCAATACAAGTAGTATTATGCAAATTCAAAGGAAATTGGCATGCATCTTGTGTCAAAGTATAACTAACCAAGACTGTACTATTATTGCTTAACAATTGCATAGTCCAAAGACCAACTGAAAGCTGCAATGTCCAATATGCAGTCAAATTGTTACAATACGTAATTCTTTCAGATTCATACATGCATTCATCTACTAAACTCAAAGTCCAAGATCGATTTAAAGCTGCACAATCACAATCACCACTAACAATTCCAGAAGTAGCAAAACAAAGAGAATCTGGGCAATCACAACAATCATCATTATGCATATCTACAGGAAACAAACAATTATCTTGATTTCCGCTGTAATTTGCCAAAACAATGCCATCATCCCTCACAAGCTGCATAATCCAAACACCATCTATCAAAACCAAAGTCCAAGAAGCTGAATGAAGTCCGTTACAATAATCAACATTTTCTGATCCATAAACACAGTTCGACAATTCAGTAAATGTCCAATTTCTATTTAAAGCACCGCATTCACAGTCAGAATCAGTAATGCCAATTGTAGAAAAACAAATAGTAGAAGGACATTCACATCCCACACTAGAACTACTAACACCTGTGCTTGACAATGAAGAACTACAATAAGTTATGTCAATTTCTACTACTGCTTCACATCCACAAGCAGAAAATACCTCCAAATTGTAGACAATCATTAATGGATTACAAGTAGTGCTTATGGGTATCAAAACGCCAGATGGTTGGCAATTGTCTGAAAAAGCATATGATAGTTTAAAAACACCATCTTCACAAAATAATTGAAAACTTAACTCAGCAGCCATTTAAATAAATAAGTAACTTTTTCCTGCTTTGCGATATGAAATGGCCGTTTATACCAGCAATCTTACTCAATTTCTAATTTTAGAATTTCCACAGGGTCTTCGCAATCAAAATACCAACGGTTTTCATAGTAATCATCCTGCTCAAATTCAGCTTCTTCATAATCAGGGGTAGACTTGGCATATTCAATTGCTTTTTCTAAATTAGAAAACACTTTAATTTCTTCACTATCACCACTTGCACTATACACATAGACATAATTTTTTATATTAGTCATTATTATTACTCCTCAATATTAAATAACATAATTCTTATAGAAAAGCAAGATAGTTTATTGAGTAACTTGTACAAAAGCCATACATGCGCCAACATTTAATAAGAAAATTGCATTAAAAGGACTGCATTCAGCACCTTCTTCTGGTAATTCACCACCTGAATACGTAGTGGATAACGTTCCTAAAGTACAATCATAAGTTAAAGTGATAGAAAATCCACACCATGTTCCACTTCCTACCCATGTTGCGCCTGATCTAGTTAAAGTAATAGGAACGTCAAGGCATGCAGAACAATCGCCAGTTCCCCAATCAATAATTTGTGCAGATAATGTATCAGGTGGTGTACAATCACAAGCCTCACCGCAAGAACCAACTGAAATAACTGCATCACATATTTGGCAAGGTAAAGAAGAACACCCTCCAGCAGTTAAAGTAATTGGGAAAAAACCAGAATCGCCAGAATTATACCATACAACACCTTCGTCATCTATAATCTGCAAAAGAGGAGTTCCACCATTATAAGTAGGTGTTACCCAATACATCTCTAAATTAAGAGTAAATGGAACACAAGCACCATCAACTTGTCCTGTATAAAAAGAATGTATGCCATCTTCGCAAGATACAAGAGTCAAAAAGAAAGAATTGTTAAAACTACTACAACCAGTACAAAATTCAGTCTCAGTCACACCACTAATTGTAATACATATAGAAGATGGGCAAGATGGAGCAGAACTACTGGTTGTTATACATCCAAAACCAGTCCCTTGCCAAAGATCAAAGCCAAGGTCAAACACCATAACAACAGTCTGCGTTAAGCACTCACAATTAACCCCTCCAATAATATTGAGACAGACTACATCCCCAATATCACAACAAGTTGGTGCAGAAGGGGAGCTACTAGCAGAAGCAACACTAGACGAACTAGATTCAACTGTTACACAAAAAACAACCCTTACATCATTACATTTATGAGGAGGACAACAGTGGCAATTGCATTGTGGACAAAAATCACCACCAGTCCCATGCACATAAGGAGGCGGACATGCCAACCCTTCAAATGGACTTGCTCCAAATTTCCTTGAGGACTTTGTAATCCTTTCAGTTTTTCTCCTTGCCATCAACTATTAAAAGAGAATAGTTATGCATTTTCCTTAAAAAGAATTGCCCTGGCACCATTCATTACTTCTTCCATCATACTTTCTTTTAGACCCAAAGCAGCACTAGCTACACCAGGATTGTTAACCACATCAGAAACAGTCTTTAAACCGGCCCCCCACAATTTATTAGCCCTAACTTTACCTATATTTGGAATCTGACACAAATAGACCATTGGCCCTTTAACACCATATTGCACACGTAATTGAAGTTCATTAAGCCACTTCCTGCGATTCCACTTACCTCCAAAGCTATCTAAAGCATGTAAAACTTGATTAGTTCTAGGAAAATCTAATTGTAAGTTCCTGGACATTGCTATAAAAGCTTCATTCTTACTACCATTTAACAGAAGATAATAAACATATGCCGCTTTCAAAGCTGGTTCTGCAATTGAATCACCAAATATAGACCTTATCTTATAAACAAAACTGCTCATTTGCTCACGTTCATTCCTACTTACTATGCCAAGCTTATGGGTATCTATATTTGCCAGCGAAATAGCAAGCCAGTGATCATCTTCCTGTTTATCTTTATCAAAAAGAATGCTGAAATTTCTCTTCAAATCAGAAACATCAAAAGGAGAGAAATAGAACAAACTAGCAATCTTACCTACAGAAGTAGCAGTATATTTGTCATTTTCTTCCCAAACAGCACCATATTTTTTAAGCAATTCTATTGTATCATCTACAGTCTGATCTGTTAGTTCATGAGATTGAAATGATGCTAAACTCCTTTTATACCAGTAATGAACTTCATCTTTATCAGTTATATCCCCTTGATTAACTTCGCTTACAATATGGAAAGCTAAAGCTCTGTGTTTGCCTCCTGTATTATCTAACATTTGAGATTTAATAGGCAATACATTTTTAATTCTTTCTTTTTGCATTTCAAAGGTAGTTTCTGGCAACAAAACATAAGCATCCCCTATCGTATCATAAGCAGGACGCCCAGCACGACCGCATTCCTGTACAATATCTGCTGCTGACACTTCCTCAAGCCCTCTATGCACACCTAATACAATTACTCTTCTAGCTGGCATATTAATACCTGCTGCCAATGTGCTAGTGGCAACAACAACCCTTAAATCAGGATTTGTTTTAAACTCATTTTCTAACTTCCGTCTTTTGGCTTTATCCAAATCAGCATTATGAAACTCGCACTTTATTTTCGCATTAGTTAAAGCTGTTTTCATCAATTCGCCAGCTTTTTTAGTATGCACGAAAACTATGAATTTATCATCTGGATAATACTCGACAATTTGTAAAGCAGAATTTACTTTTTGTTTTTCATTGTCATCATAGCTTCTTTCCCCATCCCAATATTGTTCATAATGCATTATCAACTTGCAAGGTCGATACTTTGAACTCAAAAGGTAAGTATCTTTTTTAGTCAAAACATAACTTATCCAATCAGAAAGTTCATCTGTATTAGGCATTGTCGCAGATAAAGCCACAATTCTAGCTTCTTTATTTAATTCAGTGAATTTCATTAAGGCCATTTCGATATGATTTCCTCTGGAAATATCGCCACACATATGAAACTCATCGATTACCAACGTTTTAACATCTTCTAAAAACTTACTTCTTTCAGTTTTATTATTTCTAACCCTGTGAGCCAGCATTTCATATGTTGCAATAATAAGGTCAGCTTCTTCTAATTCCTTTTTTCTTTCAGCAGTTAATCTATAATCACCTGTGCAGACACTTATTTTCAAATCTCCAAAGTGATGATCTTTGTCAGTCCAGTCATCAATTTTTTCATTCGCCAAGGCTTTAAGAGGAACAAGATACATTCCTTTGCCGCCCCTTTTCCTAATCTCATGAGCTAGAACCATCTCTGCACAGCAAGTTTTCCCTGAAGCAGTGCTGCTAGCAATCAGAAAATTGGCATCTTTTTCGTAAAATTCAAACAACCTGCTTTGCACTGGATTGAATGCATCAAACGGAAATTTAGCATATGGATAAGCTTTAGTTTCTACCAAATTGTTTTGTTCATTAGCTTTGACTACTGGTGGCATTTTAATCCTTTTTATATTTATCATTGCAATGTACTCATTAATGCCAAAAATCACAAGGCAAATCCTTAAAAAACTACTTATTTAAGAAATGCTAATTGATAATAGTGCAGTAATAATTTCAGCGGGGATTGGCGATTTTTTAACTATCGATTCTTATTTAACTGCTGCTGAAAGAAAGAAAATACGCAAAATCTATTGGATAACCAAGCAGCATAAAATTCTAAGAAATTTAATAGAAAGTAACAAAAAATCATACCCAAACGTCAAAGAACATGTCATAGCTTGGGACCAATTTGATCTTTTTCATTCTTTTGAATACGCTGATTGGATATACAAATTCAAAAAGAAAGCCCCAACTGGATATGAAGATGCACAAGATTTGTCTATTAAACTTATTTTTAATAGAATAATTAAAAGAAAATTGGCTTTTAAAGGGTCATCTTTTCTCACCCAAAAATTAGCAGAAATCACCCATTTAGAACTTCCAAAAAATTTTATATGTGTAATGGGTGCTACTGAGAATGCAAATCACCAAAGAGATTTTACTTATCAAGAATGGATTAATCTAACTAAATGGCTTATAAATACAGACCAAAAAGTAGTAGTTATTGGCCAAAAATCCCCCCCTGTAAATCATCTACGTTTGATTGATTTAACAAATAAAACCAATATACAAGAAAGCATCGAAATACTAAAACTAGCCTATGGTTGCATCACAATAGACAGTTGGTGCAGTTGTATGGCAGCGCAGCTACTTGATCCAACAAGACTCATAATAAAATCAAAAAACGTCCATTTATTCAAAAATAAGAACATTTACTATGGTTCACACAAAAAATTTAGTTTTCTAAACAAAAGCATCAATTTTTTAATGCATGTTGACCCATTTATATCTTTTTATCAATCAATCGATATAGATACAAACTTAAGATGGTGTCCTTTCCAGGATATCTTTTACCACCCCCACACAGAATACATTAAACACTATGACAATGCGTATTTCCAACATTATAAAGAACTAGAAAACAAAGATACAACTAATAAGTTAAATAGTTTTAGGTGCCAACTGGTTAAAAAATATTGTAAAGATAACCCTATTCTTGACATAGGAATAGGTTGTGGAACATTTATTGAAAAATATAATGGAAAAGCATGGGGATTTGATATTTGTGAACCATCTATCAATTGGCTAAAAGAAAGGGAAATTTATACTAATCCTTGGTTTGAAAAAAATAATTTCAAAGGTTATTGTTTTTGGGACTCTTTTGAACACATATTACACCCAAGCATACTTATTAATAGTTTTGAATCCAATTCTTACATTTTCATAAGCATGCCAATCTTTCCAGACGAATTCATTTGTGAAAGTATTGCCGAAACCCATAAAAATATAACTTCCTGGAAACATTTCAAGCCTGGAGAACACCATTTGTACATGGGACAACAAGCTTTAATAAACTATATGGAAGACATCAATTGTAAACTCGTAGAAACCCTTGACGCAGAAACAAAAATTGGGCGACAAGATATACAAACTTTTGTTTTCTTGAAAAATTAGGCATGTATAGGACGTTTGCCAATTTCACGATCTGCATACTCAAAAATAGTATCAACCATATCGTAAAATTCTTCACCATTCCTAGCTGTCTGTAGCCATTTATCCACATCTACATTCTTAGAAATGATATTCAATGCATCAGACAAATCTGAGCCTATTCTTTGATCAAGCCTAAAACAAATAAACCGCAATTCTTCAGTGGTAAGTCTGCTGACATAATCCTTCAGTAAATTATCGGATTTCTTCATAACATATCCTCCAAATAAAATGATTATTGCCAAATATAAAAAATAAGTCAATGCAAATTTAGATAACGTCTACATAATGCAAAGAAGTGCCATTATCATTGACACATTTTTCTTCCAAAAGCACATTTTTGTCAGTTGTAGGAAATCTTAACCCTAAATTATAAGCATCAAGCACAGCCATTCTGTTGTCACGACTAGCCATAACCCAACAATAGTTATCTACTTTCCTGAGGTCGCCATTTTTGTCTATTTGGTTAACTCCAATTTCAACAACAACATTATCAGGCAAAACAAACTTAACAAAACCATACTTTTCTAAGTGCATGATTAAAAGAGACTGTAACTTATTAGTTTTCATGTTATTCCTTGATGTGTACTAATATTTAATTTTAATATTTTGGAAAAAACATAAAAATCAATTAATAAAAATTAACCTGTTTTGGATCAACCCATCTGTATCTTAATCCCTCATATGTAAAATAAGCATCCTCAATATGATAAGGTCCGGCAACAGGTTTATTATCGTGATCTGTAACAAATGTCCAACAAAATATCTTTCTATTATCTTTATAAAATTCAACCAAAGACAAACATTCATCACCAAAAAATTTTTTACCAATTTTACAAACTACAGAAAAAGGCAGAAATGGAGAATATTTGCTCAAAACCTGTAAAGTTTCAACATAATGATCTTCATGTTCAGCTTTATTATAATGAAGTATTACGTGATAGCCATCAACATGAACGTCTCTTAATTTTAAGCAATTAAGGTCTTCTTCTGCTGAAGACGATGTTTTTGGAAAATTATAAGGAATTAAGAAATTTCCGAAGTTCTTAATCTCTGATACAACTTTGTCAAAATTTTCAATGTAATTGTGCATAGACTATATTATATATTAGAACATATTGGTATTGTTCCAAAGACAAAAAAAGTAATTTTTCTATTTGAATCTATTTAAAAATACAATATAATTTTAAATTATGAAAAAATTTGTTAAGTCTGGCAGTTGTGTAATGATCAAGTGCAAAGATAAGAGAAAATTCTTTACTCATAAAAAAAATTTACCTTGTTTAATGGAATTTTCTAAAATCTTTAATGCAGAAATATCTGTTGTTAGGGTAAAAGAAGCAGAAATACTTGATTTACCGCAACTAGCTCCTGCAATTTGTGATGCTAATTTCACTCAATCAGTACCAGCTGAATGTAAAATTATTGAAATTAAAGCTCCTTTTGCAAAAGCTAAGAAATAATCATTCTTCTGATTCATCCATTTCCTCGTCATTTAATTCTCTCTCTACTACATCGTCACTGAGAGAATGATTAATGGCCTCGGAGAACGTATCTAAATAGGTTTGAACTTCGCTTTCATCCTTAGCATCCACCAAAGCAGGGCATTTCAATAAAGTTTCAGCATCTATTGTGTTATTAGTCTTATTAGCTCTAAAAGTAATTTCTTGGCCACTGGCCCAAGGTTCTTTTATAGCATAAGTGCCTTTACCAGAAGTAGTTATGCGACCTTCTTGCAACAAAAGAGTTAGTAAACCAGATAAAGGATTAACGCCCTTTTCGTAAAATAATTGAACATTCTCTGCAACAACAAATGGTGTAAATAATCTATTTTTAATGTTTTTGACTTTAAGGTTAACACCTATAATTTTTTTCAACTTATTTTCAATTTTCTTATGAGCGCTTAACCTTAATCTGACACAAGAATAGAATTCCAAAACTGTGCTTGCTGTGGAACCAACTTCAGGATTGCCATACCGAACTCCTATTTTTTGCCGAACCTGATTAACAACTAACAAAGTAGCATTATTTTTACTTAAAACCCCTTCTAATTTTCTAAATTCTTTATTGCAAATCTTAGCTCTTTCTCCAGGTTGTTCCTTATTGCCAACTACACTCTTCCATTCCTTTTCTGTAAAATTCTCAGAAAGATAAGTTTCACTGAGTTCACGTTCACTTGGAGAAACTGCAATAGAATCATATATGAAAAGCAACGGACTATCATTGCCCCTTTCTCTAACCGCCCTGATGATGTTGTGAATCTTTAGAAACGCTCTCTCTAAACAATCTATGCCATCTTTCGGGGTAATTCTAACCATTTTATAAGGATCAAGATGACTAGCTTTAGCAGCAAAAATTGGATTTAAAGCATTTTCTGTATCCAAATAAATAGGAATTCCACCTAGTATCTGAATGCCTCTAGCTAAATTACAAGCCCAGAGAGACTTGCCACCTGAAGATGGACCAAGAATTTCAATAATACGTTCGCCTGGAAAACCACCACCAAAGAATTTACCGCTACAAAGATAATTAACCGCCAAATTTCCAGAATCTATATAATATCTAACTGGAGGTTCGTTGCCTAATAATGTTCCGCCAGATTTATCTGCCAATTCTTGAAATATATCTTTAACCTTTTTAGCCATATTTTTACCTCAAATTTACAAAAAACTCCCGCCACCATCATGGATGCTTAACGCCCAGATAGCACTCAAAGATAGTAGCGGGAGTGAAACTATTACTTGCTTCTAAGCTCTCTAACCCAATCTTCTTCCAACATAACCTCGTCGGAAGCAGCGGTCACAGATGTCTCAGTGGCTTGAGTAACCTGAGTTGCTTGAGCTTGTTGAACTTGTGATTCCAAACTTTGATTCATCTTCTGAGTATCAAAAGTATCTGTATCATCTTTTATAACACCAAGAGCCTTCTGAAGCTCAGTAATCATTTCTTCATAAGGTTTGACTATTCTCAACTTAGAAAGATCAGGCAAATTCGACATCCATTTTTCAATTTCTTCTGGAGTCCCAAGAGGAGAAGCATCAAGCCATTGAGATTTAGTATAGTCTGGATATTCAAATCCATCATCACCCTTAGACATTTTCTTGACTAAATTTAAATCTCTACCTGTCAAAACATTAGCTACATTCCCAATAGGTTTGATACGAAAACGTGGATCGCCAGAATAAGCTGTAACCACCATTTCGTGCAACTTTTCACCTGCTGCCCAAACCTTAGGACCAACATTTTTCTTTACTTCTTTGGTTTTTAAATTAACTTCTTCTCTTACCATAACTGCATAGTAATATCTCTCATAAGGCTTCCACTTAGCTTTAGCCTCTTTTTTAGCCTTTTCTGCTTCTTTGCCACTCATTTTCTTGGCAGCTTCATATTCTTCATTGTACATTTTGCAATAAGGACATGGTTTGCTGCGGTCGGCATCTTCCCATCTCTTTTTACCATCTCTATTTACAAGTTCCCTTGGGCAATGAAAATTCTTGCCATTAACTTTGTGAATTCTACTAGCTTGAAAGAATGGTTTGCCTTTAAGCGGTGGCAATAAACGAAGTTCTAGAAATCCTTCGCCTTCAGGCATTTGAACAAAAAGGTCATTTGCATTACCTTTAGATGTGAGTCGATCAGATTCAGCCTGCATGTCGGCCATGTTTACGTCTTCATAGTTAGCCATAGTTATACTCCAGTTAAAAAAAGTTATATGATTGTTTAAGAGCAATCATGTATAATGCTCTTGTAACTAATATCGTAATTTATGTCAATGTATTTTTTTAAAAATTATAATTATTTTTGAGGAATTTCAGAAAAACCTGTTTTAGCTATTAATGTTGCTTCTGCCTTCGCTGTTAAACTTTGATTTTGTTTAATTTCTTCAGCATATTCCTTACGTTCTTTTAGTTCTTTTTCATAATCCTCATTAAGAGCTTCAAGAATTTTCATATTATGTTCTAGCTGCCAGCGGATTTCTATATCCCTTACTTTTTTGTGATGATAAAATTCAGCATTTTTAATAGGTCTTTTCTTACTTTGAGTTTCTTTTTCTTCTTTACGTTGAAGATCAATTTCTTTAGCTTTTTCCCTAATTTTTTCACGCCTCAAAAGAATTTTCTTTCGGACTTCTTTTTCACGCTGCTTCTTTTTGTCAAACTTATTCACTTTATCTCCTTATATCAGGTACAGAATCTGTAATTTCACCATCAAATTTAAGCTTTATGTCGCCTTTAGCCTTCTCTGTAAATTTAAGTTCCTTATCAGCAATCAATTGAACATCAGCAGGCAAAAAATAGTCAGCAGGCGCATAGACTTGAGCCTTAGCTTCATCTTCAATTAAATAGAGCATTTTTCTTTCAAGGCTTGGTTGCCCATACTTATCCATACGTTTGTCTTTTGGATCATATTTTTCTTCATAGACAGCATATTTCTTTCCTGGAAGTATCTTAAGGCCAAGTCTTCTAACACCATGCATAATTGGAACACGATTACCATCTTTATCAGTAGTAAGGCCAGCATCATCCAAAGAAACCCAACGAATAGGTTTGCCGGTCACTGCTAGATTGGCAGAAGCTTGTTGAGGAACTAAAACATGAGAAGTATGTCTTGGCGGCAAAACAGGAGTTTCTTCAGGAAGGTCTTCAGAAATAACTTTTGAATTACTGTCTAAATTAAATTTTCTATTTTTGATTATTATGCCACCCTTAGTTTCCCTAAAAGTAATTTTTTGTTTTTTAAATTCATAGATTTCTACGTCTTTAACCCAAATATCACGCCGAGCAAATTGTTGCATTATCTTAGCTGCAACTTCATCCAAAGAAATATCATCAAAGTTATCACCCACCTTTCGTTTTAATTCTTTGACTTCTTGGGTGTCATAATCGCCATTTTCTAAACGAGCATAATATTTATAAATTACTTCAAACACGCTTACCTCATTATCAAACCTATACCATAACGAGAATCAACAACAGTTTCTGGCCTATTTTTAGATTTACAAAAATCAAAATATGCTTCCTTACATGCCTTTTGTCTGTTTATATAATCCATAGCAATTAATCCATCAGAATTAAGTTGATCCCAAATAACATCTAAATAATCACGATGCTTATCATAACTTAATTCTTCATTTATTATAGCCAAATCAAACTTATTTTTCTTAAAGTTAACTAAAAATCTATCATCAAATATAGACCCAACATGACAAAAAATAATATTTTTATAATTATCTCTAACATTAGCAATTCCAAGTTTCTGGCTAAAACCTTGCATTTGTTCCTGATAAAGAAACAAATTACTAACAGTTTTACATCCTTTTAAAAAACTTGCACTAAAGAATCCTAATTTAAACCCAAATTCCACCATAGATTTAGGTTGAATTAATTTGCTTAAATGATAATAAGGTTGAACATATTTTGTGCAATTATAAACAGAACTTTTCCTTGATTCTTCATCTATTACCCTAAACCTATCAAGCATAACTCTGCCACTTAATAATTGTTTTTTTAATTCTTTTTCTAAGAAATCTTTGATATCATTAACCATAAATAAATTGTCGCTGTGTTATAGAGAAAAACTGGTTATCCCTGCCCATGAGGATGAGATATCCAAGACTATAACAAAAGCTAACTTTCATGGGTCTTGGATGGTTCAAGCCACAAGACAGGTTGCTTTAAAAGGAGTAACCATCTCCGCTTAAAGGAATATATGTAATGTGTTATTATGTATATTCCTTTAAATTTTTTTGAACCTTTTTAAAACAAACCTACTCCAATATGTTAGCAGAGCCAATAGTGGGCTGCTTACCAAGTGCATTTGCATTGGTTATAACAGAAAGGAACATTTTATGCTACTCAATTCTTTAATCAAAAGAGATGACTTATTTTGGCCAGTTCAACAATCATTCAACAGTATTATTGATGAATTTTTTAACAAATCTAACGTTTCGTCTATAAAAGGGAAATTTGGATATCCTAAAATTGATGTAATAACAAATGAAAAAGAATGGATTGTACAAGCTGTTGTTGCCGGATGTGATCCAGAAAATGTAAAAATAGAAATATTGCCATATAATTCCGATTTAAGGTCAATAGATGAAGGATATAATCAAGTATTAAAAATATCTTGTAAAATAAACAATGATTATATTTATGAAAAAGGCGATTATCATATTAAAGAATTAAAATCAGGATGGTCAGAAAGAACTATTCTTTTGCCAAATTTCCTTGAAGGCGATCCAGAAGCAACAATTAAAAACGGAATTTTAAAACTAACATGGCAATTACCAGAAACAAGAACAAAAAAGGAAGAAGTTAAAAGAATCGAAGCCAAAAAACTAGATTAATTTCTTCCGCTATATTTACGCCATATAAGCAAATCGAAATCACAAACATTCATTTTGGCCTTTTTAGCCAACTGAATGAATTGATGTTCGATTTGCTTATATTGCTTAGAACTACTAGGAGTGGCTTTTGGGACATCAAAGCCTAAATCAGACATGTATTTCAAGATGTGAGTATCTAAAGCTGCAACTTCAATATTTGGACGTGTGTGCAACAAATACATCCGTGATGACTTCTTGCCTATGCCATGAATTTCCTCCAAATCATCAACCGTACATGTCCTTAAATTAAACCCACTTCTAACAACTTGATATATTGACTTCGATTTACTGTTATAACAACCAAAACCAAATTTAACCAAAAGAGCTTTAAGTTTATCAATGCTAAATTTTTTCAAACAAAGGAAAGGATGTGAAATACCATCTAAATCAAGTAAGAGATTATCTAAACATCTAGAAGTTGTTAAAGCATTCTTGCCAGCTACTAAGATCGTGAATAGTAAAACTTCCTCTAGTTCAGAATCAGTTCTATTAAAATTAGTGAAATTTACAGGGTCAACCATTTATCTCTTTCGCTATTTCCTCTATCGTTGGACATTTAGGCGGGCCTTCATCAAAACCATCTCTAAACAAAAGATGACAGCAATTATTATAATTAGCTAACAACAGAGGCCACCTTTTTACTTCTTCTTCCCAGCGAATAACTATTTTTTTGCCATATTTTAAAATTAAGGCCGCACGTTTAGCTGTCCTGATATCATACCAGTCATTCATTTTATATAATTTACCGAAAACATCATCAACATTACACCTAAAAACATTCCCATTATACACAATAAAAATCCAGTAGCAGAAACAGCAAAATTAAACGCCGTATATTCTGCCTGTATTGAAAAAATATGCACCATCCCAAAACAGAAAAAACTAATAAAAACAAAAAATATACCAGCGACCAAACTCAATATAAACTTAATCATTGAAAAACAGCCTTAATATCATCTGGGTCTATTGCTATTTCTTCTAATTTCTTTTCAAAATAGTTATCAACCTGATTCATGATATCCCTATTCAACTTATCCATTTCCTTCCTTAAGAAATGCCCTCTACTCTGGGCATTCTCATGTGCTTTATCCCATGCCCGTAAATGCTGCTGCAATGCTCTTACTTTATATTTCGCCTCCAAAGCAGCAACCTTAGACTCTTTAACAGCAAGATCAGCTTTGGCTTTAGACTCAGCCAATTTATCAGATGCACCTAAATCTTTAAACTCTTTAAACTTATTAGAATATAAAACTTCATATTCAAGTTCTTGCCTTTGCATCACATATTCAGCTTCAGCCAATCTCTGACCAAAATAATTATACCAACCCCCTTCTTCTTCCAAAAACTTACTTAAGGTTATTTCATTAAAAGCAAGTTTTGCAGGGTCTAGTACAATCTTCTGGCCAGAGATTGTTATTTCAGTTATCTCTTGCATTATGTGCCTTACATTCGCAATGTCTACTATTTAATTCTGCATATCCAACATCAGTACAAAACTTAAGAATTTCCTTGCCTAAATCTTCTGCCCCATTATCTCCAAAATTACATTCACCTTTTAATTGCGGGATGTCTGTATCCATTACAATTTTACAAACTTTATGGACAGCCTTAGAAAACAATGAGTCACAAAACAAATCTGTGCTTTTCGGTGTTCTGAAATGAGCCACAAAAACATCATTGTCATCATCGACATGAAAATTCTGGATTATCACACAACCTGTTATGGGCCTTTACCATAGCGTCTACCAATTCCTGGCATTCTACTTTTGGCAAAGCCCTTAATTCAGTCATTAATCTTTGACAATAAGCATAACATGTCTTATTGCAAGGCTCATACTTAAAACGAAATAACTTTCTCATCTGATACCTTTCTTATTCAGAGAAGTCTTTTCCCACACCTTTGAAAACATTATCACTAATACGTTGCAGATTATCCAAAACATAATAATAAACATGATGGAAGAACCTGACAATTGGATCATTAAGCATTGTCCAAAGCAAAGAAAATGGCCAACAAACCATCCATGCCATAATCTGTTCTTTATGTTTCTTGGGAGATGGCTTAAATTCAATATCAGCATCGTATCTCATATTACGACCACGACGAAAATACTCCTGCCATTCCCTTTTCATTTCTTCTGGAACTTCCTGAGTCTTTATCTTTTTAGATTCCAGGAACTCTTCTTTAAGGTCTATGTACTTTCTAAAATGGTCCTTGACAAAGAAATACCATTTAGGGAATACCCAAATGACACCACCTAAAACATAAACCAGCAAACCAACCAAAATAGAAATAGGATTATGATAAACATATCCAAAAACATCAACATTTCCTAAAAATTGCACAGCAGCCAATGACACTAAAATAGAAAGTGTGGCCCATAATCCCTTCTCGTTAGCTGCACAAATAAACAACACCAACAATTCAGCAGCTACAAGTCCCCAAAACCAAAACGAGTCATAAATAAATATCATAGGCATAACTAACTCCCAACTAAAGAAATTTACAGTTAAACATTATAATACAATAATCAAAAATGAAAATCAAGCCAATTGTTCACCTTCTGATGGGACAAATTCTTTTTCCTTAGCCACCGGGCCATCGTATTCAAGATCAACCGCCAATCCATCAGACTCCTTAACTTTATTCATCAAAAACTTCCATTTATCGTCACTAATTTCACTCATGCCCAATGTCTGTTTTGCATAATCATAATAAATCTTAAATGAGAAATTACTTTTTCCATTTCTGCCTTTGATCACAAACACACGCCCAACAGAAGCTTTTTTCTCATGATTAGTCTGATTTAAAGACCAAAATGCATCCAAAACTCTATTCTGCCCAAATGAATCAGCTTGTTTGGATTCGTCTAAATATTCATCTATAGTTAATTCAGAACCACCACGATTAGGTTGAATAGCTATTAAAGTACAATGTTTTTCCTCAGACCCAAAACCACGCAAATCAGTAACCATTTTTTGCAAAGATCGATGAAGAGGAATCGCATCAGGATGTTTCATATCACCTGGATAATCAACGATTAAAAGATCAGGCTTAAAATTCCTCATGTGCAATTGAGAATACAAAGCCCTAATAGAATTCATATCAGCACTACCACTTGGGAATTGCTTAATAATCAATCTTCTCTTGTCTTCATAATCCCTTACCTCATCGTGCAATGCTCTAAATACATTCTCCTTTTGACTCATTAATAAGTGTTGACCAATCAGCGATATCTGAGCATCAAATCTAGTCGCAATTCGGTCTTCATCCATTTCAGTCGATACATAAAGAACCTTTTTCCCTTTAATGAGATTTTTGACTGCCGCTCCAACTAATGCCAAACTCTTACCAGCGCCAGGTTTGCCCATATAAGCGCCAATTTCACCCCTTGTTAAACCTCCTCCTTGCAAACTTCTATCAATAATATCAAATCCAGTTGAAAACACTTCCATTTCTTCGGCTTTAATCGCCATTCTTTCATATCGTTCCTCAACCGTTTCAAAGTAATTAAGACCTATATCTATTTGCCTATTTACCAATCTAGCTTCTGTATAAATTTCGTCTACTTTAACAAAGGTTGCATCAGATTCAGGATTTTTGCGAATTAAATCTAAAGATTGAAAAAACGCATACTTCATTGCTTGACTTTTAGCAAAAGAAGTGATTTTATCTAATATTGCTTCTTGAGAATCCAGGCAAGGAATCATATCACCCTTGCCGCCTCTAGTATAATAATCATAAATAAGATTAAGCTCGCCCAAATAAAGTAATTTTACAGCTTCAAAATTATCATTGCTTTTATTTTGATTTTTCTGTTTTAAGAAATCAACTATCAATTGAACCATAAATATTTTACTTGGGATATGTCTGTAATGATCAAAATATTCAAAAAGACAGCCACAAGTAAGCTGATGTATCTCACTTGTAAAATATTCTTTCTTTATCAAACCAACACTTTGACAAAGAAAAAACCTATCACACAATAACATGCCAAGAACTGATCTTTGAAATGCCTCTTCGAAAGGAAAACGGACTTCTTTCTTTTGATTTGAATCAATTAACTTATCCAATACCTCTTGATCTTGTTTATTGAGTTCCGCCATGCCTACTCCTGTTAGCCATAATCCCCAAAAATACCAACACACTTGCCAAAGCAAATAAATATGGCTGTAAATATATTTTTTTGGTTATAAAATATTCATCGGTAACAACGCTATTATTTTTTACTATTCCTTCCAAGAAACCAAATAATTCTCCAGATTGGCCAAAATACTTATATTGACCCTTACCAGCAGAAGCTATTTCTTGTAAAATGCCTTCATCCAATTGAGAATAAGATATCTGACCTTCTGCATCTTTTATGTAATCAATAAAATTTCCCTCTTCATCTCTGTTAATTAATGGTATTTTGTCTTTTCCACCAACCCCCAAACAGTATACCTTCGAATTGGAAGAAGATAAAGACGAAATGATGCTGAACAGTTTCTCCCTATCAGTGAAAGCGGCTTCTTCTTTACCACCATCCGTAAGAAAAACAATTAAATTAACCCCATCGCCACTTAGCTTGTTTCTTTTTATGTAATCTTCCACCGCTACAGTTACTGCTGTTAAATTAGTTCCAGCTGCCGGGGCCACAGACGGCGTACAATTAGACACCATAGACAAAAACAAAGATGAATTATATATTAAAGGACAATAAAATGAATTAGGCATTCCAGCAAAAGGAATCAAAGAAACAGCATAACCGTTGCCAATATCATTATAAAACCTAATTATCTCATTCTTCGTAGCTTCCAGCCTGTTAGGAATTAAATCATTTGCATATATCATCGACTTGGAAACATCTAATAAAAAGAAAATTCTAATTTTTTCATACTTATCCTGCTTAACCATTAATTCAAAAAAAGGATTGGAAATTCCCAAAATTATAAAAACTAAAACCAATATTCTGAAAAATCCAAAAATAATCCTTTGCTTATATGATGGTAAATTGCCTGCATATTTGATATTGCTAAACTTTTTAAGACAGAAAAAAAAGAATAATACACATATGGGCAGCAATAAGAAAGCCAGTAAAAATAAAGAATTCTCAAAATACATTTAATTACCTTTAAGGTTCCCGATACCAGCTTGATTTAAAATAGATTGCTTCTTCTCACCTTCACTTGACGACATGTTCTGGGAAGCTTTAATCAATAACTCAATATTTATAATTGTATTGACATCTCTATGCCTGAATTTCAAAGCATCTTTGTAAGAAGTCAGACACTTATCAAAATAGTCCTTCGCCTTGTTAGAATCAGCCATTTGCAATAATCTAAAATAAATATTGCCTTTTAAAAAATTCAAAGAGAAATTGAAATTAACATCATCCATTTCTTTTGTTTGATCAATATATTTTTTAGCATCATTCCAACCTTTAATTGCCTTGTCTAATTCAGCCTGTACAGGAGGTTTCAAATCAGGTAGTCCAGCATTTATAGAAAAATATAAAGATTTAGCTATTTCTAAACTTCTTTCTCCTTCTGCACAATAATTGGTAGCTATTTTAAACTTCATAATATTCTTAATATCATAAAACAAATCATCTGGAAAATCATTCAATTGATTTAAATTATCCAACAATTCAAAATCCTTGCCATGATGTATAGATGTAACAAACGCCCGACGAAAAGCTAAATTTGAATTGTGTTTTTCTCTTATCTCTTCATTGTCATTTATCCTGCAATAAATGAATCCAGCTACACCTAACAAAAACATAATCCCACCAAAAATCAAACCAGTTTTCATAACTACACCTGCGTAAAGTTTTTATTTATAATCCATTTAAAGACTAAACTCAATATCAGAAGCCACATAGCAACAAATGCCAAATACTCCCCTAATTTAACCGGCACAGCTTTATCTACTATTACCCCATCACTTGCCTGACTTTGTAAAATTTTTTCATATACTCTAATAAAACTAAATTCATCAAACCTATCAAAAACCTCAAAAAAACCACCTGTTTCCACAACCTTATTCGCTATTTGAAAATCAATAGAACCTACAGATATAAAATAAACCCTTATTCCTAAATGCCTACACAACTCCAACAACTTCAAACCAGACATCTCATTGCCAGACCCCCCCACAAAACTAAACACGCCATCTGTAAAAATAATTATAGATGATTTTTCAGTCTTACTATTTCTTTTTATAAATTCCTTGGTAAATTCATCTTGTTCGTAATTATTGCCATTTCCATACATTCTTTCTTTCATTTTTAAAATATCAGAAGAATCATTAAGCAACAATTCAACCCCACCCCATAAAGCCCTGCTGATAGAAGTACCACCACCTAAAGGGTCTTTGTTATAAAAAACATTACTCAAAGCATTTTCAACAAAGTCAGGGTCATCAACCAAATAACAAACAACAAATGAATCATCTGAAAAAACAGTCGCACCTACTAAATCTTTAATGCCATCATCACGCTTTTTCAACAACTCTAAAAAAGCTTTGTTGCCTTTATGGACTATCTCAAGACTAGGGCCAACGCCTCTTTCATTAGCAGGGCCACCCAACATTGAACCAGAAGCGTCATTTACAAGAACATATTTTCGCATCGGCACAACACGTACATGATCCTTATACGAATAAATATAATTAGCTGCTGCAAGTATCAATAAAATTAAAGCTATTGGCTCGAAAAACCTAATTATATTTCTGTTTACAAACTTCTTCTTAGTTAACAATAAACTCTGAACATACGCATGCTTTACATAAAACCGCTGCCTCCTGAATATAAAAATAGGCAGGATCAAAATCAACAATAGCAAAAACCAATAATTATCAAACATTAAGGAAATTTACTGCCTTTTCATGAACCATTTTAACTATTTCATTACTTAAAAAATAATGTTTACAATAGATCGCATTCAACACATGCAATATAGAATTCAATTCTCTTTTTGTACCTTCTGGAAAGTCTTTGGCATCTATAGGTCTAGCAGAACCATATTTTATCCTTAAGCCCTCATCAAATAAAATCTTTAAATTTCTGCAATCAACAAAACAGTTGCCAGATGGAACAAAAGAATTTATTTTATCAACCAAAACATTTAACTCATTATTTTCAGCTTCAGAAGGTTCTAAACTACCAACCTTCCAAGCAACTAAAACAAATAAAATTAAAAAACCAAATAGACCCAAAAATCCACTAATTCTATAAAGCCATATTAAATCTGATACCTGATCTTGTAAATTAGACAAACTAACAGAAAATGTTTCACTAGGTTGAATATCTTGTATATTTGTATTTTCAATTAAACTAAAATTTCTATATCGCAAACTAGGAGCAGCTACCATCTCAATTTTCTTATCACCATAACTTACTCCAGCACCTGATATGTGAATTTCTTCTGGAACCATGTACCTAAAAGGATAAGTAATAATAACTGTTCTTCTATTCAACTCAGTAATCTCTTTTATAGTTGGTTTTCCATATTCACCCCAAAGATCAGACTTAGCAGGTATCGTTTGAGGCTTAAAATCTCCTTTGCCTAAAATTGGCAACAAATCCATACGCAATTTAATCTTAGGATCAAATATATCAATAATTAAATTCAATTCACGCCAAACACTAATATCTGTGTTAGCTGTTGTAGCTACTTCCATCCTCGCTAAAATTGGAGTATTTAATGGCAACAACCCAGCCTGTGCCCAATAAAACCATCCTGAATCCTCTGACAGCATATTAGCCACAACAAATATATTAGGAGGCAAAAATGAACTAACCTCTATTTCAAAAACATCTTTATTCTGAAAAATCCTATTAATCGTTAACTTGCCATTCTCAGCCAATCTTCTTTTCAATAAAGTTTCAGTAACAAATGGTTTAGCTTTTATAGTTAAATAATTATTAGGAATACATTCAACCTGATTCCATACAACAACAGGATGAGCTTCTATAGACAATTCTTTAAATTTTTGTAACAACTCCACTGTTGCCTTTAAAGTATCAGCAGCGAAGACATAACCAGCCATATGAGGGCCAGATTGCAATGTATAACTGGCTACATGAAGATCAATAAAATTCGCATCTTTTATAAACTTCTCGACTTCTTTCTCATGTTTAATAGAAACAAACACTTTATTCTGGACGTTAAATCCCACTCTTTGCGCAGCATTGTTATAATAATAAAAATGATCTTGTTCATAGTATGGAACCTTCACAAGAGAAAAAACTGTCCATACGATTGAAAGAATGGATAAAATCTCACCCATGACCTAACTCCTATTTCCTTGCAAAAGATATCTTATAAGAGGCATTAAATAATTATTATTATTCACATTTATAAACAAAGGTTCTAATCTAGCTTGTTTTAACTTAACTTTCAAATCATGCTTCCATTCATGATAGAAATTTTGATGCGTCTTATTCAAATTTTTATTATTAGTATTCCAATTAGCACCCATATTATTTTCTGCATCAACAAAATCAAAACTAAATCCTTTATCAAAAACCCACTCAGAACTATTATCCATCACAAGTGCAACAAACTTACCGTTAGATGTTGAAGCAATTCTTTTCATCAATAATAAATCATGCTTATTTATATCATAACAAAAATCAGATAACAAAAAAACCATACTATTAGACAAATCAAAACTATTTAACTTCAGTAACATCTTGCACAAATTAGTTCCACCCGCCAATTCACTTTCATAAATATCTTCCAATGCCAAAACAGCATCTCTAGTATCATCCGTAGGCTCTACTGCTTTAACAATATCATCGGCAAAAGCTATCAATGAAACCTTATCACTATTCACATTGGCCAAATACAATAAATATAAACAAGTAGTTATGGTTTGTTCAAACTTAGAAAACTGAGAATTGCTTACATCTAATAATATAAAAATAGTCAAAGACTTTTCAGGAAGAAAAACCCTAGACATTACTTGACCAGTTCTCAAACTAGCTTTGCTATCAAGTTTTCTGTCCCCAGGTTGATATTCCCTGATCGAATCAATGTCAACTATTGAATCTTTAAGAATGCTGCCATGACTACCAGAACAAAAATTATTAATTAATGTCTTAGCAGCAAATTCTAAAGACCTAAATTTTCTTTTCAATGAACAGACACCTTATCCAAAGCACAATTAACAAAGTAATCAATCAATTCAGTCTCATTCTTATTAGGATACAATTCCATCAAAAGATGTAAACTGGATTCGGCTATGATAAGTCTAGACCTCAAAACATCAGCAGCCACATTTGCCACATCCAAAGGTAAAACATAATCCCTCTCATTCATGACAGCTTCCATCATTGATGCACCTTCCAAATGCAACATGGCTCTGTCATTCACTGGAGGTTTTTGCTTAAAAATAGCATCCCCAAACAAAATTTCTCTCTCTTCCTTGAATAAACCATATCTTTCAGGATGATTTATAGCTTCTAAAATCCTTACGCAATATCGCCTAATATCATCACAAACATAAGTATTGTCAAAGAAATATTCTCTTATAAAATACACTTCTTCTGGAGTGACTATCTGTTTAAGACTGCTAACGTCAAATTGATGTGTTCTTTTAGCAATTTCAATTTTTTCTTGTTCAGTTGTTTCCTTCATAATAAGTTTAAACATAAATCTATCAGAAAGTGCTTCTTGTAACTTACTAGTACCTTTTTGCTCAGTTGGATTCTGAGTAGCCAAACAAAAGAAAGGCTGTTGAAGCTGATAAGTTTGATTTCCAATCGTTATTGAACCTTCAGCCAAAGCTTCAATAAAAGCGTTTTGTGCTTTAGGAGGAAAACGATTAATTTCGTCAGCTAACATTACATTGCAGAAAAGCGGGCCTTTCACAGTCTTAGTTTCACCAGTTAAAAGTATAATTTCAGACCCGGTGACATCTGAAGCTAAACTATCTGGAAGACCGGACACACGTTTGTTACTGCCTGCTAAAAGCATAGACAAGGCTTTACAGGTCACAGTTTTGCCACTACCCGTTGGACCTTCACATAAAACATGGCCAGTTCCTAGAAATCTTTTACCATCAGTGTGAAAATCTCTTTGGCCAACTGCAAAAAGAGCCATTGTAATTCTTCTTATAATTGCTCTTTGACCAACAATAATCTTTTGTAAAGCTTCTTCAATAGGTCTAACTTTATTATTCAAATAATCAATCATTTAATTTCTAACCTTTGCATAAGACAGATAAACAAAGCACCCAAAACAAATCCCAACAAAACCCCAAAAGGCCAAGCCCAATTAATCAAATGAAATCCATATCCCATCAAAGCAGAAAAAATTATCATAACAAACGCATAACCAAGTTCAGGATCATCTTCTATTTTTTCATTATCTTCCATATAATACCTTTTATATTATCGTAAAATCTAAGACACAAAATGCAACCGCCCCAACCAAACACAACTCCCAAAGCCAAATTCCAACCAATCAAATAAAACCCAAATCCTATTAAAATAGAAATAGCCATAAAAAGCCAAACAACACCATATTCTTTCAACATTAAGATTCCTTTATAACAACTTTATGTGGAGCAAAAGGTAAATCATCAAAGTAAAGTTCCACAGCATGCGGCATTCCTCCAACAGAACCTTCCACATCAATAACAGTCCATCCTTTAGCACCAGAACAAATAAGAGGAATAACAAGACGCAAATTGGGAATTAAATTAGACAAAAAAGAAGCATCGTTCAAATTATACCAAGCAACTTTTTCTATTTCAGTCGCTTTAGGAGTCAATGCTTTATAAACAACAGGAACCGAAACACAATGAATAAAAGACCCATCACCAATAATTGTGCCAACTTTTTGAGGCGGATAATAAACGGCAGGATCAAAACTCTCTACATCTTCCAGACCAGTTTCTTCCTTCAATTCCCGTAAAGCCGCATCAACAATATCTTCCTGATCTTCAATTTTACCGCCTGGAAGATTGAACAAACCTTTCAAAAAATGAGGTTTATTCTTAAGAACTAAAGGAATTTGCGTTTGCTTTTGGTCAACAGTAAAAGCATACACTAAAACAAAATCATTCTGCATTAATGCATAATACACTATCCCAAAAATCAAATCAAGTCTGAGAAGCTAAATAGTCAAATTCTGAAAGTGAAGCCATTGAAGCTCGAACATCTTTTTCTTTAGTTATTTTTCTTCCTAAACTCTTCTGTTTATTCCACGCCACAGCTTTACAATAAGTAGAAAATTTTGTGTCGATCTTAAGATTTGCCGTTCTGTTCGGTCTTTCCGCTATTGGAACCGCCGAAATGATAATCTCATCCAAAACCTTTTCCTGATGTTGACCAAATTTCTGTCTATTAGCTCCGTGTCTCGTCCTATTAGCCCATAATTCATCCAATTCACCTACAATAAACCCAATAAACTTATCTTTTACATACTTTTTAGCAGCTTCCAAACAATTTTCTATATATGTCTGTCTTTTATAATAAGAACCAGCTATCAAAACAGACACAACTAATTCCTGATTAATGTCATCAAAATCATCTGTATGGTTGTTTTTAGCATTCTTTTTGAGTAATTGCCAACTTGCATATTTCGTCAATTGCCCAAATTCTTTTTCTAATTTAAAATATTCTTCATTGTTTATAGGAAACGCATTACATATAGACTCAGCAGTCATATTATTCTTCATTAAGTTGCTCCAAATTAGTACCAGTCTTACATTTAACTTTAAGCCTCAAGCCAGGAAAAAGTTCACTATCTGATTCCAAAAGCTCTATAGCCAATTGTCTTGTTAACTTAAACTTAGATAATTCAACGTACAAATAGTAGCCATCATGTACACAAAAAGCCACTTCAGCAATACCATCCAACCCATCAATCAATTTAATTAACTTTTCACAACAAGCCAATGCTGCTGACGATTGGACAATAAAATTTCTTTTTTGAATAAGTTTATCAAAAACTCTAGTTCTGCCAAAAGGGTTACTACAATTTTCACTATTTTGAAAATCCTCAATCCACTTTAATGATTTTGGGAATAAACTATATATGCGAGATATCAATTTTTCAGCAGAAGTTACAGAAATGCTCAACTCTTCCGCTAAATTCTTATGCTGCATACCAAAAATAACAGGCAAAAAGAATGTTTTACACATATTCCTTTTTGCCTCATTATCACATTCAACACCCGTCACCAATTTAAAAACTGCTTTGTAAAAATCCTGCTCTGAATCCAATATTTCTTTTAGTTTTTCATCCTTAGTCAACCATTCTAACATACTAACTTCCATGTTTTTATAATCCAAATGCATAAAAATTGTATTTAAGCCATTTGGTCTAAAGTGAACTCTATTTTGGACTCCTACCGTATGAGGAACAAATGCATTCCTATAAGCCTCATGACAACGCAACCGACCATTGGATTGCCCCTCAATTTCATAATAAGAATACAAAATCTTATTCACACTTAAATCCAATATTCCTCTAGTTTCCATTCGAGGCAACACACGCATAAGCGGTACATGCACTCTATTATAAACTAACTTAAGTTTGTCAAAAACAGGACTTTTAGAAATTATTTTAATTCTTTCTACCGCTTCAGACAAACTTTTAGGTGCCTTAGACTCAACCCCAAAATACCTTTCCATTATTTTTAAATCAAAAATTTGACATTTATATTCAAAATCTGCCTTTGTGTAAAACCTAATGTAACTAAAAAGACTCTTAATTCCCCAAGTCAACAAAGTAATATTCTCATTATCAAAGAAAGCCGTTTTAATTAAACTGATAACGCCAAAAAGATTCTTTATATCTATTTTTATACTAAATTGTGTATCTTTATGATACAAAATTACTAATGGATCACAAGACTCTGTAAAATCAATTATTCCAGGTTCTGTAGCAAGATAAAACACAGAACCAGTCTTTACTACAGCTTGCAGGTCTACAGCCAGTTTAACAAAATCCATACAGTAATAATACCACAATTAATTTAAGCTTTTTCTTTTAAATACTTTATTACGACCAACTTTCTTTCTTTTGATAATTTTTTCTTATGTTTTCCCACAATCAGCACATTTCTTTAATCTAACACCCATACAAACACCCTATTTATAAATTGCACAGAATCGCTCACAATCAATCCAAATCAATTTTTCAACCATAACCTCATTAATCGCCTCAGAAGTGATTTAAACGCCAAAGGAGGGCCTTAAACCTACATTGGCAAAAGCATCTGTAATCACTTCTTTAACCACTTGAACATTAGAAGTAGTAGTCATAATGCTATCGTGTATGGGAATGAAAGGAATGTTGCCCATTTCATGCAATTTACTACAAACTTGACCAATCATAATGTCAGCTTCAGTTTTTTGCAACAATAAAGCTAAATCTACATGACTATCTCTTTTATAATAATCTATTATTTTTTGCACATTTGGAAACAAACTTTTAAATTTTGAATTAAATGGACTAGAAAAAGCAACTTTAGAATAAAGGACTTCAGCAAAAAACTGCTTTTTCATACTTTTACGAGAAAAAGAAAAACCATCCATCAAGAAATCATAAAATTCACCTGTTTCAGTAAGTTCCACAAACCTTTTGATATCTAAAAAACTAACATCATGTATTGGATGAGATAAGAGATAATAATTAATTAAAATACTAAATAATATAGGTTGAGAATTACATACATCAACTTCAATTAGCTTTTCTCCTTTAATTGCCAATAACTTTCTAAACCTACTCCAAATATTGTTTACATTATGATAAACTCTTCCTCTTGGATCAGTTTTTAGGAATAAATCTTTAGCTATAAGCTTTTCTAAAAAGAAACTTCTTAACATATACTTTTTACTATGTTTATTGCTTTTATTAATAATGCTATAAGCTAATTTTTCATCTATTTCTACTTCATTTAACCATTTCCATATTCCTTGATGAGCCGTTGTACTAATTTCAGGTTCACTAAAATCTAATTTCTTTAAAATGCATTTTTTGAATACTTTAATTTTTTTTATTCTCTGGTTTTTGTATTTATCACATAATTTAAAACCATAACATTTTTGTTTTGGGTAATAAGTAAAATCGCAATCTATAATTCCATTTTCTACTAAAATATCTTTAATTCTGCCAACATGTAGATGCACAGATTTTCTTAATATACTTGCTTTTAGTGGTATAAATTCTCGTTTGCTAAAAATAGTTTTTTTTAGTAATATGTGTATAAAGAGCCTGGCATAATCATTGTCACATGGAAATTCAATATTATCCAAATTAAGATTGATTGGATTATAAATGAACATCATTATAAATTAATATAACTCTAACAAAAAAACAACCTCAAAATGTCAAACTTTCTAGACCCAATTGTTCAATATGAAATGGATGTTAATGAAGCCAATGCATACAAAATAGGCTTGATTTGGCTTGTTTTGTCCAGGCAATTATTTCCTCATTATGATCATACATCTGGTTATCCCAAAAAAGGCGATCCTAGAAAATCAATTTTATTCAAAACATGTTATACCTTGATCAATGAAACTAAAGGACTTATTCCTGTTGATGAATATAAACAATATATTTTAGCACAACTTAAAATCATAAAATCAATAAAAAGAAATCCTTATATAGCCCCTTCAATCCTCATCGGAGAAAAAGCCTGGATTCGTTGGATGGTATATAAAAACAAAGTTGATAAACTTAGTAATGTATCAACTAAAGAAGAATCTGGGCTTTCATTAATACCGTTAGAAGTTATAAAAACTGAATTAGGTCAAACCAAGAAATTTTTGGAATTTAGATTAGGCAAACCTCCTAACAAGGATGAATATGATGCTAATATTTCTGATATATGTCGATGGGCTGAAATCGGAAAGTTATCACCTTTTTACTTGATTTTGTCTCCTTGGATGAAAGTATGTAAAACAGATATAGATTTAAGTCTATATGAAAAATCAATAAGCTCTGATTTAATTAATTGGTTTAAGGAAGAATTTAGCTATGAGTTTACTGCATGAGATTGTTTTTCTTTCCCCAATTAGCCAAAGCACCTAATATTTTATTTAATTCCATGTGTTGAGCCGCATAATCAGGATTTACAGCCATAGCTTTACTTAATTGAATTAAATTGTAATAACCATTTCTAAATTCTAAAAACCAATTCTGTTGCATATTGGTTCCAGGCTGTCCAGCATATGGCAAAGCAGTTGAATATGGATTAACTGTAGCTTCTTTAATCCATTCTGCATATTTTATCATGACATTATATATTCAAGTATACCCATCCTTACATGCAGACCATTCTTAACTTGTTTGAAATAATATGCTCTAGGATCATTATCTATTAAATTTGAAATTTCTGAGTTTCTTGGTAATGGATGCATAATAATTGCTTCATCTTTTAAAAAATTGATATTCTCTTGGTGCAAAATAAAATCGGAAATATCCCTGTTAAAACCATTTTTTTCTTTTTGGTGTCTAGTCATGTAAAGAATATCAGCTTTTGGCAAATATTCTTTTACATCTTGAGTGAATTTTAAGTTGAAATTTGGATTATCTACATTAAATCCTATAATGTTCATCGCACTTGCATTGGTATCATCATAAAAAACTAAATTCATTTTTTCATTCATTATATCTAAGATATCTAAAAGTGATTGAATGGTACGACTATAAAAGATATCACCTGTAAAAAGTATTGTTTTTCCTTCTAAATTATTGAATTTTTCTTTTATAGTAAAATAATCGAGTAAACCTTGAGTTGGGTGACTTCCTTTGCCTTCCCCGCAATTTATAACTGGAACTTCTGAATATTTATAATTATCAGTTATTATATTATCTTCCGAATGTCTAACAGCTAAAATATCTGCATATTGAGAACAAGTTTTTAATGTATCTTGAAAGCTTTCGCCTTTTTTATCTGAAGAACTATCTTTAGCCATTTCTGTAGAAATCACTTTTCCGTTTAACTTGAGCATAGCGGCTTCGAAACTCCATCTTGTTCTTGTAGATGGTTCAAAAAAGATTGTCCCTAGAATTTTGTTTGGATATGGCCAAGAATGGTTCTGGGCACACAATCTAGTAAAATAAAATATACTGGTTATAACATCTGGATTTAGATGCTCTTTAGTTACGATATGTTTCATTATTGTATTATGAACAAAAACTCAATTTATTTCAATGCCACCAATTGACAAATTGCAAAAATCTTTTCTTATCCACATTGACTCCATATTCATCTCTTATCAATATTTTGTTTGTTTTTAATGCTTGTAATTCATTATCATCAAGACCAAATCTATTTTGAAAAACTAAAGAATCAGTGAAATTTCCATCAAAAGGTAGATTTTGCTGATTGTTTTTTATTTTGGCCAATGCAGCCATAAGTGGATCGGTCACTTCATTTAACCAATTATTAAAAGTAATCATGAATTATATATCAATAAGAATTCAAGTGACCAAGTACATTTACACATATTTCTTGAATTTCTTGTGTTGGACAAAAATATTCATTAAATTGTGAAGGATCGATAACCCATCTGTGCATGGACAAAACATCTCCAATTTCATTTCCAACTATTCTAATTAAACCTTCTTCCTTTGAATAGTTTAAATCTACTTGAAATTGATCTAATCTTTTTTGTCCTAGTCTTTGAACACCATTTCCTTTACAACCAAAAGCTATTATGTAATGTTCATCTCTTTTTATTCTTCTTAATTCTTGTAGGAATAAAACTACTTGTGTTGTTTTTCTTTGAAGCTCACTTGATAATCGATAAGTTAATTTTTCCAAGTCTTTATAATCACCAGATGGGCTGTCTTGCTCTGTTTGGTCAACTTCTTCTGCTAAAGTAAATAGTTTTTGAATTAATGTGTCGGCTTTTTCATCATACATGTTTTTTACTTCTATTACTTTTTTGCAAATCCAAACTGATTCTCCTTTTAGATTTGTTGTTAGTTTATGGATTACTGCATAAAGTCCTCTGTATGGACCAAAAGTTAATTTGACTGCTCCTTGTTCATTTCCCCAAGTTATTTCTCCAAAATAATCACTAATGGCTTCTTTAATTCCTAAATTGTATCTTAGAAGATCATCGATTACGTATTCTATGTTAAGTGGTTTTAATGGTTTATCTCCGTCAGGTAGAAGTGGTTTTCCTGGGCCTGTTTGCATTTTAAAACCAAAGTCAGCTATTTCATTTAATATTATTTTATTCAGCATTATTAATTATATGTATTAATTGTTGTTGACATAAATTAATTTTTAGGTTATCCTTATATCTTATAAGGAGGATGTATGCAGTTGCCTAATAAAATTATTACTAATAAGAATGTCTTTCTGGGTGTGGACTGGAGCAGGAATCAGATTGACGTTTTCGATGGGAAAAACTGGTCTAAATTTTCTAGTTTGATGGAAGTCGCAGAGAATTTTCCAAATTCAGTGGTGTTTCTGGAAGCAAGTGCAGAAAGTTTTGAGCTACAAAAGCGTAAAGAAGTTTTAGAGGCATTTGCAAAAAATAATGTAGATGCTTATTGTTTCCCAACACGTTGGACCGCTTCGTATCGTAAAGAAAATAGTATACATGAAAAAACTAATCCTACTGATGCAAAAGTAATCCGTGAAATTGGTATAACTTGGCCTAAGAGTCTTTGTAAATTTAAGGAGATAACCAACGATCCTTTAGGGAAAAAAATTAATGAGTTCCTGATTTATGATAGGTACGCTTTTGATAGTGATAATACAAAAAAATTAGCTGAAGAATATATTAAAGATTATTCATCTGAATTTGTTGAATTCCTTAAAACTGGCAAGAAATATCGGGCACAAGTAGGAAGGTTTGTTGCTACTGCTTTGGAAGTCCGTAAAGCTGGGAAAGGTTTCCGAGAGTTTCGACGGCAAATTGGAAATTATGCTCAAGGATATGGGCGCATGACTCGTTCTGAGTTTTATTGGTGGTGGACAAGAACAATCACCAAAACTCGCCTTAAACGGTTGGGGGAGATAGTTAAAAAAAATGATAAAAAAACATGGTGGAACCGCATGACTATCAAACAACAACAAATACATCGGCAAGTTTTAAAGGTGGCTGATAAAGTTCTGAAATATATTTGGCAATGTACGGCGGTTGTCAAATAACAAATCATAGGTGCGAGCGAGGGGCTTCTTGCGTTAATCGCAAGCGAAAGGCTTCTCGCTAGGTTTTTATTTTATTAGTTAATTATACATTCCAAAATTTTCAATATATATAAGTATGAAACCTTTTATTTTGTGGTTAGAAGAAAAGCAAATAGATCATTTGAAGCATATGTTGTTGAAAAGATTGGGTTTTGAACCTAAATCTACAGATGTTTCTTCTTTGAAACTTAGAGATTTCAATAAAAATAGATTAAATGATGCTATAAGTCAGATGAATTTGGACCCTGATAAGGTAAATGAATTACAAAATTGGGTTTTAAATAATCCTGATAGCACTCTTCAAAACTTAATTGATCAAATTACTTTTGAGGATATTCCTTCTATTGAAGAACCAGTAGATTTACCAAATAAAGCAGCTAAATTACCTATTGGACAAGAAAAACCGCAAAATACAGGTTTAAATTTAGGAAATATGTAGTATAATGTTTAATATGGAATTTTCAAAATGGTTGGAAAATCATGACCCAAATACAATCCCAGATGGGTACAGAGGAGTAATGTTTTTGTTTCGTGGAACTTCAGGCAGTGGAAAAAGTTATACTGCATTAAAGCTTGCAAATGGTGATGATAGTAAGATATTTTCTGCTGATAAATGGTTTGATATACAGCCAGGAGGCTATGAAAAGAACTGGAAAGTTGAAAATCTTTCCAAAGCACATCGATGGGCACAATGGAATGCTAAAAATGCAATGGCAAAAGGAATTTCACCTGTAATTATTGACAATACTAACATAAGGCGACGTGATGCTAGGCCGTATTTTGAGATGGCCAAGCGATATCAATACTACCCAGAAATTAGAGAATCAGAATCTCCTTGGTGGGATGAGATTACTGATACTATCCATGATGAAGAAGCTAGGAAAAAATGGGCTAAGAAGTTAGCTCATGGCTTTGAGTATAAAGGCAAAATAATTAAGAATACTCACAATGTCTCAGAAGAATCTATTTTGAAGATGCTTAATAGATATCATCCTTATCGGGTGGAAGATATTCATTTAGATTAACGACACCATCTTGTACAGTTAAATAGTGGCAAGGAAATTCTGTCCAAGAACCGGAGTTAGCGTAGTTTTCTGATATTATGGCATTGTGAGTATGTCCGCAGATTGCAAAATAACATTCTAATTTTTTTGCATATTCTATTGCCTTTTTCTTTATGTTTTCTGAGCAATGAAGATAGTGCTTGCTACTTTTTTTAGCCAATCTAGCCCAATAATGTGATTTGTCCATTTTTTGAATTAACCAGTAAAGTTGATCGCCTAACCAAGTAAGTATTGGCCTTTCATAGATAAAAGTATCAAATTTATCTCCATGAAAAATCAATATCTTTTTATCACCTGATTTTAAAATGTATTCTTCATGGACTGTGATGCCTAATAGATGTGATATAATTTCAGCTGGCCCGTCATGGTTTCCTGCGCACCAAATGGTTTCTATCTTATCTGATATCTTTCTAAGCTCTGATAATACCTTCCAATGATGTTTTTTAAGTCGTCTAAAGTCCATTGATTCAAACACATCTCCATTAAGAATCAATTTATCGGTTTCTATATCACTTAAGAATTTGGTTAAATTTTTAGCTTGGCAAAGATCACTTCCTAAATGAAGGTCTGATATTATTATTGCATCCATTCATTATTTAAAATTAATATTTAATTGTATTTTAAATTCACACAATCTTCATTTTAATATTACTTCTTTATTTTATGAATGTTGAAATAAAAGAAGAAAATGGCTTAAGGAAATTGTTTGTTGATGGAGAAGTTTTTGATTGGGGAATTGATGACAATATATTGAAAAGTGCTATTTTGACAATTAAAACTGATTCTGGAATGAAAGATTATGTATTAAAAGATATTGAAAGACATTTTGTTGAATCTTTTTCTGAATTCATTGGTAAAAAAGTAACTTTAGATGATATAATACAGGACATTAAAAATGATAACGATAAACGAAAATGATGAGCGATTTTACATAAAGAATTCCAGTCTCAAGAACGCTGGATTAGGTCTTTTTGCTAAAAAAAATATAAAAAAAGGCGATTGGATAGAAGTTGTTGGAATAATGGTGGTAAATGATAGTGCTGCCGATTTTTGTACAGCATATGCAAATAGATATAAATTTGCTTCATCAAAAGGAGACAAGAGAATAATTCCTATTGGATATTCAGCTATTATCAATCATACGGAAGACAAAACTGCTCAAAACGTTGAAATTAGGTGTTTGAAAGGGTTAAACAAGAAGAATAATGATGCTAGCGAAATAGTTTATTTGTTTTTGAGAGATGTTGATAAAGATGAGGAAATATTGGGACATTATGGAGAAATGGCTTCTAAAGAAATAAAAAAAATGGGTGTTGTTGATGAAACGTTTTACGAATTTGTTGATTATAATTTGTATAATTTGAAGAATATAGTTAATCAAATAACTTCAGCCCAATCATAAGGAACAATTAATGCTTCGCTGTATCCAAAAGGCATTGCTAATATAGAAATTTCTAAATCGACGTTCAATGAACCTTTGTGTTCGTAAAATAAATGTTTTGTTACTTTGCCAATTCTTCCTCTGTAAATACCTCTTTTTACTTGCACTCTTATTCCTAATGGGAAATGGATTTTCATGTTTCTAAAAATAAGCCATTCATTTATCACAAAATTATATATTTTGCTTAGTAAATACTTTAGATGCAAAATTTTAAAGAATGGCTTCAAGGGCAATCTAATGCTTGGAAAGCCACTAAAACTGAAACTATAGATCATTGGAGAAATTTACCAAATAATATCCCTTTTACTCCTCTAAGGGCTATTCCTTATGATTATAAAGGAAGAACTTATGGATTTGATGGCATACGAGTAACTGGCAGTGGTAATTTTATTAATGGTGTTTTATCCAGAATTAAAGATTTATTAGTTTATGAAGGAGATAATACAAGATTAGAACTTGTGTTTAAGCAACAAGAATCTAAAAACGGCCAACCTAAACCAGACACATATATGTTTTATTTTCAATGCAAATCTAAGAAATCTTGATAAATAATAGCATGGGATTTAAGGAATGGTTATTGCAACAAGAAGGTTTTATGGACAATATTAAGTATTGGTCACAAAGCTTTAATACAGATTCAAAAACAAAACAAAAAGCTAATGCTATTGATCAAATGAATAATGCTTACAATCAAGCCCAAGTTCCTATAAACAATGCTATTAAAAATATGAGACAAGCAGACGTACAAGGTTCTAGCTATGTTAATAAACCTTGGCAACAAATGGGCACTAATTTTGGAAAAGTTAAAAATTTAGCCAGATTAAATAATATTCCAGTTAGAGGACAATCTTCTGCTGAAGATTTAAATATGCAGAATAACTATAAGCAAATGTTTAAAAATGATTTAGAAAAAGAAGTTGGGACTGAACAACAGCCTCAACAACAAGCACAAACTCAGCAACAAATAGCAGCTACACAACAACAGCGATCAACTGGAAATACTTCTAAACCTGTTGCTGACTATATTAAAAATAAAAACCAGCCACAAGACCCGAACAATTCTTGGGGAACTTATCAGATTTATTAGTTTATGAAGGAGATAATACAAGATTAGAACTTGTGTTTAAGCAACAAGAATCTAAAAACGGCCAACCTAAACCAGACACATATATGTTTTATTTTCAATGCAAATCTAAGAAATCTTGATAAATAATAGCATGGGATTTAAGGAATGGTTATTGCAACAAGACAAAGTAACCTTGGCCCTGGAAGCAGTCCTGTGGCTAATTTTCTTAATAGACAATACGCTCAAAGACAAGCACAGTTAAAAGCAACCACCATTTAAGCTTTAGATTAAACAGTCGGCCAAGCTAATGGAATTGGATTAATGTCTGGATAAGTTCCATCATTTCCTGTTACGCCCAAAACATAAGCTACTACATTTTGCTTTATAGGATGCCATTTAGATTTATCAGCTAACAATTGATTGCTGTAAACTGCTCCAACTTCTTTTGAATGTGCAATTGTAATATGAGGAATTGCATTACTTACTGGCAAATTAGATTCGACAGTGACTGCGGCACCATAATTATCAAAAGCAAAATTGGTTACTTTTAACGTTACTTCCTTTCCTAAAAATTGTTTTATTGAGTCAATATCAGCTTGTGATGGCTTGAATTTTATTGTCATATGGTGAGTACGAATAATCCAGTCGGCAGGGATATCATGTCCAGAATATTCTAACATCCATTTTCTGGCATCTCCTAATAGCCTATCTTGACTGAATTTGTGTAATACAGCCGCTGTGTAAAGAAAATTAGGCAATTTTTGTTCCTCTGAGTTTAGCCAATTAGAAAATTTGTCTTGTGAATCTGTCATAAGTATATTATAATTAATTTTTGGGAATTTTCTACATGGAATCTTTTTTAGAATTTATTGGTTTTCTGTTTTTGGGTTTATTTGTTGCTTTTTTAGGCATTATTTTTACTTATATTATAATTTTTTTTATAGTTTTTGGAGGCAAGAAATGAAATGCTGGGCCGTAATAGAAATTAATCAGCTTCCAGATGATGGTTAATTAAACCTTCCTGAAAAGGGCCAAGATTTAAGGATTGACCAACACAAGGAAATAGAAAAACTCTTTAGAGAAAAGTTTTCATTTTTTGCTAATTTTAATTATCCTCCTTTTGATTATAAAAAAATGTTAACAGAGCATTTAAGACATTGTAAAGCAGACTATTCTGGGTTTAATCCTCCTCCACTTCCAAAATTAAGAAATCTTTATTCAGTACCTATTGATCTTAAACCTAATGTGCAACTAGAAGAAGATATAAAAAGATTAGCTACTATAATTGTTGATCGTGAGGGTGCTTTTGGCATGAAATTTGGCGGTATAACTTGGAAAGCTAATGATAATGGCGGTTGGCTTGCTTGGGCTGATCCGCATAGTCCATCTTTAGAGCAATTGACTGATAGTTTAGAAAAGATGGTTGATTATATACAAAATGCGTTTCAAATAAAATTGGAAGGATACCCATTAGAATGACAAATTTAGAAATAATTGATTTTTTAGATAAATTGCCTGATGATTATACAAATAGAAAAAATGCAATAATTTCTTTTATAAGAATACATTTTTCTCCTTTATCTACTTCTGAAACTTTAGATTTCTTAGTGGAAGCTCTGGCATATAATTATTTAGAATGTATGGAAAGTGATTGTAAAGGATATTGATTAATTATACTTATAATAGTATAATTATGTTAGATGATACTTGAAATAAACAACTGTTATTCATTTTTGTCAACATCAAATGAAGAAGTAAAGGGAAAACTTTATAATCTTCTTAAGTTTAGAAAAAGAAACTATTTTCATTCAACTCTTTATAAGAAGAAAATTTGGGATTCTGAATTAGGTGCTTACAGGCGACTTTGGGATGGACATATTTGTTATTTTGATAAGAAAAAAGGAGGTTTCTTAACTGGTTTGCTTCCTGAAATCACAACTGCTCTCAAGTATTGGAATATTAAATATAAAGTTATAGATAAAAGACAAAAAATTGAATTTTTATATAAAGAAATAGATAAAAATTTCTTGATAGGGTGGACTCCCAAAGGCAAAGAACCAATAATTCTAGATGATTATCAAGTAGATTTAGTTAATCAAGCTCTTAAACATCAAAGGGGTATAATGAAAGCCCCAACTGGTGCTGGTAAAACATATTGTATGATTGCCCTTCTAAAATGTTTGCCTCCTAAAACTCCTACGTTATTCTTGGTAAATCGTAAGACTTTAGTATCCCAGAACTATAAGGAAATGCTTAAATGGGGCATAGAGGATGTTGGAAGGTTTGATGGTAAAAATCATGATGCTAATATCATCACTTGTGCTACTGTTCAATCTTTGCATCATTTAGAAAAATTTATGCATAAGTTCAAGGTTCTTATAGTTGATGAGCTTCATATGATGATGAGCAAATCAGCTATTGAAGTTTATAAGAAGTTAATTAATTGTTCAGTAAGAGTTGGGGTAAGTGCCACACCTTTTAAATATGAAATTAAGAAAAAGGGTAAGGTTCAAATTACTGGTGATGAAGTACAAAAATATGCCGCAAAAGGTCATTTCGGGCCTCAATTTAAAGTAGATAGTGCAGAAGGAGGGGAACTGACTGTAAGCCAATTACAAGAAGAAGGTAGATTGTCTAAAGCAAAATGTGTATTTTTTGAGATAGATCATCCTAAATTAAAACATGCTTTATATGGAGATGCAGTCACTTATGGAATTGCTCAATCTGCATATTTTCATCAAATTGTCAAAAAAATTGCTTGCCAACTAAAAGGCAGAACGATTATACTTGTAGAAAGGCTTGCTCATGGCGATACATTACACCAATTGATTCCAGGGTCATTATGGGTTCAAGGCAAGGATGATGAAGAAGCTAGGGATCATGTTATAGATCAATTAAGAAATGCAAAAGGAGATGTTATTGCTATTTGTAGCGGAATATTTAATACTGGTGTCGATTTTTTCTGTCATTCTTTCATTAATGCCGCTGGCGGAAAAGCATCTCATGAAATTACACAAAGATTTGGAAGAGGGTTAAGACCGGCTGGAGATAAACAAGGGCTTTTGTATATTGACTTTGTTTTCAAGATAAATGAATACCTTGAGGAACATTCTTATGACAGGATAGAAGTTTTGAAAAGTGAAGAACATGAAATTGAAATAAGGCAGGCTACAGATGAAAGTCTATGTCTATCATAATACTGACAATGGCGACATCAAGGTTTTTCCTAGCTTTAAAAAAGCTGTGGAATATGCAGATAAGAAAACGCCTACATCTAAAGAAAAATCATGGGAGGATAATCATGATTGGTTTTTTAGGGAGCCATTTGAATCAGTATATGTCTGCAATGCACCTTGGGCTATAAAAAAACCTACTTAAATACAACTGCCCAAAACGGATTGCCTGGTTGGTTATATGCATCAAAAATGATATGTATTTTATAAGAATGGTATTTTCTAGGAGCTTTAAAAACTCCTTCTATTCCCAAAGATGTAGAATATTTTAGATGATGTATTATTCCTACTTTTGGCCCAAAATGATCTGGCTCTGTCATTTTCTTAACTATTGGGCAAATGGCTGTAATGGTTGAAGGCATCTTTTCAAACCAAGATAAGGTAGATGATCCTGGCTTTACCAATTGTCTCTCATTTTCTAATATTTCTTGCATCCTCTCAAGCCAAAAATTGATGTACATATCCTTATTTATTTAATTTGGCGTAGATATTCTTATAGATAATCTCCACGGTCCTTCGTGTATTATTTGGTCTAAATCCATTTCAATAACTTGGCATTGGTCCATTCTTTTTGCCTTATTTAAGCCTTCTTGCAAATCTTTAATAGCTTTTTCTACTTGTTCAAAAGTAGCTTTAAGGTATGTTGTAGTATTCATTATTTATTTTTTTACTAAATAAGGAAAAAATCCATGATCAAACATCAAAATAAAAATTCTAAGTGGCCAAGACATAGCTTTGGATGTTTTTAGATGGCCATAACAATTTAAAAAATAAAGATTTCCGCTAACAAAAGGCACATTTGTTTTCATTCGTGCCATCAAATAATTATAAAGAGGGCAATTATCAGGGCGTGTTCTCATACCTGTGATTTTCATTTTCTTCAATTTTTGGGCAATTGTGGTAGGCGTATTACCCAACTTAGACAAATGAATTTTAGCTACTTCAATCGCTGCTTCTTCTGGAATCTTTGGAATATGGCACATTTTTAGACTCCTTTAAATATTCCTTGAGCTTAAGATTAGCCTTAGTTTCCTGAATTGTCAATTCTCTTTTTGGATACTTTTCGCCATGACAAATGATACACCTTGGATTGCTACAACCAAAGGCACATTTTTTCCTGAACCGTGTGTAATTTCTCTCTCTGTTATGTGGTGGATATTTATCGTAATATTCATTCCACATCGCTTGAGGTTTCACTTCTCCACAACGTTTACCATCTTTATAATCGAAATGTGAACCAACCTTTTCAACAAATAAATTGTGTTTTTCTATTTCTTCTTTCCAAACATCTTCAGGTAAATCAATTACTACAAATCTTCTATACCAAGAATTATTTTCTTCATTTTCTTCTAAGTGGTCAGCATAATACCTTTTACCATGCCATTCTACAACACCAGCCAATACACCATCCCACCAATCATTGGCCCATATCCAAGTAACATCTTCTAATTTTGGGCTATAAAAGATAACTTTAGATGGATTATGCTGCGACATTTGAATTAGCTACATTATTTTTAAGGTTTTCGATGCAATTTAAAACATCTTTGACGGCTTTATTATGGCCAGTTGCTGCATGAACACTAAGAGATTGCATTCCACCAACGGCCTGAGCCAATCTGTTTAATGCAAATAAGTAAGTCCTTGTCATTTCATCTTCATCAACAAGACTTATTGCTTCTGAAAATTGCCAAAATGTCTGCATCCAATTATATAGTTTAGAAAACATAAAAACTAGTGGATTACATTTTTCTCCACCCAAACAGGAATATATTTGCTTCCTTCTCTTAAACTGCAATCAAATTTCTTACAGTTATCAAGAAATTTGTCTGAATCACAAATTAAAGCAGGTGTAAACTCAACACCTACTAAATGAGCCAGATTTGTGTAGATATCCCTCCAACGTGAACTACCCCTACCCTAAAGGGTAGGGGCTTCCTGTTTCATTCTCAACCGCCCTTGAATGCTCTTAGGTCTTACATTGAGTCCACAGGCTAACTCCGTAGTTCCTACGGTTCTTTTTCCTTCATTCAAAATGTTAATGGCAGCGTTCTTGTCCCGATGATGCTTCGCTCTACACTTAGGACAAGTCCACTCACGCACGTCCAAAGGTAGTTTATTCATGACAAATCCGCATTCCGAACAGGTTTTGCTGGATGGAAACCACCTGTCTACCTTGATGACCGTCCTGCCATACCACAATGATTGCTGGGCATAATTATGTAGTAACCTGGCTCAAAAATTCTGGAGAAAAATTCCATGAAAAAGGAATATCATCATGCGAGCCACAGCAAGTATCTTCTGCACTACCATTTCGTGTTCGCTTGCAAGTATCGGAAGAAGTTGCTGGTTCATGCGGTTGCCGAGGAAATGAAGACATTATTCATAACTATTGCCGAGAAATCTGGTTTTGAGATTGAAGTCATCGAAACTGACCAAGACCATATTCATGTTCTCGTAGATGCCCCGCCCACTATGTCGCCGTTTGACATTTGTAACAGGTTGAAGTCGCAATCGACCTTCCATATTTGGAAGAAATTTGCTACATTCTTATCTCGGCATTTTTGGAAGGAAAAGACCTTCTGGAGTGATGGTTATTTTGTTTGTACAACTGGTGATGCTTCGACCGAGACAATCCGCCAGTACATTGAGGAACAGGGATAGTTATATTTTGAATGTAAAATGTTCCCTGCCAGGAAACGAACTAACAATGAAAAACATATACCATATAGACTTGGCTGAATTGTCTCAATCTGACTATACTAAGTTCTTGGACTTTTATTTACGTCACAAAACTGCATCTCCTTTTGAGATTGTAGA
>Ga0194121_10001169_pt1 | contig 45560 bp, 33 predicted proteins | sample TA2MahCa50mmetaG_FD_148609 | JGI IMG/M metagenome (GOLD analysis project Ga0194121, IMG submission 148609) | Freshwater microbial communities from Lake Tanganyika, Tanzania - TA2015020 Mahale Deep Cast 50m | ecosystem: Environmental > Aquatic > Freshwater > Lake | place: Tanzania: Lake...
CCGCCCCATCCACCCGCAACATCACGACGACGACGACCGCCTCGGTCCGACTCTCCCGCGCGATGGTGAAGCGCCCCGCGATCGGCCATTGCTCGACCGCGACCTCGAGGGCGATCCCGCGCGCGCCCCCCGGCGCGCTCACGAGAACTCGGCGCGCACGCGCTCCACGATCGCGCGTACCCCGAAGCGCACCGGATCGGTCGCCGGGAGCCCATGCGCCTCCCCGACCTCGGCGCAGAGCGCACGCGCCGCGTCCTGAGTGAGCGCCTGCGTGTTGATCGCGATCCCCACCGGACGGATTGCGGGATTCGTGAGACGCCCGCACGCGACGGTCAGATCGATCACCGCCTGGATCGACGGTAGGGGATGCTTCACCCCGCGCATCGTGGTGCGCGTCGGCTCATGACAGACCACGAAGGCATCGGGCTGCGCCCCATGGAGGAGCCCGAGTGTGACGCCGGCGAACGAGGGATGGAAGAGCGACCCCTGCCCCTCGATCACGTCCCAGTGCGCCGGCGCCGCCTCGGGAGAGAGCCACTCCACCGCGCCCGAGATGAAATCCGCGACGACCGCATCGATCGCGACCCCGCGCCCACTGATGAAGACCCCCGTCTGCCCCGTCGCCTTGAAGTCGGCATCGAGCCCCTGCGCGCGCATCTCGCGCTCGAGCGCGAGCGCGGTGTACTTCTTCCCCACCGAGCAGTCGGTGCCGACGGTGAGCAGACGCCTCCCCGCGCGCTTGGTCCCCTTCCCCGTCGCGAAGCGCTGCGTCGAGTGCCGCACGTCGAAGAGCTGACGCCCACGCCGCGCCGCGGCCTCTCGGATCTCGGGGACCGAATCGAGGCGCACATGGAGCCCGCTCGCGATGTCCATCCCTGCGTCCAGCGCCTCGACGATCGTCGCCACCCAATGGGGTGGCAGCACACCGCCCGCATTCGCCGCGCCGATCACCAGGGTCTTGGCGCCAGCCGCGGCGGCCTCCGCGATGGTGCGGTCCGGCAGTCCGAGATCGGCCTGACACCCGGGAAGCCGCAGCTGCGCCAGGCACCACTCGCGCCGCCAGTCGACGATCCCGAAGGCGGTCTTGGCGGCGAGGGGATCGGGGACGTCGCCGATGAAGAGGAGGTAGGGCGGATGGATGTGCATGGCGGGTCCGAAGAGGGTAGCCCCACCGGTGCGGCGGAACAAGGCGTCCCGGCGGCGGGATCGGGGGCCGGCATTGCGCACCCCGACCATCGGTCCGAACTTCTGCGAGCCACTCGACATCCCCACTCCGCCTGATCCCCACCACGCCCACCCGCGATGACCGTCCCTGAGACCCTGCGCTCGGCCCTCGCCGCCCACTATCGCATCGAACGGGAGCTCGGCGCCGGGGGGATGGCGACGGTCTATCTCGCGAACGACCTGAAGCACGACCGGCGGGTGGCCCTCAAGGTGCTCCGCCCCGAGCTCGCGGCGGTGATCGGCGCCGAGCGCTTCCTGACCGAGATCAAGGTCACGGCGAACCTGCAGCATCCGCATATCCTCCCGCTCCACGATTCCGGCGAGGCGGGGGGATTCCTCTTCTATGTGATGCCGTACATCGAAGGGGAGTCGTTGCGTGACCGCCTGACCCGGGAGCAACAGCTCTCGGTGGCCGATGCGGTGCGCATCACCGGAGAGATCGCCTCCGCGTTGGATTCCGCCCACCGACAAGGGGTAGTGCATCGCGATATCAAGCCGGAGAACATCCTGCTACACGATGGCCGTGCCCTCGTCGCCGACTTCGGGATAGCTCTCGCCGCCTCGCGAACCGCCGGCGCACGAATAACCGAGACGGGGATGAGCCTCGGCACGCCGACGTACATGAGTCCCGAGCAGGCGATGGGCGAACGCGAGATCACCGCGCGGAGTGATGTCTACGCGCTGGGGTGCGTGGCGTACGAGATGCTCGCGGGGGAGCCCCCGTTCACGGGGCCCACCGCACAGGCGATCGTCGCGCGCGTGATGACGGAGCGGCCGCGGACGCTGCGTGCGCAACGGGCCACGGTGCCCGCGCACGTGGAGGCGGCGATCCAGATGGCGCTCGAGAAGTTGCCGGCGGACCGCTTCCCGACCGTCGCGGCCTTCGCCGCAGCGCTGGCCGACCCCTCGTTCACCGCGGCCGCGAGCACGACGCTCATGCCGGCGACGGGGGCGGGGCCGGCGGGGCCGGGCGGGGCGATGGCCGGACGCCGTGGACCGCACACCGGGCTCCTCGCCGCCGGGATCGTGGTCGCCCTCACCCTCGGTGCCGCGAGCGGTTGGTTCGCGAAGGTCCAGTCGACGCCGGCACCGGATGTCATCCGCTTTCCGCTGACGGTCCCCACGGGGCTCCGCATCGCCGACGGGGGAATCGTCGGGGTGCCGTTCGCGATCGCCCCGGACGGGCGCACCGTCGCAATGGCGGTGACCTACGATTCCGGAACCGATCGGCGCGCGCGCCTCTATGTGCGCACGGTCGATCAACTCGAAGGGACGTTGCTGCCCGGGACGGAGTCGGCCACCTCCCCCTTCTTCTCTCCCGACGGGAAGTGGATCGGTTTCTTCACCGGGGCGGGACGTCTCCTCAAGAAGGTCGCCGTCTCGGGTGGACCGCCGATCACCTTGGCCGAAGGCACCTCGCTCCGTCAGCACGGCGCCTGGAGCACGGATGGGCAGATCCTCTTCACCGACGCCGCCAGGCACCTCCAGATCATCCCGGCGGCCGGTGGACGTGCCACGCAGGTGCCGGTCGCCGACTCGCAAGCGACCTACTACTGGGGAGAGATGCTCCCCGATTCTCCGTGGGCGATCGCGATGCGCTGCCCCCGCGGCTGTGGCACGCACGACCTCGTCGCGATCCACCGAGAGACGGGCGAGAGCAAGCCGATCGTCCCCGGCGCCACCCGTGGGTGGTATCTCACGATGGGGATCCTCGTCTACGGGACCGATGACGGGGCGGTCTTCGGCGTCCCCTTCGATGCGAAGAAGGCAGAGGTGTCCGGGGAACCCATCCCCCTCGTCGAGGATGTGCAACTCGCCGCTGACTTCGGCACGATGCTCACCCTCTCGGCGAGCGGGATGATGGCGTACGTCCCACTGACCAATGCGGCGACCTCGCAACTGGTCGCCGTGAGTGCCGACGGATCAGAGCGTGTGGTCCTCCAGCGCGCGGGGGCGTATGCGAATCCGCGGTGGTCCCCCGATGGGAAGCGGATCGCCGTCGATCAACGGACGCGGAATGGCACGCAGATCTGGGTCTACGACATTAGTTCGCAGACGATGACGCAGCTCACGAGAGACGGGGAGAACCAGCGTCCGACCTGGTCCCCTGATGGACGTCGACTCGCCTTCTCCGGCTCGAGCGGGATGCTCTGGATGCCGGCCGATGGCTCCCTACCGCCGGAGGCGGTGATCGAAGGCCCTGCGCTCTCAGGGACCACGGCGGTCTCGTGGACACGTGACGGCAAGTATCTCCTGATCGATGGGATCGCCCCCACCGCGAGGCATGAGACCCGTGAGGATGTCTACGCGGTCCCGACCGAGAGCCCCCGCACGATGGAGATGGTCGCCTCGACCCCGTCGAACGATCAGGCCGGTACGGTCTCCCCCGACGGGAAGTGGCTCGCGTACGTCTCCGACGAATCGGAGTCGCAGAAGGTCTATGTGCGCCCCTTTCGGCAGCCGGGCGGACGCTTCCTCATCTCCACGGGCTCAGGAGAGGAGCCGCTCTGGGTCGGCGCATCAAGCCTGCTCTACGTCGACCCCGATGTCCAAGCGCTCATCCGCGCCGATCTCACGCTCGGCGCCTCGGTGGAGGTCGTGCGCCGTGAGACGGTGCGCGATGTGCGGTCGTACACGATGGGATCCGCCGGATGGTGGAACTACGATGTCTCGCGCGACGGCCGCGACCTCCTGTTGGTGAAGCCCGCGCGCGCCGCTGGCAACGCGAATCCGATCGTCGTGGTCAATTGGGCCGAGGAGGTCCGAGCACGGCGGCGCCCAGCGACCGCGACGCCCTAAGACGCGTCAGTCGATCGGGATGTGCTTGTCGCGCCCAAGCACCGTCTCGGCGCGCTGTGATCGCAGGAGGGGGAAGAGGAGCTGGTGGAGCCACCGCTCCTGGCCGTGGCGACGATCGTCCTTAAGCCCGTACGCCGGCGGGAACTGCCGCGTGATATGCGCCGTGCCGAAGAGCACATCCCAGAAGAAGAGCAGGTTCCCGTAATTCCCGTCGTAGTGCCCGATCCCGTCGTCCTGCGTCAGGGCGTGGTGCGCGTGATGCGTCGCCGGGGTCGAAATGGTGCGCTCGAGGATCCAGGCGAGCGGATGGAAGACTCGATACTTGTAGAGGAAGCTGTCCCACCGCACCGCGGAATGTGCTCCGGTGATCACGAGGAGCTTCACCGTGCTGTAATAGACGAAGACCCACCCGAAGCCGAGGTAGAGCAGCGCCCCACCGAACCAGAGCCCTGGCATCAGGAGGTAATAGAGAAAGTTGTTCCGGTAGACCACCCGCACGCTCATGTACGCCGCGGAGTGATGCGCGCGGTGGAGAGGCCAGAGGACCGAGGTGTGCGAGAGGCGATGCCACCAATACTGCGTGAGATCGTCGGCGATGAGCAGTACGCCGACCATCGCGTACCAGGGCCAATCGGCCCAGGCATCGCGCGCCTCCGGGAAGAGCGCCGCGCTGATCGCGCGTGAGGTGGCGAAGACCCCCGAGGCGACGACGGGGAACATGAGCCCGACGGCGACGTCGAGGTGATCGTCTTCGTGCCCCGCTTCGGGGGGGAAGAAGCGGCCGACGGCGACCTCGGCGAGCCCGAAGGTCAGGAAGATCCCGAGGAGGACGAGGACCTGGAAGAGTTGGGGGTCGAGGGTCATGCTCGAAGGTACGGTGGGCGGGGCGCGGGGGCCAGAATGCGAAACGCCGTATGACGCATACCCCTCGGTCGGAGGCATCGGACACCACAAAGTCTGGCTTGCCAAACGGGTTCGCGGCGGGGCGCGAGCAGCGCCTACCGCAACGCCTGCACCACCGGCATCCGGCTCGCCTTGCGCGCGGGGAAGAAGCCGCCCACCACGCCCATGACGACGGCGAAGACGAGGCCCGAGACCAACAGCGAGGGCGTGATGCGGAACGCGAACGCGACCTCGCTGAAGCTCGCCCAATTGGTCGTGCTCGTCACCATGCCGTTGATCGGCAGCGCGATCAGGCACCCGAGGACGCCGCCGATGAACGCGATCACGGCCGACTCCACGAGGAAGCTCAGCAGCACGCTGTGCGGCTTGAACCCCAGCGTGAGGAGCACGGCGATCTCGGGCGTGCGCGACGAGATCGACGCGTACATGGTGTTCACCGCCCCGAAGACCGCCCCCACCGACATGATGCCGGTGATCATCACCGCGAGGAAGCTCAGGATCCGCCCCAAGAGCTTCGACTGGTCGGCGTAGAACGTCGACTCCAGGTGCGCGTCGACCTGCAGTCGCTGGTCGCCCATGAGGGCACGCTTGGCTTCCTCGAAGCCCCCCTTGTCCGCGAGCCGCAGCGTGACCGACTGGTACGAGTTGCCGCCGCGCATCGCGCCCTGGAACTGCTCGGCTTCGCCCCAGACCTCCGACTCGAAGCTCGATCCGTCGGCGGTGAAGTGGCAGACGACCGTCCACTCACGCCCAGCGAAGCGCATCCGCTCCCCGATCGCGGTGTTCCGGTAGCGGGCGGCCAGCTTCTCCCCCACGCAGACCTCGCTCTGTCCGTTGTTGAAGGTGCGTCCGGTGACCTTGATGTTCTTGCGCACCTCGAACGCGCGCTGGCTCACGCCGCGCATCACCACGTTGGCGAGGAGCGTGGAATCCGGTCCCTTGCGGGGGAGATTCAGCACGACGTACGTCTCGGGGCTCACCAGCGGCCTGCCGTCGCTGCCCGTCGCGATCTGCGGGAAGCTCGCGATGATGTTCATGTCGGCGCGCGAGATGCCGCTCGAGAGCTCCGAATCGGCTCCCTTGCGCATGACGAGCAGGTTGTCGTCGCCGCCGGTCTTGGTGAGCGCCGACGCGAAACCGTTCGCCAGCGCCAGCATCGCCACGAAGACGGCGACCACCAGCCCGATCCCGAGCGCGGTGAACGCGGTGGAGACCGGGCGCTGCATCACGCTGCGCACGTTGTAGATGAGCGGGATCTTCACTCGACCCTCCGCAGCGCCTGGACCACGGGCAGCCTCGCCGCCTGGTACGCGGGCGTGAACCCGCTCACGACGGCGAGGAACAGCGCGATCACGGCCCCGACGATCGCCGTGCCGCCGGTCACGTGGAAGCCGGGCAGGAAGCCGAAGGCGTTGAAGCCCGTGGCCTTGGGCAGGATGATCGCGAGCCCGAGCCCGATCAGCGCGCCGGTGAGCGCGATGACCGCGGCCTCGACGATCACCAGCGTGAAGATGGTCCGGTCGGTGAACCCCACGGTCTTGAGCACCGCGATCTCGCCCGTCCGCTCGCGCTGGTTCATGAGCATCGCGTTCGCGGCGATCAACAGGATCGCGAAGACGACGGCCATGCCGATCGTGCCGAGCAGCAGCTGGATGTTGCCGAACAGGGTCACGAAACCGGCGCTGAAGGCCTGCTCGGTGCCGGTCTTGGTCGGCGCCGTGGAGTTGCGGAACTCGTCGTCGATCGCCTTCGCCACCACGCCCGACTGCTGCGGGTCGTCGATGCGCAGGATGAACCAACCCGGCGTGACGTTCTCCTTGTTGCGCTCGTACAGGTAGTCGTAGTGGAAGAGGAACTGCTCATCCCCGTACGCCGGGTCCTTGAGCGCGTAGGTCCCGCGGATGGTGAAGGTCCAGTCGCCGGGAAAGATCGTCCCCTGCAGCGTCACGTCGTCGCCGATCTTCCAGCCGAACGCCTTGAGCAGGCCCGGTCCCACGATCGCCGCCGTCCGCTCGCGGAGGAAGGCCTCCTTCTGCTCGGGCGGGATGATGAAGTCGTTCTTGTAGATGTCCAGGTACGACACCGGATCGACCGCGAACGGCCCGAAGAACTTCTTGCCGTCGCCGTACTTGCCGCCGAACCAGTTGGCCCACGTGACCCCGGTGACGTGCGGCACCGTCGCGAGCCGGTTGGCGTAGCTCTGCGGCAGCGGGAAGATGAACGCCGCGGCGTTCTGCACGATCATGCGGTTCGCGGCACCAACCTGTCCCGAGATCTCGAGCTGCGTCACGACGGAGCGCAGCGAGGCGAAGAGGAAGAGCGCCAGGGCCACGCTCATCACGGTGAGCGTGGTGCGCAGCTTTTGGCGCAGCAGGTTGGAGAGCACCAGCGGGATGAACCTCATGCGTGCGCCTCCTGCCGCTCCATCAGCACCCCCTTCTCCAGATGCAGCACCGTCTTTGCCCGCTCGGCCGCCTTGGCGTCGTGCGTGACCATGATGATCGTCTTGTTGAACTCGCCGTTCAGGCGCTGCAGCAGCGAGAGCACCTCCTCGGAGCTCTTGGAGTCGAGTTGCCCCGTCGGCTCGTCCAGCAGGATGATCTGCGGGTCGGCCACGAACGCGCGCGCGATCGACACGCGCTGCTCCTGTCCGCCGGAGAGCTGCCGGGGATAGTGGTCCATGCGGTCGGTGAGACCCACCACGCCGAGCGCGATCGCGACGCGCTCGGCCCGCTCGCGCTTCTTGAGATGGGTGAGCAGCAACGGCAGCTCGACGTTCTGCTGCGCGGTCAGCACCGGCAGGAGGTTGTACGACTGGAACACGAAGCCGATCGTGCGCGACCGCCAGGTCGCGAGCTGACTCGTGTTCATGGTGCCGACCTCCGCGCCACCGACGCGCACCGATCCGCTCGTCGGACGGTCGAGCCCCGCGACGAGATTGAGCAGCGTCGACTTGCCCGACCCCGACGGCCCCATGAGCGCGGTGAAGCTGCCCTCGGCGAAGTCGACGGTCAGGCCGGTATAGACGTCGACCGACTGCGTATCACGCCGGAACGACTTGTAGACGTCGCGGATCTGCACGAGCGCCATCGTCGCATCCCCTGCTGAAGGTTGGCCTGCGGCCCTACTGTCCATTCTTAACGCGCTGGCCTTCGGTGGGCGAATCCACACCGCCGATCACGACCAGCTCCCCGCCGGTCAGCCCGGACCGGACCTCGCGGAATCCGGCGCTCACGGGGCCGACCTCGATCTCCCGGCGCACGAGCCGACCGTCGCGCACGATCCAGACCACGCTCTTGCCCCCATCCTCGCGCACAGCCGCCTGGGGCACGCGGACGACCGGGCGGGCGGCGTCGCGCCCCGCGTCGGCGGAGCGCACCTCGGGCTGGAGGAAGTCGACCTTCGCGCCCATCTCGGGCAGGATGCGCGCGTCGCGATCGGTGATACTCACCTTCACCTGCACCGTCGCGCGCTGCCGGTCCGCGGTCGGCACCACCTGTCGCACCGATCCGCGGAACGACGTGTCGGGATACGCGTCGAGGGTGATCCGCGCCCGCAGTCCCTTGGTGATGCGGGCGATGTACGCCTCGTTCACGTCCACCTCGACCTCGAGCGTGGAGAGATCCGCCATGGTCACCACCGCGCCGCGGGTGAGACCGCCGCCGACGCTCGGGGCCACGACCTCGCCCACCTCGGCGTCCTTGCGCAGCACGGTGCCGGTGAACGGCGCGCGGATGATCGTGTTCTCGTTGCTCGCCAGCGCGAGTTCGAGCCCGGCCTCGGCCGCGCGCTTGCGCGCGGCCGCCGCATTCACGCGCGCCTCCGACTGCGAGGCGCGGCTGTTCACGGCGTCGAGCTCCTGCGGCGAGACCAGGTTGGGGTTCTGCGCGCGCACGTCGCGCTGCCGGACCGCTTCGCGCACCGACTGATCGCGATCGGCGGTGGCTTCGATCAGCGTCGCCTCGGTGGCCGCCAGGTTCGCCGTCGCCTGCGCGATGCCCGCCTGGAACTCGGCGTTGTCGAGCCGCGCGATCACCGTCCCCCGCTCGACGAACGACCCCTCGCTGACGCCGAGGTAGTCCAGCCGTCCGGCGGCCTTGGCCGAGACCGACGCCTTGGTGCGCGCGACGACGTAGCCGTTGGCGGTGACGCTCGTGACCCCGCTCGCGGCGCCGGCACCGGCGACGGCAGGGGCGCCGACGGTGGCGACCTCGACCTGCGGGACGGCCTTCTCACGCAGGTACCACCACCCGATCGCGATGGCCGACACCACGACGAGCAGGAGCACGAGATTGCGGATCACCGCGCCCTGGACGGCGGGCGGCGGCGCGTCGCGATCGATCCGGAGCCTGGCGAGGTCGGCGTGGGGGGGCGTGGGCTGGGTCATGGCCGAGCGAAGTCTACGAGCGGGACCTAGGAGCGGCAACGCTGCCACGGGACGCGCGTCAGAAGTCGAGCGCGACCCGCATCACGATCGCCCGCCCTGGCGCGTCGGCGAACTCCTTGTAGCGGCTCATGTAGTCGCGGTATCACGTGTTCGTGATGCTTCGCAGCGTCACGTCGACAGTGAGCAGCCGCGCGGGAATATCCAATCATCCGCTCACGGCACGTGCAGCGAATTCCACCCTCAAGAACCACTTCTGTCTCATCCTCACACCAACGGTTGATTCGGATTGGGTGAAGGTTGGTCAGTTGATTGAGGACTAGTCGTACCCTGTGGTCGGGGACTGACGGTCAGTCCTCATTCAAAACGAGACGGAAGTGGGAACCAGTTCGGTTCTCACTCCCGTCTCTCATCCCCACTCTTCACGACCTATCTGCAAAGTATGGGTTTACCATACCCAATCACATACAAACTTTCGTCCAAATCCACCGCTGTTTTGTAAAGCATTGATTCTACATCACTTAGACCAGAGCCACAGGTGGGAATTGAACCCACGACCGCTCGATTACGAATCGAGTGCTCTACCCCTGAGCTACTGTGGCGGTTGTGACCCTGCACCCTGCGACCGACGACCTGCGAATGCCCTGGCGCGGACTCGAACCGCGACGCCTTGCGGCACCACCCCCTCAAGATGGCGTGTCTACCAATTTCACCACCAGGGCAAACCGCAGGGGTCAGGTGGGAGGTGTCAGGTGACAGGTGAAACCTGTGCCCTGATCCCTGAGATCTGATCCCTGCCCTACGACGGGAGCGACGGGGCTCGAACCCGCGACCTCTCGAGTGACAGTCGAGTGCTCTAACCAAACTGAGCTACGCCCCCTTCCACCAACCTCACGCACCGTGAGGCGATAGCCCCAACGGGAATCGAACCCGTCTCTGCACCTTGAAAGGGTGCCGTCCTAACCGATAGACGATGGGGCCCGATCGTCCTGCTGGTCGTGCGAACCTACCCATAGCGGTAACGGGATTCGAACCCGTGTTCCAGCCTTGAGAGGGCTGTGTCCTAGTCCCCTAGACGATACCGCCTCTGATCCCTGCCACCTGATCCCTGCCCTTCCAACAGGCCCGGAGGGAATCGAACCCCCAACCGCCGGTTTTGGAGACCGGTGCTCTACCAATTGAGCTACGGACCTAGGCAGGGTGGATGACGGGATTCGAACCCGCGACCCTCGGAACCACAATCCGATGCTCTAACCGACTGAGCTACATCCACCACACCGCTCTGGCCCCTGCCCTGCCAGAGCCTCGAAAGCTAGGCCCGACCGACCACCGAATCAACCTCAATCCTTCGCGCGGTCCATGTACTCGCCGGTGTTCGGGTTCACCCGCACCCGCTCCCCCGACGCGATGAACTCCGGCACCTGCACTGTCACCCCGTTCTCCAACACCGCCGGCTTGGAGCTCGCGGTCTTGGTCGCGGTCTTCATGACCGGCGCCGTCTCGACGATGGTCAGATTCAGGAACTGCGGAAGCTGGACCGACATCGGCTTCCCATTATAGAACTCGACCATCACCATCATGTTGTCCTGCATCCACGGGGCGTTGTCGCCGAGCGTCTCCTCGTCCATCTCGAGCTGCTCGTAGTTGTCCGTGTTCATGAAGTGGTACGAATCGACGCTCTTGTAGAGGAACTGGAGCTCCTGCGTCTCCATGTCCGCCTTGTGCACCTGATCGTCCGCGCGGAACCGGTGCTCGAAGTTGTTCCCCGAGCGGAGGTTCTTGAGCTTGGCCTGCACCATCGCGCGCAGGTTCCCCGGCGTGTGATGCCGGAACTCGATGATGCGGCAGGGATCGCCTTCGAAGACGATCACCATCCCGCGACGGATCTGGGTGGCTGGGAGCGCCATGGGACTGGGAGCGACAGGTGAAAAGGACGGCTAAACTTCGACAGCCTCGCAATTTGGCCGCTGTCGCCCCTCAGGGTCAACTCTGCGGACCCTTGAGCCCCTCGATGGCCGGCCCTAAGGTCCGCCACATGTTCCGCGCCGCCTTTCGGGCCCCCTCCTCGGTGGGGTGGATCCCGTCGTCCTGGTTCATCGCGGGAACCCCAGCCACCCCCTCCAAGAAGAAGGGGATCACCCCCACCCCCTGATCCGTCCCGACCGAGGTGAAGACCCCGCGAAAGGCCTTGGTATAGGCCGCCCCGAGGTTCTTCGGCGCCTCCATCTGCGCCAGCAGCACGGTCGCCTTCGGGTTCGCCCGCCGAACCTTCCCGATGATCGCCACCAGATTCGCCCTGGTGCTATCGGGATCCAACCCGCGGAGCCCGTCGTTCGCCCCGGTCTCGATCACCACCAGATCGGCGCGGTCGCGAAGCAACCAGTCGGCGCGGCGGAGCGCCCCCGCCGAGGTCTCCCCCGAGAGCCCCGCCCCGACGATCTGCACCCGGAGCCCCACCGAATCGGCCAACCTTTGCAGCACCGCGGGGTACGCCGAATCAGGATCGAGCCCCAATCCGGCGGTGAGGCTCGTCCCGATGATAAGCACGCGCGGGACCGCGGCGACACCCGATGCCACGCCGCCCGTTGCTGGCGCCGACGCCACCATGGTTGATTCCACGGGAACCGACGCGCTCGATGCGGGCTTCTGCTCGGAGCCACCGCACGCGCTCATCATCACTCCCACCACGACCACCGTGGTGATCCGCCCTCTCCAGACGCTCCGCATCGATGCTCGCCACCCGTGATCTGACGAAAGAATACCAGAGCGGGACCTCCCGCCTGGCCGTGCTCCGCGACGTGACCTTCGAGATCCCCCAAGGGGCGTTCGTCGCGATCGTGGGCCCCTCCGGCAGCGGGAAGACGACGCTGCTCGGTCTCCTCGCCGGCTTGGACCTCCCGAGCCGCGGCGCGGTCGTGCTCGACGGCGTCGACCTCAACGCCCTCGACGAAGATGGCCGCGCCAAGCTCCGTGGGGAGAAAGTTGGGTTCATCTTTCAGAGCTTTCAACTGATCCCGACGCTCACCGCGGCGGAGAACGTGCAGGTCCCGCTCGAACTGCGCGGCGAACCCGACGCCGCGACGCGCGCCCGCGACCTCCTCGCCCGCGTCGGGCTCGGCGACCGCACCCATCACTACCCCAACCAGCTCTCCGGGGGCGAACAGCAGCGGGTCGCCATCGCGCGCGCCTTCGCCAACCGCCCGCGGATCCTCTTCGCCGATGAACCGACGGGGAACCTCGACGGGACGACCGGCGAGAAGATCGTCGCCCTCCTCGACCAGCTGAATCGTGAATCAGGCGCGACGGTGGTGATCGTCACACACGACCTCACCCTCGCCGAGCATGCGCAGCGGGTGATCCGCCTCCGTGATGGGTTGGTGATCGAGGATCGCCCGGGGCGTGGGAGCGCGACCGCGATGGCCTCGAGCGAGCCGACGACCGCGGCACCCGTCGCGTGAGCGAGCGCCGTCCGGGGCTCGCGCCCCTGCTCCGCCTCGCCTGGCGCGAGAGCCGCACCGCACGCCGGCGGCTCCTGCTCTACATGAGCTCGATCTCGCTGGGCGTCGCCGCGCTCGTCGCGATCGACTCCTTCGCGGCGAATGTGCAGGAGTCGATCAGCGCGCAGTCGAAAGCCTTGCTGGGTGGCGATGTGAACCTGCGCGCGCGCAATGGCTTCACACCGGCCGCCGATTCCCTGCTCGACTCGCTCGCGGCGGCGGGGATCCCCTCAGCGACAGTCGAGAGCTTCGGCTCGATGGCGATCGTGACGCGCACCGGTGCGACGCGCCTCGCGCAGGTCCGCGCCGTGAGCGAGGGCTATCCCTTCTATGGTGAGGTGCTCACTGAACCGGCAGGGAGCTGGCCGCGGCTCCAGCAGGATCGTCATGCCTTCGTCGATCCTTCGCTGATGCTCTCGCTCGGTGCGCAGCCCGGCGACACGCTCGCGATCGGCTTCGCGCGCTTCGTGATCCAAGGGACGATCGTGAACGTGCCGGGCGATCCGGGGATCGCCGGGACGGTGGCGCCACGCATCTTCATCCCCGGGCGGTATCTCGCGGAGACGCAGCTCACCGGGTTCGGGAGTCGCGTGGAGCACGAGGCGGTGCTCAAGTTCCCTGCCACGCTGAATCCCGAGAAGTGGGCCTTCGATCAGGGCCCCCGCCTCGACTCCCTCGGACTCCGCGTGCGCACCTCGGCCGAGAACGAGGTCGATCTCACCGATGCGATCCAACAGCTTGCGCGGTTCTTAGGCGTGATCGGCCTCGTCGCGCTGCTCTTGGGTGGGATCGGCGTGGCGAGCGGGGTGAACGCCTTCGTGCAGCGGAAGATCGACACCGTGGCGGTGCTCCGGTGCCTCGGCGCCTCGAGCGCGCAGGTGCTGACGATCTACCTGGTGCAGGCGGCGGTGATGGGGCTCGTCGGCGCGAGCATCGGCGCGGCGCTCGGCATCGCGATCCAGATCATCCTCCCGGAGATCCTCTCGGGATTGCTCCCCGTGGATGTGACGGTCTCGATCGTTCCGTCGGCGATCCTCCTCGGCATCGGCATCGGGGTCTGGGTGGCGCTGGTCTTCGCGCTCCGCCCTCTGCTCGTGCTCCGACGCGTCTCGCCATTGCAGGCGATCCGACGTGATGACGCCGCGCTCGCGGCCTCGCGGCGCACCGATGTGTGGGGTTGGCTCGTCGATGCGGGACTCCTCGGAAGCATCCTCGCGCTCGCCATCGGCCGCGCGGAGACGGCGATGCAGGGGGTGTGGTTCACCGTCGGGATCCTCGTCAGCTTGGGGGTGCTCGGGGCGAGCGCGGTGGTCACCAGCGGACTCGCGCGCCGACTCGTCTCGCGGCGGTGGCCGTATGTGGTCCGGCAGGGGATCGCGAACCTCTATCGTCCGGCGAGCCAGACGCGCTCGGTGGTGCTCGCCCTCGGCTTCGGCTCGTTCCTGATCACCACCAACATCGTGGTGCAGACGAACCTGCTCGCGGGGTTCGACCTCACCGCGGCCGCGACGCGCGGGAACCTCGTCTTCTTCGATGTGCAGGAGGATCAGGAGCCCGGACTCACGCAGATGATCACTGCGAACGGGAGCGAGCAGGTGAGTGCGACGCCGATCGTGACCATGCGGTTAGCTGGCGTGAACGGTGTGAGCGCCGAGGAGTGGGCGACCTCCAAGGGACTCCCCGCGCGCTACTGGGCGTTGCGCCGTGAGTATCGCTCCACCTACCGGGATGCGGTGGTCGAGACCGAGAAGATCACCGCGGGTGAGTGGTTCGGTGCGGCGAGCCCCGGGGACTCGATCTTCGAGTTCTCCTTCGAGCAGGATATCGCCAAGGATCTCAAGCTCTCGATCGGGGACACGGTGAGCTGGGACGTACAGGGGGTGCGCGTCCGAGCGCGGATCACCTCCCTGCGCGAGGTCGACTGGGGGCGTTTCCAACCGAACTTCTTCGCCGTCTTCCAGCCCGCGGCAATCGATGCGGCGCCGAAGCAGTTCGTGCTCGTGGCGGCGGTGCCGAGTGATACCGCGGTCGCGCTCCTGCAGCGGGATGCCGTGCGCGCCTATCCTAACGTCTCGAGCATCGACCTCTCGTTGATCCGTCGTACGATTCAGCAGATCCTCGATCGCGTGACGCTCACCGTGCGCTTCCTCGCGCTCTTCAGCTTGGCGATGGGGATCCCCGTGCTCTTCAGCGCCGTGGCGGCGACGAGGCGTGATCGCCTGCGCGAGGGGGTGCTGCTCAAGACGCTCGGTGCGACCAGGCGACAGATCGGGTGGATCCTCCTTGCCGAGTATGCGGTGCTCGGGTTGCTCGGGAGTCTGAGCGGGATGGTGCTCGCCATCGGTGGGTCGTGGGCCTTGGTGACCTTCGTCTTCAAGGGGACCTTTGCGCCGGCGGTGCTCCCCGCGCTCGCGATCGCGACGACGATCGTCCTGATGGCGGTGGGGATCGGGTTGCTGACGGGGCGTGATGTGTTCCGCGAGACGCCGATGGCAGCGTTACGGGAGAGCTGAAGGCTGGAGGCTGAAAGCTTAAAGCCTTTAGCTTCCAGCCTTCAGCCTCTGTTCATTCGATCCGCACCAACCCGAGCCGCAGGGTCCCGCCCCCCGTCACCCCAACGACCCCATTCGCTCCTGATACCACGGTGAGCTCGACCGGGGCGAAGCCACCGGGGACGATCGAACCAAGCGTGAGGGATGGCGGCGCGAGGCCGATGCTCGCGGCCATCGTGGCGGGGGTGAGGCGGAGTGCGCGCACGGGGTCGACATCGGGGAATCGGGGATCGCCGCTCGGTGAGAGGCAGCCTCCCACTTGCTCGCAGAGTCCGCGGAACTGGCTGCGGAGATTCCACGACGGGAAGGTCAGGCGCGTGGGCACCGTGAACCCGGCATCATCGACCATCATCGTGAGCGCCCACTCGGGGAGGAGCTCCTCCCATGGGCGCTGAACCCGTGCCTCGAGATTCGCGAGTCCCGACTGTCCTCCCGTCGTGAGGGCCGCATAGGTGACGGTCTCGTCATTGCCCTGTTGATCGAGCGCCCAGCGCGTGAAGGCCCACGCAGCACCATAGAAGGAGATGTCACCAGCGCTCGTCGGCCCAAGCGGGGATCGCGCGGTGGAGCCGCGCAACATCTCATACAGGGCCTCGAGGTGCGGCTGCATGGCGCGAGGCGCATCGACGCACCCGGTCCTCGTGATCTCACAGGCGAGACTCGTCGAGAAACCCGTGTTCGCATTCCGGAGATGGCCGTAGATCGCTCGCGCATAGAGCTCCTCGGCGTGACGGGCCGTCGCCTCCTCGAGCCACGATTCCTCGAGCGGCTGTCCGCGCACGATGCGCTCCGCATACGACGCGATGTGCTTGAGCTCGTGGACGAGGGTCGCCCGCATCTTGCGACGCCACCGCGCGGGTGTGCCAGCCGCGTCCCCGCTCTGCGCCACGGTGGGGACCTGCGCGTAGATGATCTCCCCCATGTCACTCGCGGGGAACTGCGCGCGAGGGAAGAGATCGCAGGTCACGGTCGCGGCGAGGACGGTGCCCCCGAGGATCGTGTTCATCCGCGGGGAGAGCACGATCGTGACGCGCCCATCGTCGTCGAGGCGACTGTCCATCACGAGAGGATCGCCGAAGCGACGGACGATCGCCCAACCGAGGGAATCGAGCTCGGCCCCGACCGCGGCATAGAGCGCATCCTGCGTGCCGGCGAGGGTGGGTACCCCCTCGATGACCGTGCTCGTATCCTCGAGGATCGCGATGCGACGCCCCACCCATGCCACCCGCGTGGTGACGGGGCTGAACTTGGTGCAGAGGTCGGGTTGACCGAGCGCGGGAAGACGGATCGGACGGAGATCGCCGACGCGGGGCTCCACGAGTCGCGGCGCGACCGTGCGGGCCGCGCGGACGGATGCGGTACGCGGGGCATCGACCACGACGAGATGCGCATCTGCGGATCGCACGGAGGCGGTGCCGCCTGTCACACCGCTCATCGCACCGCTCATCGCACCGGTCTCGCCGCTCGCGACCACCCCGGTGAGTGTCGGGGCGATCGATGCGGCCCCGATCGACCGTCCGACATTGGTCACCGCGAGGCGATACCGACCGGGGCTCGCCGAGAGGTCGAGACAGTGGGCGGCCGTCGGCGTGAGGACCGCGAAGCTCCCGCGGTCGATGGTGCGCGCGGTCGCCACCTCCAAGGGAACCGACGCGACCCCGATCGCTCCGTCGGTCTCGATCTGGAGCGCCACCGTCCGACGTGGGGCACAGACGAAGCTCGTCGCCGGTGGGATGGCGAGCACCAACTGCGTCGCACTCGCCTGTGTGACCGGAACTGGCACCCCATCGAGCACGACGGTATTCGCCCCTGGCGATGTGGCGAAGAGCGACCCATTGACCACGAGGGTCTGTCCCGGGATCACCACGAGCGGCGCGATCGCGTCGATCACCGGCGCCGTCGGCGAGGGATCGGCGACGACCTCGACCTCGAGCGTGGTGCTGACCGCATCGATCTGCGCGACGACCTGCGCCTTCCCCACCGCGACGGCGGTCACCTGTCCGAGCGTGGAAACGGCGGCGATCCGCGCGGCGGACGAGCGCCACTGGATGCTCGCTCCGAGGATCGGCTCCCCGACGGAATCGCGTGGGACCGCCGCGAGCTGTCGAGCCCCGCTAGGGAGGGAGAGCCGGAGTGCGCCCGCGTCGAGCGTGATGGTGCGTGCGGGTGGGTTCCTCAAGGTGAGGGAGAGTTCCGCCGACAGGGCACCGGCGCTGACCCGCACCGTCCCGGGGCCCGGCGCGATCCCGAGCAATCGTCCGGCGGTGTCGACCTGGACCGTGTTCGGCGTCAGCGACCGCCAGCTCACCCGCGGGCCCTCGACCACCTCGCCTTCGGGCGTGAGCACCTGGGCCTCCGCCTGCATCACTCGCCCCGGGCGCAACTCGAGCGCGGGGACCAGAATCGCCAACGATCCCTCCACCGGCGCGGTCTCGACCGGCGCCTCACCACACCCCACCCCGAAGGCGAGGAGGAGCGCGAGCGCTCGGGCGAGGCGATTAGACTTCGTCACTCAACGGGTGCGGCACTGCGGGCGTTGCGGCGGGAGGCCGCTGCACTGGATCGACTCGGCCATCCCGGTGGCCAATGGTCCACAGGCGGTGTTCACGACGGTGCGCAACGCCTCGAGCGAATCCTTCCCCGAGGCGGTCGCGCAGTTCTGCCCGCCCTTGAAGGTGACGCAGGCGCTGCACTCCACCTGCTGCGCCTGCAGCGTGGTATAGAGCAGGAGGCCGCCGAATCCCGCGATGGCGGCGAGGGTGAGCAGGGTGCTAGGCTTCATCTCAGGAGGGGTAGGTCAGGCGATGACGCGATTTGCGCGATTTGGCTGGGCGGTCCTTGGGTATAACCTACTCGTCATCCTCTGGGGTGCCTACGTGCGCGCCTCGGGGTCGGGCGCCGGGTGCGGCGCGCACTGGCCGCTCTGTAACGGGGTGGTCATCCCGCGCGAGCCGGCGATCGAGACGTTGATCGAGCTCACGCATCGGGCCACCTCGGGCGTGGCGCTGCTGCTGGTGGTGGTGCAGCTCATCTGGGCCCGCCGCCTCGCCCCGCGCAGGAGCACGACCTGGGTCGCCACGCATGTGGCGATGACGCTGATGATCACTGAAGCGTTTGTGGGCGCTGGGCTCGTGCTCTTTGAGATGGTCGCTGACAACGTGAGTTTGGCGCGTGCGTGGTGGTTGGCGGCGCATCTGCTCAACACCTTCCTCCTCATCGCCGCTCTCGCGCTCGTCCCCTGGTTCGCCTCGGGGGCGCGCGCGCCGCGACTCGACGAGCCGAGCGGGGAACGCGGGCTCCTCGTCGCGAGCCTCCTCGGGATGCTCGCCGTCGGGATGAGTGGAGCGGTGACCGCACTGGGCGATACCCTCTTCCCAGCGACCTCGCTCGCCGCGGGACTCGCGCAGGACCTCGACCCCGCGTCGCACCTCCTCGTGCGACTGCGCGTGATCCATCCGACACTCGCGATCGGGGTCGGTACGCTGATCGCGCTCACTGCGGGCGTCGCGATGGTGCGCCGCCCCTCGCCGATGACCCGCCATCTCGGGACCGTCACCATCGGCTTGGTGGTAACGCAGCTCCTCGCCGGGCTCGTGAACCTCGTACTCCTCGCCCCGACCTGGATGCAGCTCGTCCATCTCTTGCTGGCCGATCTCCTCTGGATCGTCCTCGTCCTGCTCGCGGCCGCTACGCTCGCGGCGGACCGGCGGGATGGATCCGCATCGACCCCGGGAGCTGGTCAAGCAATCGGTTGAGATCGGTGGCGCGGTCGAGCGTCGTCACGAAGGTCAGCCCATCGAGCGTCACCACCAGCATCCGGTTCACCCCGTAGAGCACCACGCGGCCATGGCCCGCGTGCACCACGTTGCTCTCGGCGTCGACGAAGCGCGCATCGCCTGAGGCGCCGTTGCCATCATCATCGAGCTCGCGCGCGCGGCGCAGAGCGGCCCAGGTGCCGACATCGTCCCATCCGAACTCCCCGCGCACCACGAGGAGTCGATCGCTGCGCTCGAGGAGTCCGCGCTCGAGCGAGGTCGCGCGCACCATCCCGACGAAGCCCGGGAGATTGCCACGCCGGAGGGGATCAAGTCCATCGCGCACCTCGACGCAGTGCTCTGCCAACTGCTCGAGGAAGATACCGGCGGTCCCGATGAGGACGCCGCCGTGCCAGAGCGCCCCGTCGATGATCCGCTGGCGCGCCTCCATCTCGCTCGGCTTCTCGATGTAGCCACGCGTCTCGGCCACCCCGCCGGCCTCGAGCGAGAGATCGAGATCGAGCGGCGGCCCCGGGAGCACATAGCCGAACCCGGCCTCGGCGCGGGTCGCGGGGATCCCGATGGAGACGAGCGCCTGCTCGCGCGCCGCGTACGCCGCCGCGCGCCGCACCGTGCGACGGAACTCGTCGGGGAAGGTGATCGCGAGATCGGCGTGCACTGCGCAGGCGATCGCGCCGGGCCCGGCGCGCTGCACCAACTCCTGCGCCGCCCACGCGAGCGCCGCCGCGGTCCCGAGCGGACGCGGCTCGACGAGCACGTTCTCTTCCGGTACCTCGGCGGTGACGGAGCGGATGGCCGGCGCGATGTCGCGGCTCGTCAGGATCAGCACGCGCTCCGGCGGGATATCGGGCTGCAGGCGCCCGACGGTGTCCTCGATCAGCGTGCGATCGGAGACGAGGGCGAGGAGGGGCTTCGGCCGATCAGGTGTGGAGAGGGGCCAGAAGCGCGATCCGATCCCGCCGGCGAAGACGATCGCCCAGAGCGCGACCCCGGTATCGGGCGCACCCGTCGCGAGGCGCTGCGCCTCGGGGAGGGTGCCGGCTCCGGCGCTCGGGCCGAGGGGGTCGAGGTCGTCGATCGGGGTCACAGGAAACGAAAGCTACATCTCAGGCATATTGAGGGGAGATGCGGCATCGACTCGCCCTCCTCCTCTGCGGCGTCGTCCTCGGCGCCCCCCTCCCCCGCGCGATGGCGCAGCGCGCGAGCTGCCCGCCGGCGCGCACCGCCGCGGACCGCGTCAGGCGCTGATCCGCGTCGGGCACTGGTTCTGACCTAGAACCAGTCGTCCCTGAACTCCAACGCCGCGGGATCGTTGCGGAGCAGGAGCGCCACATCGGGACCGTTCTTCGGGAGCTCGAATCGCGCATAGAAGCGCGCCGCCGCGACCTTCCCTTCATAGAACGCCCCCTCATCGCCAGTCGCGCCCGTGGCGAGCGCGCGCGACACGATCGTCGCCTGTCGCGTCCAGAGCCAGGCGAAGACCACGCGCGACACGAGCTCCATATACACGGTAGCGTTCGCGAGCCCGCGTGTGGGATCGGCCTGCATCTCGCGTCCGAGCGACTTGGTGACTGCCACCATCTGCGCCGCCGCCTCGCCGAGCGACTGCGCGAGATCGGTGAGCCCCGCCGCGGTGGCCTCGGCGACCGCCGCCTCGATGCGCCGCATGAAGGCGCCTACGGCTGCGCCCTGCTGCTGCATCACCTTTCGCCCGAGAAGGTCGAGCGCCTGGATCCCGTTCGTCCCCTCGTGGATCTGATTCAGTCGGTTGTCACGATAAAGCTGCTCGATGTCGTACTCGCGCGCGTAGCCATAGCCGCCCATGCACTGCAGCGCGTTGGAGATCCCTTCCTGCCCATAGATCGAAGGCCAGCTCTTCGCGATCGGCGTCAGGAACTCGAGCAGGAGATGCGCCTCCGCGCGCTCCGCCTCGGTGGCGGCGGTCTGCTCGTCGTCGACGAGACGCGCGCAGGCGAGCACGAGGGCGAGCGAGCCCTCCGCCGCGCACTTCGCGATCAGGAGCATGCGCCGGATGTCGGCGTGCTCGATGATCGCCACCGGGGGCTTCGTCGGATCCTTCTCCGCCGGGAGCCGCCCCTGCTTGCGCGTGCGCGCGTACTCGAGCGCGTAGCGATACGCAGCATAGCTCATCGCCGTCGCGGCGCGCCCGACCCCGATCCGCGCCTCGTTCATCATGTGGAACATGTAGGCGAGCCCATGATGGGGTTCGCCGACGAGCTCACCGAGGCAGGGCCCACGCTCCCCGAAGTTGAGCAACGTCGAGGTCGTCCCGCGCCACCCCATCTTGTGAATCAGCCCGCCGAGGACGATCTCGTTCGATGCGCCGAGCACCCCGTCGTCAGAGTAGCGACGCTTGGGGACGATGAAGAGGGAGATCCCCTTCGTCCCGGCGGGCGCGCCCGCGATCCGCGCCAGGACGAGATGGACGATGTTCTCCGTGAGCTCGTGCTCGCCAGCGGAGATCCAGATCTTCGTCCCCTCGATGCGATAGGTGCCATCGGGGTTCGGGTACGCCGTGGTGCGCAGATCGGCGAGCGCGGAGCCGGCGTCGGGCTCGGTGAGTGCCATCGTCCCACCGAAGCGCCCATCGAGCATCGGGGGGAGCCACTTCGCCTTCTGTGCCTCTGAGCCGAAGGCCGCGATCAGGTTGGAGGCGCCGGCGGTGAGCATCGGATAGCTCGCGCTCCCGATGTTCGCTGCCTCGAGCCAGGCGATCGCCGCACCGGCGATCGTGTGCGGGAGCTGCAGTCCGCCGCGCTCCGCGTCGTGCGTGGAGGCGATGATCCCGGCCTCGGCGGTGGCGGCATAGGCGGGCTTGAGGTCGGGTTGCGTGACGACGACGCCATCGACGACCTGCGGTTCCTCTTGGTCGTTGCGCTTGCGGTTCGGGGCGTAGTGCTCCTCCGCCACCGCGCGCGCCGTCTCGAGGACGGCGTCGTAGATCTCGCGATTCTGCTCGGCGAAGCGCGGGCGCGCGGTCAGCGCCTCGACCTCGAGGAGTTCGTAGAGCAGGAAGTGCAGATCGCGGGGATTCAGGAGCTCGCTCATGGGCGATACGCGATGCAGTCGATCTCGACCCGCAGCCCTTCGCCCGGGAGTCCCGCCGCCTGGATGGTGGTCCGCGCCGGTCGGTGGTCCCCGAAGACCCGCTGGTAGACCCCGTTCATCTCCTGGAACTCCTTCATATCAAGGAGGAAGACGCCGCACCGCAGCACGTATTGGAGATCGGACCCGCCCGCCTGCAGGATCGCCCGCAGGTTCTTGAGGCACTGCTCGGTCTGGGTCGCCGCATCGGGGCCCGCGAGGCGCCCGGCGGCAGGGTCGGTCGCCCCCTGCCCCGAGACGAAGATCAGTCGCTCGAAGCCCATCCCCGGCACGTAGGGCCCGACAGGCGCGGGGAGGTTGGCGGCGTGGATCGGCGTGTGGGTCATGCGTGAATCTCGGATGAGGTCGAAGGGCGCCGCAGCCCAAGAAGCCAGCTGATCGCGCCGAGCGTGATGCCACCGTACAGAAGGATACGCGTCGCGCCGGCCATCGCGGGGAGGTCGGCGTACCGCGCCCCGATCCCATAGATCGCCCAGGCGACGACCAACGGGAAGACCCACATCCCGCGTCCCCACGCCATCCATGCGCCCAGCACGGTGGCGATGGTCATCATAGTGATGCTCCACACCGTCTCGCTGATCCCGAAGCCGCCGAACCCCACCACGTGCGCGAACTGGAAGGTGTTGGAGATCACCGCGACGCTGATCCAGGCGAGATAGAGATCGAAGGGCCAGATCACCGCGAGGCGCTCATGCCAGGCCGGGGTATAGGGCGCCGCGCGGAGGCGTTCGGCCGTCGCGATGAGGGAGACCAAGAAGACCAGCATCACCACGAGGGCGAGCGCGTACTGCCCGAAGCTGAAGAGGGTGATCCAGGCGACGTTGAGCACGCCGGCTACCACCCACCACCAGCCAAGCCGTTCCACCGCGCGACGTGACCCCTCAAGCGGGAGCCATTGGTAGATCGCGCCGGCGATGAGGCCGGCATAGATCAGACTCCAGATCCCGAAGACCCAGTTGGCGGGGAGGAAGAGCGACTGATAGCGGTTCGCGATCACCCCGATCGAGTCGCCGCTTATCATACCGGTCGCGGCGAGGCCGTTGAGCGCGATCACCGCGAGGAGGGTGAGCGAATTGATCAGCTGCATGACGATCGGGCGTGGCATGGTGGCCGCTCCAGGAGGTTACGGTGTGGCGCGCACGAACGCGGCGATCCGGCGCACGATCTCGCTCTCAGCCCGATTGATCCGCGCGAAGGCGCCGACGCTCACCCCGTGCGTCCCGGGGACCCAGATCTCCTCGACTGGGACCTCGGCCTTCCGAAGTGCTGCCGCAAGGGAGCGCGTGTTGCGCGGATTCACCGTTCGGTCATCCTCCCCCATCACGAGGAGGGTGCGAAGCGACCGCGGGGAGACGAAGTGCACGGGGAGGGCATCGTACTCGCGCTCCGGCGGGCCAGCGAAGGTCCGCCGGAGGAGCTTCGTATCGAAAATGAAATCGTAGGGCCCGGAGAGACCCACGAACCCGCTGAGCATGGCGGGGGTCGTACCCTGCTTCGCGAGATAGCGCGCGTCGTAGGCCACGAGCGCCGCGATATGTGCCCCCGCGCTGTGCCCCATGAGCACGACGCGCGAGGTATCCCCGCCCCACTCGGCCGAGCGTGCCCGCGCATGCGTCACCGCACGCGCCACATCGTCGGCGAAATCAGGGAAGCGCGTGCCCGGCATCAAGCCGTAGTTCGGGAGGACGGCGACGAATCCCAACTGCGCCAGCGCCTCCCCCACCCAGGCGTACCCCCGCTTGTCCCCGCTCTCCCAGCTCCCGCCGTGCACGAAGATCACGACCGGAGCCGGCGTGGCCAGCGGGCGCCCGAGCGGATCGAGGGCGCGGTACACATCGTAGCGCTGGCGCGTCCCCTCACCATAGGCGACCTCGGTGCGTGGGACCTCGGCGGTCTCGATGAGGTTCGCGGCGCCGAGTTGGATGGTGGTGCAGCCCTGGAGCGCGAAGGTCGCGATCAGGGTGATCGACTGGAGTCGGGCAGGGATATGCATGAGATGGGGCCTGAGGGAATCCTAGTCGTTTGGGCTGCTGTAACTTCGTACTCTCTGCGGGAGCGTGATGGTCAGCGGGCACGACTCCTCCCCCACGCCCCCCCACCTTGCGGTCGCTTCCAGGAGGTGGCACTTTGTCCGACGACCGAACAAAGTAGCCGATCCCCCCTCACACGATCGAGTCGGCCTCATGCGCCCAGCCCTGCTTCGGTGGTCTCTCATTGGAATGCTGGTCGCACTCCCCCTAGGGGCTCAGCCCACCGAGCCGTCGATCCAGATCAGGAAGGATGCATCGGGCACCCGACTGGAAGTCGACGGGCGACCATTCATGATCAACGGGGTCAATTGGGACTATGTCCCGGTCGGCGAGAACTACGCCTACGCCCTCTGGACCCAGCCGGATGCCTTCATCAGGGAAGCGCTCGAGCGCGAGATGGTGCTGGTGAAGCGAATGGGAGGGAACGCGATCCGTGTATACGCGGGGATCCCCCCACGCTGGGTGCGGCACATCTACGAGACCTACGGGATCTTCACCGTCGTGAACCATCCGTTGGGCCGGTATGGGACCACGATCGACGGCGTCTACCAGGCCCAGACGAATTACGCGGATCCCCGCGTGCGTCAAGCGATCACCGATGAGGTCATGGCCCTCGTCAACGAGTTCCGTGGCACCCCCGGACTCCTCCTCTGGCTGCTCGGGAACGAGAACAACTACGGGCTGACCTGGCGCTCGGCTGAGACGGAGGCGCTCCCCGTCGGCGAGCGGGACGCGGCACGCGCACGCTATCTCTACTCCCTCGTGGGGGAGGTCGCTCGCACGATCAAAGCGGCGGACGCCGCCCATCCTGTCGCCTTCGCGAACGGCGACCTGCAATACGTCGACCTCATCGCGCGCGAGGCCAAGGGGATCGACATCCTCGGGTCCAACGTCTATCGCGGCGCCTCCTTCCGCGACTTCTTCGACGTGGTCGCGGCAAAGCTCGATCTCCCCGTCCTCTTCACCGAATTCGGGGCTGATGCCTGGAACGCGCGCGAAGCCCGCGAGGATGAGACGGCGCAGGCGCGGTATCTCGTCGCCCAGTGGGAGGAGATCTATGGCCACGCTGCCGGTCAGGGACCACCGGGCAACGCGATCGGAGGGTTCACCTTCCAATGGAGTGATGGCTGGTGGAAGTTCGGGCAGGAGACGCGCCTCGACCAGCACGATGTGAACGCCTCGTGGCCCGCCGATGCCTACCCACACGACTATGTGGCGGGCGAGAACAACATGAATGAGGAGTGGTGGGGGATCATGGCGAAGGGGCCCCCGGATGCGCGCGGATTCTTCGAGCTGCATCCCCGGGCTGCTTACTACGCGCTTCAGCGCATCCATGCCGTCGATCCGTACGGTCCTGGGGTCGACCGAGCGCGACTCCGCGCCCACTTCGCCTCGATCGACCTGATCGGCCTCACCGCCCAGGCGCGCGCCGAACGGGCCGCGGCCGATGGCGACCAGAGCCCGGTCCGCGTCAAGGGGATGCGACTCGAACTCACCTCCTTCTCGACGGGTGGGGCACGCATCCGGACCCCGACGTCGAGTGCCCCGAGTGCGACCGATCGCCCGGCCTTCACGGGATTCGATCGGATGGAGTCGTACTTCGTGGAATTCGAGGCGAAACCATCACCACGCCTCCAGGCGACCCTCGCGGTGAATGTCCTCGGCCACGTGGCCGAGAACCCGATCGATGAGATCTTTTATGAGAACCGCGGACGTCAGCGGACCCTGGGCCTCGCGGATGGTGGAGCCCTCCCGACGGATGGTGTCGAGCGGCTCAAGGTCTACCGCGCTCATGTCTCATGGGATGCCCCGACCTTCCGCCTCGAGGCCTTCCATCGGTCCGGGCACTATCACTGGGGCTACGAGGGGGACTTCTTCGGGGTGTACCGCGAGGCGAACTACGGTCGCAACATCGACATCTACAATGCCGTCGCGCCGACCGGGCTGGAGCTCACCGGCAAGCGGCAACTGACCGGCCTTTCGGTGGCGGTCGGCCCCGAACTCTGGTGGGGCGCGAATCCGGCCGCGCTCGTGAAGTATCGGCGTCAGATCGCAGGGATCGACGTGACGGGCCTCATCCATGAGGACCTCGCGCGGATCCCCGTGGGGTCGACGACAAGTTCCCTCGCCATCCCACTCCCTCCGACACGGCGCGTCTCGCTCGCACTCGCCACCACGCTCGGCGGGATCGGTCTCGAGGCCGGTGGGATCTGGGCGGGGTCGACCCGTGTGGGGGAGACCTTCCAGTATGTCGAGGGGACCCCGGGGAACTACCAGGTCCTGCAGGATGTGATCCGCCCGAGTGACACCTTCGGCGCCAAGGCGAAGGTCACGCTAACACGTGGTCGAGTGAATTGGTACGCGCAGGGCGCGGTCATGGGACTCGTCGCCGACGGCGGACCGACCGCGGTGCAGACCTTCACCGGCTGGTGGCTCCGCGACACGGGGATGAGCAACCAGTGGAACGCCATGTCGGGGATCACCTACACGATCGGGGCCTTGCAGATCGCGCCCAATGTGTTGGTGCAAGCCCCGCTGATCGGCCCGATGCCGAGCGATGCCCCCGCCCCGGCCCGGCTGCGGAACGTGCTGCGCGACCCGTTCGTGGTGCGTGGTAATCGCGAGATGGCCGCCGGCGAACTCGTCCTGACCTGGGATCCGACGCCCGCCACCTGGATGTATCAGTGGGACAATGACGTGCGCGAGGATGCCCGGTTCGCCGCGAGTCTCGCGTATACCTACAAGCATCTGCCGACGGGGATGGACGCGGCGATCGGCATCCTCGGGGATGGACGGACCCCGTTCGCCTTCCCCGCGTCGACCCCCGCTCGTGATCTGTGGGAGGTGCGCCTGCGCACCGTCGCGCGTGTCGGAAGCGACATCCGCGTGATCGCCAACCTCTACGGCGGCACCGCAGAGCCGAATGGGAATAGCCAGCGACTCGTCTCGCGTGCCGGCGGGGATCTTCGGCTCGTGACCGGTCCCATGAAGGTCATGGGGGCGATCCGCTTCAATGACTTCGGACCGTACGACTATCACCGCGACTTCAATCTCACCTTCCCCGCGCAGTACTTGGCGGATGTCGCGTACGTGCTCGGCAAGCCCCAGTGGTTCGATCTGCCGGAGACCAAGCTTGGCCTGCGCGGCACCTATCGCACCCTCGATCGCTACTCCCCGCGGTACTGTCCGGTTCGGGTTGCCAACGCGATCGGCGACCAGGTCTGCGACGGCACGGCCCCGGGTTATCCCCTCGGACGGGAGTGGGAGATTCGCTCCTACCTGACGGTGGCCTGGTGAGCGCCCCGACCCTGCCCCAGCCCAGCGCCGCCCAGGTGGAGGCGCGCGTAGACACGTTGCTCGGTCGGATGCGGCTCGCGGAGAAGCTCGGCCAGATGATCATGGGTGAGCGCGCCTCGACGACCCCTGAGGACGTCCGCGCGTATCACCTCGGCGCCGTCCTGAGTGGCTCCGGATCGGTGCCCGGTGAGAATCGTCCCGCCGATTGGGTCGCACTCAACGACGCCCTCTGGGTGGCGTCCACTGATGAGGCGGACGGACGTACTCCGGTCCCGCTCATGTACGCGGTCGACGCGGTGCATGGGCATGCGAATGTGCGGGGAGCGACGATCTTCCCGCATCAGATCGGCCTCGGGGCCACGCGTGACCCGCAGCTCGTCGCCCGGATCGCACGGATCGTCGCGCGCGAGATCCTCGCCACGGGACTCGACTGGAACTTCGCCCCGACCCTCGCGGTGGCTCGGCACGTCTATTGGGGACGCACCTACGAGAGCTTCTCCGATGACCCGTCCCTCGTGGCGACCTTCGCGGAACACTTCGTGCATGGGATACAAGGGACGCTGCGTGACGATGGCGTGCTCGCCTGTGCCAAACATTGGATCGGGGATGGCGCGACCTTCCAGGGGATCGATCAAGGCGATGCGCAGGTCACCGAAGCGGAGCTCCAGCGCACGCACCTGCCGCCATACCTCGCTGCCCTCCGCGCCAACGTTCAGACGGTGATGGTGTCGTTCAACAGCTGGAATGGGACCAAGTGCCATGCGCATCCTTACCTGCTGACCGAGGTCTTGAAGGGACGACTCGGATTCAGCGGCCTCGTCGTCAGCGACTGGGATGGGGTCGATCAGGTGGCCGAGGGCCTGGATGCGGCGATCGTGCTCTCCGTGAATGCGGGGGTCGACATGATCATGTGCGCGGCGGATTGGCGTCGTCGTCTTGACGGACTACAGCGCGCGGTCGAGCGTGGCGAGATCCCCCTCGCGCGCATTGACGACGCCGTCCGCCGGATCCTTCGGGTCAAGGTGCGATCGGGACTCGTGGACCGTGCCCGTCCGAGCGCCCGGCCCTGGGCCCTCAGCGAGACCTTTGGCAGTGCGGCCCATCGCGCGGTCGCCCGGGAAGCGGCCCGTCGCTCCCTCGTCCTCCTCAAGCATGAGGGAGCGACGCTTCCGCTCCAGCGGACCCAGCGGATCGTGGTCGCCGGCAAGCATGCCGACGACGTGAGTCATCAGTGCGGGGGGTTCAGCGCCGCCTGGCAGGGAACGCATGGCAACGAGGCGATCGAGGGGGGCACGTCGATCTGGCAGGCCATCCGCGCGATCGCCCCAGCGGCTACCCTCAGTGTGGATGGGAGTGCCGCTGATCCAGCGGCACATGATGTCGCGGTCGTGGTGATCGGCGAGCTGCCGTACGCCGAGGGGATGGGGGACATCCGTCCGGGGGGGCGAATCACTCCCCCGCTCCCCGGTGGGCTCCGCACCGCCAATCTGGAACCATACGGCTCCACCTTGGAGCTCGCGACGCGCCATCCTGAGGACCTCGCGGTGATCTCTGCCCTCCGGGCGAAGGGGATCCCCGTGGTGACCGTGCTCCTCTCGGGACGTCCCCTGCTCGTCGATCGTGAGCTCGCGGCGTCGCAGGCCTTCGTCGCCGCGTGGCTCCCAGGATCGGAGGGAGCTGGGATCACCGATGTGTTGTTTGGTGATCACGACTTCGAGGGGACACTCCCCTTTCCTTGGCCTGCCGCGGCGCCGAGCCCCGACGGGGTCGCTCCCGCGCGCTTCCCGCGCGGGTTCGGTCGCACCTACCGCTGATTCGCGAGGGGAAGCGACGCGCTACGCCACCGTGGCGCGGCGCCGCTCAAGCTCGGTGCGAACCTCATAGGCGCGTGCCTCGGTCAGCGGGTAGTCCCACATGATCCAGATCGCGAGCCCCGAGGCGAGGAAGGGGATCCAGACATCGGCGAGTCGCAGCAGAGAGAGCGTCTGGGCGGACTGGGCCCCACCGAGGGCGACATCGAACCCGGTGGCATTCAGGATCAGCCCACCCGCCGCGAGGGCGACCGCCATCCCGACCTTCACCACCCACCAGAAGATCGAGCCGAACATCCCTTCGCGGCGGCGCTGGGTCTCGAGTTCATCGGTGTCGACGACATCGGCCATCATCGCCCCCATCAGGGTGAAGAGGCCGCCGAGCCCGAAGGCGAGGAGTGGCGCCGGGACGAGGACGAGCCACGGCCGGGCCGGATCGTAACAGACCCACTTGAGCGCATACCCGACCATCGAGAGCCCCGTCGAGACGAAGAACGCGCGCTGCTTCCCGATCCGCGTCGCGAGCCAGGTGATAAAGGCGATCACCCCGAAGGTGGAGATCGCACCGAGGGTCCCCGCGTACCCGGTATAGCGCGCCCCCAGCTCCTGATCCCCACCGAACACATAGTAGATCACCACGTACGACTGGAACGACGAGATCATGATGAAGCCGTTGAACACCAGGAAGGTCGCCAGACACAGCCGTCGGAAGGGACGGGTGCGCAGGGTGACGGCGAAGCCGTGGAAGAAGGTGCGCGCCTGCCGACGGACAGCCGACCACCCCACGGGCGCGGCATCCTCGACCGGTGACGCCGCTGGCCGTGCGGTCGCTGGCAGGAGCCGCTCGCGCAGGACGATCGCCGGGATGATGCCCACCGCGCAGGCGACGACCCCCACCGCGATGGCCAGACCGCGCGCTCCCTCCGCGGGCGTGGCGAACCACGTGGGATTCGTCATGATCCAGAGGAACCAGGGGGAGACGATGTAGGCGAGCTGCGCGATGAAGTTCTGCACCCCCATGAGTCGCGTCCGCTCATGGTAATCCGGGGTCAGCTCGTAGCCGAGGGCGACCCACGGCGTCGCGAAGATCGTATAGCCGACATAGAAGACGGTGGATCCGATCGTGAAGTACCAGAAGTACCAGAGCTCGCTCTTCCCCACCGGGAGGAGCCAGAGGAGCGCGAACGAGACGCCCGAGAAGAGCGCGCCGATGAAGATGTAGGGTCGCCGTCGCCCCCAGCGGGAGCGGGTGCCATCCGAGATGAAGCCCATCAGCGGATCGGTGAGGGCATCCGTCACGCGCGGGATCGCACTGGCCAGCCCCACCAACGCGGGATTCATACCGAAGCCCAGATTGAGGATGATGAGCATCCCACCGATCGCTGCGGCGAGGGTGTTGTTCACGAACCCGCCGAGCCCGTACGCGAGCTTATGCGAGAAGGGGATGCGGTCCGCCGGCGCCGTCACATGCCGGAGGGCCCTCTCCGGATCGGTGCCACGGCTCAGCCGCGTGTGCCACGCGGCAAGGGCGAGGCGGAACCAGCCGGGACGACGGCCGCTCATCGGCGCTCCTGGAAGACGCGAACCCAATCGATGGTCAGGGTCTGCGGGAAGACGGTGGAGGCATCCGGTGCGCCGACGAAGCCCCCTCCGACCGCAAGGTTGAGGATGAGGAAGAACTCGTGGTCGAAGACCCACGGGCCGGGCTGATCTCCCTTGGCGACGACGTGATAGAGCCTTTCATCGAGGTAGAATCGGATCTCCCGCGGGGTCCAGTCCGCTCGGTAGACGTGGAAGTCCTCATCGAGCCGGCCCGTCGGGAGGGTGTAGCGCCGCGTGAGCGATGCCCCTCCTGAGTAGCCTGGCCCATGGACGCTCGCGAGCACCACCGAGGGTTCTTGACCGCGGTACTCCATCACATCGATCTCACCGGCGCGAGGCCACCCGACCGCCGGGAAATCCGCCCCGAGCAGCCAGAACGCGGGCCAGAGCCCACGCCCCGTAGGCAGCTTCATCCGCGCCTCGAATCGCCCGTACTGGAACTGGCGTCGCCCCAGCGTCTTGAGTCGAGCGGAGGTGTACTCACGATTCAGATACGCCTCGCGTCGGGCCGTGATGACCAGATGCCCCGCGCCATCGAGGGCGGCATTGGTGCGCCGATCCGTGTCGAACTCCAACTGCGCATTCCCCCAGTCGGTCCCGATGTCGGCGACCCACGAGGTCGGATCGGGGGCGGATCCCGCTGGTCCGTCGAATTCATCCGACCAGACGAGCGTATAGGTCGGGGCCGTGGCCCCGGTGCAGCCGCTGAACAAGAGCGCGAGCCCCAGCACACGAAAGGATGGCATGACGGTCCGATGGGAGGGGTCAGCGCCCGACGCGGGCACGTGACACCGCGCGAAAGAGGCGCGGGTCGCGCAGCGCGGCATCGAGCACGAGCGTCGCCGCCCCGAGGGCGATGCCATGGCGACCGAGCGTGCTGGCGCGAATCTCGGTCGCTGCCGCCGCCGGGACGAAGGTCCGGCGCAGCGCGTTGGCTCGCAGCGGGACGATCAAGCGATCGCCCAACCCGGCGATCCGTCCCCCGAGGATCACCGCCGCCGGATTCAAGAGGTTGAGCATCCCCGCGATCGCCACGCCGAGATGCTCCGCCGCCTCGTGGACCACCTGGAGGGCTAAGGGATCGTCCTCGCGCGCTGCCGCCTCGAGTCGCGCGATCGTCGGGGCGCCCGTGGCCAAGGGGCTCTGCGGATAGACCGGGGCGAGGGCGCGGATGCGTGCTTCGAGTGCGGGCGCCCCGACGAAGGTGGTGAGACAGCCACGATTGCCGCAGTTGCAGGTCTCTCCGCGCGGATCGATGGCGATATGGCCGATCTCCCCGCCGACGCCGCTCGCTCCGCGATGCATCCGCCCATCGATCACGTGCCCCGCCCCGATCCCTGTCGCGATCTTGATGTAGGCGAAGTGGTCGAGGCCCTGGGCGGCCCCCCACCAGCGCTCAGCGAGCGCCCCGAGGTTCGCGTCGTTGTCGACGAGGACGGGGACCTCGAGGTCCGCCAACAACTCGCTGAGCCCGTGGCGGCCCTCCCACGCCGGCATCGCGACCGGGGAGAGGCGATCAGGATGACGCAGATCGACGGGACTTGGGACGGCCACGCCGACGCCGACGAGCCGACGCGCGGTCGACCCGGGACCGGCGAGACAGGCGTCCACCTGCGCGCGAATCACCCGTCGAGCGCCGACCGGATCCGTCTGCACCGGATGCGCGCTGCGCTCCGAGGCGAGGATCCGTCCACGAAGATCGGTGAGGATCGTCGCGACATGGGCGGCGCCCATATCCACGCCGAGGATCGTCCCCGCGTCATCTTGGAACTCGAGGACGATCGGACGGCGCCCACCCCGCGAGGCCCCGACCCCTGCCTCACGCACCAACCCCGTCGCGAGCAAGGTCTCCACGATCTCCGAGACCGTCGATCGCGAGAGCTCGGCGCGGCGCGCGATCTCCGCGCGGGAGATCCGCTCCTCATCCCAGATCAGCCGGAGTACGGCATCGGCCAACGACGGTGGGCGCGTCGGACCGAAATCCGACGCGCCCACCCGGGGACCCGGAGACCGGGTCATCATCCCTTCCGCCCCACGGCCGCTGCCATGGGCAGAAGCCTACTTATGGAAGAGGACGTTGTCGATGAAGGCGGTCCGCGACGTGGGTGCGCTCACGAAGATGAGCTGCGCGAGGTTCGACCGGGTGGTGAGACCGGTGAACTGGCTCAGCGGGATGTTGAACGTCACCCAGCTCCCCGTCGCCAACGCCGGCGTCGTGGTGGCCGAGAAGACCAACTCATGCTCCTTGTCGTCACCGCCGCCGAACGCATTATTCGCACCGAAGTCGACCAGCTTGACCTTGAACTGCGCCGGCGCGGTGGTCGGATCAGGCGTCCAGAGATCGAAGGAAAAGTGCGTCATCGTCGACGCATTCACCGTGGCGGTGGTGAACTCGGTCCCAGAGAAGACGAGGTTGGAGTACTTCTTGACGTCGTTCCCCGCGACCTGGACATCAGCGACATCAGCCTGATCCCACGACGCCGACCAGGTGTCGACCGTGCGATTGGTGTAGGCGTTGCTGAAGAGCGAGATCACGTCCGCCGCCGCATAGCTCGGCGTCGGCGCAGCGACCGCCGGGCCATCCGACGAGAAGAAAACGTTGTCGAGGAAGAGGGTCCCGACCGAGCCAGAGAGAATCAGCTGCGCGACGCTCGTCCGCCCCGTCATCCCCGTGAAGCTCGAGAGGGGAAGCTGGAAGCGGATCCAGCTCCCGCGTGTGAGTGCCGGGGTGGTCGTGGTGGTGAAGGTGCGCTCGTGCTCGGTGTCGTCTCCCCCTCCGAACGATCCATTCGCGCCCCAGTCGACGAGCTTAACCTTAAAGGTCGACGCCGAGGTAAGCGAATCGGGGAGCCAGAGATCGAAGTTGAAAGTCGTCATCGCCGTGGCATTCACGGGTGCCGCTGGCTCGATCCCCGCGAAGACAAGGTTCGTGTACTTCTTCACGTCATCGGTCCCCACCTTCACATCGGCGACGTCGGCCTGATCCCACGAGGTCGACCAGGTGGTCCCGGTGCGATCGGTGTAGGCGTTGCTGAAGAGGGAGATCACGCTCGCGGCCGGGTTCGTCGGCGCGGTATTGGCGCTCGTCGGGCCCGGCGGCGGCGGGATCTTGTAGAAGTAGATGTTGTCCAGGTAGGCCGTGGGGCTCCCCGAGATGATCATCTGCGCGAGGTTCGCCCGCGTGGTCAGCCCCGTGAAGGCGGAGAAGGGGATGTCGATCGAGTTCCACGCGCCGACGGTGATCGACGGGGTGGAGGTCCCGGTCAGGGTAACCTCATGCTCCTTGTCATCGCCACCTCCGAAGGCCCCGTTAGCCCCGAAGTCGACGAGCTTGATCTTGAATCCGGCAGCACTCGTGACCCAGAGATCGAGGTGCAGCCCCGTCATCGGCGTAGCGTCGACGCGGGAGGTGATGAACTCGATCCCGGCGTATGAGAGATTGGTGTACTTCTTGGCCGCATTGCCTGCGATCGTCACGTCGGCGACATCGGCCTGGTCCCACGAGGCCGACCAGGTGTCGACCGTCCGATTGGTGTAGGCATTGCTGAAGAGCGAGATCACGTCGCCAGCCGCCCGCGTGGGGGTCGGCGCCGCCGCAGCCGGCGGCACGCTCGCCGTGAGTGCGATGCTCCCTGTGGCAGGGATCGCTCCAAGGGCCCCGCTGATCGTCGCCGAGCCGGCTCCGGCGACGGTGATCACGCCGTTGGTGACAGTGGCGACCGCCGCATTGGACGTGTTGAAGGTGAAATACCCAGCCGCCGCCGCGACGGTCTGATCCACACCCGCGACCGCTGCGGTCACCGAGGTCCCGACGATCTTCCGGCTGTCCCCGACCTCCTGTTGATACGACCCGCCTGCGATCGTGGGCCGCACGTTGGTCACGGTCCCGAGGCTCTCGTATTGGATGTCGTCGAGCCAGAGCGTATAGCCCTGCCCATTCTCCGGACCCTCCGCGAAGAAGAAGAGCCCCTTCTCCGAGGTGAGCTTGCTCGCCAGCGGGATCGCGATGGTGTACTTCTGCCACGAGGTCGTGAGCGCCAGGGCAGTCCGTTCCGCCGGATACAGTGACGTCCCAGTGTTGTCGTTGCCAAGGCCCGCGACATCCAAGGTCGCCGCGACGCTCCCCTTCGCGTAGAAGGAGATGACGTCGTACTTGGTCAGATCACGCCCCTGGTCGGCGACGAACGCCCCACCCGCATAGGCCCCCGCCGAATTCCCGGCCGCGGGCACGACGATCTTCAGCGAGCTGCTGCCGCGGAACTTGACCGCGTTGTCGATGGACATCGCGGTGAGCAGCGAGCCCTGGAAGGCCTGCCAGGTCACCCCATCGCTGAACGCGTCGGTGAAGACCTTCGGATCGTTGGCGAGGGGGGCTGGACCGGTTCCGCCATCGCGGCTGCATCCCAGCACGGGGAGCACGAGGAGCGAGAGGACGGACAGGAGACGGGGCGATCGCATGTGAGGACTCCGCGGGACAGGTGACCGGAGGGTGTCCGGTGAGGGGGGACGCGACCTACGGGAACGCCTTCTTTGTTCGACTGCCGAACAAACGATGCGGCCCCCCAGGGACCCTGTCAAGGCAGGTCGTCAATTCCGGGGCTGAGCTGGTGAGCGCATCCGCCGCCCGAGCGCGACTACACCAAAGATCACCCCGCCGGCCACGACCCCCACCACTCCCTCGAGGACCATCGTCACGAGAGCTCCGAGCGACCCCATCCCCTCAACAAACGCTTCGATCCCATGCCCCACCACCGGGATCCCATGCGCGAGGATCGTCCCCCCGACGAGGAACATCGCGATCGTCCCGCCGATCCCGAGGCCCTTGAGGAGCCATGGCGCCGACCGAATGATCCCGGTCCCGAACGCACGCGAAGCGCCCCCCGCCGCGATCAGACGGAGTCCGAGGTCGTCGAGCTTCACGATCCCCGCCACCAAGCCATACACGAGCGCCGTCACCAGGACACCGATCGCGCTGAGCGCGGCGATCTGCTGCGGCATCGGGGCCGACGCCATCGTCCCCAGCGCGATCACGACGATCTCCGCCGAGAGGATGAAGTCGGTGCGGATCGCACCGCGGATGCGCGTCCGCTCGAGCGCGACGAGATCCACCGCCTGATCGCGGACCGCCGCACGGAGTTCGTCGTGGTGCCGCGCGTCCTCGGCATCGTGCGTGAGCTTGTGCCAGACCTTCTCGAACCCTTCATAACAGAGGAAGGCCCCGCCGATCATGAGCAACGGCGCGATCAGCGCCGGCGCGACGGCACTGATCACGAGCGCCGCCGGCACGAGGATCACCTTGTTGAGCAGCGATCCCTTCGCCACCGCCCAGACCACCGGGAGTTCGCGGTCCGGGGTGAAGCCGATCACCTGCTCGGCGTTCAGGGCGAGATCGTCGCCCACCACCCCACTCGTCTTCTTCACCGCCACCTTGGACATAGTGGCGACGTCGTCGAGGAGGGTGGTGATGTCGTCGAGGAGGGCGAGCAGTCCGGCGGTGGCCATCGATCAGATGGTCTCGAGACTCACCACGGGGAGTTGCGCGACCCGCGACGCATGCTCGATGGTCATGCTCACGAGATTCCCGGCGCGATCCAGATCGATATAGACGCTCTCCGATATCTCGAGCGTCTCCTCGACCGTCGACTCAGCGAACTCGAGCAGAGCCGTGTCGGTATCCCTAAAGTATCTGACTTTCATGGACGGAACCGGCGGTCGAAGAAGGCGTTGTGGACGGTGATACCGTCCGCGAGGAGAATCACACGGAGATATCGTCGTTCCTCCGGAATGTACACCCAGCGCTTGATCCGACCATCCTGCTGCACCGATTCGGCGACTGGGCGCTGCAGCGCGAGGAGAATCCAACGGTCGGTGATTCGAACGCGGTCGGCACGCTCCCGTATCTCCCGGAAATATTCGGTCGAGAGGAAGGGTGACTGGGGACGTCCGCTCTCAGAGAGTGGAGACATGCCCGAAGATCAGGATGGGGCATTCCGCGCCCCCAACCAATCCGTCGCAGCCCTACCCCAAAGCCCGCCCCAGCGTTCGGCCCACCACATCTGTAGAGAGGGCGAACCCCCGCCCGCCGTTTGCCACCCCTGGATCCGGGGCGCATACTGCAGGCGGTGCGCGTGACCCGCAACCCGGCGACGCAGGCGCCGAGACCCTCGACCCCCGATGACCGCCCGCCCCGCCGGCCATCGCCCACGGAGCACCTCGTGAGAGCTTCCCGCACCATCCCGGCCCTCGCCCTCTGGCTGGCCGGCACCCTCGGCGCCCAGCAGGCGTCGCGCCTCGAGCCGGTCACCGGCCTGCGCGACAACGGCACCGGGTTCCATGCCCTCGTCGGCGCGCGTGTGGTCACCGCGCCGGGCCAATCCATCGATAGTGCCACCATCGTGATCCGGAATGGCCTCGTCACCGTCGTCGGCCGCAACCTCAAGGCGCCGGCCGGCGCCCGGGTCTGGGACCTCAAGGGGCTCACCGTCTTCCCGGGATTTATCGACGCCCACGCCGACCTCGGGATGGACGCCGTCCCGCAGGGCGGTGACGTCGGACCGACGCACTGGAATCCGCAGGTGCGCGCCTGGTTCAGCACCACGACCAACCTCAAGGACGACTCCACCCGTCGCGTCGCGCTGCGATCGCTCGGCTTCGGCGCGGCCCTGGCCGTCCCACATCAGGGGATCTTCCGCGGACTCGCCTCGGTCGTGAACCTCAGCGACGCCGGCGTGCGTGAGCGCGTCCTCCGCGCCGACCTCGTGCAGTCGGTCGGCTTCCAGCGCTCCTTCCAGCTCGGCGGGATGTATCCGAACTCAGCGATGGGGACCACCGCGCTGATGCGGCAGACCTTCATGGACGCCGAGTGGTACATCCGCGCGAACGCCGCCTATGAGGCGAGCGGACGCAGCGTGTTGCCGCCGGAGCGCAGCGAGGCGCTCGGCGCTCTGGCGAACGCCGTGCAAGGGAAGCAGCCGGTGCTCTTCCAGACCGGGAGTGAGGAGGAGTACCTCCGCGCCCATCGCATCGCCACCGAGTACAAGCTCACCCCCTGGTACCGCGGCAATGGGACCGAGTACCGGCTCATCGATGTGCTCAAGGGCCGGACGCAGCCACTGATCATCCCGCTCAACTTCCCCGACGCCCCCGACGTCTCGAGCCCCGAGGCCGCGCTCAACGCCTCGCTCGCCACGATGCGCCACTGGTATCAGGCGCCGACCAATCCGGCGCAGCTCGCCAGCGCCGGGGTGCCGTTCGCGATCACGACTGATGGACTCACCACGCTGACGCAGTTCCTCCCGAACCTCCGCCTCGCGGTCTCGCGCGGGTTGGCCGCCGACAAGGCGCTCGCCGCCCTCACCACGGTGCCCGCGGGCTGGCTCGGCATCGACCGCACCCATGGCACGATCGCGGTCGGCAAGGTCGCGAACCTCATCATCGCCGAGGGGGATCTCTTCACGCAGGACGCGAGCATCCGCGATGTCTGGGTGCAGGGCATGCCGTACGGCGTGACGCGCCCGCCGCAGATCGACCCGCGCGGGACCTGGACCATCACCTCCACGGACAAGGACGGCTTCAACGCCACCCTGCGCCTCGAAGGGCCGATCAATCGGATCCGCGGGACGATCGAGCGCGCGGGCCGCAAGGAGCTCCCGCTCGCCGCGGTGCGCCTCGTCGCCGAGACCGGACGACTCGAGATCACCTTTAATGGTGAGCAGCTCGGCTATGAAGGGACCGTGCTGATGTCCGGCGCGGTCAGCGGCGATGAGGTCTATGGCTGGACCTCGCTGCCGAACGGCACCGATCCGACCTTCAAGGGCACGCGCACCGAGCCCTACACGGGCGCGACGCGCGGCACGGTGGCGCAGAAGGTGCCGGTCATCGACCTCCCCTTCGTCCGCCCGATGATCGAGTTCGGTCGGTCGTCGATCCCCGAGCAGCCGGCCGTGCTGTTGGTGCGCAACGCGACGGTCTGGACACAGGGATCGCAGGGGCGCCTCGAGAATGCGGATCTCCTCGTCCGCGCCGGCAAGGTCGCGCAAGTCGGTCGTGGGCTCACCGCGCCGCGCGGCGCGATCGTCGTCGATGCCTCCGGCAAGCATGTCACGCCGGGGCTGATCGACCCGCACACGCACACCGGGGTCAGCTCGGTGAATGAGAGCGGCTTCGCGATCGTCCCCGAAGTGCGGATGGGTGATGTCCTCACGCACAACGACATCTGGATGTACCGGCAGCTCGCCGGTGGGCTCACAATGCAGATGGTGAAGCACGGCTCCGCGAACCCGATTGGTGGCGAGAACGTCTTCGTGAAGAATCGGTGGGGGCTCCTCCCCGACGAGTATCGTCTGGAGAATGCGCCGCGCACGGTGAAGTTCGCGCTCGGTGAGAACCCGAAGCGCAGCCCGAACCGTTACCCCAACACGCGGATGGGGGTGCAGGAGATCATCCGCGACCACTTCAACGCCGCGCGCGATTACCGGCGTGAGTGGCAGCGGTGGGAGAAGGAGAAGACGGGGCTCCCGCCGCGGCGTGACCTCCGGATGGAGGCGCTCCTCGACATCCTCGATCAGAAGCTCCTCGTCTCCTCGCACGGTTACCGCGCCGACGAGTTCCTCGCGCTGGTGCGACTCGCCGAGGAGTTCGGCTTCCGCATCCAGACCCTGCAGCACGGGGTCGAGGCATACAAGATCGCGTCGGAGCTCAAGGCCTCCGGCGTCGCGGCCGTCGTCTGGAGCGACTGGGGGGCGTTCAAGCTCGAGTCATACGACGCGACGTCGTATAATGCGCGCCTCCTGATGGAGGCCGGTGTCGTGACCTCGCTGCACTCGGACAACGCCGAGATCTCCTCCCGCATGAACTGGGAGGCGGGCAAGCTCCTCCGCTCAGGGGTCGATGAGATCCAAGCCCTCTCGACCGTCACCAACCAGGCGGCACGCGCCATCGCCATCCAGGACCGTGTCGGATCGCTCGAGGCCGGCAATGACGCTGATTTCGTGATCTGGAACGGCAATCCGCTCTCGCAGTTCACGCGCGCCGAGCAGACCTGGGTGGACGGCCGTCGCTACTTCTCGTTGGAGGAGGACGCCAAGCAGCGCGAAGAGATCGCGAAGCAGCGTGCCCAGTTGATCCAAGCCATCCTCGCCGCCGCGCCGTCGGGCGGCCCCGCTCCCACCGCCACGCCGACCAGACCGTGACCTTCACCTACTCGACTCCCATGCACAGCACGGATCGTAGCACCCTCCGGTCGGCCGGGCGGCGCACCGCCACCCTCGCCCTCGGGCTCATCGCTGCGCTCTCGGCGCATGCCGTCGGCGCGCAGGTCACGACCCCTGTGGCCCCGCAGTCGCAGCCGGTGGTACTCCGCGGCGCGACCATCCACACCGTGACCAAGGGCACCATCACCAAGGGGACGATCGTCCTCGATAAGGGCCGCATCCTCGCCATCGGTGGCGCGGACGTCGCGGTGCCGCGCGGCGCCAAGGTGGTCGACGTCGCCGGGAAGCACATCTATCCCGGCCTCATCGACGCCTATAGCACCGTCGGCATCACCGAGATCGATGCCGTCGAGGTCTCGAACGACATCACCGAGCTCGGCGACTTCAATCCGAACGTGCGGGCCGAGGTCGCGGTCAACGCGGAGAGCCGGCACATCGGCACCTCGCGCTCGGCCGGTGTGCTCGTCGCGTTCAGCACTCCCGAGGGCGGGGTGATCTCAGGGCTCTCCTCGGCGATGTCGCTCGAGGGGTGGACCTGGGAGGAGATGTCGATGAAGGGCGCCGCGGCGCTCAACGTGAACTGGCCCGATCCGGTCGCGCGCCCGCGTCGCTTCGGCGGCCCACCCCCGGGCGCGATGGGCCCCGGTGCGCGTTCCCCGGCCCCCAAGACCTACGCCGAGCAGGTGCAGGCGCTCAAGGACTTCTTCGCCGAAGCGCGGGCGTATCGGGATGCGCAGCAGGCGGGACAGGTCGCGCGCACCGATGTGCGGTATGCGTCGATGATTCCCGTATTGGATCGTGCGATCCCCGTGGTCGTCGCGGCGAACTCCGTCTCGCAGATCAACGACGCCATCACCTGGGCCAAGGCGGAGGGGGTGCGCCTCGTGATCCGCGGTGGGCGCGACGCGATCCATGTCGCCGACCGCCTGAAGGCGGAGAACATCCCGGTGATCCTGACCTCCACGCTCGACGCCCCCCAGCGCACCTATGAGGGGTACGACGGCGGCTACAACGCGCCGGCGCAGCTCTACGCCGCTGGCGTGCGTTTCGCGATCGCCGGTGGGTCGGGCGGCCTCTACACCTATCGCCTGCCGTGGGAGGCAGGGGTCGCGGTCGCCTTCGGTCTGCCGGAGGAGGAGGCGCTGAAGGCGGTGACGATCAACGCCGCCGAGTTCATGGGGATCGCCGACCAGGTCGGTTCGTTGGAGGTCGGGAAGCAGGCGACGTTGCTGATCACCTCGGGGACGCCGCTCAACATGACGTCGGATGTGATCCAGGCCTACATCCAGGGCCGCGAGATCGACATGAACGACATGCAGAAGCAGTTCTTCAAGAAGTACATGGAGAAGATCAAGCAGCAGCCGGGGAAGATCGCGATGTGAGTCGGGGCGCCCCGGGTGGGGCGCCCGACCGCTGACCCCGGAACGACGACGCCCCGTCCGCGGAAACCGCGGACGGGGCGTCTGGCTGTACCCAGTGGGCCTGGGAGGAGTTGAACCTCCGACCTCACGCTTATCAGGCGTGCGCTCTAACCACCTGAGCTACAGGCCCGGTCAGAACCTCGAAATCAAACCGGTCGGGGGCCCCGGGTCAACGCGGGGACGGCCCGACCGGAGTGGTCAATCGTCGTACCGACCGGGCCCGCGGAGATCATCGTCCTCCTCCCCGAAGTCGTCATACTCGTCGTCGAGGTCGATGAGGTCGTCATCCTCCTCGTCATCGTCATCCTCGAACTCCTCGTCCTCGTCGAGGTTGTCCTCGTCGAGGTCATCGAGATTCCCGTCGAGGTCCTCGCCATCGATCACCGAGAGCCCCTCGAGATCCTCCCCGCCGATCCCGAGCTCCTCCTCGTCCGCGAGTCCCACCGCCCACCCCGACCGTGCCTGCGACCGCATCTCTGCCGCTCTCCCTGCTTGGGTGATTGGTTGGCGCCGGCTCAGGCCCCGGCGCGCTCCTTCTTGGCGTCCCGATTGATCCGCTTCCGGTCACTCGCGCTCAACATCCGCTTGCGCAGCCGGATGGCGTTCGGGGTGACCTCGATCAGCTCGTCGTCTTCGATATACTCGAGTGCGCTCTCCAGCGTCAACACCCGCGGGGGCTCGAGCTGGATCGCGTCATCGGCGCCCTTGGAGCGCATGTTCGTGAGCTTCTTCTCCTTGGTCGGGTTCACGTCCATGTCCCCCGGCCGTGAGTTCTCCCCGACGATCATCCCCTCATAGACCTCGTCCCCCGGGGTCACGAAGAGGGTCGAGCGCTCCTGGAGGTTGCCGAGGGCGAAGGCGATGATCGTCCCCGCCTCCATGGAGATGAGCACCCCGCGGAGCCGCCCCTGCAACCCGCCGGCCCACGGCCCGTACTCGAGGAACCGGTGGTGCATGATCCCGGTGCCGCGCGTGTCGGTGAGGAACTCGGAGCGATACCCGAAGAGGCCACGCGCGGGGATCTTGTACACCAGGCGCACGAGCCCCTGCCCCGGGTTCTTCATCTCGACCATGCTCGCCTTGCGGGGGCCGAGCTTCTCGATGACGGTCCCCATGAACTCCTCGGGGACATCGATCGCGAGCTCCTCGTACGGCTCGAGTCGCTCGCCGTCGGGCCCTACGTGCGTGATCACGCGGGGACGGCTCACCTGGAACTCGTATCCCTCGCGCCGCATGGTCTCCATCAGGATCGAGAGATGGAGTTCGCCACGCCCGGAGACGGTCCAGGTGTCGGTGCTCTCGGTGTCCTCGACGCGCAGCGCGACGTTCCGCTCGAGCTCCTTTTCGAGCCGTTCCTTCAACTGCCGGCTCGTGACGTACTTCCCATCCTTCCCCGCGAAGGGCGAGTTGTTGACGAGGAAGTCGACGGAGATCGTCGGCTCCTCGACGGCGATCCCTTCCAAGCGCTCCGGATGCTCCGGATCGGTGATGGTGAGCCCGATCTCGACGCCATCCAAGCCGGCGAGCGCGACGATCTCCCCCGCCGCGGCCTGCGGGACCTCGACGCGCTCGAGCCCCTCGAAGCCGAAGAGCTTGGTGACGCGACCCGGCGCCCCCTTCAGGGTGTGATCCACCGGAAGGAGGTGCACCGTATTCCCGACCTTCACCGTGCCGCGCTCGATGCGCCCGATGGCCAACCGCCCGAGATAGTTCGAATAGTCGATCGTCGAGACGAGCATCTGGAACGGCCCCGCGGCATCGCTCGGCGGCGCCGGCACATGCTTCACGATCGTCTCGAAGAGCGGCGTGAGGTCCACCGCCGGGGTATCGAGATCCATCGTCGAGATCCCGTCGCGCCCGGAGGCGTAGACCACCGGCGCGTCGAGCTGCGCCTCGTTGGCCTCGAGCTCGATCAGGAGGTCGAGGACCTCCTCGTGCACGCGCATCGGGTCGGCGCCGGGGCGGTCGATCTTGTTGATGCAGATGATGACGGTGCGGCCCAAGGCGAGCGCCTTGCGGAGCACGAAGCGCGTCTGCGGCATCGGGCCATCGAAGGCATCGACCACCAGCAAGACGCCGTCGACCATGCGGAGGATCCGCTCCACCTCGCCGCCGAAGTCGGCGTGCCCCGGGGTGTCGACGATGTTGAGCTTCGTGACCCCCCAATGGATAGAAGTGTTCTTGGCTAGGATGGTGATCCCACGCTCACGCTCGAGCGGGTTGGAATCCATCACGCGCTCGGCGATGACCTGATTCTCGCGGAAGGCCCCGGCTTGGCGGAGCATCTGATCGACGAGGGTGGTCTTCCCGTGGTCGACGTGCGCGATGATGGCGATGTTACGGATTCGCATAGCCCTCAAAGCTAACGACCTCAGCCCGCCAAAGGTGCCGGAGGGGACCAGTCATGCCCGGACGCCCCCGGCGAGTCCGACTACCCCTCGGCCCCGAGCGCCATCTCCCCCTCGGTGAAGCTCACGTCGTGCCCGCGCGCCTTGAGCTGGGCCACCAGACTCGGCTTGTCGACCGCCTTCATCCACGCCTCCTGTGGCTCCACCAGCTTCCTCTCCACCAAGTTCAGCAGCGACTCGTTCATCGTGATCATCCCAACCTTCTTCCCCGCCTGCATCATCGAGGGGATCTGGAAGGTCTTCCCCTCACGGATGAGATTGGAGATCGCGGTGTTGACGATGAGGATCTCCTGCGCGGCCACCCGCCCGCCCCCGATCTTCTTGCAGAGCACCTGCGCCACGACCCCCTTGAGCGACTCGGAGAGCATGGTGCGCACCTGTTCCTGCTGGTCTGCCGAGAACTGGTCGATGATGCGGTCGATGGTGCTCGCGGCTGTCGAGGTGTGGAGCGTACCGAAGACGAGGTGACCGGTCTCCGCCGTCTCGATCGCGATGCTCACCGTCTCGAGGTCGCGCAACTCGCCGACGAGGATGATGTCAGGGGCCGCTCGGAGCGCGCTCTTGAAGGACCCGGTATGCACCCCCACCTGCCGCTGCGTGACGATGCAGTGCTTGTTGGGATGCACGAACTCGATCGGGTTCTCGATCGTGATGATGTGATCGTGGCGGACCCGATTCACCAGGTCGATCAGCGCAGCCAGGGTGGTCGATTTTCCTGAGCCGGTCGGCCCGGTGACGAGCACCAATCCCTTGGTGAGGTAGCAGAGCTTCTGGACCTCCGGGGTGATCCCGAGCTGCTCGACCGTGAGCACGGTCGCCGGGATCACCCGGAAGACCGCCGCCATCCCCTTCCGCTCCGCGAGCACGTTCGCGCGAATGCGAGCCACCCCCTCGACCTCATAGGCGAAGTCGGTGTCGTTCGTCGCAGCAAACTCGGTCGCGTTCTGCTCTGGGATGATCGCGGCGATCATCCCCTCGATATCCCGGCGCGTGAGGACGGCTTCCCCCTCGATCCGCACCATCTCGCCGAACTTCCGGATGACCGGCGGCTCGCCGACGCGGAGGTGCAGGTCGGAACTACCGGAGGAGGCGAGGGTGTGCAGAAGGCGATGGATCCGGTCACGTGCGGCCGGATCCACCGGCACGACTGGGACCACTGACCACACCAGCGTGGTGGGGGCGGCCGCCCTGGCGGCGGCGATGGCCGAGATCTTCGCCACATCGGCGTCCGCCTCAGGACGGCATTCGACTCAGACCCCCTCCTCATCCCGCATCACCCGGATGGAAAAGGTCACCTCTCCGATCGCATGGCGGAACGTGGATGGCTTCCCCTCATTCATCGCCTCGGCGGCCTCCTTCGGGGCGATCTCCCGCAGGAGCCCCAGGACCTGCGGCCCCGAGAGTGACCTCGTGAGCGCGTGCCCTGTCCATGCAGGACGAGCTTGGCCGGCTCGCCATCCCGCAGCTGGAGGCCCCCCCCTTCTCCATCACCACCGTGAGCAAGCGATCGATCTCGGC
>Ga0194121_10001171_pt1 | contig 45533 bp, 36 predicted proteins | sample TA2MahCa50mmetaG_FD_148609 | JGI IMG/M metagenome (GOLD analysis project Ga0194121, IMG submission 148609) | Freshwater microbial communities from Lake Tanganyika, Tanzania - TA2015020 Mahale Deep Cast 50m | ecosystem: Environmental > Aquatic > Freshwater > Lake | place: Tanzania: Lake...
GTGCTGGCGAACTTGTTGGTCTGCATCTTCAAGCGCAGGTCGCTGGGGTTGTTGCTGATCTGGTAGGCGTCCTCCTCGCTGATGAAGCCCTGCTCCCAGAGCCGCAAAAGATGGAGGTTCATTGACTGCATGCCGTAGAACTCGGCGCCGTCCTCCAGCGCCTTGTCGATGGCCGCCACCTTGCCTTCCTCGATCAACTTGCGGATGGTGGGCGAGTTGATCATGATCTCCTGAACGGCCACCCGCCCGCTGCCGTCCTTCTTGCGCGCGAGGCGCTGGGCCACCACGCCGTGCAGCGTGTGGGCCAGCTTCATGCGGACTTGATGCTGCTCCTCCGGCGGGAAGGTGTTGATGATGCGGTCCACCGACTGCTTGGCGTCGTTGGTGTGCAGCGTGGAAAACACCAGGTGGCCGGTTTCCGCCGCGGTCATGGCGATGGAAATTGTTTCCTGATCGCGCATCTCGCCCACCAGGATGATGTCCGGATCCTGGCGCAGCGCGCGCCGCAGCGCTTCGCCGAAGGACGGCGTGTCCTGGCCGACCTCGCGCTGGTTCAAGATCGACATCTTGTCCTGGTGCACGAATTCGATGGGATCCTCAATGGTGAGGATGTGTTTTTTGTGCCGCTCGTTGATGTAGTTGATCATGGCGGCCAGCGTCGTGGATTTTCCGCTGCCCGTCGGCCCGGTCACCAGCACGATGCCATGCTCGGTCTCGGTCAGATCACGCAGGATGTCCGGCATCCCGAGCTTTTCCAGCGAGGGGATGTCCTTGGGAATCACGCGGAATACGCCGCCCATCCTCCCCATCTGGTGGAACACGTTGCAGCGGAAGCGGGAATAGCCCTCGAGATTGTACGAGAAGTCGGCTTCCTTGTCGCGCTGCAATTTCCCGAACGCCTCCGGCGGCGCGATCCCCTGGATCCAGCGGTACATCTCCTCCTGGGTGAGCACCTCCCAGTCGGTGCGCTCCAGGCGCCCCTTGACACGCATGGCGGGCGGCAGGCCAACTTTCAGGTGGAGATCGGACCCGCCCCACTCCAGCAGAGCGTGAAAACACTGTTGAATTTCCACTGACTACCTCCAGGCGGACGCGGCATTGGCAGCCACCGGCTGCTGGCCCGCCTCGACGCCCGCGTTGTAGTATTTCTGGACCATTTCCGGACTGTGCGCCTTGGCCGTGGCGTCTTCCATGCGCACCTTGCCCTCCCGCACGAGGTTGGCCAGGGCTTTATCCATGCCGATCATGCCGAGGCGCGCGCCGGTGTCGATCACGTTGTAGACCTGGTGCGTTTTGCCCTCGCGGATGAGGTTGCTCACCGCGGGCGTGGTGATCAGCAATTCCCGTGCGGCCACGCGGCCGTTGCCGTCGGCGCGGGGAAGCAGCGTCTGGCAGATGACGCCTTTGAGCGCGCCGCCCAGTTGCACGCGCACCTGCTGCTGCTGGGCCGGGGGAAACACGTCCACGATGCGGTCGATGGTCTGTGTGGCATCCGTCGTATGGAGCGTTCCGAACACGAGGTGGCCGGTTTCCGCCGCGGTCAGCGCCAGCCCGATGGTTTCCAGGTCGCGCATCTCGCCCACCAGGATCACGTCCGGATCCTGGCGCAGCGCCGCGCGCAGGGCGTTGTTGAAATTGTGCGTCTGGCGCCCGATCTCGCGCTGGGTGATCACGGAATATTTCGGCTCGTAGACGAATTCGATGGGATCCTCGATGGTCAGGATGTGGTGGCGGTACGACTGGTTGATCAGCTCGATCATGGCGGCCAGGGTGGTGGATTTTCCGCTGCCGGTGGGCCCGGTCACCAGCACCAGCCCGCGCGGCAGGGCGCACAAATGGACCATCGCGTCGGAGAGGCCGATGGCCTCCGGCGACGGGACTTTTGAGGAAATCACGCGCAGCACGGCGCCCACGCCCTCGTTGTTGAGGTGCACGTTGAGGCGGAAGCGCGCGAGGTTGGGAATCGCGTTCGAGCAATCCAGCTCAAGGTGTTCTTCGAAGATCTGCTTCTGCTCGTCGTAGAGCAGCGCGTAGACAAGCCCCTTGGTGTCCGCGCTGGTGAGCACCGGAAATCCCTCGATGGGAATCAACTCGCCGCTGACCCTCACCATGGGGGGCAGCTTTCCGCGGATGTGGAGATCTGAGGCCCCCATGTCGACCGTTGCCTTGAGGATGGTGAAGATATCCAAGGGCGATCCTCCCCTGGTGGTTTGATCCAGGGCCCTGGATCCCCCACCTGTCAAATCGGCTCAGCGTGATTCCCTACGCCGGCGGCGCAACCCTCTCCCCTCCCAGTCGGTGCGCGCGTCCTGGACTGGCCGGCGGCGTCGGATGCTGCCTGGGCAGCGAGAAGCGGAACGCCGTTCCCTCACCGGCGCGGCTTTCCACGACAATCTCCCCGCCCAGCAAAGCGACCAGCTTGCGGCACAGGTAGAGGCCCAGCCCGGCACCGCCGTATTGCCGCTGGATGGTCGAGTCGATCTGCCGAAACGGCTGGAAGAGCACCGACAGGTCTTCCTCGCGGATGCCGATGCCGGTGTCTTGCACCGTGATCCAGACGGCGTCCTCCGCGTCCTCGCAGCGCACGGACACGCCGCCTTCGCGGGTAAACTTGAGCGCGTTTCCGAGGAGGTTGTTGAGCACCTGGATGACCCGCCGCCGGTCGCTTTCCAGCTCGCGGTGATCGCTGCGATCCTCGAGGGTCAGGGAGAGCCCTCGTCGCGCCGCCGTTGGCTCGAAGGTTTCCACCACCTGCGAAAGCAAGTCGCCGACCCGCATCGCCTCAAGGGCGAGGGCCATCGTGCCCGACTCGATCTTCGACACGTCGAGGATGTCGTTGATGAGCACCAACAGGTGCTCCGCGGATTCGTATACGATGCGCAGGTTGCGCCGCTGCTCGACGGTGAGCACGTCTTCTGGCTCGTCGATCATCAAGCTGGTAAAGCCCAGGATGGAGTTGAGCGGGGTGCGCAGCTCGTGGCTCATGATCGCCAGGAACTCGGACTTGAGGCGATCCAGCTCGGTGAGCCGCTGGTTGGCGTCCTCCAGGTCGCGGGTGCGCTCGGCCACGCGCGTCTCCATCTCCGCGTAGGCCTTCTGCAGCGCGGCTTCGTTCAGGCGGCGGTCGGTCACGTCGCGCACCAGCGAGACGTAATGCGTTTGGCCGCGGGACTCGATGGTCTTGGTGGCGGCTTCGATTTCCAGGCGGTGGCCATCGCGCGTGAGCAGCGTGGTGTGGAAGGCGCATGGAAGGCGCGCAATCTCGGGGGGCGACAATAATTCCAGGACGTTGCGGCCGACCAGCTCCTCGCGGCGATAGCCGGTCATCCGGCAATAATGCTCGTTCACGTAGACACAATTGTCACCGGCGGTGACCACCACGCCAAGCCCGAGATCGCTCTGCGCTTGCAGCAGTTTCTGGTAAAGCTCCATCTGGCGGCGCAGCGCGTGCTCGATCTCGCGCTGGCCGGTAATGTCGCGAAACGACAGGTACACCTGGCGGATGGCGCCTTCGTTGTCCCGCAGAGGCTCCGCGCTCACCGACAAGAAAACCTCGCGGCCGTCCGAGCGAAGCAGCGTCCGCTCCTCATTGCGAATGTGCGCGCCGCTGCGGTAGACGCGCTCGATGAGGCTGTTTTTCTCGGTGATGGGCTGGCCGTCGGCCGCCCGAACGCGCTCGCGCCAGCCGGGATGCCGGGTCGAGGTTCCCACCGTCTCCCCGCGCGACATCCCCAGAATCCGTAAGCCCTCGCTGTTCACGTAGGTGACCAGCCCCTGGTGGTCAAGCAGCGCGAATCCTTCCCCGCTCGATTCGAGGATGCGGGTGAGAAACGTCGTGGGGATGGCTTCGGCGGACATGTCGAGCGGCGGCGGCTGCACGTTATGGGATTTGCGTGACGCCCGTGCTGTTCCTACGCGCAGACGTGATACGCGAAAATCGAGGCGCCCGCCTCGATGCGATCTCCGGAGCGAAGCGCGGCGCTCCCCACGACCGGCGCGCCGTTCAAGCGCACGCCGTTGCGGCTGTCCGCGTCGTCGAGACGGTAGCCGTCGCCGGTCCAGACGAGCACCGCGTGAACCTTGGAAACCTGCGGGTCGGGCAGGTGCACCTCGCACTCCGGCGAGCGTCCGAGCCGCGCGGTGTCGACCTGCAGCCACACCGTGACGCCCTTCGCGAAGCCACTCACGCCGCGCAGCACCGCGCGGGCACCCTGGGGGATGGCGTCGACCGCCGGTGGGGTGACCGGCCGGGTTTTGCGCGCGGGGACGGGGCGCGCTTCCGGCGTCGGCTCGACGGCGAAAGTGGCCTCGATGCGCATCTCGCCGGCGCTCAACGCCGCATCCTCGCCGATGTCCACGGCAAGGGGTCCGGTCAGCGCGTAGTCGCGAGCGTCCACCTGCTCCTGGAGAAACTCGCGGAGCTCTTCTTGCACCGCTTCCGCGACCGGCCCCAGTGCCCCCCGATCTGCCGGGGCGAGCAGCGCGCGGTAGGTGTTGGGGACGAACGTGCTGCGCACGCTGAGGCGTTTCTGCGCCTGCATTTCGGCCGCCATGCGGCGGGCGATTTCCAGGGGATGAATGCGGGCGCCGGCGGCGCGTCCCTCGATCAAGGTTTCGAGGGCGCGCTCCAGGCGATCGAGCAGGCCCATCGCTGTCAGGCGTGCGCCCAGGATGGCTTGCGCTTTTCCATGAAGGCGCGCAGCCCTTCGCGCCCCTCGTCGCTGGCCCGCACCCGGCTGATGGTCTCGGCGGTGAGCGCTCTTTGCCTGGCGGGATCCGGGTCGGCCGCCAGCGCGCGCAGCAAATGCTTTGCCTCGGCCTGCGCGGCAGGGCTGCCCTCGAGCATTTCGCCGACGATCGCTTCGACGCGTGCATCGAGCGCGGCCACGTCGTCCACAATTTCGTGCACGAGACCCATCTCGCGCGCGGTGGCCGCGTCGAAGCGATCCCCCAGAAGGAAGTGCGCGCGCGCCCACGATCCGCCGATCTTGCGCAGCACGAAAGGCCCGATGACCGAGGGCAGCAAGCCGACCTTTACCTCGGTCATGCCGATGCGGGCCGCGCGCACGGCGACGACGACGTCCGCGCAGGCCAGCAGCCCGGCGCCTCCGCCCAGCGCGGCGCCCTGCACGCGCGCCACGACCGGTTTGGGGAGCTCGTTGATGGCGTGGAGCATCTCCGCCATGCGTGCCGCGTCCGCGCGGTTCTCATCCTGGGAGGACGCGGCCATGCGCTGCATCCAGTCGATGTCGGCGCCCGCGGAGAACGACTTGCCGTCGGCGGCAAGCACCACCACTCGGACGCTGTTATCGTCGGCCAGCGCCTGGCAGGCGGCGGTCAGATCCGCGATCATGTGCTCGTTGAAGGCGTTGTGCACCTCCGGGCGGCTTAACGTAAGGGTGGCGACGGCCCCGCGGCGGTCCAGGCGCAGCGTGGTGAACATGGTGGCTCCTCGATTCCGATGGTCGCCGGAGATTGTCCGATGCGCATGCGATTCCCTGCGCCAAAAAAGAATGCCAGGCCGCAAGGCCGGGCATTGACGCTTCTTGCTAGTTAACCCTATCGCAAAAGAGTATGTTACCCGTGCCCGGCGCGGGCCAAACATGCCCGGGCTACGTTTTTTTCGCGAGCACGGCGATGGCTTCGTCCACGTTCTTCAGCTCGGTGGCGACGGCCGGGTCCTCGCTGCCGGCCGCCAGGATGTGGCCGCGGAGCGCGTGGGCCTGGGAGAGCGCCTCGTTGAGCTGGCCCAGGCTGAGGAGCTCGTTGACGTTGCTGATGCGCACCCGGATCTCGTGGAGCAGATCGCCGCCGGCCTTCGCCGCCTCGAGGTTCTGGTTGCGCGCGATGATGCGCAGCGTGGAGGACATGCCGGCCAGCATCTGGAGCGCTGACGAGGCGAGCAGGCCCAGCACGACTGAATAGAATCCGCTGCCCAGCAGCGCCAGTGCCCCGGGCACCATCCCCGGGTAGGTGAACATCACGATGGCGCCCACCACCATGAGGCCGCCGCCCAGCAGCAGCAGCCACATCAACGCTTCGGACAGCACGATGACGCGGCGTTCGGTCTTTTGTAAATCCACGATCAAACCTCCCCGGTTGGTCAGGCAGGGGGCGGCGCAGCCGCCGCCACCATGGTTGTTAACGGCCTGCTGCGCGGCCTCGTTCCAGTGGTTTTACCGCCCGTCTCCCGACGGGCTCTGGAGAAGTTTTCAAAGTCGTGCCGGGTTTTCCTACGCTTCTCCCTGGAAGAGGAGCCTGACAGGCCCGGATCGAATAGTGGCGCGGCTCATCCCGCCTTCTGGAGGAACGTCCCGTGCGAAAGACCCTGTCGCTCCTGCTGCTGGCCGCAAGCTTGCTGTGCGGCGTTCCCATCCACGCGGCGCGCCACGAGTACCACACCATCACCACGCCGCTGACCGACAAGATGGGCGGAAACGCGCGGGGCACCGTCAAGATCATCTGCAACGGCGGCCAGGACGCGGATTGTCTTCGGGTGCACGCCAGCGGTCTCAAGCCAGAGACCACCTATCGCCTGTTCTACGTTGAGCCGGGAACGCGCAAGCGGGCGCCGCTGGGCGATCCTCCCGAGGTGAAGACCGACGCGCGCGGAGTGTTCCAGCTGGTGATGTACGGCAAGCTGTGTCCGATCGACAAGTACGGCTTGCTGGTGGTGATCGAGGAAGGCGTCACCATCATGACGGCCGACATTACGGTGCCGGAATAGCCACGATCAAACCGATCTGGGGCTAAGTGCGCGGCCGATCGGACTTGCGCCGCGGACCACTAAGAAGGGCTCTTTGGCACCGGCTGGACGGGCGCGTCGATGGTGTCCTGCACCGCCTCCAGGAACTCTTTCAGCTCGTAGGGCTTGCTGAGGGCGCTCAGGCTGCGCCGCGCGACGTCCCACTCGTAGTCGTCCAGGTGGGTGGAGATCACCATGCAGGGGAGCTGCGGAAACAACTCTCGCGCGCGATCGATCAGCTCGAATCCGTTCATGCCGGGCATGCGGATGTCGCTGATGAGCAAGGCAAACTCTTTGCGCTGCAAGCACGCCAGCGCTTCGTCCCCGGAGGCGGCGGTGTCCACCTCGTAGTACGGATCCAAAAAGCGCTGGGCTACCTGATGCGGCAAGGGCTCGTCGTCGACGAAGAGGATGCTTTTCATCTGCCTTTTGGAGAGGTCCTCTACCGGGGCGGCCAACTCCTTCCAAAAATTCGGGAAACCGGCGGCAATGCCCATGGAAACAGGCCGCGCAGCAGGCCGTAAGAACGACGATGGCGCCGACCCGTGCCTAAAATTTCAGGACTGTCCAGGCCAGCGCCAGGACGGCCGCCGCGGCCAGGGCCACTCCCAGGACGAGCGGCCACTGCGAGCGTGTTGCCGTGGGGGCCGCCAGGGGCGACCGCAGGGTGGTCACCACGCTCAGCGCGGCGTCGTCGGGCTCGATGCCCAGCGCGCGTGCGGCCGCGCCGACGCTCTGCGGCCGAAGGAGCACGTTCAGCTCGAGCATCGCCTCCACCGCCAGCGCCACCCGTTCCGAAATGTCCGGCCGCCGCTCCCGAAGCGGCTTGAGCGCCCTGGTCCCGGATACCCGCGCGCCGGATTCCGGTGGAATGCTTCCGCTCAGCACACAGTAAAGGGTGGCGCCCAGCGCGTACACGTCCGCGCGTGCGTCGGTGCCTTTGCCGTACTGCTCGGGCGGGGCGAACCCGTGGGTGCCGGCGCCCCGGGCGAGGGTGAGCGTCCCCTCGCCGGTGGCCGGGTCCAGCAATTTTGCGATGCCGAAGTCGATGAGCTTGAGATGCCCGTCCGGCTCCAGCATGACGTTGGACGGCTTCAAATCCCGAAAAATTATCGGCGGGTCGAGCGCGTGCAGGTACGTCAGCACCTCGCAGAGATCGCGAGCCCAGCCCAGCGCCTGGGTTTCTGAGGGCGGCCCCGTGCTCAGGAGATGCTCGTCGAGCGTGCTCCCCTCGACGTACTCCATTACCAGATAAAAGGCGTTCCGCGCGTGAAAAAAATCATGCACGCGGGGCAGCCGGGGATGGCGCAGCTGGCTGAGCAGCCGCGCCTCGCTGTAAATCTGCCGCATGGCCGAGTCGCGCGCGGCCGGCTCGAAGAGGTCCAGCGAGATTTCCTTGATGGCGACCGGCTGATCCAGCTCCACGTGGGTGGCGAGAAAGACCGCGCCCATGCCGCCCTGACCGAGGTCGCGCTCGACGCAGTACCGTCCGTGCAGCAGCTCCGCCATGCGCCTTCTTTCGGCAGTTGCCCGGGCTTAGCCTTGCAGCGGCGGCAATCCCCCGGGGTGAAATTTAATAGCGAAATTGCGCGTCCGGCGGATCTTGCGGCTCATCTTGAAACCGGTCAAAAGACCTACGCGAATAGGCCTCCGGTCGAGGCGCTCAAGACCGCGTTCTCGTGTATAATCCATGTTGTCATCGCTCTGTAGGAGGGGTCAGTCCATGCTGCAAGAGGGGCAGGTACTTCACGGGCGCTACCGCGTCGAGCGCGAGCTCGGTCGGGGCGGCATGGGCGCCGTCTACCTCGCCACCCACCTGGGCCTGGAGGGCATGTTCGCGATCAAGGAGATGCTGGTTGCGGTGCCCGATGGTGACGAACGCGCCGCCGCCGTCGCGCAGTTCCGCAGCGAGGCCCAGATGCTGCACCGCCTGCAGCATCCCCACCTCCCGCGGGTCCACGATTTTCTTGAAGCCGACGGCCTGTACTACCTCGTGATGGATTTCGTGGAAGGCGGCACTCTGCGCGATCAGCTGCTGTCCCGCGGGGTGCTTGCCGAGCAAGAAGTCCTGGGCTGGGCGCTGCAGTTGTGCGACGTGCTCGAGTACCTGCACGGCCAGCATCCGCCCGTCGTGTTCCGTGACTTGAAGCCGTCCAACGTCATGCTGGACGGCGCCGGGCGCATCCAGCTCATCGACTTCGGCCTCGCGAAGGTGCTCAATCCGGTGACGGGCAGCGGCACCCAGTCCGCGATTCGCGGCTCGGGTAGCCCGGGCTACGCGGCGCCAGAGCAGTACGGCTCCAGAACCGATCCGCGCAGTGACGTGTACGCGCTGGGCTGCACGCTGTACCACCTGCTGACCGGGAACGTCCCGCCGCAGTCCATCGAGCTGGCCTGCGGGTTGAACCCGCTGGTGCCGGTGCGCGACCTGCGCGCCGAGATATCCGCGCCCATGGCCCAGGCCATCGAGCGGATGATGAGCCTCAACCGCGACGCGCGTCCGGCCTCCATGGCGGAAGTCCGCGCGCTGCTGCTGGCGCCCGCGTCGTCGGAGCGCCAGCCGACCACGGTCCCCGCAATGAGCCAGGCGCGCGCGCGCTCGCGCTCGATGTCCCCGCTGGCGGTGGCCTCGCTGGCTGTCGTGCTGCTCGGGGCGAGCTTCTTCGGCTGGGGGTTCGCGCGCACCGAGCGCGCCGTGGCCGGGCAGCCCGCGAAGAGCACCGTGGTGGCACCGTCGAAGGCCAGGCCGGTGAAGCTCACGCTGGCGGTGGCGCCGCTGGGCTGCACGCTCTTGGTGGACGGCGCGCCCGTCCAGAAGCTGGGGACGCCGCCGGTGCACGTCACCCTGCAGCCCGGCACGCATCGCCTGGAGTTCCGCCGCGAGGGCTACAAGTCGGTGTTCATGGAAATGAAGCCAGACAAGCCGCTGCCCAATCCCCTGCAGGTGACGCTGGCGCCCATGCCGGCGCTGCTCACCATCGATCAGCCGGTGGGCCGCACCCTGGTGGTGGACGGCTACCGGCGGGGAACGCTGCCGGTGCGCGGGCTCGCGCTGTCGCCCGGGAGGCACGAGATTCGGGTGGACGGGGACCAGTGGCGCGCGCAGGACATCACCGTGGCGCCCGGCGAGATCCGCACGCTGGCTTTCCAGGCGGTTGAAGCGGCGCCCGTCGCCCAGGCCCCGCCCACGCCGCGAGTGGTGGTGACGGCGACGCCGTCGTATCCCACCTACACGCCGACGCCGACGACGGTGAGCTATCAGAAGCCCGCGTATTATTCCCCGGGAGCGATTGACTTGAAGCCGGGGAGTGCACTGGGCCCGCTGCGCCTGGGCACCAGCATGGACACCGTGCTCTCCTCGCTGGGTGGAAAGTATGGGCGCCGCGACGACCGCATCGGCACCACGTACATTTTCTACGACAAGATGCTTTTCGTGGTGGCGCGCGACGACCGGGTGGTCGCCGCCGCGAAGTTCCTGTGCGACGGGAAATCCGACTGCCGCACGCCGGGCGGGCTGTCGCTGCTGGGCTCGGGCGAGTCCGAGGTTACCCGTGAGTTCGGACAGGGAACGCCGTCCTACGGTCTGCCGGCCGGTCCGGAAACATCCCTCACGTGGTATTCGCACGCTCAGGGAATTGCGTTCCAGTACAAAAACGGCCGCGTGTCCGGGGTGATGGTGATGGATCCGCAAGTGCTGGCCTACGCCCGGTAATTCAACGGCGCGAATTTTCCAGCCGGTTCGGTGCGAATTGGGAGCGAACAGGTGTATCTTGAACCGCTACGTTACAACGTTTTTCGATTGTTCGCCGGGATCTGGGAGCGAACTTTAGCGTATCACGGGACACTTTCACCCGGGCGTCGAAGCGCGGGCGCATGAGCGATAAGCACGCCAAACTGCAGACCATGCTGGAGCGCGATTGCGGCGTCAAGATCATCGTGGAATTACACGACCACAGCGAGAGCGACGAGCCGTTGCACGCAGAGTCCCTCACCTGGCGGGTGGAGCTTCCCGCGACCTTGAGCCGCAAGCAGAAGCTCGACAAGCTGCGCGGCATCGTCCACGGGCAGCTCATGGTGATGCTCGCTTCCTCGCTGCCCGTCGACGGTCACTCGTAGCAACCCGCGGTTACGTGGATAGTGGGCGGAGACTGTCCTCGGGTGCGGAGAAGTTTTCGTAGGTCGCCGGCAATCCGTAGTCGGTGAGCAGCTGGACGCGGCGGTCGATCTCGGCGCGCGACAGACCGAGGTCGTTGGGGCCCTTCGTCACATAGTAAAGGTCGCGCGCCGGCTGGAGGTTCAGCAGGGTGGGGCGCACGTAGTAGATCTCGCCGGGGAATACCGACTTGTCCCACATCTGCAAGGTGTCCGGCGCGGGCGTGCCGCGCGTCGCCGCGTCGCGCACGATGCGCCGCAGCAGGCGGTCCTCGGCGCGCGGCGTGTCCAGGTAGAGGCTGACGAAGTGCAGGTCGTTCAGGCGCGACGAAACCACCTCGTTGGTGGCGTGCAGCGAGTCAATGACCAGAATCCCGTCGTCGGCCAGCTCGAGGCGCTCGGTCTTGTCCAGGCGGCAGCCGGTGAAGCCGTCCGTGGGGCGACGCCAGCCGCCGGGCCGCACCGCCTTGAAGTCGTAGATGGGCGCCTGGGTAACGCCGGTGTTGAGTAGCTCGGCGATGTCGCCGCCCAGCTCGTCGAGGTGGAGGGCGCTCGGACTGTCGAAGTTGAACCCGCCCTCGGCCGTGCGCGGATACAGCTCGTCGTCCTTGTCGCGGAAGTACATGTCCCCGGACAGGACGGCGATCTTGCGGTCACCCGCGAGGCGCCGAAGGGTTTCGGTGAGGGACGTCTTGCCGGCGGCGGAGGGCCCGCCCAGCAGAATCGCGACGCGGCCCTTCGGCAGGCCGTCAATCAGGTGCCGCAGCATCGCCTCGTCGTTGGGCGAGCGTCCGTCGGCCAGCGCGGCGCCCAGGGTCTCGGGCGTTTGCGTGCCGGCGATTTCCATCTCGTGCGTCTGCGGACCAATAGCACGTGCGCATGGCAGCCGCGGCGAATGGACGTCCTTCATCGAGGGCGCGCTGCACAGGTCGGCGATGATCCCGTACGCGCCGTCCGGGTCGCTGCCGTCCAGCGCGTCGGGCCGACTGGCCATCATCAGCCGCGTGGTTCCGTGGTCGGTCGGGGCCATCGCGATCGTGGCGCGCAGCGAGGGCCACGCCTGCATGTGCTCGCGGAGGGTCGCGGCGACGTCATCGGGCCGGTCCTTCCAATCGGCCCGCAGCGGAAGAACGTCCATCGTGCCCTGCTCCACGGGGACGTAGGAGTCGGAGACAGGAGACGCTTCAGGCAGGCCCACTCGCATGGCTGTGGTCGGAACGGTACTTCGGGAGCGGACGTCGACAGGAACCATCACGCTTTCCAGGATAGCCGAGCGCCCTCAAAGATTCCCTGAAACCGGACGTTGCTAGGTCGGCGTTGCATGAAAGCGGCCACCGCGGGATAGTCCCCGGGTAGCCGTTTCTGCGCGAGAATCGCGTGGTTGGGTGGAGCGGAAGACGAGGATCGAACTCGCAACCCTCAGCTTGGGAAGCTGATGCTCTACCATTGAGCTACTTCCGCGTGAGAAGTGCCGTCAGTATAGCATGCGCCCGTCGGGGCGTGCAAGTCCGGGTCGCCCCCGCCCCGCCGCCCGCCTCTGCGCCTGCGCCAAGATGCCGAATTTCTCGCACAACGGGCGAATATGGGCATCTTACGGCTCCCACGGGGACCCCCTGGAAGCCCCTAGAAGGTAACCTTGACCTCCGTGGTGACCGCCGGGTCATTGAGGTTCAGGTTGGGCCCGCGAGCGCCGTTGCCGATGTCCAGCGTGTTGTAGAAGCGGACGTTCAGGTTCCAGCGGGTGTTCTTGCTGACCTTGTAGTCGAAGCCCAGGTAAGGGTAGCCGCGCTCGTCCTGGAGGTTGATGTTGCCGAGGTCCAGCGTGGCGCCCGGCAGGCCGGTCGCGTATCGGCCCGTCGTGCGGCTGTACATGTAGCCGCCCTGCACGCTGAAGTTGGGATTGACGTTGTAGTCCAGGTTGATGCGAGCGTTCTGCTGGCGCAGGTCCAGCGGGTCCGGCCGCAGCGAGCCCGCCGACAGGCCCGGCCGCGTCGACAGCTCGTCCAGGCGGACGTTCAGGCGCAGGTTCTGGTGCGGAAGCTGATAGTTGAGGCGGGCGCTCATCTGCGCGAAATCCTCGTTGGTGGCGCGCAGGTAGTCTCGGCTCAGCATCGTCGAGGAGGGAGGCGCCTCTAACTGGCTGGGCGCGGATGCCGTCCACGGCGTGTTCTGCAACCCGTTGCGCACGTCAAACTGGGTGCTCACCTTGATGTCGCGGTACAGCGTGAAGTCCGGAGTCGGCCGTCCCGCCAGGTCGCGGTACATGGTGCTCGGGATGTTCAGTGCCCGGGGCGTCGGCATCGCAATGGCCGGCGGGGTGGCTGTCCCGAACGGCGTCGGGTGCACGGCCGGCATGTCCAGGCCGGCGTGTGTCCTGAAGTGCGTCTGCATGGCGATGCTGCTGGCCGGGTAGAGGCGGCTGCTACGGCGCATCCGCTCCATCGAGGCCGGCGAGAGCCCCAGACCGGGCGCGTACAGGTTCGTGCTTGCCAGCATCGGCTGGTCCAGCGTGGAGGTGAGGAAGTCATCCTCGGCGCGTGGCCGCGTCCAGTCCGTGAGGAAATCGATGCTGAGCAGGCGGGGACGGTTCAAGGTAGGCCGACCGCTTGTCTCGGAGAGGTACGCCATCCGCATGAGCGGCGACGACGGGTTGGTCCAGAAGACGTCCACCGCGGTCATGCGGTCCTCGACCCAGGAGCGCTGGACGGCGCCCACCGCATCGAGCGCCTTGCCCTGGCGCAGCACCTTCCAGGCGCCCGGCGCGTCGTCGACGTTCTCGACGACCACGCCCATCTGGGCCAGCTCCAGCCGATAGTCGTTGAGTTCGGCGCGGGCCTTTCGGAGGGCGTTCTCGGACATCTGCGCGTAGGTCCCGCGATCCAGCCAGTCGGAGAGCAACGAGGCGCGCTCGTACCGAGACAGGCTGTTCACGCTGCGGAAAGTCCCGTCGACCGGAATCTCCGCCAGGGCGGCAGCGCCAAAAGCCGGTGAGGCCGCCCGCGCGGGTGCGCAGGGCGTGGCGGCCAGGACCAACAGGAGGAAGAGCCAGCCGAAACCGAGTCTCTTCAACGCACAGGCACCTTTCTCGCCATATAAAGATGGGCGTGCAGTGGCAAGGCGCTCCGCCACGGAGCGTATCTATTATACGACATGAAACCCTGGATTGTCATGAGGGTCCAACCCGGATTCTGGCTCTACGGCAGGCATGGAATTATTTTCAACATCTTCCACCTCGACTCGCCAGCTGATTATCGGCTTCATGCGTTCCGGATTAAGTGACGTGGCGCGTATCGAGAAGGTTTCAGGGCGCCGGAGCGCGGAAGGTCTCGTCGATGAAGATGCTGTGGGCCGCCCCGGACGGCGCTATCCTGGAAGATTCGCGCCGTGCCGCCCTGGGCCGCAGCGGCAACGAAGTGCGCGAACCCCGTCCCGAGGAGCTTTCCCCGTTGCCGGCCGGCGCGGTGCTGCAGTATCTGCCCGCTCGCACGGCCCGCGGGCTGGGGCGGCGCGGCAGCGTGGAAAGCGGCAAGGGATACGCTGTGGCCGCCATGCTCCCCAACGGCTGGGCGCGCACGCTGCTGCCGGCCTACGAGGCTCCTCCCGGGGTGGCTCCGCTGCCGTTCTTCGGGTACACCGCCGTGGCGCTGCGCGGGGACGAGATGCTGGTGGCCGCCATCCAGACCGAGGAGAACTACCGTTGGAGCCCGTTTCAGTACGGCACGCCGGATCTGCCCGACCTGGTCGCGCGCCGCCTCGCCGAGCAGCCAGACAACCGGCTTCTCACGCATCACGCCCACTGCGCGCTCGACTACGGCTGCTATAACGCGCAGAACGTCTTCTACCGCCGCTGGGAGGGCGCCGTCGCGGTGTCCGCCGCGTGCAACGCGAAGTGCCGCGGCTGCATCTCGCTCCAGCCGGAAGACATGCCGCCGTCTCCTCAGGATCGCCTGGATTTCGTGCCCACTGTCGGGGAGATCGTCGAAATCGGAGTGCCGCACCTCGAATCCGCCGACGCCATTCTCTCGTTCGGGCAGGGCTGTGAAGGCGAGCCGCTCCTCAAGGCCGACCTGATTGCCGCCTCGATCCGCGAGATCCGCAAGGCCACGTCCCGCGGCACAATCCACCTCAACACCAACGCCAGCGCGCCGAAGGCAGTCGCCAGGCTCATCGACGCCGGGCTGCAGTCGATTCGCGTGAGCCTCAACACGGTCACTTCGGAGCGTTACGCGGCTTACTACGTGCCGCAGAAATACGCGTTCGCGGACGTCGAAGAGACGGTGCGGATCTGCCGGGCAGCCGGGCTGCAGATCGCGCTAAACCTGCTGTTCTTCCCCGGGCTCAACGACCTGGAGGACGAGTTGGACGCCCTGGAGCAGTTCATCGCGCGTCATCGCGTCGATCAGGTGCAGATGCGCAATCTCAACATCGATCCCGATCTTTATCTCGCCTCCCAACCCCCGCTGGTGGGGCGCGCGGTGGGCATCCCCGAGATGGTGCGCCGACTGCGGAAGGTGTGCGCCGTCGGAAACGCCACGCCAGGAATCGCCCGCGCAATCCAGGAATAGGCGCCCGTGCACCTGTCCCTCCTTACCGATTATTACCAGCTCTCCATGATGGGCGGCTACCTGAAGAGCGGAAAGCTCCATCAAGACTCGGTTTTCGATCTCTTTTTTCGCAAAATTCCAGATCAGGGCGGATTTTGCGTCGCGGCCGGTCTGCAAGCCGCCATCGATTACATCCGCGGGCTGTCGTTCGCCGATAGTGATATCGACTACCTGCGCTCGCTGCGGATTTTTGACGACGCTTTCCTGAAATATCTGCGGGATTTTTGCTTCACTGGCGACGTGATGGGAATCGAGGAGGGCACGCTGGTCTTTCCCGGCGAGCCGCTGCTCCGCGTGACCGCGCCGCTGCCCCAGGCGCAAATGCTGGAAACCACGCTGCTCAACCTGGTGAATTTTGAAACGCTGATCGCCACCAAGGCGGCGCGGATTTGCGAGGCGGCAAAAGGCGGCACCGTTCTCGAATTCGGGCTGCGCCGCGCGCAAGGGCCGGACGGCGGCCTGCGCGCCTCGCGGGCCGCCTTTATCGGCGGCTGCGCGGCCACCTCCAACGTGCTGGCTGGCAAGGAGTTTGGGATTCCGGTGCGCGGGACCCACGCCCATGCCTGGATCATGTCCTTTTCGAGTGAGCTGGCCGCATTTCGCGCCTATGCGGAGGCGTACCCGGACGGCTGCACGTTGCTGGTGGATACCTACGACACCCTGGAGAGCGGCGTTCCAACCGCAATCCTGGTGGGCAAGGAAATGGAGGCGCGCGGCCAGCGGCTCAAGGGAGTGCGTCTCGACTCCGGCGACCTCGCGTATCTGTCCAAGGAAACGCGCCGCATGCTTGACGAGGCCGGCCTCAACTACGTGCAGATCGTCGCTTCCAGCGACCTCGACGAGTGGCTGATCCACGACCTGCGCAATCAGGGTGCGCGCATTGACACGTACGGCGTGGGCACGCGGCTCGTCACCTCGTACCGCACGCCCGCGCTGGGCGGCGTGTACAAGCTGGTGGCCGCCACCGACGATAGCGGCCGCATGACGCCGCGCATCAAGGTTTCCAGCAACGCGGAGAAGATGACCAACCCGGGCATCAAGCAGGTGTGGCGGCTCTACAACGACGACAACCTGATGCTCGGCGACGTGATCGCGCTCCAAGACGAGCATTTCGCGCCGGGCCAACGCATCAGGACGCGGCACCCTTCCCAATACTACGAGCGCAAGTCGTTTACTCGGGTGGCCCGCGTGGAGCCGCTGCTGACGCCGATTTTCCAGGGCGGCCAGTTGGTGTATCAATCCCCGCCGCTGCCAGAAATTCAACGTCGTGCCAGAGCCGCGCTTGGGACGCTGCGCAGCGAGCACAAAAGATTTTACAACGCGGATATCTACTGGGTGGGATTGAGCGAGCGCCTGTTCGATCTACGCGAGCGGCTGATCGAAGATACCCTTGGCGAGCACGTCACGCGATAGCCGGGCTTACAGCCCGAGATGGATGCGCAGTTTATCTTCCAGGGAAGCCATCGTGTCTTCGCCAAGCCGTCCTATCCGTTTGCGCAAGCGGGTCTTATCGAACGTCATGATGTCGGGTACACGAATCGTGCCGGGGCGATCCAGGCCGTTGTTGGCATCCGGCTGCACCACGACAAGAATGGGAATTTCGGCGATCGTTCCGGTGATGGGAACCAGAGTCACCCGCGGGCTCCTTCGGTTGGCGACATCAGACGATACGACGACCGCTGGCCGGACCTTTCTGAACTCGGTCCCGATGGAGGGCTCGAATGTTGTGAGCCAGATGTCTCCACGATGGATAGTCACAGGTCGTTGACGAGATCGGTAGTCGCCGCGGATTCGTAGTCGGTCCACCAGTCAGCATCTTCATTCCGACACAGTTCCGCGTACGCGTCGTAGGCCTGTTCGAGGTCTTCCTCACGCCGTCGACGACGAAACTCTTCTACAACCGTCGCGATCGCACGGCTACGGTTCTCGTCCATGCTATCAAGAAACGCGATGGCTTCCGAGGGAAGGGACACTGAAATCTTTGGCAACGACTCGCGCCTCCAGCTTCTGCCACCCAAGGTAGCAGAGTTGGGTAGCATTGTCAATCCCACCCACAGGAGGCAGACAGGGCGACACCGTCCGCGACAACGAGGCAGCGACGCCAGGTTCGAGGCTCCTCTTTGCGCAGCCTGGTTTACCCGTCTGGCTCTTCGTCCCAGAGCGGGCGTTCCAGATCCTCCCTGCGCAGCGGGGAAGGCGGCGACACCTTCGAGTCGCTGGGCGGGCGGGACGCGCCGAACACGTCGTCGACGCCCGGTAATATCCCCAGGCCGGCCAGGAAGCCGGGGCCGATTTCTTTTTTCATCCGCATGTCCGGAATATAGCGCGGCTTCTTCTCCTCCGGCGGCAACGCGGGCGCCGAAGTGTCCTCCTCGTGCGCACCCTCGCGAATATCGCTGAACACGTCGCGCACCTTCGCGCGCTTTTCGGGCGAGGTGGGTCCTTCCCGCGGCGGCGGGGGCGGCTTGACCGGCATGGTATATTCGGTCTTCTGGCCGGGCGTCGGAATCGGGGGTTTCTTATACGCCGTCGTCGGCATCGTCGGCGGACCGGGCGCCGTGGTAAATTGTTGCAGCACGAAAAAGGTATCGCCCTTGAGCGGCGCTTCGTCTTCCGCGGGCGGGGCCGGCTTGGGAGGCGGCGGGGCTGCGGTGGGCGGGCGCGCGGCCGCCGGTGGCCGCACCGGGACGTTGGCCGGCGCCACGCCCGGCGGCGGCGAGGACGGTCCGGGCGGCGCTGGCACCACGCGCGCGGGCGGCGCCTGAGGGGTGGGCGCCAGTGGCGAGATAAGCAATTCCCCGCGCTCGTTCGCGCGGATGCTCAATTCGTCCAGCACCCAGGGGACGTGCTCGTCGCCTTCCGGCAGCATCCACAGCCTGTGGGGCGCGAGCGCCGCCACAGTGCCGTTGGGGTACGCGGTCAGCGCCTGGTGCAGCAGCCGCCCTGGAATGGTGATGGTTGAATTGAGGTTCACCTGGGACGAGCGGATGTTAAGCAGCATGCCATCCCAGCGGGACGATCCCAGAAATTGCCCGGCCAGCGCGAAGCCCAACCGCCTCATCACTTCGGGATCATTGGACGCGGGAGCGACGGGGCGGCGCGGGAGTCCACCGGGCGGGCCTGCTGCGCGATGCTCCGTCACGTCCAGCCTCTCAGGTGGGCACCGCCGCGGGTGCCGCGAGAATTTGTTCGGCCAGCTTGTCAACCGGCAGGGTGACCAGATCGCGCACTGGGACCGCGTCGAGAAGCCGGTCGTCCCAATCACGATCGGTTTCCGTCACCTGGCTGCGCACGTCGTCGTAGCGCTGCATGTCACGCAGCACCGCGGCCTTCTTGTCGGCCGTCAGGGTTTCGTCGAACTCCAGGTGGAGCAGCACGAGGCCCTCCACCTGGCCGCTCGGCAAGATCGGCACGATGGCCAGCGGCTTGTGATCGCGCCGCCCCAGCCCGACGTAGCAGGAACGATGGCGCACCACTGACTCCTTGGTTCCAAACAGCGCGTGTCCGTCGTCGGCCCGGGAGTGCATCTGCGCGCTCATCCCCGTCTTGCGGACGGCCCGCACCGTGGAGCCGGCTTGCGGCTCGCCCAGCGTCCCCAGCCCGCGCACTTCGTACACCGTCACGCCAAGCACCTGGCGGGTGGCCGGGGTGATGGCTCGCAGGGCCGCGAAGTCGCGGTAGGCAAGCCCCTCGTGCGATACGCCGGCCTCGCGCAGGGCGCTGAAGATGGCGCCTTCGAGCGCTTCCTCCAGGCGGGAGATGCCCACCGTGATGGTCTTCGCCTGGTGCTTGATGGCGTCAATGGGGCGGGTCAGCTCGTGGATGGCGCGCGAGAGCGCCACGACCAGCCGCTCGACCACGTTGGCCGGGGTGCCCTCGGCGTGGAAGTCCGCGCTGAACTGGCCCAGCGATCGACCTCCGGTGAAGTACAGGAAGAGGCTGGAGAGCTGCACCCCCGCATCCACCGACAGCGAGGAATTATACAGGCCGCCGGACAGCTCGGACTGGAAGCGTGAGCCCACCGTCTTCACCTGTTGGTAGGCGCTGCTGGTGAACTCGCCGCCCTCGGAAAGCTGCTGCACCGCCAGCGCGCGGGCCGGACGCAGCACCGCGGCGCCGCGATCGATGGCGCGCGCGCAATAATATCCCCACAGGTGGCCGACCAGCGTGTTGAGCAGCACGGAGGCATTTTCCGAAGCGCGCGGCACGTAAATAATTCCGGCCGCGTATGGCTCAAAAGCGTCGAAGCCCTCGGAGCAGATGACGATGGGCAGCGACTTGTGCGACTTGAAAATGGCCACTTCCTTGACGGCGTCGCGCAGCGCCATCAGGGGAAGGCCCGCGGCGCAGACCAGCGTGAGCGGCTCGCTGGACAGGTCGATGTGCTTTTTGTCCTCGATAAAGTCGGTGGCGATGGACTTGTAGCACAGCTCGCTGAGCTTGATGCGGATCTCCTCGGCGGCGGCCCGGGTGGAGCCACTGCCCACCACGGCCCAGTCGCGCTTCGTGGTGGCGAAGGACTCCGCAAAGCGCTTGACCGGCGCGCTGTCGGCCAGCACCTTGCGCATCTTGTCGGGCAGGCGGCTCAACTCCTCAAGCTCCTGGCACACCTGCTCCTGGGATTGGACTTCGAGGATGAGCGCCATGTGGAGCGCGATGAGATATCCGGCCACCACCTGGCTGTAGAACGCCTTGGTGGAGGCCACCGACATCTCGATGTCGCGGCCGTCGCTGGTGTACAGCACGCCGTCGGCTTTGTAGACCAGATCCGAGTTGCGTCGATTCACGATGGCGATGGCCGCCGCGCCGCGCTGGCGCGCCATGTCGACCGTGCGGTTGGTGTCGGTGGTGGTGCCGGACTGGGATATTGCAATGATCAGCGCGTCGTCCAGCGATTCGTGCATGCGGTAGCCGGACAATTCCGAGGCCTTTACCGCGGAGATGGACAGCGCGCTGGCGCTCAGCGTCCGCTCCATCATGGAGGCCACCGCAGCGCCCGCGATGGCGGCCGTGCCCTGGCCGATGAGCAGCACGCGGCGGATCTGGCCCGACTTGAGCCGCTCGACGATGGCGCCGGGAAGCGCGTCCTCGCCAAGGTTCATGTGGACGCTTCGCTGGGGCTCGGTGGCCAGCTCGAATTTCCCCTGCAGTGTTTTCTGCACCGAAATGGGCGACTCGGAGATTTCCTTGAGGAGGAAATGCTGGTGCTCGCCACGGTTGATGTCGCGCGTGGTAATTTCGGCGGTTTTCACGTGCGACTCGTCGAGCGCGATCCGCTCGCCGTCGAAGGACCACGCTTCGATGCCATTTATTCCGTCGATGCGCTGGGCGTCAAGCACGAAGACCTGACCCGCGGTTTCCGGTTTTCCGGGGATGCGCTCCACGGTGCCGTCCATGCGTACGAAGCGCGCCGTGTGCTCGACCACGCCGTAAAGCTCGGAGGCGACCACGTAGCCGTGCGGGCCGATCCCCACGTACAGGGACTGGCCGCTACCGCGCAGCGCGAGGTAGGTGCGGTGCGGATCGGCGGTAGTGTGCATGATGATGGCCACCGAGCCCTCGAACTGGGATACCGCTTTGCAGAAGGCATCGCGCACGTCCGCGGCGCCACGGGACAGGTGGTGGGCGATCATCACCGGAATGATCTTGGAATCCGTGGTGATGCGGGGCGAGATCATCTGGCCGGTTTCGCTCTGCAGGGAGGCGCACAGCTCCTGGTAGTTGTCCACGTCGCCGTTGAGCGCGGCCAGCGTGCAGGCGGCGCCGTGAGGGGCTCCGTTGCGCCGCGCGCCGCCGACGGTCTCGCTGGTGACCGGATGGCAGTTGGGCTCGCTGATGATTCCGTTGGAGGCCCAGCGCGTGTGCGAGAACATGTTGGTGGCCGCCGGCGGGTCGCACAAGGCGCGCCAGAAAATCGCGTCGTTGTTGATCTGCTCGACCAGTTTCGCCACGTTGTCGCCCAAGGCGCCCACTTCCTGGGCCACTTTGAAGGTGAACACCACGCAGCGATGCGGCTCGTCGACGAGAATGGCGCCGCTGGTGAAGTCGGGGAGGGCGCGGCGCGCGTCCACCGCCGGGCCGCCTTCCGAGAGCCACTGCTGGAAGCCCTCCGCGCCAAACGAGACGAGGATGGAAAGGCCCAGCGAGTCGCGCCCGCGGACCTCCATGCGGCCGATGTTCTCCAGGATGGCGGCGAGCTTCCAGGCTTCGAAGCGGGCCTTGCGCGTTTCCAGGGAGCCCGCGGGGAGGAGCGCGCGCACCCGCTTCTGGGCACCCAGCACGTCGCGCTCCATGAGCCACGCGAGGTCGCGGGCGCGCACCCACAGGGCGTTCCACTGCTCCAGAATCCCCGTGCTGGCGCCGGGCGCGAGGGCCACGGCCTGGGTCTTCGCTTCCCACTCGGTGAGCAGGGCGGCGCCCTCGGCCATCAGCGTGTGAAGCGATTCGCTGGCGTAGATTTCCTCGAAGGCATTGTACTCGCGCAGCGCGGGCGTCAGCGCCTCAATGGCGGCGAGCAGCGGGGAAAAGGCGGCCGGGCCCTCAACCGAGGATTGCCCCAACCGCTCGAGGGCGGCTCGCAGCCCGTCCCAGTCAATGGGCGCGGTGCCCCGAGCGTCGTAGATGAATCCAGCGATGCCGCACATGGTCTGCTACTCTCCGTTTCGCCGGCCACACCATGCCAAAAGGCCCGCACCCCAGGGAACGGGCCGGCAGGCAGCAACCTTGCGAAGGATTCGCCAATCCGGGTGCCGCGTCCCTGCCAGGAACCCGGGGCCGGATGTCGAATGAAATTCAATGAGACTTGCAGAAGGGTTGGCAGCAATGGCGTTCGACATCCGGCAGAGGCTTGGAGGCGAAGAGGTGGCGTGGCGCTACCAGAATTCCCTGGTGGAGCAGTTCCTGGCTTCCCCAGAGGCGGAACGGGCTGGCGTGCGCGCCGGCAACTACGCATACGACTTGCTCGAATTTGCCTGGAATTACGAAGGGGTTACCCCGGTGACAATGCAGCCGGCCAACCTTCGTGAGGTCGTCTTCAACCTCTTTCCACGGAAGATTACGTGTTTCCCGGACGAGGCCGCGAATATTGTGCCGGAAGTGCGCGCGTTCTTGCAGTTTCTTTCGCGCGCCTTCAGCCTGGCCAATGCGGACCGCTGCCTGAAGTGTCTCGACGATGGCGCGGTGGAGCAGCTGCGCCGTGCTCTGGACGATCCCCGCAATTACGGAATGGCGAAGTCGGTGCTCATGAAGGGGCTGCGCGAGGGCGCGGACTTCAGCACGCCGGAGAAGCTGGAAGCGTGGCTCGCCCGCCAGAGCGGCGGCGTGTTCCCGCCGCGGCACCTTGAACAGCCCGACATTCAAATGGTGGACGACCCGTACATGCTGCAGGCGGCAAGCCGCTCACCGCGGCGTGGAGCCGACAAAGGTCGACGGAAAATGCAGAAGGCGAGCCGTAGACGGAACCGCTAAAAAATAAGTCGGGCCCACCGGTGGGCCCGACTGCTGCTGAGTCGGGCCCGCGGGTGAGCCCGACTCTCTCACTTAATGTGTGTGTGTGCCGATTCTCAGGGCAGTTCCTGGAACAGCAGCCCTTTTTCATTGTAGAAGGCCAGCGCGTTTCCGCTCGGTGAGAAGCGGATCGTGCCGGGCGCCACACCTTCAATGCCCGGCACCGGGCGCAGCGTGAAGTTGTCCGCCTCGCGGCCGTACCAGGTGGACATCTTGCCGGTGCTGAGGTCGAGGTGGCTGACCAGGATGTTGGAGCCGTCGGCGCTCATGTAGAGGTAATTGTACAGCTTGCCGGCGTCGCCGATTTTCCAGCGCTTCTTGGAGCCCAGGTCGCAAACCACCACGCCGGCGCTGGCCTTGTCCCAGCGGGCTGCATAGATCACCCGGTCCTGGCCGACCGCGATGCCGCCGTAGCCGAGCGCGGCGTCGATGGGCAGGGTGTCGTCGCCCACCGTGGCGAGCAGGCGCATCTTCCGCTCGGCGGCGTCGAGCATCGCGAAGTACGACTGCTCCGACGAGAACCACTGCTGCACGGCAAAACCCGCGGTGCGCTTGCGCAGGCCGTCAATGGCCCGCACGCTCTGGATGGCGGACAGTCCGCTGCCCTGCACGTCGACCGAGGCAATCGCGTCACCGGTCACGGCCTGCGCTTCGTCGTAGAAGTAACCGGGCGTGTGGAACTGGCCTTTCTCTCACCAGATCACTTCCGGCTGGGAGCGGAAACCCGGCTTGCCGGCCTCGTTCTTCCATAGAGTGCGGGCGCTCTTCTTCTCCAGATCGATGGCGATGAAGCGGGTGCCGAAATCGGACAACGCGAGCGCGGATTTTCCGTCCGGAGAGATCGCCATCTGCTCGAGCTGGGTGGTGGGCAGCAGCACGGCGTCAACCTTCGCGGCAGCGCCTTCGATGCGGAAGATCTTCACCTGCCACACCTCGCCGCGCGCCTTGCGTTTCGCATCGCGGATCTTCTCGACGCCCAGCAGAGTTTTCCCGTCCTGCGACATGTTGGCCAGCGAAAATGAAGTCGGATCGATCTTCATTTTCTTGAGCTGGTCGACGGTGAGCGTGATCTCCGCAGCGGCGGGCTTGACGAGCGCGAGCACCAGTATGGCCATAAGAAGGAAAAGGGAAGTCTTCTTCATTTCTGTGTAACCTCGTCCTGTGTATTTTTATTCTTACGGCCCGGGCGCTGATCACACTTTAGCACATCGTCTAGTGGCCGGTAACGATTTTTGGTTAGGGATCCGCAAGAATCGTGGTTAACGTTTGGCAAGAAAATCACGCCTGATTGCCGCGTCGGAGCGTGAGCCAGGAGGCGGCATACAGACCAATCACCAGGACGGTGATGATCCGCATGCCCCACAGGAAGGTCAGCGACTCGAGCATGCCTCCCACGATCGCGCCGATGAGATTGGAGCCAAGCGCCACGTTGCGCCGCGGAAACGCCTCAAATTGCTTGACGAATATCAGGCCCGCGAAAAACACCGGCGCGCATAGAAAGAGCGAAGACAGAAAGGCGCGGGTGGCAAGGGGAAAATTCTGGAAGGCGCTCAGCGGCACCAGCAGGTTGATCAGCAGGGTGCCCAGCAGCAACCCGTAGATTAGCGGAATGGCTCGTCTGGTCAGCCGCTCGGCCAGGCAATTGGCCAGGAAGATGAACAGAAGCACCGCGGTGATGACGAAGGAATTCACTACCCAGGTGGAGCCGAAGAGCAGCATGGCGCGGCTGATGGCGTGCACCTCCAGCAGCAGGAAGGCTGCTCCCAGCAGGAAGAACGTGGGGTCGACGCGCTCGCCGCCGGCAAATAATATCCGCTTCAAGATCCAGAGCGTGAGCAGCACCAGGATGGATATCGTGACGTATTCGGCGGGCAGCGTGGGTTGCTCCAGATACAGGTAGGGCCAATCGTCGGTGGTGGGAACGACCCTGGCGGTCGCGGTGCTGCCGGAAGTGCGGGCGGCCACCTCGGGCACCGCCTTGACGGCCGCCATCATGCGCTCCTGATCGGCCCGGGTGGACGCGATGAACAGCGCGCCGGAGGCGCCGTAGCGGAAGGTGTAGGTTCCGCTGTCTAGAGAGTAGAGCAGGGGCAGATGTCCAAAGATGTCCATCAGCAGGCGGTCCAGGCGATACCCGACAAACGGTTTCGGAAGGGCGAAGCCGCAGAACAGGACGCCGTCCGGCTTGAGCAGGGCGGCGGCTTCCTGAAAAGCTTCGCGGGTGTACACGTAGTTGTCCAGGCGCAGGTTGTTGAGCCCGGAAACCTGGGTGTGCGAGTCGAGCAATGCGAACCGGATGGCGTCGAACTTCTCGGTGGAGCGCTTGAAATACGCGCGCGCGTCGTCGACCACCACTTCCACGCGGGGATCCGAGTAGGGCTGTTCCGGATGAAACTGGCGTCCCAGCGCGACGATGGCCGGGTCAATCTCCACCGCAACCACGTGCTCGGCCCCGGCGCGCAGCGCGGAGGCGACGTCATTGCCGCTGCCGGCTCCCACGATAAGCACGGATTTTGGCGCTTTCTTGAAAACCCATGGGGCCACGTACCAGCTGCTGCGAAGCAGCGCCGCGTCGTATTTCTCCGGGTGTTTCTGGAGCCACTCGCTGCTCAGATTCACCATTCCCTGATACCAGACGCCGTTGACCTCCAGGTGATATCCGAACTTGAAATTGTCCGGCTCAGACACAGCCTCGCGCAGGATCAACTTGTGGTACGGGGACCATACGACCTTCTCAGCAGGCGCCGGCGGGTGCAGCGCGGCCAGCATGGCCAGTCCGAGCAGGCCAGCAGTACCCACCCGCGTGCGCACGTCGGGCATGGCGATCAAGTAGAGCAGCAGGGCCACCGCAAACCACGCGGCCGGGGGGAGCCACGCGAAGCACAGCGCGTTGAAAATCCACACGCCGGCCAGACTCCCCAGGATGTTCGCGGAATACGCGCGGATCGCGTTGGAAGGCTCGTTCATCCAACGGCCCATCAACTGACCAAGAGGAAAGAACACAAACGCGATGGCCAGAAATGAGCCCAGCAGAAGGAACAGCCCGCGAGCCAGCGCGAGCCAGTCGACGATGGCCGGCTTTTCCTGGTACCACACGTACACCTGGGAGAGGGAGCCGAGATCGTCGGTGATGTGCTGCAGCGGCCGCCAGCCGGTGTTGATGGGGTCTTCGACCAGGATCACCAGCCCGGCCAGCACCGCCGCCGAGGCCACCGGCCAGGCGCGCCGATCCGAGGCGTAGCAGCCCAGGCCCATTCCCAGGAAGACGGCCAGCAGAACCAGCGAGTGCAGGTAAGCGAAGATGCGGACCTCGCTGGCGTACCATCGAATCACCAGCATCTCGACAAACAAGATCAAGACGCTGATCCAGAAAATGCGTGCGGTCATGTGCGCCAGGACATTCTACGCGGAGCGCCGCCACCCTACAGCAAAGAACATGTCTACTCGCCGATGATTTTCACGAGGACCCGCTTGCGCCGCTTTCCGTCAAACTCGGCGTAGAAAATCTGCTCCCAAGGCCCGAAATCCAGCTTGCCTTCAGTGATCGCGACGACCACCTCGCGGCCCATGACCTGCCGCTTGACGTGCGCGTCCCCGTTGTCCTCGCCGGTGCGGTTGTGACGGTATTTTTGCGGGGATGCGTCGAACGGCGCGAGGCGTTCCAGAAAATCGTCGAAATCCTGCAAGAGACCGGATTCGTCGTCGTTGACGTACACGCTGGCGGTGATGTGCATGGCGTTGACCAGCACCATCCCCTCGCGCACGCCGCTTTCCCGGACGCACTCCTCCACCTGGCGCGTGATATTGATGTAATCGCGGCGGTTGGGCGTCTGGAACCACAGCTCCTTGCGAAACGACTTCATGCCTCCACCTTGCCGCGCGCCAGCACGTCCCGCGCTTCGGGGCTGTCCGGGCGAAGGCGCAGGGCGCGCTCGGCCATCAGCCGGGCCGGCTCGAAGTCGCGCTCCTTCAGGTAACGCTCGGCGCGTCGCAGAAGCACGGCGAACCGCTCGTCGAGCGAGACGCTTTCGATGTCCCACTCCGGCCGCAGCAGGTGCACGCCGTCCGTCTCGGCGGCGATGCGATCCGCTTCGTCAAAGGCTCCCGCGGCCTGGCGGTCGAGCGCCTTGCGGACCCGCTCGAACAAGGGGCGGATGCGCTCCACGGTGGCGTTGCGGTCCTTGATCATGTAGTCGTCAGGGTCGGCCGCTTTCCCGCTGAACACCTTGGAGAGGAGCGCCGCCTTGGCCCGGGCCGCGGCGAACAACTCGTCGCACATCCGCTCGGTGCTGTCGATTCCCACGTCGCACGCGGAGTGATTGTCACCCACCGGGGCCCGCAGATCATAGGCCAGGAAGGCAATCTTGCGCTCGAGGTCAAGCTTGATGACGTCCACGCAGAGGATCCCGATACGCTGATTCTTCATGGACGGAGGTTGCGCGCCGGGGTGGAGCGACTCCTTCTTGAGGGCCGCGTGGACGACCCCCTGCCGTAACGTTCACACGGCGGCAACATTCATCGCTTGTCGCGGCGGGCTTGACGACGCGATGGAAGAGTATGACCGACAACCTGACTCCTTTCGACGCCCGCACCGCGCTGGAGCTGGAACTGGGGCGCTTCGTGGAAAACGCCGAACTGCTGGAGTGGTTCGTCTATGGCGTGCCTTCGCTGTCGCGGCGGGTGGCGCAGATTCTGCGTTCGGTCAATCTCGATACCCTCATTGCGGGTCTGGAAGCCACCTTGATGGAGAAGCTCAGCGTCCAGGAAGCCGTGTACGAGCGGCTGGCGCGCATGCTGGACGGCGGTGACGCGGTGCTGGCCCGCGACATCCTCGCGCGTTCCACCAGCAGCGAGGCGGCCGCGCTGTTGCACCGTCGCGCACGGCTGGCATGAAAAAAGCGCGCTCCGAGCGCGCAGCGGACGGTCAACGTTGAGCGTCCCTGATGGGACTGCTGCTACCCACCCCACAGGAAGATCTTCTTCGCGCGCACCTTCAGGTCCCAGGTGGCGCCGCCGTGCACCGTGATCTTCATGCCCTTCTGGAGCAGCTTCCAGGAGAACGACGGCACCTGCTTGTCGAGCACGTACATCTTCGTGTTGCCGTCCACCAGGACGTCCGCCGCGGTGCCGTCCTTGTCCGCCGGGCTGACCTTGATGACGCCGCGGTCCGGCTGGATCGCGGTGACTTTGTATCGACGATCGACGACGACGAGCTGGGCGTCGGCCGGAGTCGCGGCCAGCGTGGCTATGACAGCGATTATCAACACATAGGGGAGCGCGCGCACCGACATCGAAAAGCCTCCTGGGTGGCTGATTGCTGCTGGTAGAACCTCTGACCACCAGAAAAGTTGTCAACGAATGTCCTCATTTTCCGCCTTGCTTGAAGAGGTGCCTCCCTACGACGCCTATCCGCGCGTCGAGGCGCTGCACAACGCGGCCCGCTGGCTGGCCGAGCAGTATCCCGATCACTGCGCGTTGAGCGAGATCGGCCGCTCTCGGCAGGGCACTCCCATCCTCAGCCTGCGGGTCGGGGACGGGCCGTTCCAGGCGCTCGTGGTCGGCCTTCCCCACCCCGACGAGCCCATCGGCAGCCTGATGATCTCGTTCCTGGCCAAGCGCCTGCTCGACGATCCGGAGTGGCGCCGCGACATGAGCTTTACCTGGCACTTCGTGTGGGCCGCCGACCCGGACGGGGCGCGCCTCAACGAGGAGTGGTACCACGGGCCGTTCGACCCGGGCTTCGTGGGGCGCCACTATTATCGGCCGGTCGAGCGCGACCAGTTCGAATGGTCGTTTCCCCTGGACTACAAGTTGGTCTCCTTCACCACCCCCAATCCGGAGAGCGCCGCGGTGATGCGGCTCATCGACGGCACCCCCATCGACTACCTCGCGAACCTGCACAACTGCACGGTGGGCGGGGCGTATCTCTATCTCTCCCACCCGGCCGCCGACCTGCACGCGCCGTTCTATGAGATGCTGGCCCGCGCGCGCATCCCCCCGCACCGCGGCGCGCCCGAGGTCCCCTACCTGATGAGCTTCGACGGCGACGCGGTTTTTCGCGCGTACGGCAGCCGCGACGTGTACGACTTCTACGAGCGCGTCGGCCACCCCGACCCCGGGAGATTCGTCACCGCCGGCACCTGCTGCGACGAGTACGCCATCGCGAAGTGGGACGCGTTCACGCTGGTCTGCGAGCTGCCCTACTTCGTCCACCCCGACGTGGCCGTGCGCGAGCGTGCCGGCGGCACCCGACGCGCCTTGCTGGCGGACGCGTGGCGCCGGGAGTCCGAGGCCGTTGCCTGGGTGGAGGATTTCTGGAAGCGCTGCGACGCGCGCGTCTCCGACAATCCCTTTGGGCGCGTGCTGCGCGAGTACGTGGGGGGATATCGCCAGCACCGCGAGGCCGAGCTTGCCGACGCCCAGGCCACGCCCGCAACCGTGGCCGAAGAGGCGGACGTGCGCGTGATGCGCGGTTACGACCATCTCTTTGTGCTCGGGCAGACGGCCCGCGCCCTGGCATGGGAGCTGGGCGTGCGGCCTGTCGGCTGGCAGGGCGGCGACCCGCCGAGGGCTGGCTGCGAGGGGTTGCTGGCCGAGGCCAACGCGCGCTACGACGCGTTGCTGGCCTCGGTGCAGGCGCTGTCACCGATTGTGACGCCGACGCCGGGCGTGCTGGCGCGCGGCATGCTGGAGATGGTATTGCACGGCGCGGTACACGCCCGCGACAAGCATCGCGGCGGACGTCCCCGGGGGGCCCAGATTGCGTCGGGGAAAGGGTGGACCGCATGAGCGAGGCGGCGATCACCGAGGAAGTCCGCGCGCTGTACGAAAAATATCCGTTCCCCGGCCCGTATGCGTCGGAAAAGCCGCCCCAGCTCGACGGCATGACCTCGTACACCTACGTCTGCTACCAGGCGTTCCGCGAATATCGCAGCCACCAGGGCCGCCGCATTCTTGACGCCGGCTGCGGCACCGGGGAGACGCTGCGGCGCTACGCGCTGAACAACCCGGGCGCGACGCTGGTGGGCTTCGACTTGAGCCAGGCGTCGCTGGATCTGGCCGCCGAAAAACTGGGCCGCGTGGAAGGCGTGGAATGGCATCTCGAGCAGCGCGACCTGCTGGAGCTGGCGCCTCCCAAGGAGCCATTCGATCTGGTGAGCTGCACCGGCGTTCTGCACCACCTGGCCGATCCGCTCAAGGGGCTGCGCAATCTCGTCCCTTATTTGAAGCGCGACGGGATTTTCGCCATCTATCTGTACAGCGCGTACGCTCGGCGCGAAATTGAGATGGCCGCCGAGATCATCCGCATGCTGTGCGGGCCGCAGGAGTCCATGGACAAGCGCATCGATGTGGCGCGGCGGTTTTTCCGAGGCTTGCCGGCCGGGCATTTTCTTCTCGATCAGGCGAAATTCGAGACTGACGTGCGCGACTGGATTGAGCGCGACGAGCACCTCGCGGACATGTACCTGCACCCGCGCGAAATCAATTACACGTTCGACATGGTACTGGAGTTGCTCGATGGGGCCGGCCTGGAAATCGTCCGTTTCTACGACGAGGAGGCCTGGGATCTCGAGCGACTGCTGCCAGACGAGGACCTGCGGCGGCGGACCATGTTCATGAGCCGGCGGCAGAAATATCGACTGGCCGACCTGCTCCATCCCCGGCCTTCCTACATTTTCATGGCGCGGCACAAGGCCTATACGCCGTCCCGCACGGTCGGGGACGTGCCGCTGATTTCCCCGGTGGCGGCCTGGGTGACGCGGCGGCCGGCGGTGGCGCGCCCTTCGATCCCCCCGGACACGATGATTGAAGTGCTCGGCTTCGCGCACCGCTCCTACCGCCTGGACGGTGACGCGGTTGAGGCCCTGGCCCTGTGCGACGGCGCCCGCACGGTCGACGAAGTGGCTGACGCGCGCGCCGCGGCGACCGGAGCGGATGTTGCAACGGCGCGGAAAATCAATCGCACGCTGTTCACAACCCTTGAAAAACAGGGAATCGTGTTGATGAAGCCTAAGGAGGCGTCCCCCGGTACAGGAATCTGACTCCTTCTTGAAGAAAATTAGCAAAGTGCGTGTGAAAGCGATCTGGAGCGTGATCTTTGGCGCCGTCGGCATGCTGGCCGTGGGCACGGTCACGTATGCCATGGTATCCTTCCACGTGACCGGCGCGACGCCCGCCGATCAGGCCTGTCTGGGCAGGAACACCATCCCCATCACGGTGTCGTACGCCGGCTTGCCCGGTACCGTGTCTCTCGCTATCGACGGCAGTCCACTCGAAGTGCGCGACGACCGGGAGAAGAAGATGTTGATCGCGGAGGCGCTGAACGTGCCGGACGGCGCGCACGCGATCGACCTCGTCGTGCGCCAAAAGATCGGCTTCAGCGAAGTGCGCAAGTCCTGGCAGGTCAACGTGGACACCCGTCCGCCCCGGGTCACGCTGTACACCCCGAAAGTCGACGCGATCGTGAAGGAGTCGCCCTGCAAGATCAACGGGCACACCGAGGCCGGCACGAAGTTGACGGTGGCGGTGTCGCCTTCGCCCGTCGACTTCAAGCCGAGCGCCTTCACCGCCGACGAAAAAGGCTATTTTTCGACGTATGTTCCGCTTGCGGAAAACCAGAACACGGTGCGCCTGGACGCGGTGGACCGCAGCGGCAACCGCACCATCTCCAAGCGCACCGTGGTGTGTGATCGCACCGCGCCCGCGGTGACGAATCCGACGAAGACCCGCAATCTGACGCTGGAAGACGCGCCCACCGTGACGCTCAAGGCTACCATTGTGGAAAAAGGCTCCGGCATCAGGCGCGCCACCATCAAGCTGGACGCGCACCCGGCAAAGCCGGTTGAGATCTCTGGGAGCGGCGAGATTGTCTGGAGCGCCGATGACCTCCCCCAGGGCGAGCGGGAAATCACCCTCGAGGTTGAGGACGTGGCCGGCTGGATGACCACCCACCGATGGAATTTCCTGGTCGACACCACCGAGACGTTCGGCCGCGCGCAGATGACCCGCGGGGCGCGCGGCAAGGACGTGGCGCGCCTGCAGAAGCGTTTGGTGAAGCGGGGCTTTCTCACCGAGGGAGAGGTCACGTCGCTGTTTGACGAGCGCACCGAGTGGGCGCTCAAGCAGTTCCAGATGCAGCAGAAAATGGAGCCGGACGGCATGGCCGGCTACAAGACCATCGCTGAATTGTCGCCCAAAATCTACATCAACCTGGATCGCTTCTCGCTGTTGCTGGTGGACGGCGGCAACAAGGTAAAGTCCTACGGAGTGGCCCACGGGATGCCGGAGTATCCCACGCCGGCCGGAGATTTCCACGTGATGTTCCTGGAAAAAGACCCCACCTGGATTCCGCCCAGGGACTCGCTGTGGGCGCGCGAGGCGAAAATGACGCCGCCGGGACCCGGCAATCCGCTGGGCACCCGCTGGATCGGGCTCGATTCCGCCGCCGTGGGCATCCACGGAACTCCGTCCGCGTGGAGCATCGGCTCGCGCGCGTCGCACGGCTGCATCCGCATGCGCATCTTCGACGTCGAGGATCTTTTCGAGCGCGTGAACGAGGGCATGGAGGTCGTCATCTTCTGGGAGCGCGACCGTAAGGAGCTGGCGAAGAAGTACTGGGCGAATTAGGCGACGAGGTTGAACCCGTCTACCTGAGTGATTCCGTGCTTTTTCTCCAGCGCGGCAAACTCATCCCGGAATTTCGCTTCCATCTCGCGGCGCTCGCTCTCCGGCAGGAACGCGGCGCGCACGCCGTTGATGCCGATCTGCTGGAGGTCCTTTACCGACAGGCCCCAACGCTCGTGCGCTTCCTGGTAGTCGTGCGAGAGGTCGATGCCGCTGACCGCCGGGTCGTCCGTGTTGATGGTGACCGGCAGGCCCTTCTCGAAGAAGGAGCGCATCGGGTGCTGGTCCCAGGTTTCGACGGCGCCGGTCTGGATGTTGCTGGTGGGGCAAATTTCCAGCGGAATGTTTCTGTCAAGCACCAGGCTCTCGACGGCGGGGTCCTGGTAGGTGCGCACGCCGTGGCCGATGCGATCCGCGCCCAGGTTCTCGATGGAGGTGCGGACGTTCTCGGGACCGCCGGCCTCGCCCGCGTGCACGGTGACCTTCAGGCCGGCTTTCTTGGCGTCCTGGAACACCTGGGCGTAGGGCCCGGGCGGATAGTGGAACTCGTCGTTGGCGAGGTCGAGGGCGACCACGCCCTTGTCCTGGTACTGCTCGGCGAGAAGCTCGGCCTGCCTGGCGGGCGCTTCGCCCATCTGGCGCTCGACGATGACGATGAGGTTGACGTTGATGCCGGAGTCTTTCTCGCCCTGCTCCATGCCGGCCACGACGCCGTCCATGACGTCCTTGTGCGGAAGTCCGTAGGTGCCCGCCATGTAGATGGGGGAGAAGCGCAGCTCGAGGTACTTGACGTTGTCCTTCGCGGCGTCGTTGACGACAGCGCGGGTAATGTCGATGATCGCTTCCTTGCTTTTGAAGATTTTGCCGATGGTGTCGAATTTCTTGAGGAAGTCGAGCAGGGTCTTGTCGTCTTTAGTGACCTGCAGGAAGGGACGCAACTCTTCGAGATTGCGGGTGGGCAGCTCCACGCCGTACTTGTCGGCGGCGGCCAGGAAGGCTTCGGGGGAGATGGCGCCCTCGAGGTGGCGGTGCAGGTCGACCTTGGGCATCGCCTTGAGGAAGCCCTCGACGTCGCCTGTGCTCGGGGTGAAGGTCTCACGCTGGGCCCTGAAGTTCAGCCCGCCCACGTTGGTGGCGGAATCGCCCGTGACTCTTGGCCCAACCAGGCTGTTGGCGTTGAGTGCACCGATCATGACACGAACCCCTTGTCTCTTTTGACCAGTCTAGCAGGGGATTCACGGGGGGGCCATTGCCCGGATGTGAACATCCGGGCCTTCCGGAGGGTAATGCAGAGTGGGGGCGTACTGAGAAGTTTCAATGAGCGTCCCCGAGGAAGACCGGGAAAGCCCGGTCATCCCGATTTCATGGGCCGTTGCGGCCCTCTTGCTGGTCCTGCCGTGGATTTGCGCGCGCCTCCTGGGAATCCACCCGGACGACGTCACCACCGTGGTGATGGCCGGGCTGTCCATCGTGGGCGCCGCATTCATCCTCTCGTGGGCCGCCGAGCTTGCCCAGCTAGAGATGTCCCCGGCGCTGGCCACGGTATTCCTGGCGCTCGTCGCGGTCTTGCCGGAATACGCCATCGACCTGTACTACGCGTGGGACGCGGGCAAGGCGCTGGCCGTCTGGAACGGCGCTCCGCCGGTCCCGGAAGCGTTGGGACTTCCCATGGCCAACATGACCGGCGCGAACCGACTGCTCATCGGCATGGGCTGGACCATGGTGGTGTTCATCCACTGCTGGCGCGCGAAGAAGCACGACCTGAGCCTGCAGGGCTTCATCGAGCTGGATCACACCTACCTGATCGCCGCAACGCTGTATTCCTTTGTGATCGCCTGGAAAGGCTCGCTGTCCATGTTGGACTGCGTCATCTACGTCGCCATGTTCGCGATGTACGTGCGCCAGGCGATGCGCCAGCCCACCGAGGAGCCGCACCTGGAGGGGCCGGCCGCCATGGTCGGGTTGATGGCCCGCGGGCCTCGGCGCGTCGTGAACGCGGTGATGTTCGCGTTCGCGGGCTTCGCCGTCTTCCTGGCCGCGGAGCCGTTCGCGGAGGGGCTCAAGCACATTGGCGAGCGCTTCAACATCGAGACGTTCTTGCTCGTGCAGTGGCTGGCGCCGCTCGCCTCGGAGTCGCCGGAGTTCATCGTGGCCGCCCTGTTCGCGTGGCGCATGCACGCGCGCATGGGGTTCGGCGCGCTGGTTTCCTCGAAGGTGAACCAGTGGACGCTGCTCGTCGGCATGATCCCGCTCGCCACGTGGATCGCGTCCAGCGGCCACCTCGCCATGCCGCTTGACGAGCGCCAGCGGGAAGAGCTGATGCTCACCGCCGCGCAGTCGGTCTTTGCGGTGGCCGTGCTGGGCAACCTGCGGATGTCGCTGTGGGAGGCGCTCGCGGTGCTGGTACTGTTCGTTCTCCAGCTCTTCATGCCGACCACGCAGATGCGCTGGGTCTTCAGCATCGTCTACGTGGTGCTGGCGGTCGTCGTGCTGGCGAGCCGGCGTGAGTACCTGCCGGGCATCCGCGACAACTTCGTACGCTTTTTCCGCTTGTAGACGCAGGATTGCGGGCCGGAATTGAAGAAAAATCATTACCTCACTTCTCTCCGGGAGCCCGACAGGGCGATCAACCGTTGGAAGCAGGCCGTCAAGCCCAGATGGCGTCGGCTGTGCCGATCCCAAAATTGGAGGCCCCTTGAGCGCCACCCGCGCCCTGCCGAGCACTCGCAAGCCGCCGGATCACTGGCTGCTGGCCATCGTCTTCACGTTGCTCGCGCTTGGCCTGATGATGGTGTTCTCCTCGAGCAGCGTGACCGCCGCGGGGATGCGGGAAACCAACCACGACCCCTACTTCTTCATCAAGCGCCAGGGAATGTGGGCTTGCGTCGCGCTGATGGCCATGTGGGTGGCCATGCGCATCGACCTGGAGAAGTTCCGCAAGCTCTCCTTGCCGCTGGTCTTGCTCGCGGTCGGGATGCTGGTGGCGGTGCTGGTTCCCGGCATCGGCGTGGTGGTCAACGGCGCGCGCCGCTGGATCGCGGTGGGCGGGTTCACCTTCCAGCCTTCGGAGTTTGCCAAGTTCGCGCTGATGTTCTATCTTGCGGACTGCCTCGCGCGACGGGGCACGAAAATCCAGCAGGGCGCCCGTCTGGTTCCGCTGTTGGCGATTTTCGGATTGATCGTGCTGCTCATCGAGATGGAGCCGGATCTGGGAACGGCGCTGGTGGTGGCCGCTGGCTTCTTTGCGGTGCTTTTCATGTCGGGCGCGCGCTTCTCCCACCTGGCCGGGCTGGTTGGGATGGGCATCATGGGCGTCATCATGCTGATTATCAAGGAGCCGTACCGCTTTGACCGCATGCTGGTCTTCCTGGATCCCTGGAAGGACCCGGAGAAGAACGGCTACCACATGGTACAGTCGCTGCTGGCGCTGGGGAGTGGTGGCACCTGGGGGCTGGGTCTGGGCGAGAGCCGTCAGAAATTCTTTTATCTTCCCGAGCAGCACACCGACTTCATCTTTGCGGTGCTCGGCGAGGAATTGGGGCTGGTCGGAACCCTGGCCGTCCTGTCGCTGTTCCTGTTGTTCCTCTACAAGGGTTTCAAGCTGGCGGTGAAGTCACGCGACAATTATCTAGGGCTTCTCGCCGGCGGCATCACCTTCACCATCGCCTTTCAGGCGTTTCTCAATATTGGCGTGGTGTCGGGCGCCATGCCGCTGACCGGAATACCGCTGCCGTTGATCTCGTACGGCGGCACCTCCCTGGTGCTGACGCTGTCCTCAGTGGGCCTGCTGGTCAACGTCTCCACCCGCCGCCGCGAGCGCCGTGAGGAGAGCGAGGAGATCAGCGCGCCGGTCAGCGAGACCGAGAGTCTGACCCGGAAATTCCACGACATGGGCTACGGGCTGGTACCGGTCACGCGGGTGCGCGAGCGCCGTCGGGCGCGCCGCTGATGCTCCGCGTCGTCGTCAGCGGCGGCGGCACCGGCGGGCACGTTTATCCTGCGATTGCGGTGGCCGGCGGCATTCGCGAGCGTTTTCCGGACGCGGCCATCTTGTTCGTGGGCACGCGTCGAGGCCTGGAGGCGACCGCCGTCCCCAAAGCCGGTTTCGAGATCGCGTACGTGCACGCGCGCGGCCTGGCATCCCATCCCCTCAAGCTGGCCCATGCGCTGTTCGACAACGCGCTGGGCACGGCGGAGGCGCTCGGGAAGTTGCGCGGATTTCGGCCGGCGGTGGTGGTGGGCAGCGGCGGCTATGTGTCCCTGCCGGTGGGGGCCGCGGCGCAGACGATGGGGATTCCCACGGTGCTGCTCGAGCAGAACGTGGTGCCCGGCAAGGCCACGAAATTCCTCAGCGGGCGCGCCACGAAGGTGTGCGCCTCGTTCGATTCCACGATAGGCAAGCTGGATCATCCGGAGAAGGCCGTGGTGACCGGCAATCCGGTGCGGCGGGATATTCTAGAGCGCACGCGAGCGGATGGGCGCGCCAGGATGGGCGTTCCCGAGGATGCCTTTTGCCTGCTGGTGACGGGCGCCAGCCAGGGGGCACGCTCGGTGAACGAGGCGGTGGTGGCGGCGCTTCCCTCGTGGAAGGAGCGGCCCTGGCAGGTCATCCACCTGACCGGCGAGGGCGAGTTCGCTTCGGTGAAAGGACGCGCCGAGGGCGCCGTGGAGGGCGGCCTGCTGAAGTGGCGCGGGATGGCCTTCTGCGACGACATGGCCAGCGCGTACGCCGCCGCGGACGTCGTGGTGGCGCGGGCGGGGGCGACGACCATGGCGGAGCTGACCTGCCGCGGGCTGCCCGCGATCCTGGTGCCGTATCCGCACGCCGGGGCCCATCAAGTGGACAACGCCCGCTGGCTGGAAGCGCGCGGCGGGTCGGTCACGATCTTGAATGAGGACGCGCTGGCTTGTGTCGGGCCGGCGGTCGTGGGCCTCGCGGAAGACGCGGAGCGGCGCGCGCGCATGGCCGAGGCCTCGCGGGCGGCGGGTCACCCCGACGCGGTCGAGCGCATCGTGGACGAGGTGGCCTCGGCGGCCGGGATGCGGACGGTGGATTTAGCCACCGGAAGGCTGCATTCGTCCGAATGAAGCCACCCGCTGGCTAAAGATGCCCGGATGCAATGCGGGTGGGGGGCGCAGGAGCCTCTCTGGGGGTCATCCAAGATCGCCCCATGGCTTCTGAGTACATCCTGGTGGGGGTCGCGTGGCCCTACGCCAACGGTCCGCTTCACCTGGGGCACATCGCCGGGGCGTACCTGCCCGCCGATATTTTCGCCCGCTACCATCGGCTCGCGGGCAACCACGTGCTCATGGTCAGCGGCAGCGACCAGCACGGCACGCCCATCACCATGCGCGCCGAGCAGGAGGGCGTGCCGCCGAAGGTCATCGCGGACCGCTACCACGCCTCGTTTGTGGATTGCTGGCAGCGCCTTGGCGTGCAGTGGGAACTGTTCACCGCCACCACCACTGAAAACCACTACAAGATCGTCGGGGACATATTCCAGCGTCTGTACGACAGGGGCACAATCTACCTCGACTCGATGGAGATGCCGTTCTGTCCGAAGGATCAGAAATTTCTCGCCGACCGCTACGTCGAGGGCACCTGCCCTTATTGCGGCTACACCGATGCCCGCGGCGACCAGTGCGACAACTGCGGCCGCACCTACAACGCGCTTGACCTGAAGGAGCCTCGCTGCAAGTTCTGCCACACCACGCCGGAAGTGGCGCGGACCGAGCATTTCTTCTGCAGGTGGTCGGAGTTCAACGAGCCGTTGCGCGCCTGGGTGGAAGACAAGACGTACTGGCGCAAGAACGTCTTCAATTTTACCAGACGCTATCTCGAAGAGGGACTCAAGGACAGCGCCATCACTCGCGACATCGAGTGGGGCGTGCCGGTGCCGATTCCCGGTTACGAGAACAAGCGCATCTACGTGTGGTTCGATGCGGTCATCGGCTATTATTCGGCGAGCCACGAGTGGGCACAGCGGAGCGGAGATCCGGAGGCGTGGCGGCACTGGTGGACCAACCCGGAGGCGCGCGGTTATTATTTTATCGGCAAAGACAACATTCCGTTCCACACGCTGCGCTGGCCCGCGGTGCTGATGGGCTGCGGCGGGCTGAATTTGCCCTACGACGTGCCCGCCAATGAGTATTTGAACCTGGAAGGATTGCAGTTCTCCAAGTCGCGCGAGCACGCGGTGTGGGTGCCGGTGTTCCTGGATCGCTTCGATCCGGATCCTTTGCGGTACTATCTGTCGATCAACATGCCGGACAGCACCGACGCCGATTTTTCCTGGAAGGAATTCCAGCGCCGCAACAACGACGAGCTGGCGGCCGCCTACGGTAACCTCGTGCACCGCATGCTGACCTTTATCGGGAAGCACTACGAGGGGACGGTGCCGCCCGCAGACCATCGCCAGCCAGAAGACGAGGCGCTCCTCCAAAAGATGCGCGACGCGTTCCCCAGGGTGGGCGGGCTGCTCGCCGCCTGCGACTTCAAGGATGCCATCCGCGACGTGATGGCGGTGTGCCGCGAAGGAAATCAATATCTTGATCAGCAGCAGCCCTGGAAGACCATCAAGGTGGACCGCGATCGTGCGGGAGCGGCGCTGAACACGATTCTGAATTACATCAACGGGCTGAAGGTGTTATATTCACCGTTCCTGCCGAACTCGAGCGCGAAGCTGCACGAGCTGCTTGGCAACCCGTATCCCGCGTCCGAGGAGCGCTGGGAATTCCGCGAACTGACGCCGGGCGCCGCGCTGGCCCAGGGGCCCACGCCGCTGTTCAAGAAGCTCGAGGACGATATTATCGAAGAGCAGCTGGCGCTGCTCAAAAAGTCTGACTAAACCGGGGTAGAGCCATGAATCCGATAGCGCTGTTACGTCCGTTTGACGGCTTTCTTGAGGAGGCACAGGCGTCGGAGGCGCCCTTTGGCCCGAGCGAGCGGACGCCGCACTTCTTTTCCGGGCGGTATGTTCGAGGTGTGTGCCAGGACGGTGACCGTCTGTGCGTGGCCGGCGAGTTCGGACTGGCGCGTGTGCACCTCGACTCCGGAGAAATTGATCGATTCGACTTCGCCAACCTGCTGCCGTGAGGGTCCGCGACAGCGTGCGCGGCATTGCCGGACGCGGCGTTGGTGATCGGAACTGAGCGCGGCGTCTTGCACCGCGACGCATCCGGTTGGTGCCGAACAAGTTTCCCGCATGACGGTGGAATGGTTTACCGGGTCTGGGCGTCGCCTCACGGCTTCTGGGCCTCGCTGGGATCTGGACTATATTTCCGCGACCGAGAACGAAATGTCTGGAGCCGCTTGCATGGAGTGGATTCACTGCCCGGCAGCGTGCTGGAAACCGAGGACGGAGTCTACGTTGCGGAGGATTCGCGAGTGGCTTTCTTTCCGCGTGGGGACAGTGCTTCGGTGGAATTGGAAATACGCAGTGCCACGCTGCTGTCGGATGCGCGAGGCAACGTGTGGGTGGCGTCATCTGGCGGCCTTTTCGTCCTGCCGCATCCGAAGGCGCTTTCGAGAAACCCGGCGCTCGCGACCCCACAAGGGCCAGACGGGGTCGTCGCGCTGCTGCACCACGATGACAGACTGGTAACCTTCGGAAATGAAGGCGTCCAGGAGTTGCGAGATAGACAGTGGATTCCGATGCACGCGGCGAGGTGAGAAGGCTGTGGCGCGCGGCCAGTCCGTTGTGCGTCGCCGGTGAGTGGCGCCTCTTCTTTGAGGGCGAGGTGGAACGCGTCGCTGGCGCGTGGGGCCCCGAGTGCAGCTCCGCAAGATTCTTCTCGCTGTCGGGTGAGCGGATTGTGGCGGTTTCCAAGGAAGCCTCCCTGGAGTGGCGCGATGGAGCCTGGCACCCGGCGTCTCTGCCTCCGAGCGCGCGCCTGCTGTGTGCCGACTTTGACGGAAAGTGCATCGCTGTGTGCTGGAACGGCCAGGTGTCGTCTGCTTTGCGCCAGGAAAACGGCCAGTGGCACTTTCTCGCCGGCGCCGGCGTTCCTCAGCAGGAGCCGACTTCTCTTCTTGCCCACGGCGGCGCCCTGTGGCTGGCCACCGACGGTGGGGGCGTCGCACGATTTCAGGAGGGCAAGTGGAGCGTCTTTACGCGCCGCCATGGCCTTCCCTCCCTGGAAGTGGACGCTCTGAGCGTCGACCCGGACGGGGCATTGTGGGCGGTTACGAGAGAAGGGATCTGCGTGCTGGAGGGAGAGCGCTGGCAGCCGCGCGTCGAGGCGGATGAAACCCACGACCGCTCGTTTGTCCAGGGGCTTGTCTGGAGTGCTTCCGTCGTGTGGATGGTGGGGGTCTCCGGTTCCAAAGTATTGACCACGAACGGTTTTGAGAAGCTCTCGGTCGATGTCAGATTGGAGGCTCTGCGCGAAGCAGGTGGCCAAGTCTGGGGAATCTCGCGTGCCGCGCTCTATCGCGTGGAAGACAGTCGCTGCACTCTCGTCCTGGAGGCGAGGCAGGCGCCCGCGGAAATTCGCGACGTGATCTGGACGCCGGATGGAAAATTGTGGCTCGCGCTGGAAAACGGGATGACGTGCATCTCAGCGGCGGGTAACCCGGCGGCGCCCTGGGTGAGTGAGCCGTGGTGGAACAACTTCCTGTTGCCTTGCGAAAAGGCTGCCCTGGTGGAGTCTCGCACGCCGCTAGACACCTTCTCACGATACTCCGCGTTCGCGCGGTTGCAGAAGAGCGGGTTGCTCCGCCACTTGAGCGACGAGGTGATACGCCAGGAGACACGGGACCTGCTCGATGACGGGGTCGACGACGAGGACGCGCTCTCTGTGTTGGTGAGCGAGCTTCTCACCCGGCACCATGGCTTTTCCGTTGACTGGAAGTGTGAGGAGGCGGAGCTATCGGAGGCTCTTCAGCGGGTGGCGCGGGTGCACGGATTGCCGGTTCGGGAAGTTACGGAGTTTCCGTTCCACATCAGCGACATCCCATTCCGCATCGTGTTCCATGACGGATCACGACAGTATGAGCGAAGCGCCGGGTGGCAGTGGCGTATCGAGATTGTCGACGAGTGGAACGCCCTTCTTCGTCGTCACGGCATGGCGCAAGAATTTGTCCTGGCGGCGGAGGACTCGGATCGTTTTACTTTCGTCTTCGCGGCCGGGGAGAGCCTGCCATTCCTTCTGGCGCTCAAAGAACCGGAATTCGTGCTCATTAAAAACGCTACTTAAGCTCTAATTCTCCGCTGAGAATATTTTCCACGCGCTCCTCCAGCCGCGCCGGGGACGGTGGGTCGGCCCGCAGTGAATTGAGGACTCGCGCCAGATGGGGAGCCGCTGCCGACATTTTATCGAGTTCCGCGGCATCGGCGGCACTAAGTGGAATGGCGGGCGCACGGGACAACAGGTGCTCCTGGAATTTGTCCCGCGCTGAGCTGCTCTCGAAGTAAATGTCAACCTGCTCTCCCTCGCGCGTCCCGGATACTCGCAGTGGATAGGTGTTACCCTGTTTATCGAGTTCAAAAACGATTCCGATGTGATCGCAGCGAATTGCCATCGACCGGTCCCATGCATTGAGCACGAAAAATTCTGGCGTCACTCATGCGTGGTCACTCCGCGTCTGCCAAACGCGCAGCGCGGCGAGGCACGTTGCGCAGCCAATGATGGCCAGGGCGCCAACTCCGCGCGTAGTGCTTGCCATATAAAGGGCAAGAAGGACACTGATCGCAGTACGCGCCCACCTGGTCCGCACTGCCAGCCTGGTTTCGAAAATTGCACTTCGTACGTCTTGGGAACTGACCCGATCAAGATCGCCAATTCCGCGAACAGGAAACGTTAACAGCAGCACCATCAGCAGGATGAGGAGGGCCATCACGATGACGAAAAACCAGTCGACGATGGTCCACGTCGTGGGAATCGCTGCCACGGCGGCGACTTGCACGCCAGATAGTGCCGCACGCAGGTCTGGCGTGAGCACCAGATCTGACTGCGACGACAACTCATACGAGCGCCCATCGCCCGGCTGCGTGAGCAACATTTGCAGGCCACGCACGGTGGGGTCCTGGCCGACGGAGAGAAGTTCCACCGTCTGGGCAAGGGGTCCCGCGGAAGTCTGCGGACCGTAGAGAATGGCGGTCGGTGGCTCACCCTTGAGTCGGACCAGACGCAACTCGGTGATCTGCGCGGGCGTGCGCGGCTGGAAGGTCTGGCCGGTGCGCTTGCGCTCGGCCCTCGAGTACAACACGGGTCGTCCAGAATAAGTGCGGATCTGCACAGCTCCAGGCAGCACCGCGCCCTCCAGGTTTCTGACGTTCCACCACCCGGTGGAATCGGCAAGCGAGGATGGCGTGACTGGCGGCACGCTTCCGAAACGGCCCGCCACCGCGGGCACGACAATCGCGCCACAGATGACGAGCACCAGAAACAACGCGAGAAGGTGCTCGCCGCGGCGCCGCCACAAAATCTTCTTTGCAAACCCCGTCATATCCATTCCCCCTGCATTGCCAGATCAGTGGCCGGGCACACCAACGCCCGTGCTTGCCATCATTCCCAAATATTCATCCGCGCTGAACTCATCAACTGAGATGACATCGGCGCGGGCGGCCTCGGCGTCGTGCAGGGTGGCGGCTTCGTCAGCGGTCAACACGCCGGCTTCCACAGCGGCTGCGGTCAAGGCGAGGAGATCGCTGGTGGGGGTAAGCCGTTTAGACCCAATTGCCTTGCGGATTTTGCCGTGCAGTGGGGCCGCTTTGCTGAGGAGCACGAGCGCGCGATCCAGCCGCGTCGCAATGTCGTTGGACGCGGCGGGACCGGGCAGATCTCTGGTCAGCGCGTCGCGGGCCGGGCCCGGCGTGCGCAGAATTTCCGCGACTTTCGATCCCAGGCGGTCGGACGGCGGGCGCCCGACCGGATTGAGCCGCATGAACGCCGCGTTGATTTTGAAAAGCGGCCCCACGACCGGCGCATCGAAATTCTCCAGGATCCCTTCGAATGCGACCTGAACCCGCCAGAGCGCGTACTGCGCGCTCCAGTGGACCAGCGGCAGCAATTCTTTGGGACGACCCTCGGCCTCAAAGCGGCGCAGGACGGCCGTGCCCATGAACATCCACGAGAGCGCGTCGGCGAAGCGACCGGCCAGGCGGCCCTTGCGTTTCAAATTGGCGCCGAAACCCATGGCGGCGGCGTCGGCCAGCGACGCGAAGGTGGCCGACGCCCAGGCCAGCTTCTGGAAATAGCGGGCGGTGGGTCCCTGGATCGGCGTGGCCGCGAACCATCCGCGCGTGAAGAAATGGAGCTTGGCGCGCAGCACGTTGCCGGCGAAATGGCGCAGGTGGCCGCCCAGCGCGCGTCCGAAGGCTTCTGAGTCGTTCTTTTCGAGTGCTTCGATTTCCGCGCGCATGTATGGATGGCAGCGCACCAGCCCCTGGCCGAACACGATGAGCGTGCGGGTGAGAATATTGGCGCCCTCCACGGTGATGCCGATGGGCGCGGCCATCCAAGCGTCGGCGACCGGGTTGCCGGGGCCGCGGCAGATGCCCTTGCCGCCGAACACGTCCATTGAATCGATGGTCACCTGTCGCACCAGCTCGGTGAGATTGTACTTGGCCATGGCGGAGGCAACCGACGGCTTGCTGCCGCGATCCACGGCCGCGCAGGTGAACACGCGCGCGGCGTCCATCAAGTAGGTGAGGCCGCCGATGCGGGCCAGCGGCTCCTCGATGCCTTCGAAGCGGCCGATGGACAGGCCGAACTGCTCGCGCGCCACGCTGTACGCGCCGGTAACCCGCGCCAGGGCGCGGGCGCCGGCCGCGGACTGGGCTGGCAGCGACACCGCACGCCCGCCGGCGAGCGCCTCCATCAGCATGATCCAGCCCCGGCCGGCGCCGCCGATGATGGCCGAGACCGGCACCACCACGTCGCGTCCGCGAGTGGGGCCGTTGGCGAAAGGAACCAGCGGATCGTGGTAGCGCCCGGTTTCCACGCCGGGCAGGTGGGTGGGCACGAGGGCGAAGGTGATGCCGACGTCCTTACCCTGGCCCAGGAGATTTTCCGGATCGCGCAGGCGAAAGGCCAGTCCCAGCAGGGTACAGATCGGCGCCAGCGTGATGTAGCGCTTGTTCCAGTTGAGGCGGATGGCCGGCGCGCCGTCGTCGGCGCGGAAGACCACGCCGTGCGAGGTGATCGACGCGGCGTCGGATCCCGCGGTGGGCTCGGTCAGCGCAAAACAGGGGATTTCCTCGCCGCTCGCCAGCCGGGGAAGCATTGCACCCTTCTGCTCGGGGGTCCCATAGTGCTCGATCAATTCGCCGGGGCCCACCGAGTTGGGGATGAGGACCAGGGAATAAAGCACCATCGAGCGCACCGCGAGCTTGCCGTAAACCACGCTGCAGGCCAGCGCGCCGAAACCGTGGCCGCCGTGCTCCCGGGCGATGCGCAGGCCGAAGAAGCGCTCTCTCTGCAGAAACTCCATCACTTCAGCGGGGACCACGCGCGCGTGCCGCAAATCCAGACGGTCCGCGAGGGCGAGCAAGGCTTCGAGGGGCCCGTCCACGAAGGCGCGCTCCTCCTCGGTCAGATCGGGGTAGGGCTCTTCCAGGATGCGGCGGAAATCGGGACGGCCGGAGAACAGGTCGGCCTCGATCCAGGTGGTCCCGGCCTCGAGCGCGGCGCGCTCGGTGTCGGAGATGCGGGGCAGCATGTCCCGCTGCTTGAGCTGGTGGAGAAGCGTCTTGAGCACTTTCGTTGCGGTCCCTTCCGCGAAATCGCGCGAAGCTTGGCCGCGACGCGGGCCGGCTCCTCTAATTTTAACTGCTATAGTGAAGCGTGAAGGTGAGCCGCACTTTTCCGCCTGGTTATCGGGTTGGGCCTGGACTGAAAGCCAGTGCTGGCCCGTCGACCTTCATTGCCCGGCGCTGGTCGCTGGCCTGCCGACCCAT
>Ga0194121_10001175_pt1 | contig 45476 bp, 41 predicted proteins | sample TA2MahCa50mmetaG_FD_148609 | JGI IMG/M metagenome (GOLD analysis project Ga0194121, IMG submission 148609) | Freshwater microbial communities from Lake Tanganyika, Tanzania - TA2015020 Mahale Deep Cast 50m | ecosystem: Environmental > Aquatic > Freshwater > Lake | place: Tanzania: Lake...
TGGTGGACGGGATGTATCTCGTGGCCGGCCTGCTTGCCTGGTTCGCGTTTCAGGCTCTGTCGAGCGGCCTCCTTTAACCTGCCATCCTGCAGGAGCGCCGAGCGGCTTGCAGATCTCAGACCACCCGATCGTTGCGGGAGACATTTAGCAGTCGCTGCAGCTCCTCGTCATAATGGCCGAATTTCGCTCGATAATCCTCAATGCTCGCGGAAATGACCTCCACGGCCTCGTCGCGGTCGTACACATGCGTGATCTCGGTAGGCGGCGGAGTCTCGCCCGGCGCCTGCTTATAGGTCAAGAAGTAGTGCTGCAGCCGGTCTACCAGCGGCTCCGGCACCTCGCGCACCGACTTCCACGCGCCGTAAGTGAGGTCGCCCTCCAGAACGGCGACGATCTTGTCGTCCGCCTGCCCCTTGTCGATGAGCCGCAGCCCGCCGATGGGATGGCACACCACGAGAATATCGGACTTCTCGATCGGTTTCTCGGTGAGCACGCAGATATCGATCGGATCCCCGTCCCCGGCGATGCCCTCGCGCTGCGCGCGCTTCGAGCAGTAGGCGCCCACCGCGTCCCCACAGTACGTGCGGGGAATGAAGCCGTACAGCGTGGGGCACAGGTTGGAGAATTTCTGCGGCCGATCGACCTTCAAGTGGCCGCTCGCCTTGTCCACCTCGTATTTCACGCCGTCGGTGGGGGTCAGCTCGATGTAGGCGTAAAACGCGTCCTTGCGGTTGGGAGCGTGGGAGGGCAGTCCGTGCCAGGGATGCGCTTTCACGTAATGCTGGAGGACGTCCTTCATTTCTTATCCTTTCGTGGCCCGATGATGGCTTGCAGCCGCGAGGGAAGCGGGCTGGAAAATTGCAGCCGCTCACCGCGCACCGGATGCACGAAGCTGAGGGTGGCCGCGTGGAGCGCCAGGCGTCGCGCCGGGTCGGTGCGCGCGCCGTACTTGCGGTCGCCGGCCACCGGGTGCCCGAGTCCCGCAAGGTGCACGCGGATCTGGTTCTTGCGCCCGGTTTCCAGGATAATCTCGACCAGCGAGTATTTCTTGCCGGGTTTCAACACCTTGTAATGGGTGATGGCGGGTACGCCGTCGTCGGCTTCGTACACTTCCAGCCCGCGATTCTCCTTGAGGGGGCGGCGAATCGTGCCTTCGGCCTGGGAAGGCGTGCCTTCCACGATGGCCAGGTAGTTCTTGTCCACTTCGCGCCACCCGTTCTGCAAGGCGCGCTTCACCGCCTCGCTGCGCGCGAACACCAGCAATCCCGAGGTCCCCTGATCCAGCCGGTGCACGATGAACACGCGCGCCTCCGGGTCCTGGCCGCGCGCATACTCGGTGAGCACCGCGTACGCGGTACGCTGGTTCTCGGTTTCGGAGGCCATGGTGAGCAGGCCGGGCGGCTTCTCCACGACCAGCACGTGCTCGTCTTCAAAAATAACTTTCAGCCCGTGGGGAAGGGACTCGGGCGCGGGCCGTTTCTCGAAGTGCACCACAATTTCGTCGCCGGGCTTCACCGGATGGCTTCCGCGCGTGATGGCCACGCCGTTCACCACCACCGAGCGGAAGCGCAGCAGCTGCTTGATGCGCGTCCCGCGCGCGCCAGCGAGCGCGCTGCTCAAAAATTCCTCCAGTGTGGAAGCGGCTTTCGCCTGGTAGCGGTGCATCAGGCGCCCAGCCGAAACACGACCACCATGGGCCAGCCCACGTACGGGGCCGCGCGGGGATACGCATCCGCCAGCGCCTGGTCCACGAAGTGCTCGCTCATTTCGATCAACGGCGCACCGCTCCGAGCGATTGCGTTGATCATGTCGGCCATTTGATTGCCATGCCCGGCCGGGCGGATTTTTACTCCCTCGTCCGGATCCACGAAGGCGGCCTGCGATCCCTTCAGATACATCGCCGGGTGCATTGCGGTGACGAGCACGGGTCCGCGGCTCACTCGCACTGCCTCGGAAAAGAACAACGGCAGATTTGGCAGATGTTCGAGGACCAGCGAGGACAGCACGAAATCAAATTCGCCATCGATGAACGGCAGAGGCTGGCTCAGGTCGTGCTCGATCCAGGCGACCTCCGACGCACCCGGTTTGCGCCGCGCCTCCCCGAGCATCCCCGCGGAAAAATCCAGCCCGGTGACGAAGGCGCCGCGCGCGGCCAGCGCCAGGGTGTGACGCCCGGTTCCGCATCCCAGGTCGAGCACGCGCAGGCCGCCCACGTCTGGAAGGTGCGGCGCAAGGGTGGCCGTTTCCAGTGCCGTCATGGGATTTCCATCTTTTTCGTAGATGGGTGCCCAGCGATCGTATCCTTCCCGGGTGGGAACGTCTCGTATCGTGATCATTGCGGCATCTCCGAAAGCTCGCTCCAGCGCTCCATCGCCTGATCCAGGCGGCGGCTCAGCGTCTGCAGCTCGTCGTATAGTTTCTGGGTGCGCACGAAGTCGCTGGAATCTTTCGCCAGCAACCCCTCAACGACTTTGCGGCGCGCCTCAGCGGACTCGATCTCGGTCTCCAGCGTTTCCAGTTCGCGGCGCTCCCGCATGCTCATCTTGCGGGGCTTGGCGGCGCCTACCGCGGGTTGCAAGGGCGCGGGTCGCACAGGTCGTGCAACAGGCGCTTCGGGCGCTGCGGCCCGCAAGGCCTCGGTGGCGCTGTAATTTCCGGCATATTCCCGAACTTGCCCGTCGCCCTCAAACGCGAAGACCGACTCCACCGTACGATCCAGAAAATAGCGGTCGTGGCTGACCACCACCAGGCATCCGGAAAACCCGTCGAGATAATCCTCCAGCCGCACCAGCGTGGGGATGTCGAGGTCGTTCGTCGGCTCGTCCAGGATCAGCACATTGGGATTGCGCATCAGCACCCGCAGCAGGTACAGCCGACGGCGCTCGCCGCCGGAGAGCCGGCCGATGGGCACTTGCTGCAAAGGCCCGGAAAACAGGAACCGCTCGCACATCTGGGCCGCCGAGAGCGTCCGACCGTCCGCGGTGGGCACCGAATCCGATTCCTCGCGGACGTATTCGATGACCCGCATGTCGTCGTCAAGGGCGCGGCTCTCCTGATCGTAGTAGCCAATCGCGACGGTGGCGCCAGTGGAAATCTCCCCGCTGTCCGGCGCGAGCCTTCCCACCATCATCTCCAGCAGCGTGGTCTTGCCGCAGCCGTTGGGGCCGACAATTCCCACGCGGTCGCCGCGCTTCAGCGTGTAGGAGAAGTCGCGCACGATGGAGCGCCCGTCAAACCGCTTGCTTACGTGGGTCATTTCGATGGTCCGGGTCCCCAGCCGGCGGCCGGCCACGTTGATTTCCACGTGCCGCGCCGCTTCCTCGCGGGGGGCGGACACCAGCGACTCCGCGCGCTCCACGCGGGCCTTCTGCTTTGTGGCGCGTGCCCGTGGGCCGCGGCGCAGCCAGTCCAGTTCGCGGCGAATCAGGTTGGCGCGCTTCTCATCCGCGGCCGCGCGCTGCGCCTCCTGCTCGGCCTTTTTCTCGAGATACGCCTCATAATTTCCCACGAACGTCTGCACGCGACCCCGCTCGATTTCCAGGGTGCGGGTGGTGATGCGATCCAGGAAATAGCGGTCGTGTGTCACGAGGAGCAAGGTGCCGGTGAAGCGGCGCAGATATTCCTCCAGCCACGCGACGGCGTCGGTATCCAGATGGTTGGTGGGCTCGTCGAGGATCAAGAGGTCGGGCCGCGTGATGAGCGCGTGCGCCAGGGCCACCCGCTTGCGCTGGCCGCCGGAGAGCGTCCCGATTCGCGCGTCCGTGTCGACGATCCCCAGCCGGTTGAGTACCGTGCGGGCGTTGGTCTCCAGGTCCCAGGCGCCCGCCGCCTCCAACTGGTCGGCAAGGCGGGACAGTTTTTGCGGATCGCTGGCCGCTGCATGGCACGCCGCCTCGTAGTCATGCAGCAAGCGCATCGTATCATTGCTGGCCACGAAGACCGCGTCCAGCACGGTGAGCGACTCGTCGAACAGCGGATTTTGCGCGAGGAATGCCACGCTGGTGCCGCGCGCCACCACCACGCGTCCGCTGTCCGGCGCCTCGCGGCCGGCGATAATCCGCAGCAGCGTCGACTTGCCGCAGCCGTTCGCGCCAATAATCCCCGCCTTCTCGCCGTAATCCACGCCCAGGGTGATCCCTTCCAGGAGCGGCTCCGCGCGGTAGCTGCGGCTCAGGTTTTCCAGGCTGATGATGGACACGGGCGGGGCTTCCCCAAATGAAAGGGGCCTCCTGCGGGGCTGCGTTGCGAGCCGCGCGGGAAGCCTCTTTGAGATACCAGAGTGAGAGATGAGGAGAGAGATGGACCTGTGTTGACCTACTTTCCTTTCCCAGTGCCTTCGTTGCGCATTGAAGTGTTCTCGATGGTAATCGTCTGCTTGCTGCCGTCGTTCATCGTGATCTCGACCTGCGATCCGTTGGGGAACGACGCGCCCGGCTTCTTGAAGCGGAAGTGGGGGCGGTCGCCGTTGCCCACGCCCGAGAACTTGCCCTCGTCGAGGACCTGGCCGTCGGGGCTGAGCACCCGCACCGACTGTACCTTCCCCGCGTAGTTCGGGGGGAGCAGGATGACGAGGTTGCCGTCCGAGTCCGAGGTCGGCTTCCAGAGGAAGCCCGCGGGCGCGTCCGGGTTGGCGATCGTCGGGCCCTTGGGGGAAGCCGGGCCTCCGGCGGCCGGCGCGGCGCCGGCGTCAGCGGCGGGCTTCTCGTTGTTGGGGTCGTTGGCGCCGCCCAGCAGGTCGAGCACCGCGCTGGCGTTCTTCGGGTCGAGCTCCTTCAGGGAGGCCTTGCTGTCGCCCGCGGTCAGCTCGTCGAGGGACTGCACGCCGTTGGCGCCGATGACGCCCGCGCCGGCCGCCTTCAATTCCTGGTTGTTGAGCTTGCCGTCGTTGTTGGCGTCGAACTGGCGGACCAGGCCGGCCAGGCGATCCGCGGTGGCCTTCTCCTGCTCGTCCACGCCGCCGCTGCCGTCGAGGTCGTTGTTGCCGCCGAAAGCCTGCAGCCCGTCGCGAGTGTCCTTCACCTCTTTGTCGGACAGGTCGCCGTTCTTGTCAAAGTCAAAGGCCAGCACGCCGTCGCGAGCGCCGTCGTAGCGGTTGTCGCGATCCAGGTCGAGGCCATAGCCCTGCACGTCGCGGCCGTCCTGCGTGCGGACGCTCGCGTCGACGGTCTTCACACTGGTCGTGGTGGGCCCGGTCTCGCTCTTCTGGGCGGGCTGTGTCGTGGTGGGGCGGTTCTGGGTAGAGGTGGAGATGCTGCTCGTCATTTCTGTAGTCCCTCCTGCGCTGCCGACGTCCTCGTTTCGTGGACACAGCATATCCCCCGAGGGTTGGGGGGCGGTTTGGAAGCGGCTTGGAGATGTTAACATTGTGTAACACAGGGCGGGTCGGTGGACAGATTGAACAGATCGCGCCCATGGATCTCCCCCCCGAAGTAGTCCGCCTGGTGGACGATCTCTACTGCGGCGTGGACCCTGCCGACGCGCTCGCGCTGGCCGAGGACTGGCGCGCGCGCAGCATCCGCACCCTCGACCGTGAGGCCGGCGTCTTCGTCTCGACAGCGGATGAGTCGGCCCTGGAGAACGCGCGCTACCTCCTGGAGCGGCTGAGGTTCCCGGTGGCCGGCGGCGAGCCGGCGGCCCGCAAGGTCATGACCGACGTAGCGGAACTGGTCCCGATGCTGCGGCGCGTTTCCCGCAACCGCCTGCGGGTGTGGTTCGTCGACGCGGAGCCACTCGACGCGCTGCTGGTGGCCGGCGTGGCGGTCGCGCAGGGGCGGGGACAGGCGGAGGCGGTGGTGCGGCGCCTCTCGCCGGCCGCGCTGTACATGCGCGATCTGTACGAGCACTTCCGCCAGCGCGCGCCGTCCTTGCCGGACAGCGTGCGAGAGGAAGTCCGCCACGGCTTCGACCGCGTCACCGACGGCCTGGAGCTGCTGGGGACCTGGCTGACGGACGGCCGCAAGGAGACACTGGAGCGCGCGCTGTGCGCCTTGCGCGCGGGCTGCGAGGCGGTGTCCCAGGTGGAGCGCTGGCGGGCGGCTGGCGAGCGCACTCGGGCCGCCGTGCCGGTGGGTGGCGAGCCGCTGGGCGCGCTGCTCGACGCGGCGCGCTGCGGGGACGCGGACCGTGCGGCGCGGGCGGCCCGCTTCCGCGAGGTCTGGATGCCGCGGCTCTATGGCTTGCTTGAGCAGTTCCGCCAGGAGCTGCCGCTCAATCTGGAGACGCGCGATGTCTTGCTCGAAGAATTAGGGGAGGCGCTCGGCGCGCTCGACGGCACGCTGGAGTCCTCCGACGCGACCGAGCTGGAGTCGGTGGTGAAGCAGCTGGAGCAGGCGTTCGCCAGCCTGCGGGGCGGCGTGGTGCGCGTCGAGCAGATCGGTGACGCCCGGCTGCAGGAGATGGCGCGTCTGATTTCCGGCGTGTGGTTCGGCACCGTGCCGCTGCTTGGATTGCTGACCCGCATGCCGGAGCTGATGCGCGACGACGACGCGGACGAAATCGAGGAGGCGGCCCGCCATCTGGATTACTATCTGCAGACCGGCGAGCGCTTCCACGTGCAGGCGGCGCTGGATTGAGTCACGGCGGCGGCCGCGAAACCCGTGGCGGTGGCGGAGGATGACGATTGATGGCGACACCATGATTCCGTGTCAACTGAGAGAAAATGACGTCGTGCTCTACGTGACCGGCACTCTGGAATGTGCGCGCGCGGCGGCGCTTCTCCGCGAAACTGGCGTCCGCTTCGTTACGGTGGGCGTCGAGACCGAGCCCGCCCTTGCCCAGTCGGTCGCCGAATATTCCGGCTGGCCCACGTTTCCGCAGCTGTTCGTGCAGGCACAATTCATCGGCGGCCTGCAATACGTGGAGGAAATGGCACGCACCGGCGCTCTGCAGCACTTGCTGCGGGATTTGCCGAGGAGCCTTCCGGGAAATTGACCTGCATCCACCGCCCGCAAGTTGCGGATCAACTTACCGCTTGCGACCTCGGCTACAGCTTCGAAACCATGTCGTCCAGGTCGCGGTTGAGCCACTGCAGGCCCGCCTTGACCTGGTCGGCGTTTTCCTTCTGGCCGCCCTTGCCCGCGTTCTGGTAGAGCGTGATGTCCGAGCGGTCGCGCAGGGTCTGCATTTCGCCGCTCTTCACCGTCTCCGCGATCTCGTTCTCGTGGGCGCGCTCGCCGTACGGCAACTGCGCGGCCTGGAACGCCACGTGGTTGAGCATGGTGACGTCGTTCAGGCCCGTCTTGTCGGTGGCCGCGATCAGTCCGGCCAGCACTTTCTTCAGACCCGCGATCGACTCGCACTCCTCGCCGCGGAAATCCGCGAGGTAAAGGGCCAGCGTCAGCAACGGCACCGCGTTGGCGCCCGCCATGCGGGTTCCTCCGTCGGGACGGTCGGCCAGCGTGAGCGTGTACTCCTTGTAAAGCTGGTGCGTGACGTCGGCGCCCTTGTCGGTCTTGGAGGCAATCGCCTGGCGGGTGGCCTCGCGAATCGCTTCCGCCTTCTCTTCGGAAATCTCCGGCACGCCGTAGAATTTCGCGATGTCCTCGCGCGACATTTCCGCCACCTGCGGCGTGTTGCAGGAAATTCGCTGGCGCGTCGGCGCGAAGCCCACGAACGGATTCTTGGGATCGGCGAACGCGCGGTCCTTGCCGGCCTTCCAGCCCACGTTGTGCGCATCGGCGGCCGCGGATTCCACCAGCTTGCCGACCACGTCTTCCAGCACGGCCGAGCCGCTCTTGCCCTGAATGGCTTCCAGATGCTTGTAGAGCCACTCGGCGGCCGGCTGCAGCGTGTACTCGTCGAGCTTCGCCAGCTCAAGACCGTTTTCGTGGATGGTGTGCCAGCCCTGGAAATCCGTGCGCACTTGCGTCTTTACCGTGCGTCCGGTGGACTTGGGCGCGTCGATCTGGTGGTCGAACGAGCGCTCGCCCACCACCACCTGCGAGGCCAGGAACGCCACGCGGTGGACCTTTTCCAGCTCTTTCACGCCGAGGTCGTCCTTGCCGCCCAGCATGTTGTCGAGCACGTAGCGGAGGTCCTCGCCGCGCCGGAAATCCTGCAGATACAGGGATAAAGCCAGCGGGGCCACGGCCACTTCGCCGGACAACCGCACCGACTGCTGCTGGTCGAGCATTTCCGCGTAGGTCAGGAAATGCGGGTCGAAAATCGTCGAGCCGACCGCCGCCTTCTTCACCGCGTCCAGCTTCCACTCGGGGATGTCGGCCTGCGGCGCCTGCGCCTTGAGCCACTCGGCGATCTGCGCGTTGCTCATGCCCGCCACGTCGCGCGTGACCAGGACGCGCTCGGGCGCGAATCCCAGAAAAGCGCTTTCCGGATCCATCAATTCGCGATCCTTGGCGCGCTTCCAGATCTGGTGTGCGTCCGCCGCGGCCTCGTCGAGCATCCTCGAAAGCACCGCGTTGAGCAGGCGCTCCTTGGTGGTGCCGGTGACCATGTCGGCCATCGCGTCCACCAGGTGGGCCAGGCGATTGTCTTCGGAGAGCAGCGGGGTGATGTCGTTCATCGCCACTTCCAGGCCGCCGAAGGTGACCTGGCCGCACTCGCCGGGAATGCGCTGCGGCGCGGCGCCGGAATATTTCGTGGGTTTGCCCCAGAAGTCGATGGGTTTTCCGTCCGAGCCCGGCACGCCGACCTTGCCCAGGTAGAAGCCCTTCTCGTCGTCAAGAATTCCGGCCGGATCGACCGGCGTATTCGCCAGCGGATAAAAGTCTTTGTAAAAGGGATCGACGGCCTTGAAGCCGTTCTCTCGCAGGATGCGGCCCTCTTTGTCCAGCTTTGCCAGGAACGGCATGCTATGGTCTTCGATGGCCAGCGGGTTGCCCTTGTCGTCGCGCAGGATGTCGCCGTCGTCGGTGCGCACCGGGCGGCCCTTTTTGTCGCGCTCGATGGCGTACTTCATGGGCTGGCCATTTTCGTCGAGGCGCAATTTCATCGGAGAGAAGAAGCCGAGATCCGGCGACACCACCTGGATCTTGTTCCACTCCTGGGCCCTGGTTAGCTCGTTTTCGAAGGTTTCCTCGTGCCCGTCCAGGATGGCGTCCAGGCAGCCTTGCAGGTGGCGCGTCTGGTGGTCGCGCTTCCACAGGTCGAAGCAGCCCTGGTAGGTGACCTTGGTGTGGCGGCAGTCGGATTGCCCCAGCATGATCTCCACCGCGAGGTTCGTCTGGCCACTGCCGGAAATGCGGCTGTGGCACACGTCGTGGCGCGCCTGGGTGAACTTGTCGCGCTTCTTGTGGACGTCCGAGTCGAGGTCTTCCATGAGCCGCTCGCCGGTCTTCTGATCGTAGAGCGCGAATTTCGTGTCGATGTACTTGTGCACGCGGGAGTGAAAGACGGGGAAATCTTGCGGCCGGTCGATCTTGTCCAATCCCAGGTGGAACATCACCTGGCGCAGTGCGCGCACGGTCTGGCGGTTGATGGGGGTGTCGGCCACGCCGCCGCGGCTGACGAATTTCCACGAGCCGCCAACGAACTTGGAGTTGAAGACCTCCTGGAAGGTGGTGGCCTTTTTGAAGATGCGGTCGGTAATTTCTTTCTGGCGCAGATCTTCCGGCGACAGCGACGAGTCGGCGGCGCTGAAGTTCTTCAACGAGCGCAGCTCGGCCTGGGCGTTCGTGATGAACGCATTGAGATCGAAGCCAGGCTTTGGCGGGAAGCCGCCTTCGGTGCGCTCGGCCAGCTTGCGCACCATGAAGTTGACCAGACCGACGTCCTTGCCTTCTTCCTTCTTGGTTTCGCCGAACCACTGCAGGTTGTCCGAGGTGGACTGCAATTCCCAGCCCGCCTTTGCCGCGTTCAGCAGCCGCGGCAGCAGGTCATGCACTGTCTGCGGCTGGTCGAGGATGGTGGCCAGCTCGGTCTGCGTGGCGAGATTCCAGAAATCGGTGCTGGTGCGGCCGCCCTCGCGCATCACTGAGTACTGCACGAGCGGCGCGGCCAGGTTGGCGGTGCGCTGGTTGCCCAGGGCCAGCTCGTTGTACAGCCAGTTGATGCCGGGATAATATTCGAAATCCACGCCGAACCCGGCGAGGTAATAATCGCGCGACACCTCAAGCGCCTTGCGGCTGATTTTCAGGAGGTTGCGTCCGCACGGAGCGCCGACGTTCTTCTCGACGAATTTCACCAGGTCGCGGTCCACGTTGCCGCGGTCGGTGACGTCCGTCATCAGCTCGTCGATGCGGGCATTGCAGACGGCCTCTGTGATGGCGCCGTCCAGCGGCTTGCCGGTGAGCGCGCGGCCCAATTCGAATAATTTTTCACGGGTGGCCTTGCCGCGGACCATCTTGCCGGCCAGCTTGTCCAGGGCCGAGGAGGCGGCCGACCGCACTTCCTCCTTGAACATGGCCCACTCGTCCGGTTTCTTGCTGCTCAACGTCTCGGCGGCCTTGAAGGGATCCGCGGCATCCAGAATGGCCGCCGCGTCCCAATTTTCACGCTTGAGACCGGTGGCGTCCTCGACGAATTTCAAGGTGTCTTCGACCGCCGCTGCGTCCCTTGTCCGCGCCTTGAGTCCCTCGACGCGCGCGTTGAAGCGTGCGGCGGTCTTTTCCAGCGCGAGGTCGCCGACGCGCTTGCCGTCAAGATTCCAATCCACGGTGGGGACGTTGGAGACTTGCGCGAACAGCGCCGTCAGATCGGCGGATTTTACCTTGCCGTCGATCTGCTTTTCGGCCTCCTGGTAGACCATCTTGTAGGCCTTGCCCATGCCGCCCAGGACCTCGCCATTGATGCCGAGGTTTCGATAAATGTTGCGGCGGCTCGCCTCAATGAATCCCATGGGCCCGTGGTGCACGGTCTGCACCCGCTCGTTGATATACGCCTCGGACTCGCGGATGCTTTCCTTTACCTTTTTCTGCTTGTTCAGGCAGACGATGTAATATTCGCGGGGAATCTCGTAGCTCGGAAGATAATCGTTCTTCTGCCGCATCTCCTCGTAGAAGCGGGCGGAGTCGGCAAAGGCGCCCTGGTCCTGGTAGGCCTCCATCAGCATGGTGACCATGTCAGGATCAAGCTTGACGCCTTCGCGGTTCTGTTTCTTCTCGAACGCGCGCAGCTCGTCCACGGTGACCTTGCGCTTGGAGCCGTCCTTCTCCTTGAGCAGCTTGCCCAGCTCGGCCAAATACTTGCCGTGCTGCTGGGCCCACTCGAATACCTTCGGCTGGCGCTCGGCGATGGTTTCGCGCGCGTGCTCGGGCGGGATTTCCAGGAAATCCCCGAGGGGCCCGAGGTCGCGCGGCGGGATCGAGGAAAGCGGATTGACGAATTGCGGCTCGTCGGTGACCGGCTCGGGGTTGAGCGCCTTGAGAAGGTCGGGCTGTTGAATCTGTATCTGGCCGTTAGGGCCCACCTGCACCGGGATGAGCGTCCCGTCGGGGCCGACGACTTGCAGGCCGTGGTCGGTCATCTGCAGGGTGATGGGCGGCGCCTGCAGGGAGCGCTCCTCGGTGGGCGTGGCGGGCGCCTGGGGAGCGACCTTCGCTTCAGGAAGGGGCGGCGGAGCGGGCGCGGCGGTGGTGGCCAGCGGCCCGGAGAGCGTCACCGCATCCTTCGGGGTGACGGTTGCCTCGGGCGCTTCCGGGGAGGTCCCCCGGGTCTGCCGGGCCGGAAGAAGAATCGTGGTCTGTTTGATGGGGTCCATGAACTGTCTCCGCCTGCGTGTTCCGGCAATGATAGACCCGGGACCTGAAGGGAACCTGAATTGGCCATGGCTCGGGCGTTGTCCTTGTACTCCCTCCCGTCGCGTTGGCCAGACGGGTGCGGTTCACGGGGCGCCCGCGCGCTCCTGGAGGCATCTCTCTGACAGGTTCGAACTACCGTGGGCATGAGTGAGGCCACGGTATCCCTGGTAGTACACGGCTCGCACGAAACCCGCGAGTACCCTCTGGAGCCGGGGCGGCGCGTCACCATCGGCGCTGACCCGAGCAACGACGTTGTCATCGGCGAGGACGGCGTGCAGCCTCGCCACGCCGCCATCGAGTGGGACGATGAAGGACCGGCCGTCGTCGACGTCGCCGCCCCCACCGACGTCTTTCTGAACGGGCAGCGGGTGGCCCGCGGCCCCCTGGAGAACGGCGACTTCATCAAGCTGGGCACCGCGCGGCTGGTGTTCCACGAGAGCGCGGCCGTGAGCGGCGCCGCGCTGCGCGGAACGGTGCGCGGGCGCGTCGTCCGCGTCGTCCTGGAGTCTGACTGCTTGCGCATCGGGCGCGGCGGGGACAACGACGTCGTGCTCGACCATCCCCAGGTGGCGCGCCGTCACGCCCGCGTCGAGAGGACCGCCGGGGGCTGGACGCTGCTCGACGAAAAGGACATGTACGGCACCTTTCTCAACGGCAAGCGGCTGGACGGCGCCGCGCCGCTCCAGGAAGGGGACCGCTTCACCATCAGCGCGTTCCACTTCCGCCTGGTTGGCGACGCGCTGGAGTATTACAGCGAGGCGGGCAATGCGCGGGTGGACGTGCTCAACGTGCAGCGGGTGGCGGGCGGCAGCCGCATCATTTTGCACGACGTGTCGTTGTCGATTTACCCGCGCGAGTTCGTGGCGCTGGTGGGCGCCTCCGGCGCCGGCAAGAGCACGCTGATGAACGCGCTCTCGGGATTTCGACCAGCGGATGCGGGCCGTGTTCTTCTCAATGGCACCGACTACTACGCGCACTTCGACAGTTTCCGCGCGAGCCTGGGATTCGTGCCCCAGGACGACATCATCCACCGCGAGCTGACCGTGGAGCGCGCGCTTCATTATGCCGCCTGCCTGCGCCTGCCGGAGGACTCTTCCGAGGAGGAGCGGGCCCAGCGCATCAACGAGGTGCTCCACGATCTGCACCTGACCGAGCGCCGCGACACGCCCATCGCCAATCTTTCCGGAGGCCAGCGAAAGCGGGTCAGCATTGGAGTGGAGCTGCTCACCCGGCCGCGGATATTCTACCTGGACGAGCCCACGTCGGGCCTCGACCCCGGCATGGAAACCGAGCTGATGCGGATTTTCCGCAACCTCGCCGACAAGGGCCACACCCTGGTGATCGTCACCCACGCGACGAAAAACATCACGCTGTGCAACAAGATCGCGTTCATGGCCGAGGGGGGATATCTGGCGTTCTACGGCTCGCCGCAGGAGGCCCTGGAATTTTTCCGGGCCGACGACTTCAGCGACATCTACTTGAAGATCCAGAATGAGAGGACGCCGGAGCAGTGGCAGAACGAATATCGCGCGTCCCCCTACTACCAGCGCAACGTAGGGAACCGGCTGGCCGAAGTGGAGACCCTGGCCCGCGAGGCGGCCGCCGAAGCGCGCGAGGAAGGCGCCGTGGAGCGCGCCGCGCCGCGGGCCTCCGCATTGCGCCAGTACGGTATTCTCACCCGGCGCGCTCTCGAGATTCACCTGCGCGATCGGGGGAACCTGGGGATCTTGATGGGCTCGGCGCTCTTGATCGCGCTCTTGATCCCGTTTCTGTTTCCGGACCCCAACCTGCTGCAGCCCTTTGTGTTCGCGGATTTCAATTTTCCGCCGGCCGCCGACGGTCCGCGCGATCCGTCGTCAATTACGGACAACTACGGCAAGGCGCGCCAGATCGTGTTTTTCACGATTATCGCCGCCATTTTCTTCGGCGTGAACAACGCCATCCGCGAGATCGCCCGGGAGATTCCAATCTATCGGCGCGAGCGCACGGTCAACTTGCAGATACCTCCTTACGTGTTTTCCAAGCTGACCGTGATGGCGGCGCTCTGTCTGACGCAGGTTGCTTTGCTCACGCTGGTCATCGGTTTCCACCTCAAGGTGCCGGAGGCGAGCCCGCTGTTTTATGCGAAGCTGCTCGCCCTGCTCTGGCTGGGCTCGCTGGCCGCGATGGCCATGGCGCTCGCTTTTTCCGCGTTTGCCAGCAATGAGAACAAGGCCGGCTCGGCGCTGCCGGTGCTGATCATACCGCAGATATTCCTGACCGGCATTTTTCCTCGCCTGACCGGGACGGCCGCGCTGGTCACCAACTTCGGGCTGACCAAATGGATGTATGAGACTCTCCACCACCACCTGCGGCTCTGGAACATCTTTCCCTCGCCGCAGACTATCACCAATCCGCAGGTTGGGGCCGGCCTGCAGATGATGGCCAACGACGCCAGCGTCGATTGCGCGGTCATTCCCTGCAAGGCTCAGATGGCGCTGGCCGACCTGCAAGACCTGATCGACGCCGGGGCGAAAGCCATGCCGCCGCCGGGCTATTCCTACCTCCACTACATGACCGTGTTGCTGGGCTTCTTCGTGTTTTTCACCGCGCTCACGTGCTGGTTCCAAAAACGCAAGGACTGGCAGCGGGATTAGATTGGGTGTACAATAGCCAACGTGCGACTCAAGAAACGGGGAACGGCGCTGGCCACGGTCTTGCTCGCCTCGGGGGTATTGCTGGTGGTCTGTATGGCGCTGGGCACCATGGCCATTCTCGATCTGGACGTGTCGAGCTCCTACTCGATGCGCTCCCAGAGCTTGCTGATGGCCGAGGCGGCCGTCAACCAGCTCATCGCCGAGATGGATCGGGCGCAGGAGCGGGAGATTGAGGAGGGCGGCGGCAGCGGCCTGGAGATGAGCGACCTGCCCCGTCTTGACCTGCTGGCCCGTTTTCGGGACCCGGTGTTTCCCGCCGGTGCCAACCGTTTTCCGGGAGAGGTCTTCATCACCTTCGACACGCGCCACCAAATGGGCCACTATTCGGTGGACAACTCCTACAACGAAGCCCCGGCCGCCGGCTGGCTCGATCGGGGCACCAGCAACCGCTCAGTGCCGCCCTTTTCGATTGACCTCCTGATCCAGACGAAGATAGGAAGCCGCGCCACCTGGTACCAGGCCACCCTGCGGCGGCGCTGGCCATACGTGCTGTGCACCCCGGGGCGGGTCACGCTGATGGGCGCGCCGACCTACGCGAGAGACCGCAAGACCACCACGGTCGTGCCCTCGGAGGTGACCGGCAACATCTTCAACCTCCCGGGGGTATCGTTCAGCCCGTCGCCGCCGCCGGACGCGTCCCCTCCGCCGCCGCCGGACACGGACCAGAGCATCTTCGTCGACGTGAACCTGATTGACAACCTGCTGGGCGTGCTGCCGCCCAACACCGCCACGGTGAGCGTGGGGGGAGAGTCGTCGGTGAAGGTGCTGCTGTCCGACGGGAGTTACGGCCCCTCGGTGCGGGTCACCAGCATCGGCAACATGCTGCTCGGGTCGGTGGACGTGGGCGCCGAGGATCCCAACGCGGGCATCGACGTGTACCCGGGCAACAGGGCGGTGGGCTCCTTCCGCCAGGACGTGAAGCCGTTCAACCTGGAGAAGAGCTTGCAGCGCGCGTTCCAGCTGCCCAGTTACGGAAATTTCCGGGAAGTCCCGCTGCAGGCGGACCCGCCCGGCTGGCGGCCCGAGCCGGTGCCGGGGCCGGAGTCGGCCGAGGATCCCAACAGCGAGTCGACGACGCCGTCGCCTTCCCCTTCCCCCAGCGAGGAGCCGGAGGATCCCGGCCCGCCGCCCTTCTTCGTGCTCTATGAGAATCTCGTTCTCAGCGGGCCGCCTCCGCCGGAGGACGAATCATTCAATTTTGACGAGCGAGGGTGTTACCGGATCAGCACGCCGGCCGGCAACCGCTACATCGTCAACGGCAACCGGCGCAATATTTATTACACGGGGAAAGGAATCGAGCTGCACGACTGCATGCTCTACATCGCCGGAAATCTGGATCTGTCTTCCACGCTCCCGCTGGCGGGCGGCGCGGCGACAGTTCCGCCGCTGCGCGGCAATAACGCGACCCTCATCGTGGACGGCACGCTCATCGTCAACAACGGCTCGCTGAGCGGCAGCGAGGATGGCATGGTGATTTATTGCCGGCGTCTGGTGACGGCCGCGCAGGGCACCTATCACGGCTTGATCATGGTGCAAAAGAGCGCCGCCATCTGTCCCGCCTTCCCGGGCGCGAAAATCGAGATTCAAGGCGGCATCGTGTGCGGCGGCGACCCGGTGCAGCTTTTCGCGCTCAACCCGAATTTCGATCCGGAAGCTCAGGGCGGCGGCCCGGAGGAAGTGGACGTCCGTCTCGACGGGCTCCATCTGTGGTCCACGCACTTGAAGTACGATGCCCGCTACCTCAAGACCTTGAACCGCCTCGGCCCGCTGACCCTGCTGGCCCTGCGCCAGATCGAGTGAGGCGCGGGCTCTCCATTCTCGAAGTGATTTTCGCCATGGCGATTTTATCTTTGTTGTTTCTTTTCGTGCTGGGCATCCTGCCGACCGGGGTGAGATCAATTAAAAAATCCGAGGATATGGCGGCGGCCGCCGCCTACAGCGTGGAATTGATCGAGGACGCCCGCCGCAACATGCCGCAGGCCGGCGCGCAGACTTTCAGGCTGACGCTGAACAATACCGAATTTGTGATGGTGCGGGAAATCTACCGGGTGGACGCGGCGCTCACCGACATCGCCGTTACCGCGTCCTGGCAGCCCAACACGCCGCCGCTGCGCTACGTCACGCGCCTGCGCGGCCAGCTGCCGTCCCCGTCGCCGCGATGAGGCGCCGCGGCTTCACCCTGGTGGAGATCCTGGTGGCGGGCGGCCTGCTGCTGCTGCTGCTGGGCGTCGTCTGGTACCTTCTGGTGCCGGCCTGGCGCGCGTACATGAAAGGAGATCGCAAGTCGGACGTGCAGCGCAACAGCATGGTGGTGGGCGCCCGCATCGCGCAGGAATTCCGCAATGCCTACGGCTCGTCGGTGGCGGTGAAGAAGATCCCGGTCACGACGCCGGACGGAGAAGTCCGCCAGGACGCGGTGATTTTTCTCTCGGATCTCGATCTGCGCGGCGACCTGCAATTGACGCCGGACGGGGATCCGATCTGGCAGAAAAGGGTGGTTTTCTACCACGACGGGGAAACCAACCAGATCCGCTCCAAGGAGATCCCGCTCGATCCCCCGTCGGTGGATCCAGATCCGCTGATTGTGGAGACCTTCGATCGCAGCCCGAAGGACCGCATCATCGCGCGTCACGTGAAGGAGCTGAAATTCAGCTGGGATCTGGCGCCGAGCCTGCAGATCATCGTGCAGGCCGAGCGCGAGGGCTATACCTCCCGCTTCGAAACCAGCGTCACCCCGCTGCTCGACGCCTTCGTCCCGCCGCCCCCGCCGCCGAGCTCGAGCCCGTCGCCGTAGCTTGGGCGTCCGGACAAGTCCAGGAGAGGTTTTGTTGCTTGATCGTGTGACTCACATTGCGCATACGCCTTGGAGTGGGAATGGTCAAACGCGCCAGGCGTCGTAGGTGTGGCCCAGCTTCAGCATGGTGTCGACCCGCTCGAACAATGCGTTTATGGCCTTCGGGTGGAGCAGGTCCTCTAATTCCGCGGTAATTTCCTTGCGGTGTTTTTTCAGGCTTTTCAGCGCCGCGGTGGCCTCGTCGTCGAGCTTGACCTGCTTGTCGAAATCGTAGTTGATGCCGCCCTGCTCCTTGTTTTGCAGCGGGAAGCAGAGGCCGTGATCGATGGGAATCGCTTCGACGTCCTGTTTGCCCGCCACCATCCAGTTGCCGTTGTGGCGGTCGGTGTTGCCCAGCACGTTGTCGAGCACCGCCATGCGCCGATAAGAGGAGTTGCGCGCGCTGGAGGAAATCTGGGAAGCGCGCTTGGAATCCTCGGCCTGCTCGACGCCGTTGAGCCACCACATCATCGCGCCGTTCTGGCGTCCCATCTTGCGGTAGACGGTGGGCTGGACCTTGCCGTAGTGGCCCATCCAGCGATCCACGACGTAGGCGGCCGCCTCCCGCTTGCCCTGATTTCCGGCTTCGATCTGATCGCGCAGAACGCTCTTGTCCTCACCCGCCGAAGGCTTCCACATGGCCTGCGCGCGGTTGCTCAGACCCACGTGGGTGCTGGCGTTGATGCCGGTGCCAATGCTCTGGGTTTGGGCGATGCGCGCGTCGGTGTCACGCAGGTACGCTTCCGCCACCGCGTATTCGGCCGGCGTGCTGGGGATTTTCATCATCGGCAGCGCGGCGAAATGCGCGGCGGCGCCGCCGATGGGGCCGGCCACCGGGCCGGCCACCCGCAAGCCCAGGAAACGCATGGTTTTCGCGAGCCATCCCGTCGACCGCTCGGGGATGGTGACGGTCACCGTCGGCTCATTCGCGGGCATGCGCAGCATCGCTTCGGCTTCGTGCGGGTGGAGCAGCGTTTCCTCGCGGTTGCTTGCGCGAACCACGCCATCAGGCAGGCTCTCCATGAGGTGCGGGGCATTGGCCACGCGCAGCGACGGGGGCAGCGTGCTGGCGCGCTTGTGCTCGTGCGAGATGGCGCGCTTTTCGGTCTGCAGCGCGCGCTGCACGGCGGAGACGTCCCCACCCTGCTCGCGCATCCGGCGCACAATCGCGGCGGCAACCTGGTTGGGCGCCCCAAATCCCACGCTGCCCGCGGCGAACAGCGCGAGGCCCTCCTGGAGCGCGGCCAGCCGATCGGTGGACCTGTCTTCGGTGGCGCGCACGGCGGCGTGGACGATGCGCAGCGCTTCCTGCTCGTCCTTCGAGCCGGCCTGGCGCACCACGCTGTCGACGTCGGCAAGGGCGTCCTCGGCGTCCAGCACCTGGCGCGTGGTCGCGCGAAACCAGTGGGGCTGCTGCGCGCGCTGCAGCCCCTGGCGCGCGATGGTGTCGAGGCGTGGCTCCACGTGGGAAAGGTTCAGCAGCCGCAAAGCGGACTCCTGGGCAGGTGATCGGGCGCACTTTCCGCGGGTCGCCGGGGCCTTACCATGTCCACAGACACTTGCAGGGAGGCAGAAAGCGCATGACGTCCTGGTTTGAGCCTTCGTCCTTCATCGCGGCGACCATGATGGCCGCCCTTTGGCCGAATTCGACACCCTCTCCCCAGGAAGATGCCCTGGGCCGCACCCCGCTGCATCACGCGGCCGCGGGCGGCGACGTCGAGCGGGTGGTGGCGCTCATCGGACAGGGATGCTCGGTGGACGGCGCCAGCGACGAGGGACTCACCGCCCTGCACGAAGCCGCCTGCTGCGGCCGCAGGGAAGTCGCCGAGGCGCTGCACCGTCTGGGCGCCGATCTGAACCGCCGCACGGACGCCGGCATGACGCCGCTCGCCCTGGCCGTCGTGGGCGGCCACCTCGCCCTGGCCGGCGACCTGCTCGCCTGGGGAGCGCGCGTCAACAAGACCAACCGCGCCGGCGAGACGCCCCTGCACATCGCGGCCGAGCGCGGCTGGGCTCGCATCGTGGAAACGCTGGTCAGGCGCGGCGCCGCGCTTGAAGCGGTGGATTGCGAGGGCTTCACCGCGCTGCACTTCGCCTGCCGCTGCGGCCAGACCGGCGCGGCGCGCGTGCTGCTGAGCCACGGCGCGTCGATGGAAGCGCGGACCGACGATGAGTGCACGCCGCTCATGGTGGCGGCGTCCGGAGGATGGCTGGAAATCGTCTCCGCGCTGGTCTGGCGAGGTGCCTCGCTGCACGCCTGGGATCACTTGCGCGCGACCGCCCTGCACCACGCCGCCAGCGCCGGGCACCGCGCGGTGTGCGAGATGCTCGTGCGCTCGGGGGCCGACCTGTCAGCCCGCGACGCGTTGGGCAAGACGCCTGCCCAGGCGGCGGCCGGCTACCCGGATGTGGAGGGGATGCTCACGCCGCGGCCGCCTCGCGCGAACAGCGGCGAGGTGTCGTTCAAGACGCTGCGCAGCGCGTAGTAGAACAGGGAGGTCACACACATGCGCAAGAGGCGCGACTCGGGATTTACACTGGTGGAAATCATGATCGTCATCGCCATCATGGGAGCCCTGCTGGGAATTCTGCTGCCCAGCTACACTCACGCGATGGCGCAGGGAAAACTCTCCGCCTGCAAGAGCAACCTGAAAAACCTCTCCACCGCGATTGAAACCTACCGGAACGATTACGGCGGACAGGCGCCGCCGATGATGCGGAGCCTGGCGCCGACCTACCTCGCCGTGCTGCCCACCTGCCCGTCACGCGGAGAAACCTATTCGCGCAGTGTGAGCGACGACGCGCCGGACTCCTACGTGCTGTTCTGCCGCAACTGGGGCCACGGCGAACTGGGGCTCGCGAGCAATTTTCCGCAATACTCACCCGCGGTCGGGATGCTGGAAAAGTGACGCCTGACTAAAGACTGGAGTCGTCCCGCCAGTTGAGCAGCTTGAAATAGTTGGGGTTGGGGCCGCCGCCGACCCGCAGGGTCGGGGCCACGTCCAACTCGGCGTGGAGCCTGCGGCGGGCCTGAGGGGCGCTCTCGCTGCCCAGCGTGCCCTGGCTGGTGAGCAGCACGACGCGCCAGGGCGCCCGGGATTTCGACATGTCAATGGTGACCGTGTAGCGGCCGAGGAATGCGCCGTCGACGTCGGTGAAGTCCTCGGCGTACGAGTAGGTGAGCGTATCGTCAGTCAGCCGGGGAGGAAACGACGGGTCTTTCTCGAGTTTCGCGCGCGCGTCTTCCAGGCCGGCTTCGGCGATGGCGGCCGCCTGCGCGGACTGGGAGGCCTGCATCGCGCCGCGATATTGCGCCATCTTGATGCCCAGCAGCGCAAGCCCCATCACCAGCAAGATTGCGGTGACGCACATGCCGACCACCAGCGTGAAGCCGCGCCGCCTCACTGCCCGATCCTCAGGCGCAGCCGGGTGGAGAGCGTTTTTACGATTTTTCCGTCCTGAAATGAAGCGTCGATCTGGTAGAGGCCTTTTCCCTGCGCGGCGCACGAGAATCCGGCCACGCCTTCGGCCACCGCGTCGCTCCGCGCGGTTCCCTGCGCTGTGGTGACCGCGCGCAGCAGGACGCCGTTTTCCACGTGGTAGGAAATCGTGAGCATGGCCGCCGCGGGGTAAGCATCCCACGCCGCCGGAGTGGGGGATGGAGAGGCCGGAAGAGGGTTTCGTCGTCCGGATCAATTCGGGTGAAAGTCAGCGTGGATGACGTCTGCCCGGCCGACGGCGCGCTGACCACGACCGCTTCGGCAAGCTCGTCGCGCACCCGCTGCACCGCGGTCTGCCCGGCCCGCAGCGCGGTGTCCTTCTGGGACGTTTAGCGCAGCGCGCTGCCGTACTCGGCGCACAGCCCGGCCACCACGCCGAGCACGAGCGACACGAGAAACAGCGTGGCCAGCACTTCCACCAGGGTGAGGCCGCGGGCGCGTCACATCAGGGATCCGCAGCCCGTTGTCTGAGCGCCATGCAGGGATCTTTCGCCGCCCTTGAGGGCGCGCCTGCAAGCGCGCCTTGCCGTTGAAATGAAATTAGCGTGCGCGTCGAGAAAACAAAGGACACCATGGCAGGCCAATTTGAATTGCGCATCCGCGCCGGGCGCGACTGGGCCGCGCCGCTTGAGGGCACTCGTATCGTGATCGGCTGCGATCCCTCGTGCGACGTCGTATTGCCGGACGACGGCCGCACCGCGCGTCGCCACGCCATCCTGCACCTTGCGCCCGAGGGCCCCTCGCTGGTGGATCTGCAAACCACCAGCGGCACGCTGCTCAACGACGTGCCAATTTCCAACGCGGGACTGGTACACCTTGACCGCATCGGCATCGGCGGGGCCATCCTGGTATTTCGCGACGCCGGGCGGGAAATCGATCCCGACGAGATGGCCGATCTGCTGCGTCACGAGGGCATCGTCGCGGCCGGCTCATTTGCGTGGCCGGGCATTTCGCTGGTGCCCGTCGAGCCGGTGGCTGACGACGCGGCGATCATCCGGCGCCTGGCGGATATTGCCCGCGAAAATGACGAAATGCGGGCCCGCGCCGAACGCGAGGCCGAAGCCGGCGGGCGCTTCGTGGGCGCCGTCGGCCGTCGCGTGGTCGACGCCGTCCGCAATGGCGCGCTGCACTTTACGCCGCAAGGCCGCGCCGACGATCTCACCATCTTGTTCGCCCGCTTGCACGCCTTTGAGGAAAATCCGCTCGACACTTTGCCCGCGCGCCTTAACGCGATTTTCGAGGATCTCGCGGATCGCATTTTCGAGCACGACGGCGTGGTCTGCCAGTTTTTGAAACACCGCCTGCTGGCACTTTTCGGAGGCCCCTGGACCACGTACGCCGCCGACGAAGCCGCGCGCCAGGCGGTTCGCGCCGCCGCCGCCATCGCGCCGCTTGGAGCGTGCGTCGGCATGGCTTGCGGCCCGGTCCGCCTGGGACGGGTCGGCGCGCGACGGCGCAGCACCGTGTCCGCGCAGGGAGACGCGGTCAACGTGGGCGCGCGCCTGTGCGGGCTGGCCGCGCCCGGGGAAATCCTCGTCTCGGCGCCGCTGGCCGATCGCCTCGGCACGACGCTCACGCCGCGCCACGGCCTGACCCACAAGTCCGGTGAGCCGCTCCCGGCGTTCGTCCCGTGAGCGGGCCGTGGACGCTGCTCTACGTGCGCTCTTCACGCGGCATCCGCATGCGCCGGGTAGCCATCCCCGCCCAGGGAGTTGCCGTCGGCTCGAATCCCAAAGGAGGCCTTGCGCTTGACGCGGACGGCGCGGTGGACGATCGACATTTCGAAATCACGCTGGACGCGGGCGGCCCGCTCTTGCGCGCCCACGGTCCGGTGCGGGTTAATGGCAATCTCGTGGAAGGAGCCCGCCTGCGCCACCTCGATCGCATCGAAGCCGGCACCTCGCGCCTCGTCCTCTACGACGACGCGGCCGCGCCCGCGCCGCGCCGGGCCGCACGGGCGCTGGACACCGGCCGCGATGAGCAGCTCGAGCATGGAGAAGCCGCGGCGGCGAGTTCTCACAAGTCGCCCCCGATCCGGGCCGTCCCGCTCAGAGGCTCGCCGCTGAGCGGGACGCGCTGCTCCTGGTGGCCGGCTCGCACCGAACAATACGTCGGCCTTCTCGAGCAGACCACCGAGAGGCGCAGCTCAAACGCGCCGTCGGCGGAGATCGGCTTGCGGACGTCGAGGGGGATTTCCGGAAAGTGGAAGTCGACCACCGTCTCGCCCACGTCAGCCACGTCCCGCACCACGATCTCGAGGGGACGCGAGGAACGCTGCTCGGGTCGGCCGCCCGCGAACGCAAAGAGCGCGGCGATCACGAAGCCGAGCAGCAGGACGGCGGCCAGGATTCGGCTTTTCCGCTTCACGGCGGCTCCTCGCGCTGGGATTTTTCCCATCGTAACAGGGGCCGCCGGGGCACGAAGTGATCGGAGACACTTTCACCACGCGTGTCATCAGGTGGAATATAGCAATCGTCGTGTCGAATTTCTTTCCGATGCAGGAAACCCGCCCGTCATGGCTGCAGCGCAGGCGCATTCCTGCGTCGCTGCTCATCCCGTACACCCGGCAGTTGGCCACCATGCTGGCGGCCGGGGTGCCCACCCCCGCGCCCTCGACGGCATGGCGCGCACCGGGGACAACCTCGTGCTGAGCGCGGTGACGCTGGAGCTGAGCGCGGCGGTGGCGCGCGGCTTGAGCCTGTCGCAGGCGCTCGCCATGTACGGGCGGGTGTTCCCGCCCATTTTCGTGGCCATGGTGCGGGCCGGGGAGGAGGGCGGATCGCTGCGCCGCACCCTCACCCAGCTCGCGGACTGGATGGAGCGGGACGACCGCGCGGCGCGCCGTCTCAAGGCCACGATGGTTTATCCCGGATTCGTGGTGGCGCTCACCGCGGCGCTCACGCTGGCGTTGTTCTACTGCGTGCTTCCCCGGTTCGTGGACATCTTCAACGACATGGGCGTGACCCTCCCGGTAATCACCCGCGGGCTCATGGAGATCACCCGGGCGGTCCGCAATCCGTGGGCGTGGCTGGCGGTGGCCTGCCTGGCCGGCGCGGGTGCGGCCGGGCTGCGTGCCATGCGCGCGGATCCTGGCGGGCGCCTCCGTATGCAGGCGCTGTCGTTTCGGATTCCGCTGGTGGGACCGCTGCTGGAGCGCAGCACGCTGGCCCGCTGGTGCGCGATGGTGAAGCTCATGCTGGGCTGCGGCGTGGGCCTCGTCCCCACCCTGCAGATCGCCGCGCTGGCCAGCGGGAGCGCGGTGCTGCAGGCGGACGCCCGCTCGCTGGTGGACGCGGTGACCAGGGGCCTCACGCTCAGCCAGGCGATGCAACGCCGCCCGCGGATTTATCCCGCGCTGCTGGTCTACATGGCGCGGGCCGGCGAGGAAACCGGCGACCTCGGGGAAATGTTCGGACACGCGGCGGTATTTTATGACCTCGACGTGGCGACGCGGCTGGAGATTTTGACGGCGTCGCTGGAGCCGCTGCTGCTCAGCGCGATCACCATCGGCGTGGGCGCGCTGGTGATCGCGATTTTCGTGCCGATATACGGGATGGTCCGCACGGTGGGGCCGTGACGGGTATCAAACGCGAGCCTTCCAGTCGCGGGGATTTCGCCGCCCGTGCATGACTGCGATGACCGCAATGCGTTCGCGCTCTTCCACGAAGAACACGGCGTACGGGAAACGGTGCATCAGCGCGCGCCGTACATCGGGATGCACTCTCGGATAACGGGCCGGATTCATCTCAATGGCATCGAGTGTAGTAAGAAGCTCGTCGAGGAATTGCTGTCCGAGAAGTTGCGCTTGCCGCTCATACCAGACCGAGGCCTCCTCCACGTCCCATTCGGCTTCAGGGAGGAGATAGGATGGCCTCACAGACGCTTTCGAATCTGCTCAATTGCCTCTCGGGCCGGTCTGCCTGGGGAACCGCTTGAACGGTAGGTTTCGAGGCGTCGGTCAAGCTCGCGTTTTTGCTCCTCGGTCAGAGGCAAGGCATTCTGGTCCACGGCAATGCTGTCCCAGATATCTTCCACGAGCTGGATTCGTTCGGATACCGGCAGGTCGCGAATGCTCTGATCCATCAAACTGAGGTTCGCTCTGGCGGGTCGGTTTCCTTTGGCAGCCAGAACACGAACGTGGCGCCGCCGCCCGCGGTGGGCTCGACGCGGATCTCGCCGCGGTGGGCTTCCACCAGGCCGCGCGTGATCCACAGACCCAGGCCGCTCCCCTCGCGGGCCGTGGTATCGCCGATGCGCTGGAACGGATCGAAAATCCGCTCGCGCTCTTCCGCGGGAATTCCGGCCCCGTGATCCACCACCCGGAACACCACCGCGCGATCGGTTTCCTCCGACTCGACGATTACCTCACGGCCGATCGGCGCATATTTTATTGAGTTGGACAAAAGATTGGTGAAAATCTGCCGCAGCTTGGCCGGGTCCGCCGCCAGCGCCTCGCAGCGCACCTTGTTGGCGATGACCGGACGGTTTGTTGCTTCGGTGGCTTCTCCGATGAAAGCAATTTCCTCGTCCACAATCATTCGGGGGTTCACCTGGCTGCGATGCGTCTTGAAGCTCGGTGACGGCGTGGCTTCGGCGGAGGTCTGGCGGGCGGCCTCGAGATAAGTGTCCACCAGCGACCGCGCGCGCCGAGCCGCGTCGGAGATCTGCTCGATGAGCCGCGAGCGCTCGGCCGGTTCCTCGCTGTGGTCCGCGGCGTAGGCGGCCATCATGATCACGCTCAGGGGATTTTTTAGATCGTGCGCGGCCACTTGCAGGCTGTCCGACATGGCGGCGCGCTGCGCCGTGACCTCGCGCGCCTCCAACTGTCTGCGGCGGGTTTCCTCGCGCAATTGATCGGCGTGCAGGGCGGCGGCGAGCAAGGCGCCGATGGCTCGAATGAAGGGGAAATCATCCCTGGTGAGCGGCATCTCGGGCGCCGGCGTGTCCACGCAGAGCACGCCGAGAATTTCCTCGCGCGCGATGAGCGGCACGTAGATGGCTGTCTGGATGCGGTTGAGCACCACGCTGGGCGCGTCGCTCACCGCGGCGTGCTGGCTCGATCCCTGGAAAAAGAACACCGCGTTGCCCGACTCCACCGCGTAGCGCGCCATGGAGGCGCTCACCGGGCTCCTGGGCAGTCCCTCGCGGCGCAAGACCGCCTCCGGGAGGAGCGAGCGCAGCCCGAGCACCGGGTCGGGCGGCCATTTCGCCACCGTCACCCGCTGGGCCGAGGGCACCACGTCAAAAATGCGGCGCAGCGCCGTGGCCATCAAGTCGAGGCCCTCGCAGCGCAGCATCTGCTGCGCGATGTCGGAAAGCGCCTCGACGGCGGTCTGGGCCAACGCGCCCTCGCGGACGATGGCGCCGACTTCCGCGGACGTGGCGTCGGCCTGCGCGCTCACCATGACGTCGGGATTCATGCGCCAACTGGGTTCAACGGCCAGGGCGGGCTTGCCTGTCGGTCGGGCAGTGACGCCCCACGGGGAGGATGTCGAGGCCACGTGGGCGCCAGGCTGGTGCGTCGGCCGGACGACCGCTTCCCAGGTGGGTACTGACTTTTCGGTATGGCTTATAGTATGATCAAGCCGAATTGCCGACTTTTCAGGTAAAAGCGTTTCGGCTGGACGGGTCGGCCGTCCAGATGCAGATCACCGCGCGGGACAACATGGAGGCTTACGCCACACTGGAGGCGCAGGGCCTGACTCGCATTCGCCTTCAGGAGGCCGAGCCGGCCAGCGGGACACCGTCCCTGTCCGAACTTCGGCGGGCGCGCGCGGGGGCGGAGTCGGTGGATGCCACGGTCACTGATTCGCCCGATACCTGGCCGACGCCGACCCGGGCCAATCGCCTGCAGGTGGACAAGAGCGGGGAGTCGCTGGTGGTCCGTAAGCCGAACGAGCCGCTGGTCACCCGGCAGATGCCGGGGGTCAGTGAGCCGAACGAGCCGCTGGTCACGCAGCAAATGCCGGCCGCGAAGAACCCGGACCGACCGGCCGAGTCGGTCCCGCGGCGCACGGTGTCCGCGCGGACCACCCGCGAGATGCCCGCCGAGCCGCGCACCCGCGGTCTGGCCGTGGTGGACGAGCCGCTGGAACGCTCCGAGCCTGCCCGGCCTCGTGCCGACGAAGAGCCGCCCAGCATCTGGAAGCCGCGCCCGCACAAGCCGGTGGACCCGCGCAAGCGCGCCATGCCGGCCGTGGACCGCATGAATTTCTTCAGCAGCCTGTCCGCCATGCTGAGCGCCGGAATTCCCCTGATGCGCGGCGTGCGCTCGCTGCAAGAGCAATATTCCGATCCGGTGTCGGCGGCGACCATGACCCACCTGGCGACCACGGTGGCGCAGGGGAAATCCCTGTCGACGGCCATGGCGGGGCTTCCGCTCACCTTTTCCAAGCTGCAGGTGGGCTCGGTGCGGGGGGCGGAGAACGCCGGAAATCTTCCCAGCGTGCTCGGCCGCCTGCACCGCTACGACGAGCGGACCCTCTCGCTGCGGCGCGAGGTGCAGTCGCACATGAGCTATCCCATCATGGTGTTCGGCTGCGCGCTGGTGTTGATTCTCTTTGTGGGCCGATTTTTGTTGACGGGAATGCTGCCGGTGCTCGAGCAGGCGCGGGTGAAAATCAATTTCACGACCTCGGTGGCGATTTCCATCGCGCGCGCGCTGGAGCATCCGCTGGTACTGCTGCTCTGCGTGGCGGCCGTGGCGGCGGGTGTCTGGCAGTTGATGCGCTGGCTCAAGACCCAGAGGGGCGCCTTGATCCGCGACCGCTTTCTCATGGAGGCCCCGCTGCTCCGCGGTCCGCTGCGCAAGGTGGAGACGGTGCGCGCCTGCGAGTCGCTTGCCACGCTGTACGGCAGCGGCATGACGATTTTGCAGTGCCTGGAGGCCGTGCAGTCGTCGTCGGACAACACGGTGGTGCGCATGGCGCTGGCCAGCGTGGTGGAGGACGTCCGCGAGGGGCGCTCGCTGGCCCAGTCCCTGCAGCGCACCGGATTTTTCGACAAGACGGTGGTGCAGCTGGTCTACGTGGGCGAGGAAACCGGCAATCTCGACATGGCGTTCACCAAGATCGCGCAGTACAACGATCTCGAGGTCCGCACCGCGCTGGATCAATTTACCGCCGCAATCGAGCCGGTGATGATGGTAATTCTGGGGGTGACCGTGGGCATCATCGCGCTGATGGCGTTCGCTCCGCTGTTCCAGGTTCTGCAGACGCTGTAGGAAGAGGTGACACCCCCCGGTGTCGCCAACTATTGCCCAGGAGGCCGATTTCGATGAGTTTCCGAACCGTTCCGCAGAGTCGCCCGGTGGCCCGCGGCCCAAAGGGAGTGGCCGCCCTGTTTCCGCGTCAGGGCGAGTGGACCGAGGCGGACTATCTCTCCCTTCCCGAGTCGTCACGCATTGTAGAGCTATCAAATCAAAGGCTGGTGATTCCCGACTTACCAGGCGATCGTCATCAAAATGCCGTCGTGGAACTCGTTGCCGCCATCCGCGATTTTGTGAAACAGCGGGATCTCGGGTACGTTCGCGTGGCGCCCATGCGGGTCCGACTGTGGCCGGGCAAATTTCGCGAGCCCGACATCCTGTTTCTCACAAAGGCGCACCGAGACAGGCGCGGAGAGGAATTCTGGGGAGTGCCTGACCTCGTGGTGGAAGTCTTGTCGCCGCGTACTGAACGTTCCAGCGGAACAGAGCAGGTGGACCGCCGGGAGAAATTTCGCGAATACCAGAAGGCGGGTGTGAGCGAGTACTGGCTGGTGGATTTGAAGCTCGCCTGCATTGAGATTTTTGTCCTGCGCGACGGCATTTACGAGCTTCTAGGCAAGTGGGGAGAAACCGAGACGCTGCGCTCCGAGTTGCTCGCCGGCTTTACCATTGACGTTGCGGGAATTGTCTGTGCGCCCGATTGAGACTCACACGGGGTCGACCGGGATCGACAGTGAGATCCTTCCGCGGTCCACCTCCACGGCCACGATCTCCACCTCGATGACCTCCCCTACGGAGAGGCTCTGCCCGTGGGGAATTCTCGTGCGGTGCACGAGGCCGTCCTGCTTGACGCCGATGTCCACGAAGGCGCCGAAGTCGACGACGTTGCGCACCGTGCCGCGCAGTTGCATCCCCACCCGGAGATCCGAAGCGGACAACACGTCGCGGCGCAGCAGTGGGCCCGGCACGTCCTCGCGGGGATCGCGGCCGGGACGGGCGAGTTGTTCGAGGATGTCGCGCAGCGTGGGCACGCCGCAGCCCAGCACGGCGGCCAGATCCTCCGCGCGCTGGCCGGTGGGGCGTTTCATCACCTCGCGCGCCACCGCGTAGCTCTCCGGATGAATCGCGGTGTTGTCGAGCGGCTCCTTGCCTCCGCGCACGCGCAAGAATCCAGCCGCCTGCTCGAACGCTTTGGGCCCCAGCCCGGCTACCCCCAGAAGGGTTTGGCGGCTGTTAAAAGGGCCGTTTTTATTCCGATGGGCCACGATTTTCTCGGCTAATTTCGGACCCACGCCCGCCACGTGGGTGAGCAGGGCGGGGGAGGCCGTGTTCACCTCCACCCCGACGCGGTTCACCACGCTCTCCACCACGCCGTCCAGCGCTTTCTTCAGGTTGCCCTGCTCGAGGTCGTGCTGGTACAACCCCACGCCGATCGACTGCGGATCGATTTTCACCAGTTCGGCCAGCGGATCTTGCACCCGCCGCGCGATCGACACCGCGCCCCGCATGCTCACATCGAGGTCCGGCAATTCCGCGCGGGCCAGCGGGCTTGCCGAGTACACGCTGGCCCCGGCTTCGTTCACCATTAAATAGTGCACCTTTGGAAAATCCGCCAGCAGTGCCGCGACGAGCGATTCTGTTTCCCGCGACGCCGTTCCGTTGCCGATGGCCAGCAGCGTGCCGTGGTGACGCCGCAGCAGGCCGGCCAGTGTCTGCAGCGCATCCTCGCGGCGATTTTGCGGGGGATGTGGATACATCGTGGCGGTGTCGAGCACCTTGCCGGTGGGATCTACCACCGCGACCTTGCAGCCGGTGCGAAACCCTGGATCGACGCCCAGCACCACCTGCCCGCCCAGCGGCGGCTGGCCGAGCAGCGCCCGCAGATTCTCCCCGAACACCGCGATCGCATGGGCCTGCGCATGCTCGGTGAGCGCGCGGCGCACGTCGCGCTCAATGGCGGGCAACAGCAGGCGGTCGGCCGCGTCCTCGACGGCGAGGCGCAGTTGCTCGCTCCAGGGGGATCGCGTGTCGGGCCGGAAGTCGGCCGCAATGGCGTCGCGCCAGTCGCGCTCGGGGACCACGATCTTCACGCGCAGCACCTTCTCCGCCTCGCCGCGGTCCATCGCCAGGATTTGATGGGGTCGCAGGCGCGAGACGCCCGCGTTGAAGGAATAGTAGTCGCGGAAGACCTGTCGCTCGTCCTCGGACCTGGGCGCGCGCGCGCATTCGATCGACGCGAAGCGGAGCGCCTTGTCCCGCAGCCTGCCGCGCACGTCGGGATGGTCGGCGATGATCTCCGCCACGATGTCGCGGGCCCCGGCCAGCGCGGCGTCGCTGTCCGCGACCTCGTCGCCCAGGTAGCGCCGGGCGGCCTCCGCGGGTCGGCTGTTGGGCGGCTGTTCGATTATCTGGCGGGCCAGCGGCTCCAGCCCGCGCTCCCGGGCCACCGTGGCGCGCGAGCGGCGCTTCGGCCGGTACGGCGCGTACAGATCCTCCAGCGCGGTGAGCGTCTCCGCTTCGTGAAGGCGCTTGCGGAGCGCGTCGCTGAGCTTTCCCTGCTCTTCGACGGAGGCTTCGATGGCGGCGCGCCGCTGTTCGAGCGCGCGCAGTTGCCCGATGCGGTCGATGACCTTGCGCAATTGCTCCTCGTCGAGCCCGCCGGTCGCCTCCTTGCGGTAGCGCGCGATGAAGGGCAGGGTGTTTCCGGCGTCAAGCAGGTCGGCGGTGGCGGCCACCTGCTGCGGGCGAACGTTCAGCTCTCGGGCGATGCGGTCCATGCTTTGAGGTTTTTTTCAGACGTTTGCGGTACCCTGCTCCTTGATGGACGCTATCGGCAATCAAAGAATCACTGCCCGCCTGAACGTGGCGAACGCCTTTGCCACGCGGGGCGGCTTTCCCACCGCTCCCGACCTGGGCGGCTTCGTCAGCCTTGCGGACACGGTGTGGCTTACCCCGCCGCCCGCGATGCCGATGTCCGACGCCGACCTGAACGCCTTCCTGAGCAAGATGCGCGAGATGAAGCAGCAGGCGCTGCGCGACCGCGCGCTGCGCGGCGGCTCGCCCGGCGGGCCGGTCAACCCGGAGAAGGACAAGGAGAAGCAGGGTCCGCTCGACGTGAAGGCCCACGGATACTACGAGGGCGACAAGTTGATCGCGGTGCGCGAGATCCGCGTGTTCGAAGTGGGAAATTATCGCAAGCGAACTTACAACACGTTCCCCGGCGGCTGGCCGGACAACTCGCTGCGCATGGACAACGCGCGGGTTGGAAAAACCTACCGCGTGAAAGTGACCTGGGAGAACGGGACTAGCCAGGAAAAAGACGTTGCCATGGATTCTCCCAACGGCACCAGCGTCGACGTCTGGAAATACTGATCGCGCCAATCAGGTTTCGGAATCGCTGCGGTTGCGCTGAATGAACTCCGCCCAGCGCTTTTCAATTTCTGGGGACAGCTCGTTGAATTGCAGGCCGCCCACAAATTGACGCTCGCCTTCAGTGTTGAGCCACACCACATGGCCGTGCATGGAAACCGGCTTTGACTCCGGCGACAGCACCACGAAGAGCGTGACTTCCTCGTTGACGTACACCGGGTGCTGGCTGACGAAGCGCATCCCGCCAACGCTGACATCGTCGGTGAAAATGTTGAAGTCCTCGCCGCGCTGGCGACACACCACGCCGAGAATCATGCGGATCCGCTCGAACTCCCGCTGCTCGGAAACCTCAGTGGTGGGCTCCTCCTGGCGCCGGAACCACTTCATCTCACACGCTTGCCTCCTTGAAGTGCTTTACGAACAAATAGTCCTTTTCGAGATACTCGCGCGCGGCCTCGATAAGGGCCTCGTTGGTGATGCGGTCGTCCACCGCGATGACCGCCGCGAAGATGGCGGAGCGATCCAGGTAGCGGCCCCTGGTTTCCTCATCGCGGGCCAGTTCCTCGACGCGTGTCTTGATGTTGCGCAGCACTTCCTTCTCTTCGGGGGACACCGAGGCCATGCACTGACCGAGCCGCTCTCCGGCGGTTTCCAGCTCGTTCTGGTACGGATTCTCTGACATGCTGCGCTCCTCTCGTGGTGGGGCTGACGGCTTCCCGCTGGGGAGCCGCGTTCGGCCCCTGTTCAACGCCGCGCCGAAGGTTCCCCCCACTGCGGCGCGCCGGGCGGCGGCACCCGACAGGCCGGGGGATAGTCCACGCGCACCAGACACAGTCCCTGGGGGGGCGCGGGCGCCGACGCCTGCCGCGCGTCGCGTCCGCGTAGCACGCGCGCCGCGGTGCCCGGGGGACGCCGCCCGGCCGCGACGTCCACCAGCGTGGCCACCAGCATCCGCACCATGCGGGGAAGAAACGCGTCCGCCTCGATCTCGAGATGCCACAGGGGCAGGCGCTCGACGAGGTACGACGGGGATGCCGCCCCCGGCGCGAGCCGCCGCCATTCGAGCCGGTGGATGGTCCGGAAGTAGTGCTTGAGGTCCTCCCCGCCGCTGCAAAACGCGCGGAAGTCGCGCCGGCCCAGGAGCGCGGCCCCCTCACTTTGCAGCAGGTCGAAGTCAATCTCGCGGGAATAGTGCCACGCGCGCTGGGCCACCACGGGCCGTGGGGTGGCAGCCACCAGCAGGTGATACTGGTAGGTGCGGCGCGAGGCGCTGTGCCGCGCGTGGAACCAGGGCGGCGCTTCCCAGGCGTGGCGCACCCCGATGCGCCCGTGCGCGTTCCGCACCAGGGCGCGCACCAGCGTGTCCAGGGGGCGCGCGGACTCGGTCCGCACGTGCACCACCTGTCCGGTGGCGTGCACCCCCGCGTCGGTGCGCCCGGCGCACACCACGGTGACCGGCTCGTCGAGCACCTCCGAGCAGATGTCCTCCAGCAGGCCCTGCACGGTGGGGATGGCGGGGTCCTTCTGGCGCTGGTAGCCGAGAAATCCGCCGCCGTCGTACTCGATCCGCATGGCGATGCGGCGGGTCACGGGAGCCACGGCGTTCCGGCCAGCAGCAATCCCCCGAGCAGCAGCGCGAGGACGTCGGTCCAGCGGAACTCCAGGCCCACCATGCGGGTGCGTCGGACGCCGCCGCGGTAGCAGCGCGCCTCCATGGCGACGGCGAGATCCTCGGCCGCGCCGAACGCCTGCACGAAGAGGGGGACCAGTACCGGGACAAGCACCCGCGCGCGGCCCAGCGGCCCGCCCTGGTCGAAGCGGGCGCCGCGGGCCATCTGCGCCTTGATGATGCGCTCGGCGCACTCCACCAGCGTCGGGATGAAGCGCAGCGCGATGCTGGTCATCATCGCGAGCTCGGTGGTCGGCACGCGCAGGATGCGCAACGGGGCCAGCAGTTTTTCCAGCGCGTCCGTCATGCGAATGGGGGAGGTGGTCAGGGTGAACAGCGAGGTGAGCAGCATCAACAGCGAAAGGCGGGCGGCCATGAGGCCGGCCTGGGACACGCCGTCCTGGGTGACGCGCAGCGGTCCCAGGGCATAGAGGAGCGGACCGCCGCGGACCAGCAGCATGTTGAACGCCACGGTGATGGCCAGCAGCATCGCGATGGCCCGCAACCCGCCCAGGAAATAGCGCGGCGTGAGCCCGGCGGCGAGCGCTCCGGCCACGCACCAGACGAGCATGGCGGCGAGAGACGCCGGGCGGCTCACGTTGAAAGTGACCACCATCGCCGCCACCAGCAGAAATATCTTGGTGCGTGGATCGAGCCGATGCACGGGACTGTCGCCCGGCACGAACTGACCCACGGTCACGTGCCGCATCAGTTCCACGGCGGCAGCCTTTCAACGAACCTTCGCCGCTTTCCTCATGCCGTGCTACATTGTTTCTTCTGTGGAGGTTTGAGCCGTGAAACTGGATCATCTGCACCTGCACTCCGCCGATCTTGGCGCAGCCCAGGGGTTCTACGAGAAATGGTTTGGCTTCCGGAAGTGCCCCCACGAAGAGCCGATGCTTTCCTGAAGAATCCGGACGGATTCTTGCTGGCAATATTTCCCACCGAGGCTGGCGAGCGGCCGATTCCGGACTGGTTTCACTTCGGGTTTTCGCTGCCGTCGGGCGCGCAGGTCGAGGCGCTTTACGACGAAATGAGGGCGGCTGGCGTGAAATCACCAGCCGCGGCCTGATGCGCTTCGATGACGCCGTCACGTTCTACTGTATGGATCCCGACGGCCACAAGGTCGAAGTGCGCTGGGAGGCCTAGTCACGGGTGGCCGCCTGCGGTTTATCTCCAGCGTAGGGCTCTTATTTGACTACTTTGTAGGTCACGGTGCTCAGCCCGTACACCGCGTCCCGCGGGTTGAAGCGGGTGTTCGGGCCGATGCTCTTGTAGCGGGTGGACATCTGGCTGGCGCGCTCGGCGATCATTTTCTGGATCGCCTTGGCGGTGTCGGTCACGAACTCGTCGGAGGACGCGACCGGAATGACGCCGCCCTCTTCCCACGCCTCTTCGCGCGCGGCGGTAGTGGCTGGCGGCTTTGAAGCCTGGGGTTTGGCGGCCTGGGGCTTCGCGGCCTGGGGGGCCGGCGGCTTCGCGGGCTGCGGCTTGGGCGCCGGGGGCGTCGCGGCCGGCGGCTTCGCGGGAGGAGGCGGCGGCGCGGCCGGGCCGTCGGTTTCAAACTCGTCGGAGGCGACGACCGTGGACGTCGTGGCGTTGGCCTGCGGTTTGGGAGTCTGCACGGTGGCCGGGCGCGTCGGGGACGGAGCCGGCGGGCGCGGCGTCGAAACCGGCGCGGCCGTCTGCGGGCGGGGCTTGTTGGCCATGCCGCTGATCTTGTGGAAGGCGGCCATGTCCAGGGGTTTCTCGGTGGCGATGACCTGAATGGTTTCCTTGCCGACCGGGCCGTATTGTCGCAGCAGTTGTCCCGCGTTGTCCCTCAGGTGGAACGCCTCGCCGGCCTGCACTCGATTTTCGGAAGAGAACGGGCTCGGGCAGATGATGGACGTCTGTCCTTTGGAATTGATGTAATAGAGCACGATGTAGCAATCGCGCGCCGCGGTGATGGTGACGTCCATCTCGTCGCCGATGCGGTACACCGGCTTGTTCGTCTTCAGGGTCACCGGGAAGCGCGCCCACCTGTTTGCCTGGCTGGCCAGCGCCGGTTGGGCTCCGATGTTCTTGGTGTCGATGGATTTCTCGGTAACCATGGCGGGCGCGGCATAAGCGGCGCCGCTGGCCCATGCGGCCAGGAGCAGGCTGAGCAGAAACTTCTTCAAGGTGTTGACCCTCCTTTTCGGGGCGACTGTCGCCACCACCCCTTTGACGCGAATCGCGCATGTTTCTTGCACGTCGCCGGATCTCCTCGCCCCGGCCTTTAGCCGCAGGATTCGACTCAAGGCGCGCGAAGATTGGCGCCGCATGTTGACCCGACGTCGATACTTCAACGCGATCTGCGCGGTACTCTACGTCCTGCTTGGCCTCCCCGCGGCCGCGCAAGTGGACAAGCGCTCGGTCATTGAGGGCGGCAAGCGCGTCGGAACCTACGAGCTTGGCAAGAAGTGGTCGGCCTATGAGAAGGTCCTCGGGACGCCCAGCAAGACGCAGCAGTCCGAGAACGCCGAGAACGCCCGTCTTGTGGTCTACAAGCAATACGGCATGGGCTTCTTCGTGAAGAAGGACCTGGTGAACGGCATGTACGTGGACAGTCCCCTCTTCGTGACGGTGGAGGGAGTGCGCGTGGGGATGCCCAGCAGCGGCGTCGAGAAGGCCTACGGCGCGCCCGAGCGGGTGGACGACAGATACGTCCGCTATCCCGAGAAGGGCCTCGCGTTTTATTTCGACAAGGGAAAGGTGACCCACATTTACGTCTTCGACAGGGAAGAGCGCGATCTGGCCAGCGGAGATCGCCGCATCGTGCCCGGCTCGCGGGTCGGCGGAATTCAATTAGGCACCAGCCTCGACTTCGTCCTCAAGCAGTGGAAGAACCCGACGCGCCGCGGTCCGCTGCCCTCCAAGAAGGGCGCCGAGCTGTGGTCCTACCAGCGGCACGGGGTGATCGTGGTGGCCTACGAGGGCCGCGTGGACGGCGTCTGGATATTCAACCCTGAATTCCGCACCGGTAAGGAGATTCACGTGGGCAGCGCGCGCAACGAGGTGGTTGCGGCCTACGGCAAGGCCGACCGCAAGGAAGAAGAAATGGAGATTTACAGCAAGCTTGGCCTGGGTTTCCTCTATAAGGAAAACGGCAAGGTTGGACAGATCATGGTCCTCGAAACGGAATAACAGGAGGCTAGAAAATGCGTCACAAGATTACCGTGGTGGGCGCCGGAAACGTTGGGGCGACCTGCGCGCAGCGGCTCGCCGAGCGAAATTACGCGGACGTCGTGCTGGTGGACATCGTCCCCAACATGCCGCAGGGCAAGGCCCTCGACATCATGCAGGCCGGCCCCATCTACGGCTACGACACGCTGGTGATTGGCACCAACGGCTACGAGGAGACCGCCGGCTCGGATGTCGTGGTCATCACCTCCGGCCTGCCCCGCAAGCCGGGCATGAGCCGGGACGACCTCCTGTTCGCCAACATGGACATCGTGAAGAGCGTCGTTCAGAATATCTCGAAAACCTCGCCGAACGCGGTCCTCATCGTGGTGACCAATCCGTTGGACGCGATGTCGCAGCTGGCCTGGCAGGTCAGCGGATTCCCCGCGGAGCGGGTCATGGGCATGGCCGGCGTGCTCGACACCGCGCGTTTCCGTACCTTCCTGGCGATGGAATTGAAGGTATCGGTCAGCGACGTGAGCGCGCACGTGCTTGGCGGGCACGGCGACACCATGGTGCCGGTGCCGGAATTGACCACCATCGGCGGCGTGCCGGTTTCGCACCTGCTCACCGACGAGCGCTTCGAAGAAATTGCTCAGCGCACCCGCGACGGCGGCGCGGAAATCGTCAAGCTGCTCAACACCAGCGCCTGGTACGCGCCTTCCGCCGCGGTGGTGGAAATGGTGGACGCAATCCTGCTCGACAAGAAGAAAGTGCTCCCGGTGTGCGCGCTGCTGCGCGGCCAGTACGGCATCAAGGACCTTTACGTCGGCGTGCCGGCCAAGCTCGGCCACAAGGGCGTCGAGGAGATCGTCGAAGTCAGGCTGACCGAGAAGCAGCGTGCCGAATTGCAGAAATCGGTCGACGCGGTCAAGGAAAACTGGGACAAGATGACCGCGAAGCTCTAAGTGACGCGCGTCCTTCTTCTGATCGCCCTGCTGGCCTGGCTGCCCGGATGCGGCGGAAATTCCGCTCCCTCCGCTTCCGGGACGCCGGCCGGCCTCTTGACCAACGGCGCGGATCCTATTCTGGAGATCAAGAGTCCGTCCGGCAGCCGCACGGTCGCGCTGTCACAGTTGATCCGCGAGGTGCCGGTCAAGCGGGTGACGGTCAACGATCCGCTTTACGGACGTGACAAGACCTACGATGGATTTTCCCTTGAGGACCTGGCGTCCTATTCCCAGAACCTGCGCGCCGAGAGCGTGATTTTCCACTGCCGAGATGGATTTTCGCTGCGCATGCCTTTTGTCGCGGCGCGCAAGGCGGGTCTCGTGCTCACCTTCCACGATCTGGAAATGTCCGAGGGATTTCCCAGCAGCCTCGACAATCCGATATTCGTCGAGCGGCGCAACAAGGCGGCTGCCTATCTGCAGGCGCACCATCTCGAGTACGAGCAGGCCAAGCACGGCCGCACGCCCGCCCAGAAACGCATCGTGCAAGAATATGAGACGGCGCGCGGCGAGCGGGACCGCTGGGCGCGGCGCGTTGACGAGCTGAACCGCCTGGGGAATATCGGCCCGTTCCACCCGGTGCTGCTGCGCGCTCTTGCCGTCAAGGACCTGGTGGACTGGGACGCACCGGACGCGGTGCGGGCCATCGAGTTCGAGCACGTGGTTCCCTCGGGAGGGCGTGATTATCCGGCCGGGGCGGCCGCCGACAGCCCGGTGATGACCGGCTACAAGCTGTTCCACGCCAAGTGCCTTTACTGCCATGCGATGAATGGGGGCGGCGGACGCAGCGGGCCGGAGCTGAACATTCCAGTGAACGTCACCGAGTACTTGAAAGAGGAGTACGTCATTGCGTTCATCCTGAACGCGCGCGCGGTGCGGGCCCGCTCCATGATGTCTGTCCAGCCGGAAATTACCCGCCAGGACGCGGAGCGCATCGTCGATTACCTCAAGTACATGAAGAACAACAAGCGCGTGTATTAGGACGCCCTTTTCCCTTCCAGTGCTTACGAATCCATAAACCCCGATGATTGCTGGGTTCAACGTGTAGCACATCGTGACTTCGTTGGAGGGTGCCCTTGCTGACGCGCCGGGCACCTATCACGGGCAGGGCGGTCTGCTGGACAGGACGCGGTTCGTGGGAGCCCGAACGTCCTCGCATGCCGAAGTACGGATTTCTGATCGACAATCGCAAGTGTATCGGGTGCCACGCGTGCACCGTGGCGTGCAAGCAGGAGCACGAGGTGCCGCTGGGGCGTTTTCGCACGTGGGTGAAGTACGTCGAGCAGGGCGCTTTCCCCGAGACCCGGCGGCACTTTTCGGTGATGCGCTGCAATCACTGCGAGCGGCCGCCCTGCGTTGCGATCTGCCCGGTGACCGCGCTGTACAAACGCGACGACGGCATCGTGGACTTCGATCCCGAGGTGTGCATCGGGTGCAAGGCCTGCATGCAGGCGTGCCCCTACGACGCGCTGTTTATCGAGCCGTCCGGCGGGGCCGCCAATAAGTGCAATTTCTGCGCGCACCGCATCGAGTCTCGCCGCGAGCCCCCGTGCGTGACCGTCTGTCCGGAGCAGGCCATCGTGATGGGCGACCTGGAGGACCCCGAGTCGCTGATACGGCGCCTGATAGAAGCGCACCCGGTGACAGTGCGCGCGCCGGAAAAGGCCACACGGCCGCAATTGTATTACATTGACGGGACGCCGGCGTCGCTGGATCCGCTGGCCGCGCCGGAGCGCCAGGAATATCTCTGGAGCCAGTCCACCGCGTCGTCAGTGCCGCTCGCGTACACTGAGGAAGAATTGCAGGTGCTGGCGCGGCGAACGTACGATATCGGCCACGAGCGGCCCTGGGGCTGGAAGGTCGGTGCGTACTTGTGGACCAAGTCGATCGCCAGCGGGGCTTTTCTGGTGCCGATTCTACTCTGGATGGCGGGCGCGTGGCAGGTGCACGATGCGGTTCGGGGCGCCTGGATGGCACTGGTATTTTTGGGAATCACCAACGTCCTGCTGGTGGCGGATTTGAAGCGGCCATGGAAATTCTTGTCGATTTTGCTGCGGCCGCAGCGAAAATCCTGGCTGGTCAAAGGCGCGTACGTCTTGATTGGCTACGGGGCCGTGCTTTCCGCCTTTGTTGTGACTCCGTTTTCGGAGGCGCGGATGCTGTTGCTGGCGCTCGGGCTGCCGCTTTCCATGATGACCGCCGCCTACACCGCATGGTTGTTCGAGCAGTGTGAGGCGCGCGATCTGTGGCACTCCCGGTGGCTGGCGCCGCATCTCGTGCTGCAGGCGGTGATCGCGGGCAGCGCATGTCTGGGAGTTGGCGCACTGCTGGGCGCCGCGCTCTTGTTGGAGATGCTCGTATTTCTGCCGCTCGAGCTGCGCGGCCACACTCGGGCTGGGAAGCAGGCGGCGGCCATCATCACCCGGGGCGCGCTGTCGATGTTTTTCTGGATGGGCGTGGTGTGCCTGGGGCATTTGCTGCCGCTGCTGTTGCTTGCCAGCGGATTCTCGCTAATGGCCGCAGTATTTGCGCTCGGCGGATTGCTGCTCTGGGAGCATCTGTACGTCGTAGCAGGACAGGCGGTGCCTCTGAGTTGAGCGAGACGATTTTTGGATCGCGCGGGCCGCACGCGGCTGCTTCAGGGCCGGTGGCGTATCCTCCGCCGGAGACCTGGGACGACTGGGTCGAGTACGACGCGAAAGCCTGGCCCCGAAAAAGGGAACGGCGCTACATGCTGGTTCCCACCATTTGTTTCAATTGCGAGGCGGCGTGCGGGCTGCTCGCCTTTGTAGACAAAGAAACGATGAAGATCCAGCGTCTGGAGGGAAATCCGCACCACCCCGGCAGCCGCGGACGCAACTGCGCCAAGGGTCCCGCCACCATGAGCCAGGTGAACGATCCGGAGCGCATCCTGTATCCTTTGAAGCGGGTGGGCCCGCGTGGCGGCGGCAAGTGGGAGCGCGTTTCATGGGACGCGGTGATGCGCGATCTGGCCGGCCGCTTGCGCAAGGCGTTGCAAGAAGATCGTCGCACCGAGGTGATGTACCACGTGGGGCGGCCCGGGCACGACGGCTACATGGATCGCGTGCTGCAGGCCTGGGGCGTGGACGGCCACAACAGCCACACGAATATCTGCTCGGCCTCCGCGCGCGTGGGATACATGCTGTGGAAAGGCTCCGATCGGCCGGCTCCGGATTATGCGAACGCGCGCTTTATTCTTCTGCTGTCGTCGCACCTGGAGGCCGGGCATTATTTCAATCCGCACGCGCAGCGCATCATCGAGGCGAAGATGAGCGGCGCGAAAATTGCCACGGTCGACGTGCGCCTGTCCAACACCGCCTCGATGTCGGACTACTGGCTGCCCACCTGGCCGGGCAGCGAGGCCGCATTGCTGCTGGCCATGGCAAAGGTCCTGATGGACGAGGATCTGGTCGACTGGGCCTTCGTCGAGAAATGGGTCAACTGGCGCGAGTGGCTGGAAGCCGAATTTCCGGATGGGCCGGCGACGTTTGAGCGCTTTCAGCAGCGCCTGCGCGCGCAATATGCGGACTTCACGCTGGAGTATGCGGCGCGCGAGACGCGCATCGAGCCGTCGGTCATCGCGGAGGTGGCCCGCGAGATCGGTCGGGCCGGCTCGCGGTTCACCGCGCACGTGTGGCGCAACACGGCCAGTGGCAACCTGGGCGGATGGCAGGTGGCGCGCGCCCTGATGCTGCTTCACGTGTTGACCGGGAGCGTGGGCACCGAGGGCGGCCTGCTCCCCAACGAGTGGGCCAAGTTCGTGCCGAAGCCGTTCGTCAAGCCGCCGCCGCAGAAGGTGTGGAGCGAGATTTTATTTCCCGTCGAGTGGCCGCTGGCGCACTACGAGATGTCGTTTCTGTTGCCGCACTTGCTGCGCGAGCGGAACGAGCGTCTCGATCTGTATTTTACGCGCGTGTTCAATCCGGTGTGGACGTACCCGGACGGCTTCTCCTGGATCGAGATGCTGCGCGATGAGTCCCGCGTGGGGTTGCACGCCGCGCTGACGCCGATCTGGAGCGAGACGGCGTGGTACGCGGACTACGTGCTTCCCACCGGCCTGGGCGCCGAGCGGCATGACTTGATGAGCCAGGAGACGCACGCATCCCAGTGGATTTCTTTCCGCCAGCCGGTGATGCGGCGCGCAATGGAGCGCATGGGACGCACCGTGACGGACACGCGCGAGGCGAATCCCGGCGAGGTCTGGGAAGAGGACGAGTTCTGGATCGAGCTGTCCTGGCTGGCGGACCCCGACGGGAGCCTGGGCATTCGACAATATTTTGAGTCGCCGTACCGGCCCGGCGCGAAAGTCTCCGTGGAAGAATATTATCGGTGGATATTTGAGAACTCGGTGCCGGGACTTCCAGAAGCGGCCGCGAAGGAAGGGCTCGATCCTTACGGATACATGACGAAGTACGGCGCCTTCGAGGTGAGCCGCGACACGCACGGGCGGCACGAGGTGACCGGCCAGTTTCCCACCCCGTCGCGCAAGCTCGAGTTCTACTCGCCGACAATGAAGGAGTGGGGCTGGGAGGAAGAGTCGCTGCCCGGCTACGTGATGAGCCACGTGCACCCGGATCGGCTGGGCGCGGGAGAATATTTGCTGGTGCCAACCTTCCGCCTGCCCACGCTGATCCACAGCCGCAGCGGAAATGCCAAGTGGCTGTACGAGATTTCCCACCGCAACCCGCTCTGGGTCCACCCGAGCGATGCCGAGCGACTGAGTCTGGACGAGGGCTCGCTGGTGCGGGTGACCACGGAGATCGGATATTTCGTGACGCGCGCCTGGCCCACGGAGGGCATCCGCCCGGGCATCGTGGGCTGCTCGCATCACCTGGGCCGCTGGCGCCTGCAGGATGACGTCGGCGGAGAACGCTGGAGCACCAGCCTGGTAAGCCTGGCGGAAGAGGCGCCGGGCAAGTGGCGCATGCGCCAGAAGGAAGGCATCAAGCCATTCGCCTCAGCCGATCCGGACTCCGAGCGAGTCTGGTGGACCGACGCGGGCGTGCATCAGAATATCACGTTTCCAGTGCAGCCGGACCCGGTGAGCGGCATGCACTGCTGGCACCAGAAGGTCCGCGTCACCCGGGCCAGCGATGACGACCGCTACGGCGACGTGTTCGTGGACACGAACGAGGCCTACGAAGTGTACTTGCGCTGGAAGAAAATGACCCGCCCGGGTCCGGGCCCCGACGGCCTGCGCCGCCCGCTGTGGCTGAAACGCCCGGTCCGCCCGGAGGAGGCGGCGTTCTACGTGCCTCGTTGACGACCGGCCGACTCACGGCGTGAAGCCACCGGGTGGCTAAAGTCGGTCAAATGAAGCCACCGGGTGGCTAAATTCGCTCAAGTGAAGCCGACTGCGGGCTAAACTCGCGTGCCCAGCGTCGGATTACACCGACCCGCCCGCGGCGCTGCCCATCCTGGCGCCTACCTTCGCGCCCGCCGCGATCCCCAGGAATGCGCCCGCCACCAGTCCCGCGGGCAGCGCGAACGGCATTGCCACCGCGGCTCCCAGGGTGCCGCCGCCCAGGGCCTTGCGAATCGAAGAGCCCACGAACGACATCGGGCGCTCCACCGACTCCACGCGGGCCCGCGACTCCGGCCACTGCTCGCCCACGTGCGCGTTGTAGCGCTCCAATCCGCCGGTGCACGCGGCCACGCCGATCGTGCCGCCAACGGTAAGCCCCGTCACAAGCCCGGCGGCGCCGCCCACTATCCCCCCGACCAGTCCGCCGAGCGCACGCAGGCCACCGCGCGCCAGACCCGGCTCGGCCGTCGGCGCGACAGGCTTGCGTACGCGCAGGCGCCACGTCGTCTCGCCAGACGTGCCTGAAGCCGTCGGCGCGGGGTCGCTCTGAATCACGTGCAGGTCGCGCAGCAGATCCGCGCGCTCGTGCTGGATGTCGTGCAGGCGGTCCTGCGGTGCGGGGTTCCGTACCACCAGCGACATCTCCTCATCCGCGAGGAACTTCAGGCGGCTCAGCACCTTCTCCGCATCCTCGCCGTCGCAGCGGATGCGCTGGTGGGCGACTTCCAGGGTCGCGCCGCGAAGCAGGCCCAGCAGCTCCTCGTGGTGGTGGTCGCGCACCTCGTGGTTGCAGCGCATCAGGCGCATGGCGCCCTCCACGGTGCCGCGCTGCAGCCCGAGATTTTCCACCGACTGGCGGGTGAATTCCGAACAGGAGGGCTCGAAAATGCACGCGGCATTGTTCCCCGCGTTGTAGTCGCGGGAAATGTGGCGCTGGTAGAAGCGGATTGCGCTGTCGCCGAGAGTGCGCCCGATGGATGCCACGGAGAGATCCCTCCTTTCCTCTCCCAGCATATCCCGAGTCGCGGCGCGACGGAATGCCCGTCATGTTAACAACCGGCGTTTCATGAGTTTTCCAGGCCGATTCCCTACCATGGCCATGAGAAAGGATCTCGGCACAGATGGTAAACGTCTCCGCCCCTCTCCCCGCAAAGACGCTCCAGGAAGTCCGCGACCTGTGGAAGGGCGATCAGGACCATTATTTCAGCGCGGGCCACTCCGAGTCCGCGGACGGGCGGGTGCGCGCCGAGGTCGGCTACGACTACGGCTCCTGCGGCGAGGCGGGGAAATCCTGGGTCTCGATATCCGAGAACGGCCGCGAGTTGCGCACCTACCGCGTGAAGCAGAGCAACCGCCTGGAGCATCCCGTGGTCTCGCCCGACGGCGACTCGGTCTACGTCCAGCAGAACAAAGGGGACAGCTACAAGGTCGTCGAGCTGGACACCCACGGCGGCGGCCTGTTCAGCAAGCGCACCGCGTTCCGCCTGGGGCGTCAGCCGCTGTCCGCCATCACCGCCAAGCCGGATGGGAAGTCCCTGGTGCTCGCGCAGGACAACGTCCTCTCGGTCTACGATCGCCGTGGCGGGTTTCTCCCGTGGGCGAAGCGCTTCTGGAACTGGCAGGGCAATCCGCGCGAGGTCGGCAAGCTGCCCGAGCCCGCGCGCACGGTGAAGTGCCTTTCCGACGGCAGCGTGTACGTTCGCCCATCCTACGCGCGGCGTGCCTACATCGTGTCGCCCGATTTTGAGAAGATTCGCCGCGTGCCGCTGGAGGAGCTCGATCCCTCCGGCTATCGCAGTGAGGTACGCTCACACGCCAGCTGGATTCCCAGGGACAAGATCGACGCCTTCGTCTCAGACGACGACTGGCTGGTCACCGATGAGGCCGAGGTGAAGGCCCACGCGGCAAAACCGTCCCCGACGAATGATCGGGTGGCGGTTGTCACCACCGAGGACAAGCAGTCGAAGCTGTGGCTGTGGGACGTGGGCAGCGCGAAGGCCCGTCCGATTGCGGACCTTCCCATCGAGGGCGACGCCCGGAACCGCGAGGTGAAGTGGGCGCAGGACGGCGGATTCATCCTGGTGACCCAGGGCGTGCGCGGCGCGGGCACGGAAGCCATCGTGGCGGACGCCGCAAGCGGGAGATTCTGGCCGCTCGCCAACGTCGAGGGCGGCAAGGGCATCGAGATCTCGCCCGACGGCCAGCACGTGGCCGCCGTGTCGGGCCGCGACGGCACGCTCACGCTCTGGGATCGCGCCGCCGGCAAGACCGAAGTGCAGCCCATCGACCAGAAGGGCCGCTCGATGGCGGATGCCTCGGTCAAGTTCACCCCCGACGGCAAGCACGCGGTCGTCATCGCGCGGCCCGCGCAACTGCGCCAGTTCGAGGTGCACGTGAGGTCGCTTGACGGCGCGCTGCACGAAGTGATTCCGGCCGTGGACAGTCCTTCGCTTGACGGTGCCACGCTGAGGTTCCGCATCGGCGACCAGGAGCAGACCGTCTCCCTGCCCGAGGGGCTGGCCACGCTCAAGGAGCAGCCCTGGTACGTGAATCCGTCGACCGGGGCGCTGTTCGGCGGCGATGGGAAGGATGGCCTGAAGGTCGAGCGCGGCGACGAGCACGTGAACGTGGGCGGGATCGTGGTTCCCGTCCGCAAGCCAGATGCGGCGGGCGCCTGACTTGACTGGGATTGATAGGAATCGCGTCGCCTCGCTATAATTGGTGCCGCAATGAAAAACGAGAGCGGTTGGGTCGCGCCGTCCACGCCTGAGCACGTGCTGGGCCTCGTCGAAGAGGCCATGAAGGACGACGAGCAGCTCATCATGCTCCACCCGGACTGGTGCAAGAGCTGCGCGCTGTGCGTGGACGTCTGCCCCAAGGACTGCCTGGAAATGGACGGTCCGCTCCCCCGCCTGACCGACGCAAAGCTCTGCACCAGTTGCGGGATGTGCGAATATCTCTGTCCTGATTTTGCCATCCACGTGTTGAAGCTGCGGTGGCAAAAGGGATGATTACCGCGGAAAATA
>Ga0194121_10001183_pt1 | contig 45347 bp, 63 predicted proteins | sample TA2MahCa50mmetaG_FD_148609 | JGI IMG/M metagenome (GOLD analysis project Ga0194121, IMG submission 148609) | Freshwater microbial communities from Lake Tanganyika, Tanzania - TA2015020 Mahale Deep Cast 50m | ecosystem: Environmental > Aquatic > Freshwater > Lake | place: Tanzania: Lake...
CACCCAAACGATCCGTCATGGGGCAATCCTTTAACGCCAGTACAACAAGCTTATGATACAATGAAGGAGCCAAATGTTTCTTAATTTCAGAGAATGGGTTATTAAGGAGGCAAATGAACTTAGCCCCAACTAAATAATACAGACTATTTTTGGAGGCAATCTCGAAGGCTCCATGTCCGACTGTGTCCAACGCATCGATCAATATTTGCGTCATAAAAATGTTAATATATGTTTTCCTGCCCCATGAACAAACACCAATCCTATTTGCATCCATCCCCATAACGCTACACCAAATTGTGACAGCAGAACTGCAGCAATTCCAAACTGAGAAACGCCAAATGCAAATATTCCAAATTGCGTTATTCCAATGATTCCTATACCAAATTGAGCAATGACAATGCATCCTTTTGCAAATTGTCCTATCGCAATTACGCCAATTGCAATTCTTCTTTTCCCGTTTTCGTCTTTACCGAACGCCACATGCATCAACGGCAGTCCATTAAATGTCACCTTTGATTTCCAATCAACACCAGAGCCATTCCATGCAACATTTCCAGGCTTAGGAGCGCCACATTTGGGGCATAATTCCGCATCTTTACTAATTTGATTATTACAATCTCTACATTTTATTGTCGGCATTTTATACCTCGAAAACACTAGAAACTTTGCATTCTGTAATGTATTTCGTTTTTATTGTTCCGCACTTAACCTTTCACTTAGTTGTATAGTTTCGGGGCGTCACGCCGGTTCCATTGCATCGGGGGCACTTTATGTATCGGCCCGACACGCTACTTCGATGTGAGCCTTGACCATTGCAGGCTTTACATGGTTGTCGTGGTGACGCATCAGTTGCTTTGGGCCGCAAAGTCATTTTTGTCTCCATCGTATTCTGCGAATTTCTTGGGAATCCCTTCCTATCGGGGCGGCGTAGCCCACAATCAATACAGATTCTAACAACTTTCCATGCAATTGACCAGCAATGTTTCTCCTTTCTGATTGATTTCATCGTGCGATGACTAAATAGGGCATGAACTTCAAGCGCTGGCTGGAAATGTCCGAACAGCAGCCACAACTCCACAAGCTCCAAGAAGGTCGCACGCACCGAGATAAAGACGGAATGCGCATCGTGTACCACCTGAATGACCAGAGTGAGTGGAAAGAGGTCATGAAGAAACAAAAGACTGGCCTGTGGGTCAGTCCGAATCTGGGACAAGACCTCAATTGGGGCGGCTGGATCGCTGGCGGTAGCAAGCGCAATGTTTTCTACCTGCACAAGCTCGCCATCCCAGAATGGATGTACGAAGAACTCATGGAATTTGAGCGTGGCCAAACTCGCACAGCTACCGACCCCCTTCGTCAAAATGAACAGACACCCAACGTCACCGAACTGGTCATCCCGCCGCAATATTGGAAGTTTGTACAGCCGGTCGGCATCAAGAAATATCTCAGGTCCGAACTTCTGCGACAATCTAACAGCCAGCGCCGCCTGGAAGCAGACATCGATAATCGCAAGCAGTTTCGTAATCCCACCAAGAAATACGGCATAGAGGTCCAAACAGACGGCAGACCGTTCCCTGGTTACGAGCAGGAAGAATACGAGCGACGAAAACGTGGCAACTACAAAGGATTTGATGACTAAGCATGGTATCGGCAAGGATAATTGGCATCCTTGAGAATATTTTCCAATTCGTACAGCATTATGCTTCCTTGATTGTCTTGTAGATAAGTTTAACGTCATCCTCGGTCAATTTAAACTTTTCCGCAAGCAGCTTAATCGTATTGGCTTTTCGTTTGAACTTCTTTTTCTGGGAACGAAAATAGGTTTCGTTTTCTATTTCACTTTCAAGTGTATATTGTCTGAATACTTGACCTGCGGCCTTCCAAACTGGTTTTTCGCATAACTTCAAACAATCGAGGGGAAGTGTGCCTTCCCCTTGTGTGTAACCTTCGAGAGTAAGTTTTGAGACTTGGGCGTAGCCTTCTTGTGGTTCTTCTGTAATAACGCAAATAGCCCCTCGGCACCATACGGACGATGACTGTGGGTTCGCATGGAGCAAAGACATCACTTCAACTACGTCAAACCTTTTTAGGCGACATGACAAGTCTGAATTTATTTGCATTGGCCTTTTCGCAGTTCAGTTCCCTTTGTATTCTCGTCCAGAACGAGCGGTCGAATTTTCACGGGATTTCCTCACTAATCGTTTGGTTTTTCGCAACCGAGTCAACACCCTCCAAAGTTGACGATGACCATATTTGGCCCCGTAACTGCGCTGGAATTTGTTGACAATATCATCAAACTCATCCGTGTAGGGCAAGTTATCCAAAGCCAAGTCCTGCTCTGAATACAAACGAATCAAGAGAGCAATTTCTTGATCTTCTAGCTTGATTTGTTCTTGTCTTCGCATTTTGTTGCGTTCAGCTTCTCTTGCGGCTGCTTTGGCACGGGTCTGCACGATTTCTTCTCTCATGTCGGGGAACAACTCGTGCATTTTGTCGATAATGGCGTCAAAAGTCGCAGTCATGGTTTAGACCTGCAGTTGGGTGGCCACGCATCGATTTGAACACTACACTTTTGCCGAAAATAAGCAAGCATTTCGTTGTGGCCCGCCTGCGCTTCTTCTCTGGTGGAGTATCTTCTCATTTCTCCGTCCAATGGACCACCAAACCACAAGGATTCATAAAGCAAAACCTTGTCCGGAATGAATGAGTGATCCAGTACAAGGAACACTGTGGACAGCACGGCTAATTGGTGAGAAAAAACACCCGATTCAACTTCGGTGCGAGCAACTATTCGCTTACCGTTATTTCTATTGTCTTCAAACCAGCGAGCAGCAGCAAGTATTTCTGCTGGCACTGGATTGTTGTTTTCATCCAAAATATACCATGTCATTGCAGCCACCTTGCTCTCTCAGGATAAACATTGTCGTGGAAGCGAATATCTTTATCTTTCATCAATTGACGATAAAGATTTTCACTTACCGTGAGGACTACGGTGACTGGGGCTATGACGGCTGCTGCTGCCTTTTTCTTGGGTGCTGCCTTTTTCTTGGGTTTCGCTTTAAGCGCCGCCACTTTCTTCACGGATGTCTTTCTGACCTTGGTGACTTCTATCAATTTGTTGGCAAAATCATTTACATTTCCCACAACAAATGGTCTAGCTTCGCTTGGCGTAGCAACAGAAGCTACGAGTTTGTCCGCAGAAGGCTTATCGGCGTAAAGGTTGACACCGGGAAGTCCTTGGATATTCACTTTGTATTCCATTTTGATCCCCTAAATTTTTGTTGACCGTCTTTGACGCTACAAGTCAATTTGGTTTTCAGTGTTAATGTGTAAGCATCGAGGCTGGGCTTGTTACCCCGTTTTGGTTTAGAAACAACGATTCTACTTTTGGCGTTTGCAACTTCAAGATCGTCAATAAACTTTATCATTTCCTTTCGTTCAATTTCGGTACTGCCTGCGTGCATTAGTTTTTTAGCAATCATCCAAACTTCTAGGGCACCTAAACCGGGATACCCTAAACTTGTAATTTCTTTTCCTAAACGTGTCAAGCCTTCTGTGACCGACACTTCCAGAAAAGCGATAAAGCCGCTATTGACTAATCGCCCAAAAAATGAAGCAACTTCGGGAATTTCCCAAAGTTCTCTACGGTCATTTTCGTATCCATCTATACAGATGAAGAATCCGGTCTGTGTAGCTTGGCACACAGGGCACATATCCTTCATTGCATCTTCAATTTCAGCATCGGTCATCTTGTCCGTGAGATTCACAATCATGATATTTTTCATTTAATTCTTTCTCGGCTTGAAACCAAAATTGCTGCCACAAATCATATGCCTTCTCTCGAAGGGCTTCTTGAGTGAGCATTTTTACATTCGCATTATTTTGCCGTATTGCCGCAAGCACTATTTCCGTCAGGGACCAATCGTCTTTAAGTTTCAAATACGGACCTTTAGGCTTGTTCAGGTCATAGTAAAGCCTCTTGTTGCCCGGATAAATGTTTAAAATCCAACTATTCCCTTGCGGCTTTCTTAAAGAATAATGAACTTCGGAATGGCAGGTTAGATACCATCCTACTTGATTTGCAAGAGCCGCCGCATTTCTATAATCACTCAACGCAGATTGGCGTCTTATTTCACCTTCCTTGGCTCGTTCGGCTCTCAAAATCTTATAGATTTTGTAGTCTTCGGAAGCCATTGTTTTACCCACCTGAGTCTGTTTCCATTTTAATGTACAAGGTTTTTGGCAGTTCAGTTCCATCATCACTCAATGAGGCATTTTTAGAAACCGGCAAGAAGCAATTTATTCTCGTCGTATAAGGGGAATCCTCTTCATTTTGACCACAACTCTTACGGAACGATTCGCCCTTCATCAAGTACATAAACAAGGCATCACGTTCGGTCTTGCCAGAACGAGAAAGATTCACAGCAATTTGGTTAATTTCGTACAACGCTTCTGGCGACCACATAGAACCATTTTCCTTTTGTTGTTTCTGTCCGTGAATTTCAACTATACCAAAACGTAAGATCGCTGTAAATTATATTTTTTATGGATTCTATCTCACAAATTATTGTTCAATCACTTGAATCATTTTCAATTTTAATGTACAAGGTTTTTGGTGGATTTTGATAATACATATTCATATAGGGGCAAATCCACGCACCTTGCCCCGGCATTAAACCCTGCAAGTTTTCAGACTCAACGTCATAAAGCCATCCATCGTATTTGTTTTCTTTGAGAACCAGCTTTACGTCGCACCCCGGAAACCACTGTTCCGAAAACAAAATCAAAAAACCATTCTCTGGATTTTGTATTTTTTTAAGAGCGCAACCAGCGAGGATCATTCGGTCAGCACCAATCACAATGGGAGAAAGAGAAACATCCGTGATTTGAGATGGGGCCATATCCCAAATTTTGCCGTCCCTACGAAACACCCAACGCCCATCTTTTTTGAATGGGCGAATGGTGTTCACACCGATCTTCTCGAAATCAGTTTTTTGTTTTTCTTCTGGACCAAAAATACTCATAGAGGATTCTCCATATACTCTTCGTTGCCGTTCGCCCATTGAAAAAGAATACGCTGAATTTGAGCGTCATTTAGGCCACGATCCCGAAGCTCCTGCCTTATTTTGATGTTGTCGTTTTCGAGAATTGTTTCAATTTCTCGGTTATGTTCCCCACGAAGTTTCTCCGCTGCGGCCCGGTCATTGTAAATCGGGTGTCCGTGGCAATTCTCCAAAGACCAAACATTCTCGCCTTGCATTGGGAAGTAATGTTCTTTGCCACCGCACAACATAAAGGGAGTCCCATGGGCGAGCCTCAACCCACACTCTTCAATGATCCTCTCGGCCAGTGAGCGATCCTCAGTAGGAATTGAGCAAATCACCCAAAAGTCAAAGTCGTCGTTGGGCCACTTCAAAATCCTGACATCGAACAAGTGGTTCTTGCCCGATCTTGGCGGATAGTGAGTATATTCCAACTTAACCATGAACAGATTAACGCCAATACGGTTAATATCCCCCACGATATGAAAACGTGAGGGATCATTGGCAGCTTTCTGCAAGTCTTTCATCAGCAGGCACTTGGTTCCTTGCCAAGTGCCTGATTCGAGGAGCCGTTCCTCTTCTTCTTGCATGTTATTCATCCTTTATGCGTACTTCACATTTAATGGTGTCAAGAATCTCAACAGAAGGAGTATTCTTGTCGGGTTCGAGCAAAATGTGAACAAACACACTATGCCCACGATACTTGCCCTTAAACATCATCTTTGGGTAAGTCGTACAAGCTACACATTGACTTGCAATGGCGAAATCTTGAACCCAAATGCCGGGTTCTCTTGAAAATTCACCTGCCTCAAAAATAAAGCCCGTCCAAACCTGCTTGCCGTCGTCTTCGCTACCGTAAATCTCTTGATACGCTGGGGCAGCATAGATTTGCCAACAATCAAATTCCGAATCGTAATACGTCTTATAATTGATCGAGTTGCAAGGCCCGTGGTGTTGCCAATGCTTGTCGATCAAACGGGTGAGACGATCTACCCACTTCGGCAAATCATCGGGCTTCTTGTCGTAGTTGTGATTCTGGTTGTGATTTTTCATCGAATTTCTCCCACCCTATGGGCATACAAAGGAAAAGACCGTTACGAGTTTGGACAATATCACCAACTGATGTTGAGCGGGATTGTTTGTAGGTCACAACCCCCTCGTTTTCATACCACGCACAGTCGATATGATTCGTTAAACGAAATATATTGCCCAAATCGTCCGATACAAGTTCCGCAACCAATTCGTAGTCTTGCGGCCAAACGGGTTCCGGCAAACCCGGAACCCCGAAAGTTGGTCGAACAGCATGAAAGACCTTAGCCATCCTTCATTCCTCCCCCGTTTAACCAATTTTGAATGCATCTGAATACGGCATTTTCATCAGGATAGTCGCCGTATGGAAATTCATGATAACGAACACGATCATCTTCGATGGTGTTGCAACCGAAAGTTTCCTGATCCCGATAACGCCAAACACGAATTACATAATTGCCATAGTTGCACTTGTGTTTGATTTCGATGAAATTTTCGTGTTCGGGCTGCTTTTTCTTTTTCGTTTTGACCTGCAAATTGCCAAGTTTGACCGTCACGCCGTCATTGGACCGGATTTCGCTGACCTTGACGGAGATTCGTGAAAGACAGATTTCTTCGGGAATCAGTTCGGGAATCAGATTGTGCCCCTGCGCTCGTTCAGAAACAATTGCCAGCAAGCGGTTTATATCCGTTGTGTCGATGACCGTGCCATCGGAAAGTTTGGCCGACATTTATTCGCCTCACAATCGAGGGTGGAGTATTTCTCTGTCTGACAGAGATTCTACCACAGAGAAGAGCCTCTGTATAGTTACCCGTCAATGAAAGACGGATTTCTTGGTCAAATTGTCAAAGATCAGGTCTGCATTGTAGCAGGTTGGAAGGCGGACACAAGGTTGTCGAGGTTCCGAAATGGTAAAAAATGTAAACTAATTGGTACTAAAAAGTAAAATAAAACAAATGCGCCTTTATGATGGACCATTTAAAAAACAAGAGAGCGGAGCGAGAAATCGTGAAGTCTGCCGTCCAAATTTACCCGAATTGGGCGAAGAGGCTTGTTCAGATTTATCTGAACGAAAACGGCAACCGTAATTCCATCCCGGTGGATTAACTTGATTTTATCGCCCGACCGGAGCCGAGACAAATAAAGCCAACTATCTTTTTCCGTAGGATAGATTTTCGATTTAGATAAACAAAATCGTTGCTGCTGTTCGGTAGAGAGTGGCGGCTCTTCCTCAATGGATTCAACAACACCGACCTTCTGTTCAATCTGTTCGTCGGTGATTTTGTATTTCTTTTTGCCCTCTTTACCCCAATAGAAATCTTCATCTATAGCAACAATAGTTAATTTCCTGTTGCCATATTCGGGGGTAGTAAGGACAATATCTTTAAGATTAAACTTCATAGGGAATCTTCATATTGGTCTTTAGAGTTCTTGTTTTTCTTTTTTTTGACGGTGCATTTTTCTCTTTTTCTGCCTAGTTCATCTAGGCTTCCAATAAAGTTAAATTTCACACCACCAAATACGGGTTCTGGTTCATTGGCATAAAATTCAAAACTCTTAAATAATTTGCGGCATTCCCCCGCCTTCTGACCAATAGCCCTTTCATTTGAAACGAGCATTGCCACATTTCTCATGCCATTGATTTCATTATCTTTAAGACCACAGTAATGATCTTCGGTTACAACTTCCTCGTCACCCAAAATACGGGATGGACCTGTTAGCGTTTTCATATCTTAATTTCCTAATTGGCCAAGGGATTGATGAGTTCGCCTTTCGGGAACAAGTGTCTGAGGCCACGATAAGCGTGGTCCCAATCGTACTTGGCCGTAATATTGTCCATCTGCACGACCAGTTGGCCGTGATCTTTTAAGAAAGAAGTTTGCGTAGGAACGGGGTCAGCTTTGCTTCGGAGGCCGCTCAGCGTGAAACCGGCCTTATCAAGCAACCAAATGCCTTCGAGAAACTTACTTTCATCGTTAAAAAGCATATATCCAAGGGGTTTTTCGGGGTCTTCCCAAAAAATAAATTGCATGGTGTGATCCATGTTTTCACGTTTCTGCATGGGGGCGAAAACATGCTGGCCCAATCCAATTTCGTTGGATTGAATCCAGAGTCGTCCAATACTAAGGCTTGGATGACCCTTTAACGTAATTGGGTTAATCGGTTCAGAATCGCCATTGAACTGTTTTTTCAATTTATCCACAACATCTTCAACTGGTATATTGAAGATGCCAGCTACACCATTGATGGCATCTTCAATAAAAGCGTTGCCGCCTTTACGGAATATTTCCTCAAATTTTTGTACGAAAGCATCGACGCTGGTGGGGGTATCCTTTGGGCGAATAACCTTGTATCCAATCAAAGCAAAAACTTGATTGTTAATTTGTTGAGTTGCCGAACCGTTGAAGCTGGGTATCTCACAAATTGTAGTCAAAGTTTTTTTATTTTTGTCTATTTGAAACACTGCTTTGGGAAAGATCAAATGGGCACCGTGCTTCAACGCCCGTACCGTGTTCTTGGCCCAATCGAGCCATTCTGGTTGCATTTGTGCCTCCTCTTGTCGAACAATCTCTTCCTAATCGCCTTCGCTGGCATAGAAAAGATTGGGCCATTTGTCGGACAACTGACGGGAGTAGCGAGTCAGCATATAGTATGCCGCTTCAAGTTCGGTCTGGTTTTCAAGGCCAGCCCAAACCAAGTAACGGGCCACACCAGCATCGGGTTTGCTGAATCCTTGTCCATCCTTGGCATGAGCGCCATCACACACAGACAGCATATATTTGAAAGCATCCTTGACAGCCACAATACGATTGGTCGTAAGGAGCAGAATCGTGCGAGTAGCACGAGCCTTTTCCCGTCCGTGGATAAGACCGGCCTTGGCCTTGCCAAGAGCCTTCTGATTATTTTCCTTTTCGGCCTGTTGCTTTGCGGCCAATTCCTGCTGAGCGGCGACGATCTTCGCCATGCGCTCTTGGAATTGTTCCTCAGTCTCGCTTTCCGTAGCCGGGAAACCAGCATATTGCTTGATAGCCCCGACGACGGAATTATCGATAGACGCTTGGATGAGCGCCATCTTTTTCGACAACAAATTGTTGACGTGAATATCGAGTGGGTGGTCGGAAACCATCCGAACAACTTCCACCTTATTCGACGTTTGTCCAATACGACAGACACGATCTTCGGCCTGCGTGTTTGCGGCAGGAGTCCAATCCAAATCCACAAACAAAACCTTCCAAGCCCGTGTAAGGGTCAAGCCGACACCACCAGCCTTGATGCTGACGCCGACGCCCTTGAGTTTACCCGTTTGGAAATCACGAACAATTTCCTGCCGTCGTTCGGGCTTCGTATCACCACTGATAACCGCCCAACCCTCACGAACGAGCAGGGCGTCGAGCGGCGGCAAGTGTGCGCTAAACACGACGAGCGGAACGTCTTGCTCTTCGGCATTCTCAACATATTCCAGCATCGCCTCAATACGAGACTTTGCCAGATCGTAACGGAGTTTCGAGAACTTCTCGAAGGGCGGAAGTTCTTCATCAATTTCCACCACGCCGCCGAATTCATCCCACATTTCGTCCATCTGACGACGGAGAGCGGGATCAACGTCACCAACGGTAAGGGTGGTGTACGTCTTAGTCGGAAGGTCGGGCAGAACTTCCTCACGCTTACGACGAAGCATAACACGACGAAGCAACTCAGGCACAATCGGCTGAGGATCGCCATATTTCCAACCAAATCGGTCTTGCCATGCATTGAACAAGGTGCGGAAGCGGGTAAGGCCACCGAAAGCCTTGTACGACATATTCAAACTATCGAGAACGCCATACAAATCGGTGGGACGATTGACGAGCGGAGTGCCAGTCAAACCCCAAGTATTCTTGCAAATACTCGAAAGGTTCTTGACCTTCTGACTCTGCTTCGTCTTGTAATTCTTTACTTTATGCGCCTCGTCCACAATAAGCGTGACGAGTTCAACGCCGGGGTGTTTGGCCTTCAAATCATTACGCCAAGTAGTGAGCGAAGCGTAGTAGTCCTTCTGACTCTGAGTGGTCGGCTTCTTCGGAGTAAGCAACCAATCAGGAAGAATATCGTAATTAACAATTACGATTTCATTCTTACGAGGCAGGTGGAAATTGCCCAGACCTTCGATGACCGTGCAAGTCAAATCGTCACGCCATTTCTTGCATTCATCCAGCCAGTTATATTTCAAACCAGCAGGGGCAACAATGAGGCCATAACAATCAACCGGCAGGGACATAAGAGCCTGAACGCTCTTGCCGAGTCCCATGTCGTCGCCCAAGAGAGCATTGGACTGTTTCGACAGCCAGTTGACGCCTTCAACTTGGAAGGTGTACAGGCCAGCGTGCATGGCGTTCTGAGCGGATTCCGTAAAAGAAACGGCACGGAATTCGTCGGCCACTTTGAGGCCGATACGATCTGCCAATTCGAGAACACGGCTTCGGTCGGAATCGGCGGTGCTGACGGTCCAGAACTTGCCGGTAGCATTCCAGCGAGCGCCGGGCATGGCACGGAGAAGGGAAAGGTTGTCCGGCTCATACGGCATGTGAATTTCGCCACTGGCCATAAGTTCACGGCGGACTTCCTTCGGGGGAGCAGTTACAATGCGTTCGGGAACGCAATCAGTACACCAAACCACCCAGCGGCCATTGATTTGCTGGCGGTATCCGGCCCCTGCATCGACTTGCTTGCGACAGACAGGGTTATTGCATTTCCCCGCAAACTGATTTTTGGAAAGCATATTCGTCTCAGGATTGAGGTATTTTCACCGACAACTATGTGCTGCCGGTTCACCTTGAATACGGTTGGGTGGAATCTACTCTCACTTCTTCGCAGATTTTTTCTCAGCTTGCTTCATTCTGGGCTTGGAGGAATCGCCGCCCGTGGTAGTTCTTCGCCATGTTCTCTCCATCAGTTGAAGGATGCTCACATTATACCACGCAAACAGATGGTTGTAAATCAATATTCTTCTTTTTGCTTTTGGTTTTCTAGCCAGTCCAACCATTCTTCCAGACGAAATTTCTTTGTTTTCATTGGATGATACGTGGCACCTTGAAGGTGCTGAACGCTGTCTTAAGTTTTCGTAGTCTGCCATCCTTGGTTTCCTTAAAACAGTGGACGCCGTTCAAATGCTTCTGTGTGTCGGAGTATTCAGGAGTAGTCGTGGCAATCGTGGTCATGGCTCCCATCCTCGATCCTTGAATGCCTTGCGAGGATCACGACCGGCCTTCTTCTCCTTCTCCCAGAGTTTGACGAACTTACTCTTTTCCCAGCGCCGCTTCGTTTCCGCCGTCCACTTGCTCACCACGTCCTCATACTCACCTGCCTCGATCATTTCACGAGCGACCTCAGCCCCAAGAATCTGATAGTGGCACTGGCCGCACGTCGTCCCATCATGGTCCGCAAGCTCGTCGCTGCGGGCCATGCGCTCCAGAAAGTCCTGGTCGCTGATCCCGCCTTGTCCGGCCAGGACTTTCGCCGCTTCCATCGCATCGTCTGCCGCATTCATGTAATCCTCGGCAGTTCGCTCGGCGTGTGGTTTTCGCTTTATGGGCATGGCTATTCTCGCAACAGTATTGGTTCAACTTTAGCCCGCTCAGTCCGTGAGCCGGTCGAGTTTCGGTATTCGACAAAGAACTTGGTGCTGAAGTCACCATCGAGCACGTTCGGGTCGTGGTGTTCCATAGGGCCGTCGAACTCGAAGTCGAAAACGTCCGCCCCTAACGGAATCGGGCAAGTCCTCTCAAAGAAGGACCAGCCTGCGTGGGTCTGGATCACCAGATGGCGATTCGCTTCCAGACGCTTTGCCGATGGCTTGGGGATCTCGATCATGTACCTCATTCGTCGCTCTCAAGAATGTAGTTGAGTTTCTGGACGGCCCAGAACCACTTTCGGTGCGGGGAGGTGTTCAACTGATGCTCTCATCCGTTGATGACGGCGTCAAACGAAAGAATATCGCCGCCTTTGATGCACTTAATCATTTAATTTCCAACACTTCCTTTAAATCAACCCACATTTCATCGAATGAATTGTATTCTCTTTTCAAAGAATCTACCAGTTTGCCGCCCCGATCAACCAATTCCCAAACCAACCAATGCTGTTTTCCATTTTGGGTAATTGTGATGCTGCCATATCGTTGGCCAGCGTTGTAATTTTCGTTATAAGGCTTGCCATTTGCCAGCTTATTTTTCAAAGTCTCCTTCAATACGTCATTAACCGTCATTGAATTCTCCTATATCTTCAAAATTTTCACAAGGCGTCATCTAATAGACAACGAAGGCTGCGAAAATCTTCATAATGACATTCACCATAACAGTATACATTATATTTCTTCCCATTCAAGAGCCATTTTGAAATATGGACCCCATATATCTTTTTGAACGCTGGTTTTTAGGAGAAACATCCATGCCCATCATAATGTTGGGATCACGAGTTTGTCTAAAATATAACAAAAAAGTTACTCGAACCCTCTCTGCGGTTCGACCAACTTTTTTGCCTATTTCAGAATAATTCATACCATTCAAATAATCCTCAACTAAATCAAGGAATTCACTTGAATCAGTACGAATACCATTCAGCGACCGAGGCTTCATGCGGTTGTAGCCCGTGGTGATGCAGAAATAAAACTAACCAACTTCTCTTTTGCAAGAAGTTGGTCTAGGTTTTCAGATCCATAAACAACTTGTCATCGGTTTTTCGGGCCGGGCCACTTTTGGTTTTTGTTGCCGCTCTTTGCGCCGCCCTCTTCTTCGATTGGCTCCCACCAAACTTGACAACCATAAACAACTCGCCCACTATCAAGAACGATCTTGGGGTTGTCCGGCGACTCGATGATCTGGTCTTCGGGGATGCCTTCGGGCTTTTCCTCAGCATTACTTGCCGAAGAAATTCCGCCTTCAATTTCGTAGAAGTAGGTCTTTACGTTGCTAACGTATTGACCTTCGCCAAGAAATTCGGAGCGGTCGTCATTCCATACACGAACACGAAACGGCGGCTTACGTCGCTCCCGTGGCGGTGCAGGCGGCGGTGCAGACGGCGGATCGGGCGTAAAGCATTCCTGATGAAGCAAATTTGCAAAATATTCGGCCTTTTCAGGAATCTTCGAGTGTTCTTTGGCAAACTTATTCTTGTATTTGACAAGAATTTTGGCAACTTCCACTTGGAAGCTGGGCTTACCAATATGGTCTGGAATGATCTTTGCTAAAGCGGGGACAGCAACCTTGGGCAATACTTCCTTATCAGAAAGTAAAAGAACCAATTGCTCTGCCTTTTCAGCGGCATTGCACCATTCGGGATGCTTGTAAGAAAGCAAGTCGAATAAATAAAATCCTTTTTCACGAAGAACTTGGAACGTAGCTCGTGCAATGTGATAGAAGATTCGTTCTTCATCAAAGCCAAAGCCATGATCCTTGGCCGTCTGCATTAAGCCTTGATTTTCAAAGAATGTATCCCGCCTGCTTCGTCCGCTCATAATCTTGCGAAGAACGTCAGGCACAACACCGTCAAATTTAACACCTTCGGTTTCGTATCTGGGATCGGCATCAGTCCACTTAAAAGTAGTGCCCTTGCCATGATAAGAATAAGGCAGGATTTTCATAGAAATCTCGCCTTTGTCGTTGATACGATGGCAAATAAGGCAATCGCTAATGATTCCCAACTCACAAGCACCTTCCTCGTCACAAGCACGTTGCATATCACCGTGCTTGTAATTCTTGAGGAATTCATCACCCTTATCAGGATCGATGCTGCGAAAATGAGCATCGAAAATAAGCACAAGGGAATCGGCCCCAGCGCCGTGACGAAGCATATGACTGGCGTGAAAGGCTAATTCTTTATCAATCTCTGATGCAACCACAATGACAAAAACTTCACCATTACGTTCTGCAATAATGGTGGGAGGAAGATCACCACGCTTGGTATTTTTTACAAAGAAACCTTTGTGTTGCTTGGCGAAATCGACCCAATTCTTATCTTGTACATCTGCGAAAATTATTTCGTGCATATTTGCGTTCCCAAGAAAAAGCCTGTGTCTCCGTCATATCTTAACCTGCATACCGATGATGAGTCGGTTGTAAAGTAAAATTACATCAGGTTCTAGGCGAGTTCTTTCTCGTAGGGGTCGAGGTTCTGCAACTGATAGCCTAGAGCCACAATAGCCGGGTTGGAACAATGGCCACTCAGAATATAGTCGCCAAGAGCGAGAGCCAAATCCAGATCGAGTTCCAAATCAACCCGGTGCCGAATGGAAAAAGCTGGAGTCTTCTTTGCCGTAGGGAAACGCTTGTCCATTTTCGATTCATCTCCTGTACCATTACTATAATGACGATCAACTTGGGTTTCATTCTGCATAGGAGAATTCCTTTGGATTTACGAGGTTCATTAGTCCGTAAACAATTCGAGTTGCAACTGAGGCCGACTGAGTCAAATATTTTGGGTTTTTATCGGCTTCATCCAGCCATTGATTTAAGTATTTGTCATGATTTTCCCGGTCAGTACATTGTACTAATCCGAGAATACCTTCCAAATACCCGGTTGCAATCTCTGCAACCAACTCTCTTTGGAGTCCATCGCCCATAAAACCGACTTTGAGTTCCCAATGATGACACAATTCGTGCAAATAAGTAGACCAATATTGTGCATCATCCTTGAAATAACTTCTAGGCGGCATCGTAATTGTGCCGTCATAGTAAAGTGGAGTCAAGCCCTCTTTGATAAGAACGCCAGATTTGCCAATAAGTGATTCAATTTGAGAGTAGTCATTAAATTTTACCGAAGAAATTCGTCTTTCATTGACGGCCATAAAGTCCCCAATAGTCGAGCCGAATGCTTGATCGGTATTGAAAACTTTTATTGTAGAAGGCAACTTAAATCGTTTTCCTTCCCGCTCGAACTCCTGATAAACAAAAATCAGGGTGGGTTCTTGCCCAAAGGGAACACGACACTGCACGCCTTGCCACTGATATAGAGAACCCCAATATCGGCTTCTGTTGAAGTTGTGCTTCTGTGCGGAGATTTGAAGTAAAATAGGATTGATGCCACCGTACTTTTTATTGGTTAGTACGTTGGAGGGGGTGGCCACGGTGGGGAATCCCAGATGGAAAGTTTTCCAAGGGATATTGCCTTGGCGAAGATCATCAACCACTATTTTGTTGATATTTTGAATTACCGTCATTATTTTCTCACGGATAAATCACAGGGCCAGCAGGGCGAAAGTCGTCTATAATTAGATTTATCAATTACTACCGATTTTACTGGAATATAACCGGATGGCACATAGCCTCTTTCCCATTTCGGCCAACGAGGAACCGAATATCCGTTGATCTGTGAATATTTATAGTTTATCCGAACAATATAACCCAATTTGTTTCGGGTAATTTCCAAATCACCCTTGGATTTCAAAGGAAAAGCAACATGGCGAGGATTTAGCCAACACTGGCCATTATCATCTACCACCATCGCTTCAGGAAAAGTTTTAACCTTTTCCCCGATTTCCATTTCTCCAATACGGACGGTACGATTTTCAACTTCGGTAGGGATACGGGCCGGGGTGATTTTTTCCCCATATGGATCGGCAGCATAAGGGCTTTGTCCGTATGCCACTGAAGTCAATAAAATAAATGCAAAGAAGTATTTCACAGATTAGCCCTTAGAAATTTATCCAATTCTTGAAATTCCATCCAAGTGTATACTCTTTGTGTTTCTGCTGCATTGATCCACCCTTGTTCGTCACCAACGTCAATTATTTTTGATAACAATTCTTTAGCCAGACTACGTAATTTCAAGTCTGATACCAAAATTTGTTCAAATTGCAGGACTAGAGCCTGATTCGACTCCTGCTGTTCTTTTAAATCACTGCGAAAAAACCCAAAGAGTTTTTGAAAAAATTGCCGCATCACTTCTTGGAATACGATAAACAAAGACTTAATTTTTAACCACATTTTAGTTTTTCTCACGAACGAAATTAGTGATGTAGAAGGAAGTCGTTTTCATTATCTGTGTCCTTATCATACCATAGAAAGAGCAGTTTGTATAGTTCAATCGTTGCCCAAATTGCGGGCAATAATTTCCGATATTTTCAACTCCGTGATTTCATCACGCCTGCGAAGCTGGTTGGTTCATTGCATATTCACATATAAAACTTTTACTGGCATTTTCAACGCCCTTGCCATCATTAACCTACTATTACCACTCATCAAATGCGGCGTTCCATTTGGCAAAACAATCACTACTGGTGCTGGCAATGAGTCTCCTTTCTGAAATGCTTGGAGTATTGACCGCCAATCCCTCGGCTTTGATTCCAAATACTCTATAACTTGCTCAATGGAATTGCTTCGCAATCGCTTAAAGTTATCAATACTAGGAATTTGCTGCGGTGAAATCATGCGTAGACTAGATGGATTCCTAGCAGCCATTACAATTTTCTGCCATAAGGCATTGGAATCAGTTGGTGGTTCTGTAAGATTACCATACTGATCTGCAACACGCTCTGCTTCTCCTCTTTCATATTCATCAAGTTGTTTCAAATCAACATGCCACTGCGGATTCTTTAATTGTTTCCAATTTATTTGTTGCAATTCTTGTTGTATTTGTGGCGTAATCGCTTCTCGTAACATTAGCCACTCTCTAAATGTTTTTTTCATGCTTATATTTAGAGATTTTGCCACAAATTTCCTCTATCTTTACAACCTGTTTCTCAAGCAACGCCTGTCTCTTGTAACCTGTTCCGATACAGGTTTCAATCCCAAATAACTTACTATCTTTTCAACCTGCCATTTGGGATTTTGAAAGTCTGAAAACACCACTTTCAAATGGTCCCGATTAACCAAAAACTCGTCTATTGATTTCCTTGCTCATTTCGATGGCCCTTTGGGTTCCATCAGCATACCTTACGCTGCCTCAGCAGCGGTGAGGTAGTTCCGAAGTTTCTCCATCGCCTTTTCCTTGACCAAAGCAATCCACATACGACTGTAGCACTTGCCGGTGTTTGGGTTGACCAAACTCTTAGACAAGCGGGTCTGCCAGCCCAAGGAATCGTCGGCAAGGAAGGCACGAATAACAACCTTCTCGAAATCATTCAAGTTGGCTTTCTCGATAGCCACCTCAACCGTCAACTTGGCATCTACCAGAAGAGACTCGTCATGGAAAAGCCCGGCACGACGTGCCGTATAATCTCCGTTGCCGCCCATATCGTCATCGCCCGAATCATCATTATTCCCGTTGAGAGAAATCTGATTTTCGGTATAAATGCGAGTGAGCAACGTGCCAAGATGGTTAGCGGTTTCGTCGTCCAAGCCCATTACCTCGACAATTTCATCGAAGGAAACCGCCTTATTGGCGCTGCTACGAGTCTTCTCGTAAGTGATTACCAGCTTCAAGTCGTCGTTCTTGAGTCGAAAGAACCGCTGCTGATTCGTCACGCTAATCATCCGGTTGTGGAGAACCCACCAGAAGAACGTGGACAAATCAACGTCGTCACGAGTGAAGGCATACATTGCCCCCAAGACGATGGCATACGCTTCATGCAGATAGTCATTGAAAGTAATTCCGTTCGGATCACCCTCACGACTCCACATTCGAGCGTACTTGCGGCACAACGCCACGAAGCCCGACAACACTGCCTCTTCGACGGTGCGCTGACCGAGTTCTTCATGCCGAACCTTGCGAGGGGCACGAATTGTCAGCAAATCAGCTTGCAATTCTCCCAACTTTTCAGTGGGAATCTTGCTAGAAGGGTTGGTTTCACCACCCATGATCTGACGGCGGAAGACATGCCGATCATTCTCAGGGTAGAATCCTTCCCACTTCTTCAAGAGCATGTTACTGCGAAGCAAAGACTGTTTGCAGAAACGCTTCTGATCCTTGGTGAGAGGAACGTATTCAAATTCCTGTTTCTTAGCCATTCCCGAAGCCCTCCGATTATTATTTGGAGTTCTTGTGATACTTGTCCTGCGGTTGCATTTCTACAACCGATACGGTGAAGTGGTTTCTATTCCCACTTCAATATGTCCGGCTCGCATTTTTTTCGCAGCCGTTGAACGTCTTGTTCTGTATGACTATGGTACATCCTAACATAGCGTTGCGCCGTTGAACGTCTTGTTCTGTATGGCTATGGTACATCCTAACATAGCGTTGCGCCGTTGAACGTCTTGTTCTGTATGGCTATGGTACATCCTAACATAGCGTTGCGGCAAGGGTCAGGAAACTTTTTCGACCAACGAATTTCTTAGAAAGACGGGTCTTGATACATTACCCGCTTTCCGATGGTGAAAAACCCACTTCCCTTGCCCAGTTGACCCAGCCTGTACCAAAGTCCATTTTTTCGTAGGGTAATGACCTCGCTGGTGGCATTTTCGTCGGGAGAATATTCCCAAGTCTGGATTTCAGAAAATCCATTCTTGTCCGTGCGAACAGCATGATCCATGCAGACCTGCAATCGCTTGGCCGTCAAAATGCCCACTACCGTGAAGGGGTATCGGTCGCTGCCGATGTGATAAGTAGCACCATCACCAACTTGGACTTCGCTCATTTTTCGCTGATCTTGGCTCATTTTGGAATCTCCTTGCTACCCTCTGGTACATCCTAACTTAGACACTCCTAGCAGGAAAAAATTTCACGAGCGAGTTTCGGCCAACGGTTTCGGCGATTCTACCACAGAAAGAAAGGGTTGTAAATCAGAATTTGGAAATACAGGCAGAAGTTGGAGAGGCGAGCTTGTTGGGCATCTTTTTCAGCACTTTGATCTTAATGCCCTTTTTGGTTAGGACTTGTTTTACATTTAATAAAGCATTCAAAAATTCAACCAATTCGGCTGAACTTTTTCTCCGCAAATCTATAATGAGTTTTTCATTTTTATTATCCTGCATGTTCTCCTTGAGTATATCTGGTGACAATTTAATATTTAGACATTTCGATCTAAAAACGTAAATACAATATGAATTTCAAAAAATGGTTCAATGAAATGGTTGCAATGTCGGTGCCCCTCAAGGCTCAATTTTCTGTTCCTTGCGATGCAATTAAGATTAAATTGCCCCCAGAAGTACAAGAAAAATTCCCTTGTCAGGATTCACCTGTCTCCATAGTAGATTTTAGATTTGAGGATTATCCAAGTCCGCCAAGATTGAGTCAATTTTCCAAATTTATGGCAAAATTGCCCAAGTCTTCAGAATATTTTATTTATCATGGACCGGGGGAAGTAGAAATTTTGCCGGAATCTCAGGCCATGCGTCTTAATTATTCAGTTATACCAGAAGATTGGTATGTCCATGCAGAATTTTTAGGTCCAGAAGAACAAGTAATCAAACCAGCGATGGCTGATTTTACAGGTCAACGTGGAACCAATTCAAAAATAAAAGGAGTGAACTAAAACTAAATGGCTACAACAATAGAAATCATCAAGGAATTAACCAAAAAAACGAATTTAAACACCATAATTTGGCTTTCCAAAGTGGATGGCGCAACCAACAAAGTCATTGCCGAACAACAACCTGCTGCGCCCAACATCAACACAGCAGACGGAACGTATTTCGCTTATGTAAAACTCAAAAATTCCAATCTTGTTCTGAATACATTTTCTGCTAAGATTATATCGGCGGGACAAGAAAATCAAACCGCCATACAAAACACAGGAAGTTCCAATTTAATTTTGAACGATACGGGAAGCAGCACGGTGAAAGTTACTTTGGCAAAACTGGATGCTTTTCAGGGAAGTGTCACGCTCCAATGGAATGGTTGTAATATCAAGACAGAAAAGGCATTGGAAGAAGAAGCGGTGCTGGCCAAGATCGAAGGCCGCAATCCGGCGTACAGCGGAGCTTGCCGTGGAAATCCCATCAATGAAAACGCCCACAAATTAGTAGCAAGTTATGATTATCACAAAACCGATTCTGACGTGGGGGCTTTGGGACAAATTTATTTCTTTGGAAATACTCCTTGGAGTATAACGACGACTGGAATGGGCTGTGCTTTGATTAACAGTCCCAGAGGAAAAAACAGTTTGATTAAAACTTTGAAGTTCATCTCATACGACCAAGGGGTAATGGACTGGATATTAGAACCAGATATATCCTCGCCACAAGGCAAAGAGTTAATGAACTTATTCAATACCATAACAAAACAAAAAGCACAACCATTTGCCGCTTTCATCGGGATGTAACATGGAACGAGTTGCGATAAGGGAAGGTAAAGCTCCAATTATTCTTTTTGCGCCACATGGATTTGGAGGCGACGACGAGAGGACATCTACTATGGTTGAACACATGGCTGAGACGCTCGATTGTTATGCCATAATTAACCGTGGCTGGGAACGTGGTCCCCTAGTCGATTGCTTTGCTGATAAAGCCGATTGTAATAACGTGGAGCATTGTCACGAAGATGTGGTGAAAGAAGAAATCCTTGATCCTATCCTTAGATTCCAAAAAAAAATTATGCGAACTCACAGTATTGCTTATTTCTTTCCCATTCACGGGATGAGCGATAAACACAGAAAATCTTCTGGAATAAATAATCTTGATATAGTTATTGGATATGGTGCCGGAAGTCCAAATTCGCTCACTTGTGATGAGTGGCGAAAAGATTATATGCTATATCTTCTCGAAGAAGCTGGATTAACTCCGGCAGAAGGGAAGAAAAGTGGCCCTATGAGTGGATGGGCTAGAAACAATATGAACCAATTGTTTCGCAAATGGTATTACAATCAATCTGTGCAAGGTATGCAGCTTGAAATCATATACGACTTGAGAAGGGATAATGAAATCGCATTGCTGGCGAGCGAATATCTCGCAGCAGTGATGGAAGATTTAATTAACGCAAAAGGATTTAGCTCTATGAAAAAATACCCAACTTACTGATTAGGTTTCACGAACTTCTGTAAGTATTCTCTGTCCTTTTCCTGAATCTGTAAGTAGCGTGGCATCTTATCGATTGTCCAGTCGGCATTAAAGAATATCAGGTCAGAGCGATCATAGTTATTGCCCATGATAACAAAGTTTTCATTTAGTAACGTGCCCATCAAAGTGATACGGTCACTGTCCCACTTCAACTTGCCGCTCATAGTTTCCATATCCTGCTTCATCTTCGCCATATCCAACTTGAGTTGAGCAATATCACTAGAATTGTTGGCTGGCGGCATTGGTGTGAAATCAGGACGAGTTGGCACTTTATTTTCAGATTCTGCAAATTGAATACGATTGACAAACCAACTGGTAAGAGCGCCATCAGATTTTTGGTTGTATACAAACAAACCCATTGCGATCAAAATAACAATAATAACGTAATAACCCAGAAAGTTCTTTGGCTTTTTCTTTTTGAGTCTAGTCCGTAAAGGTTCGGATGCTCCCCATTCTTTCTGGGATTCAGAACCTTCTAGTAATTGGTTTCTTAAGTCTATTTCCCATTGTTCTAGTACCGCCATGTTTCTCCATTCCTTGCAACTTACAAATTATTTAATGTTTCCAGAATCCCTAAAGGGTAGCGGCTTCCGCTTTAACCTCAGTTTGTAGGTGTTTCACTTGTTGTCCTCGGTGATGTACTTGACCATCAACTCACGGACAACTTCGGAAATCGTCTTGTACTTTTCCTTGCATTTGCCTTGAAATTGTATGAAGAGTGTTGGTTGTACTCGTACTACTACGTCTTTCGTTACCTTTTCCTTGTCCATACACTTATATAGTCCTGTCCCGACATTTTTGAGCAAGGAAATCTGATTTTGAGCCAATTTTTAGGGGACGATGTTTTTGTCTTATTCCACCCTGCTTCAACCAGTGGTAGTTTTACTTTGAGGGAGAGAAACTTTTGAGCCGATCTTCGCCTTCATCCCCTGCCCTAAACCGCAGGAGCTTTCGGCTAAAACGGTAAATTGGCATTTTACTCGATTTTCTTAGTGGCGTTCAGGCTGTCCGTTTCCTTGTCTTTTTTGTTTTTCCAAATGACAATGGCGTACTGGTCCAGCGGGTCGCCGTTGGCTTTCAAATCCTTCCACCGCTCCAAGAATTCCTTCTTCAGTATACTTCCACGTTTTCTACTGTGAACGGATGGGTCTTCAAAGTATATTCGTTTTTCGTCGTAGCCTATAGCCACGGCGTAGTGACCACTTTGACGTTTTTTGTAGTATCTTTCACTCCCCCAGGCTTGGATGGCCACAATTGCTGGCTTCCCCTCGTCTAGAACCTTCTCTAGCTTGGCGATGCCCATGTTGTGGTATTCCTTGACTTTTAGGCCGTATTTCTTAGCAACACGGATCAGGTCTTCGGGTTCCGTGCCGTCTTTCTTTGAAGCCTTGCAGTCTCTAATAAACTCGTCGTAGTCATCGGGACCGACTTTATAGTATTGACAAATGGCCCGCAAAGCAGCAGGGCCGCAGTCGTAATTCGACACCTGCTCCACCTTGGGAAGCGGTATCCGTACCTTCTCCTCAAGCATAAGCCACCACTTAAAATCTAATCCTTTGTGATCCATACAGGATATATACTGGCAGATTCAGCTATTTTTGGAGAAGCAATGCCTCTAGGAAAGTCAACCTGTTGCGAAAGCCCGGTTGCCCCACGTTACCCAAATAATTTACATACTTTCTTTAGAACAAACTCAATTTGACAAATGGCATCCCCCAGCGTTTGATCCTGCCAGAATTTGGTGAAATCAAAATTCACCAAATGTAATTCGCAGGATACAAGGCAAACATTTTCAAATTTGGGAAAAAACTCTTCTAGGAATATAGACTTTGGCATATTAGTGGTTCTTTCCATGCGAAAAGAACATTTGTGGTCGGGATTGTAATAGCTGGGCCAAACCAGCTTCTCATAGTAAATTTCATGAGGAACAGCCACAACCACATACCCGCTCGGCTTACATATACGAATCCAGTTTTTGAGAGCTAATTCTGGATCGACCATATGTTCCAAACAATGAGAACTGTAGACAAAATCAAATGTGTTATCGCCAATGTTATCCATAGTGTTGGCATCCCCATGTGGGCGGTCGTAAGGTTGAATCGAGCTAATGCTCGTGAACACCCTGTCGTCTAAAATGTCACGACCACACCCTATATCAATGCCATTACCAGAAAAGTAAAGATCATAGCCTTTATCTTTTCTTATTTGGCTCATTTTTCTTGTTTCGTTCATTGTTTAGTCTCACGAGTGTTTGGGAGACAAGAATGACTTCTTGATTTGGCAACTGACACATATAAGCCCCTCGGTGACACAGCAAAGGCTCTAGGGTGGTGTTTTTCCTTATGCAGCCAACATAGCGATCATCCAGTGGCAATTTGTCGTAAATTGACTGTGTATACATTTCGCCATATTGATCCCTTAAAACCGCTACGTCGCAAACGGTCACGACTGCATCTGCTGTCATCTTTGGTTTATTCTTGACAGATTTGGAGGGCCACGGCTTCGACAAGCTGGCTCTGGCCTCTTCTATCAAACAGTGCAGCTTCTTCTTGGTTACGGACACGGAGTCTTTATTCTCATCGTATATTCGCCGCAATTCAGCGACAGCCTCCAAATTGAGATTTAAATGACCCTTGAGGTTGTTGCAAATAAGGCACATTGTTTGATAATTTGAGTGACGGTCTTCCCCACCGCAAGACTTGGCGTGAATGTGATCTTTGGTCATCAGGATCAACTTGCCGTCTTCCTCGCCATAAAGATTAAAGTGGGGGCTTTTATCTGCTGGGTGGTGTTCTAGAAACATTTTGGTGCCTACAAGACCACAAGCGACACATTTCACGGATTCACGGAAGAGGAAATACCGATGTGAGTTCATTTTGACGGCATACTTAATGCCATTCACATCGTATTCTTTTTTTGTCTCTTCTTTTGTGAAGAAGGGGATTACATCATCAATTGTAAATTCCCCCAATCTTACTTTTTGAATTTTATCTTTGAGTCGGTCGAGCCGAATAATCAACCTCAAATCCGGCATTCCATCTTTATTTGGTAGCTCACCAAGGTGTTGGCGAGCCAATTCAACTGCCTGATCTTTTGAGACAGTCGTATCGAAATCCCAAATGATTTGTGCCGTAGCCCTAAACCTTGGCATAAGTTTTCCTATTCCCTTTTTTTACGTCTTCTAAGTCGTTTGCGCAACTTAAAAATCTCTTCCTTGAGAGCAATTATATCATTGGCAATGATTTTGTGACTTTTCATTATCTCTTTTTCTAATTCCAGATCGGATTCTAGGAGTTCTTTTAGTTCGGCAAACAACTGCTTGTAAGCCTCGTCTTGCTTCTTTTCGACCCTTTTTTGGGACATAAAGATAAATGGTGCTTGAAACGCCGCAATCAAACTCAAGAAAAGGTTGAGCAAAATAAAAGGATACTTATCCCATGCCAAAACCTCGAAGAAAAACAAGGTGTTCACCACGACCCAGCAAAGGATTACGCCTAAAGCTGAAAATATAAACCACCATGAACCTCCAAATTTGGCGATATAATCGCTTACCTTCTCTGCAAATGTACGCTCATCTACCAATTCCATCTGGCCTCCCTGTTTGCAAGAGAATTTTTCTTTATTTAGTCTCTTGCAAACAAGGATTCATTCAAATCCATCAAGTTGATTCATTTGGTCCGCCTCGGCTTGGCTATAAAGCAATTTATACACCATAATGCCACAATAAATGGCGTGAGCGGTGCCTTTTGCTGTCTTTGCGTAATTGACAATGAATTCCGCAACCAACGGATTTACCTTTCTGATCTTTTTGAGTTCTCTTTTTAGGAACTGTTTATCATCGCCAGTCTGGGCCATATTTGCTGCCATTGAAGCGGCAATTCCCCTTTTAACTTCGGGTAAATATTTTTCCATGAGACAACTCCACTAAACTCATAGATAATATAGTTTGTATTATCAGGACGTTCAATATGAAAAACCAAACCATTTTATTCTCGACCCCAAATAGCGGTTCAGACTGGTTTGCGGCAACAATATGCAGGGGCGACCCCGAAATAAGATATTTTAGTGAATTTTTCAACCCAATTACCAACGACAAATACATTGACGAATTGGCAAGGGGCTTTGGATGTGAATTTATTACGACTTACAAGAATATAGCCAGTTTAGACAAGACAATATGTGAAGAAATATACCAAAAAACATGGGGAAAAGAACGGTTTAACTTCACGAAAGAAAATTATTCCGTTTTCAAAATCCCATTTTTCAAAGAAAAGTTCAATTGTATTGGCTTGACTCGAAAAATCGAACGTTCTTTTCCCCCATCTCTAAGGCATAATGTCTACTGGCGGTATGACTGCATCTACAATTCCATGCTGGCAAACCTTGATACTTTGCCGAAAAAGACAAAAAATAAAATGGAGATTTCTGAAAGAACACTTACGTCTATTGAACACAAAATTTTGATGTGCAACCACATTTATCAAGAGGCTTTGGTAAATTACTGTAATGAATACGATATTCCAATAATTGCTTGGGAAAAATTGATGGGTAGAAAAAAAGACGCAATCAAAGAACTTGAAAAAATAACTCATTACAATCTGGATATAAAAAGCATGACAAATTGGACGATTACAACAAAACAGTACAAAAAGAGAAATTTTAATGTATACAATTTTCATCCAGAAATTCATTTACGAAAGTATAGGAAAGCAATTTTATGAAACCATTTTTCGTTGGACTATATGCCTATGATAATAACCCATATTGGCCAGAGATTCATTCACAACGGAGGCGCAGAGATTTTTTTGAGGGAACTGTCCGCAAAATATTTCCAAAAAGAAATTAAATTTAGGCAGAGCATTTGTACCGATCACCGTTTATATGAGAAAAAATTTTGTGATACATTCCCTCATCCAGTCATAATTGGAGGGGAAAAAGAAATAACCGAAGCAATAGAACAAGGCGATGCACTTATATGTTGGGGCAATGTTAATCTAAACTCAATGAATTTGCCTCAACCCAAAATTTGCATTTATAATGCATGTGCCGAGGTAAGATTACTTTTAGAAACTTCAAAAAAATACATAACACATGCAATTGCTTGTTCTACAAAAACTGCAAATACTGTTTGTTACGATGTGCCACACTCAATAATTTTGCCCGGAATATCCACTGATAGGCTCGCCGCAAACAACAGTAAGGGACTACGAAAAATTCTGGGTGTGGCCGACGATGAATTTTTAATTGGCATGATTGCCCGCCTAGAAGATCAAAAAAGACAATCTTGGTTGATAGACGCTATGAGAGGACAAGAAAAAACAAAAGCAATATTTGTGGGAGATGGACCAAGATTACAATCACTTAAAAATTCTGCCCCCTCAAATTGTTTGTTTGTAGGGCACAAAGAAAATATAGGGAATTGGTGGTCTATTTTAGATTGCTATTGTTTACTATCAACAAACGAAGGTTGTTCTGCGTCTTTATTTGAAGCAATGTATTTGAAGGTGCCAATAATTTGCACGCCGGTTGGATCGGTTTGCGACTTATTAGATGAAAACTCTTCTATTGTTGTAAATAACTTCAAGGAATTTCGCAAAGCAATTTACGAAATCAAAAAAAGAGACAAAAACAAAATGACAAAACTAGCGTTTCAAAAATTTGAAAAATACGGCAAAATCAAAAAAACAGCTTATCGTTGGCAAAATTTACTCAGAAAATTGGATAATCAAAAATGCGAGAATTTGCTTTCATAAAAAAAGAAATAAAGCTTCCGGGCGTAATGGGCATGATGCAACCAATACATCTTGGAGATACATTGATTACCTTAAATTTACTGTACAATAGAGCAAAAATTTTAAACCAAGAATTCAATGTTTTTGGACCATCTTGGATCGAACAATTATTTCATATTTTTGATTACAAATGGTTAAAATATGAAGGAAACTATGAACACACAAAAGGCGATCCATTTGTGTCATTTTCAGATTTAATGCCAAACAACAAAAAAGGATATTGTAATGCTTGCCGGTGCTGTCGGCGTCGGCGAAGCAAGCAGCCACCGACCTACTTAGATTCTAAATTTTGTTCTATTTCAAATTTTAAACCCATTGAATATCAAAAATTTGTATTGCCTGACAATAAAATTTTTCCTGTACGATTTGAGAATATAACTTATTTTCAATTTGATAGCCGATCCTTACACTGCGAACACAAAGTGCCACTATCAAGAAAAGAAGCGGAAAAAGTAATTTCGCAATTCAAAAGCCATAACTCGAAAGTTTTTGGAATAGGAGGAACAGAAACGAAATCTTATATGAATTATTCATTTCATTTGGGTAATCTAACAGAAATTGCCCAGAATTTATGTAATTCTAAAAAGTTTTTAGGAATCGATAGCGGCATCTCACATTTAGCTGGAAGCCTTAAAATAAATGGAGAAATCATAAATATTCATACACAAGAGCCTATGGTTTCTGAACTAATAGAAATGTATGAAATATTTTATCCTACTCTCAAAAACATAAAGCGGGTCGATTTTTTGAAGGCAAAAGCATGCAAATTCCTTTTATAGTAAAACCCAATATTTCTGAAGTGGAAGCCCAAAACTTCAGAACAAGATTCGGAATATCACATGAGTTCGATTGTTCCATCCGAGAAAACGTGTGGCGGCGGCATCAGACGAAAGAAAACTCCGATGTTTCTGGATGGGATACAAATCTTGATAAAAGAATAAGATTGGTCCACTTTCGTGACAAATATGGAATTATAAACAATAATTTTTGTCTCATTGATAATTATCTCTATATACATCTCTATCTTCCCAAGCTAGAGGCTGAATCATATTTGGCCATATTAGAAAAGACGCCTACCACAGTTCATGTTAGAAAAGATGAAGACTATCTTGCATTAGATATTTTCTACGGCAGTACGCCCACACAAGAAATAAAAAATAAGCCTTGGGAAATTTTCAAAACCGGCATTCGCAAAAAATTAAAAGCCGGATCGCCTACAAAAATTAAAATGAATGAGTTGGAAAAATTCTTCCCCGCACACTTGGAACTTGGTTGTGGGCCAAGCATTGAAGCTGGAATCCCACCACTAAATTACTTTCACAAAATATTTTCCATCTCAAAAAATGACAAATTCGTTTTTCAAGAACAAGATGATGATTTGGTAAAATCGCTAATTGATCCAAAAAGTTGGTATGAAAAAACCACATATATGCAAAAAAAATGTCTTGAAGCGTCTCCCACTCCTTTTTACTTCAAAATCAAATCCCTTATAGATGCCGGAAAAATTATCGGACCAGTATTTAACAACAATTTTGATGGCCTAATCAAAAGCATAGGGGCGGAAGAAATTTGTTTAAGAAAATGGGATGAAAAAGGCATTTATCCCAAATATACATTCAATAAATCTGCAAAGACATTGATTGTAATTGGATCGCACGCAGACCGCAGGGAATGCCAAAAAAACGCACGAGAGGCCGGACTCAAAATTGTTTATATTGATCCAGAAGGGTATCAGACCAAAGACGGTTTTAATCACTACCACCTAGAATCGCCACAAGATGAGGATTTTGTGGTTAATGCCTCAGCCGCTGAATTCCAATGAATTGACACTATACCTTATCAGGACGTTCAATATGAAAAACCAAACCATTTTATTCTCGACCCCAAATAGCGTAATTCAATTGTCAATAAAGAGGTTCTAATGTTTGATTTAGAAATAATTATTCCAATTTCTTCAAAAGGTAAATACATTCAAAGATTTAAAGATTTGAAAAAATATGGTCTGATTAATTTAGGAAATAAAAAAGTTGTTTTGAAATTATTGTTAGGTCCAACTGAAACAGTAAATCGCTTCGATGAGCAACTCGGCGGCATAAATGATTTTAGAGAAAATGGATTAATTGTTCAAATATTTAAAAGTAAATATAATTCCGCTGTACAAAAAATTTATGATTATTATCTACAAATGACGAAAAAAGATATTTCAGAATCAAGATGGTTTGCAAAATTTGATGATGATTCCATAACTGATCTTTCTTTATTTATAGATAACTTGGATTTAGATTTCGACCATGAGAAAGAATTCTATGTAGTTACAGAACTATGTAAAGAGATTCATACTTTTGAAATCAATTTATTAAAAAAGTTAAATTATAAATGGTTTTTGCCAGGACATAAACCGCTAATTCATGAATGGGAAGGATGCTGCTTATCTCGTCCTGCATTAAAAAAAATAATAGAGAATAAAAACTCTTTAGATTTTTTTGGAGAAAGAGTGCTATCAGATACGCCCCCAGGAGATGTTGCCTTAGCTGTTGCTGCAAGAATGAATAAAATTTATCCAGTTGAAGCAAATTTTATGTCAAAAAATCCTTGCTTGCATCATTTTTCTGTTTTCGGAGGGATAGTTACTCATATTCATTATATGGCAAGAGATATTAACGCTTCTTTATTTGATTTTTATATTAGATTTATGGAAAATAAATCTAGAATCAAAAAAGAATTAATCAATAAAAAATTTTCTTTTTATAGGACGGTTACGAATGATAAAAACCATATAGAAAAACATATAATTAATTTATATTTTAAAGATAATGGACTTTTTGAATTTCCTAATGGAGGCGGTAATGAAAATGAAACTTATTGGGAATTTTTAGATGGTCAATTAATTTTTTATAATTCTAATTTTGTTCCAACAACTATTTTTCATGAAACCGATTTGCAGTTTAATTGTTTTCATGGGAATTATTTGTTTGAAAAGAAAATCAAACACCATTTAAAAATCATTTAGATTCCTCTATGTGTGTCTGGGGGTTAAAACCGTATATTTTGAAATTCCTTGGTTCGTATTCTTTGGTTTCTAAGGCGAACTCAACCATTGCCTCTAAATTCAAGTCATAAGGCAATTTGGTCAATTCTTTTATCACTTCTTTTTTATCCACCAGTGACTCCCACTCAATTATTGGTATCTTATAATCGTTACAGTATTCTTTCAAAGTTTCCTGATAAATATGGTTGCACATCAATATTTTATGTTCTATTGAACTGAGGGTGTTCTCGGAGATTTTGAGCATCTTTTTTGTCTTTGGCGGTAGGGTGTCAAAGTTCGCCACCATCGAGTTGTAGATACAATCATACCACCAGAAAACGTGATCTCGACGCCGAGGCGGAAAAGAATGTTCGATTTTTCGAGTCAAGCCAATACAATCGAATTTTTCCACAAAAAATGGAATTTTGAAAACAGAATAATTTTCTTTTGTGAAGTTAAATTGCTCTTTTTGCCAAGTTTTCTGGTATATTTCTTCGCATATTCTCTTGTCCAATCGGGCTATATTTTTGTAGGTCGTGATGAATTCGCAGCCGAATCCACCCGCCAAATCATCAATGTATTTGTCGTTTGTAATGGGGTTAAAAAATTCACGGAAATACCTTTTCTTTGGATCACCCGCAATTAACATAGAGGCAAACCAGTCTGATCCGCTATTTGGCGTCGAGAATAAAATCATTTGGTTTTTCATATTAAACATACTAATTGAGCAGGTCAACCACATGAAGTTGGGCGGTGTAGCACTTTGGAGTGCGTCGAACTTCATCAGTTCGGAGAAGCGGGTTAGATCCCCAAAACATAGTCATTGAATACTTGAGACATTTGCCACTCAGGGAATACGCCGTCAAAGTTCTTTGCAAGGATTGCCGAGAGTTCTGGCTTTCTAAAGAACGGCTCGACAACACATTTGATAACATCAGAAGAAACCACATTCAACCCGCCCGCCGTAAACCACTGATTTTGAGTATTGATAGGGAAGTAATATTTTTGGACAAACTCTGTTTTTACACCCATCTTGGCAAGCTCTTCTTCGGTGAATATCAGATGTACCCATGCCTTATTCAATTGTTTGTAAAGATGTGCCCCATGACGACTCATCCAACTATGGCATCTAACAAACACTTTTGTATCGGGACCAATAACAGATTTAACTTGATTTAGGGCCGCAACGGGGTCTTTGCAATGATCCAAAACATCATATAAAATAACAAGATTAAATGGGCCTTTTTCTACCACCTTAGAAAAATCATCTGTTAGCAAACACTTGTCGTTGCCAGAATGTGTGGGCCGAACAATATCATACCCAACAACAAAATCCGCAGTTTCAGAAGCCTTGAGAGCAACGTGCCCCTCTCCACAACCAAAATCAAGAACCTTCTTGCCTTCGAGTTTGTCGTCAATATAATCCAAAATTCCTTCCGCTCGCTCTAGTTTATCGTTCTCGCTATCTTCGCAAATCAAAAATTGAGGCGCTGCTTCGGGCCAATCGGAACCATCCAACAACTCCAATAGAACATGCTTGTCTGATGGGAAAAGCGATCTGTCTATTTTGAAAGATGAGTTTGTTTCGACCGGAACAGGAACAGGAACAGGCTCAGCCGATACTAGCGGTTTAGATTGTGAGTCAATTTCTTTTTGCACCAACTCTGATAGTTCCGCTGCCTTGGATAAAAAATCACGCTCTGATAGTTCCGCTGCCTTGGATAAAAAATCACGCATTAAAGCCAATAATTCTTGATTTTGCATTTTGGTTCTCCTTTAGCTTATAATAGTGATTCTATGATAATAAATAAAGTATGCTGAAACTCAAAAAAAAGACTTCCGATATTTACGGATTTATCCATATCGGCGTAATGAATGATTGGCAACAAATCCTCCAAAACGAAATGGAAGCCATCCACGCTTCCGGTCTTTTTCAAGAAACAAACACAATTTTTGTCGGCATTTCGGGGGAAAAAGTTTCTATCCCCAGAGGAACAAAGTTGGCGGTTCACAACCCTACACTTAAAGCCGGGGAGAATGAAACGATTAAATTCTTACACTCTATGAGCAAAGTGCTTAAAAATGCAAAATTTTGGTATATCCACACCAAAGGCGCTAGATGGCAAGCCGGAACAGGAGAAGCTAAAAATTCCGAAAGTTGGAGAAAGTATATGCAATTTTTTATAATCGACAATTGGAGAGATTGCACGCAAGCCTTGGAGACACATGATGTCTGTGGAGTTGAGTGGACCAAGAGTGGATGGAATAACACCTACATATTTTCGGGAAACTTTTGGTGGGCCACATCGAGCTATTTAAGCAAAATAGATAAACCACTCGTGCCCTATAACCCTTATGGAGGAGAAAGATTTAAAGCCGAGTTTTTTGTTTCACTTGCCAACCCAAAGACAAAGAACTTCATTTCCTTGAATCCGCCCGGAGATGGTAACCTGTATGGAAGATTTATAGAACCAAGAATATATGTTCGTGTCCACAACAGGGCCAAGATAAAACTTTAATGAGAACAAATGCTGAAAGTACCTATTACCTGGACAATAACTTGGATGTGATGGCGGCGGTTAAAAAGGGTGAATTCAAGAATGGCTATGAACATTATACCAAACAGCCATAAGGAAAACAGGAAACACTTATATGAGTAACATTACTTTTAAACATAGTGGGCAATTAGGGGACATTGTTTATTCTTTATTCACTGTAAAGACCTTATGTGGTGATAGCAAGAAAGCTGTGTTTTATATTAATTTGTATAATACTATAAGGATCGGCAAGTCCGGGTTTGATAATATTAGAGTCGTTTACGGTGTGGATAAGGATTCTTATAATTTTATAGCTCCATTAATCGCATCTCAACCTTATATTGAAAAGGTTTTAGTGTACAACGGGGAAAGAGTAAATTATGATTTTGATGTTAGCTTGTTCAATTATAGGAGCGGACTGAAATTGCAGTCCAACATCATTAATTACTACGATAACGTAGATTATAATAAAATTGATAAATGGTTAACCTTGCCAAAAATTGATGGGTTTCCTAGATTTAATGTTTTAAATAGGACAAGAAGATATAGAAATGATGTTTTGAATTATGCTGAGGTGGCCAAGAAGTTTTGTTTTGTAGGATTGAGGTCGGAGGTAGACTTTGATATTCCGAGGATACCAGTACAGAATGCATTGCAATTAGCGGATGTATTGAATCAATGTCATTGTTTTGTTGGCAATCAGTCTTTGGCATATGCGATTGCATGGGGGCTTGGTGTTGAAAAAAGGGCTTTGGAGATAGGATACGTCGCTAATGTCAAGGATCAGGATGGTTTTAAAATACATGACAATGAAGATTTATTTAGTTTTTGTTCTACTATAAAGACTGTTAATGACTTGAGTAAGTGTGTTTTTCCTGTGCGGGAGTTTGATATAGGGACTGTTAATATGAATAGGTACGAGGTAAGTCCAGGGGTTCGGAGTACCTCATCCCTGGGCTTCACCAAAAATTACACGGGACTGTTAATATGAATAGGTACAATAAATTTGACGAGGTGTTTTATTTAACCAACAATCCAGATGTAGCCAAGGCTGTGATTTTTGGAGGTTTAAAGTCAGGCGAAGAACACTATTTATTGAATGGTAGACGAAGAAGCACCATCTGCTCTTTGAAGTTACCAACCGAAAACCCTGCTACATGAGCATTGCGACGAATTTCGTCAAAGTTATATTCGTGGGTCACATGACCGTTCTCAAATACCGTGGCGAGCAGGTCGCCGCCCTCTTCGGCTTCGGAAACCGTGTGGAATGCAGGACCGTGAGCGCCATGAATAATCTTCAATTTCAACCGGCCACGCTTGGAAGCCTTATCGCCGCCAGTAATGGGCCGCTTGTAAACGTCTCGTGAATCGTCGCCCACCACAACCTGCGAACACTTGAAGGCAAACTTCTGAGTGTCCCGGTTGAGTTTTTGCAACAAACCACCGCCCGAACCAAAAGCGATATTGTCAGCAGACCAACCATTGACCTTCATTGCAGACAGGATTTTGTCAAGCATTGCAAAGTCAATGCCGTCGCCCTGAATCACTCGGACCTTCGGATTGAGAACCTTGAACCCCTTGGCATTAGTTTCAAATCCAAACTTTTCGCCAAGAATATCCAAGACCTTATTCACCACAGTCGGCGGATCGCCGCTGTCAGGCCGGACAACCAGTACGCCGTCACGAGCCAATACTTTATCTTTCAATTGTGTGCCCCAATACTCGGAGCAAGCACGATAAATGTCGAAGCTATCCGACACACAAGCAACAAACCCATCAGGGTATTGTTCCAGCATGTTCCTCATAGCATCAACTTCGTTCTCTTCTCCCCAACTGGTAATCGTGCTGTGTTCAGCAGCAGGAATGGAGAAGCCGGGCATCTTTGCTTTATAGAACTTGCGAGCAAGAACCAAGCCCACTGTGGTGTCAGTACCTTGGAAATTAACCAAGTGCGAAGCACCACCAATTGCGGCCTGTTCGGGGCAAGTAACACCACGGAAGCCGAAGTCATGCAATTTGAAAGTAAGTCCGACAGGATCGCCGGTTTCTTGCAAATATTTGAGCAACACCTGCTTCATCGCCCGACTTTGAGTGGCGACGGTGGAAGGATACCAGACTTGAACCAGAAGGGTTTCAAGATAATTAGTAAGCCAGTATACTTCGGGATCGGTGTTTTCAACGGTCATCAATACATTCGACGTATTGATGCCCAAGCCCTCTGGAACGGCCTTAATGCGAATGGGAAGGTAGCCGCCGTGTTTGTTGAGAATATGTTCCCAACCGGGGCGATTAAAGACCGGCTTATTGAAAAAGTGGCCGTAGAATAGTTCTTCGGCTTCGTCAATCTTTTCTTTGGTGACGACCGGACCAGCAAGATACTGCTTGAGCAAGTATTGTAAACCAAAGAAAGTCGTCTGTGGGAAGGAAGCCCCGGTGCGACTCTCAAAATAAGAGTAAACGAAGCGGGTATTCTTCGGGTATTGCTTATAATGACTGACCTTGTATGAGTCTGTCAACCAACAGATGTTATTTAACCAATCGAAGTTCATTCTTTTTCTTCCTTTTCAGCTTTCTCAATTTGCTTAGAGAGCAAGATCATATGGGTGATTCCGCCCACAAATCCCAAGACTGTAAAAAGGAAAATAAATACTGGTGTTGTGTTTAACCACCTGTCCACAAATATGCCCGCAATCGTGGGAATGACCATTTCCACTAAGCTAGAGCATAATATCGGCCAGTATTATTCACGATATTTCTCGCATTTAGAGAAATAGACCGGGCGGGTCGCTTAGTGTCCCTTCCCGGCCTATTCCCCATTCTAAAATTCAATCTTTAAATTCACTGTCCCCGGCAGGACAACTAAGCCGCCAACAAGGAAACCGGCTTTGACGGCTGACCTGCATTACTAGGGCACTCACCTAAATAAAAAAAATAGACTCTTTTCAAGGCGGGCCACGGCAACTTTTATTTTTGATTCTCATTTTTTGTACCCAATCAATAAACAATAAAAAAATTAAGTGGCCGGTGAGCGGTCGCTCACGATGCGGCCTAATCTACGAGCAAGTTCTTTACACGGTCTTTGGACATTATGCCCATCGCCGTGTTGGTGACTTGCCCACTTTTGAAGACCTTCAACGTCGGGATAGATGAAATGTTATATTGCGCCGCCAAATCTTGGCAAGCATCAATATCCACCTTCACGACCTTGAAAGCTCCACCACTTTCCTGTGCAACTTGCTCCAAGGTTGGTGACAGTGCCCGACAGGGAACGCACCAAGAGGCCCAGAAATCAACGATGACAGGGACCGGACTGCGAACTACTTCCTGCTCAAAATCTGCTGACGTTACTGACTGAATCATGTTCTTCCTCAATGCTATAATTGTACCACAGGATTGCCCGGAAAAGAAACTCTTTGAATTATTTTTCGACAAATACTTATGGGATTTAGATTATTATTTAAATCCTAAACGATTGAGTAATTCCCTTGCTTGCTCTTCCAAGGCTTCCCGGCAGTAATTGTAAGTGCCATCAGATCGCTTGGAAGTAGCAACACGTTGAAGTAAACTGAGAACTTCAAAATACGGCGTGTCCGTATTAAGGGGACGTTTCCCTTGCGGAAGTGCATCGGCCCGGATGAATAGGGCGGCAGGAGCCGAATCGAAATACTTAAAGAGGGCGGGGCAGAGCCACCCTTCATGTCCAGTTTCTTTTTCTTTATACCAGTTGCCGCCAGCCTCTTCACGCTGCCACTCGACCTGAATCTGGAAGCCGGGGAAGGCAACAGCAGCAAAAGTTAATTTGAATCCCCGCTCGCCTTCTTCCAAAGGAATACCATTGGATGCAAGTAGACCCTCAAGAATTTCGGGCACACCTGCTACGAAGGCTTCTTTTACAAGACCAGTGCTGGAGTCGTCAAATACCCAAGTGCCAAGGTATTTGTAAGGCTTCAACACCATAATGCTGTTATTCATTTCTTCACTCCCAGCCAGTTGTTATTTGTTATTCTCAATTGTTGCTAAAATTAGTGACCAAACCATCGGCACGCCGTTCTTTTTTCACCTTTTCTTTAAGGAAAGATTCCATTTCCTCTTCAAGTTTTACGATAGGCTCGCCACTTCCCCGCCAACGGATGGGAGTATCTTCATAAATTTCTTCCAATTCAATAAGACGTTCCCGCATCTTCTCATGCTCGGCAACAATGAGAGCCATTAACTCTTGCAACACCTTCATTGACGTGGGGCAAAGGCAGACAACTTCATTTTCTGGATTTCGGAATACACCGCAATGTGGACACTGAACGATAGTCATTTGTAAACCACCTTTACTCAAGAGGGGATCGCCCATGTGTAATTACTCTTCGGCCCGACTATCTTCCGTCCAAGAAACCGACAAGGAAGAAAGAGCCTCGATCAATTCGGCTTCCAGAGCGGCGATTTCTTTCTTGATGCGGGGATTCTCGGTACGATTGAGCCGACTAAGTTCCTTTTCGTTGGCGGACAAACGTAACCCAAATTCACACTTCTGGTCAGCCAAAGCGTTCGGAATCATGTTATTGAGGCGTTCTTGTTCTTCCTTGATTCCATCAATCTGCTCGTCGTTCTCGTTCACTTGGTCTTGGAGTTCACTGATTTTCTTTTGTAATTCAACACACTTCTGGACGCCCCTATTCTTGCTGAGAGGATTCTTCACAGCAAGAATCTGGCTTTCCAACCAAGCCGAGGAAGCAGGGAATTCGAGATTGCGAACACAAGTCTCAACGACTTCCAAGGTTTGTTCGCCGTTGCCCCAGATGTTCGATCCGGCATCAAGGGTGCAACCCAAACGGACACCGTTGGCTGTATTGGTTACTTCGGAATTATCCGAAGCCTTGATAGCCGACCCCTGCCAAGTCCGACGATATTCCGCCTCGAAACGGAACACCTCATTCTTGACATTTTCAACCGAATATACCGTCCGCTGACGGTAGCTTTCTTCGGTGACAATGCGGCCCTTATTGAACTTAATCGAAACACGACGCTGTTCAACGGGGTCGGATTTCTTGAAGACCTTCACGCCGGTTTCCTTGGCGTGAACAAGGATAACGTCTTCGCCCGGCTTGCAGGCTTCGAGAACACACTTGCCTTGGAAGTCGCCATCCAAGAATACTTCACAAATACCCTTGCCCAGCGAGTGAGCCGTTTCGTTCTTCAACTTAATCGAACGGAACGGACGGCGGGCATCGTTCTCTTCTTTGTAGAATAGAACGATCTTGGAGTCGTTCAGACCAGCACGGAACATCGGAATAATTGCCGATTTCTTGGAAAGCACCGTTACCGGGTTCGGAGCGGTAAAGACCGAGAAATCGCCAGAATCCCGAACGTAGGCTTGCTGAGCCTCGGCCTGCTGAGCCTCGGCCTGATTCATCAGGATGCTCAGAGCATTGGCGGCTTGCTGAGCCTCGGCCTGATTCATCAGGATGGAAACACGCTTGACCGTACCACCCTCGTCGCATTGCCATTCGCCGCCATATTCTTCGGAAACAAGACCATCGTGATCGTCTTGGTCGAAGTGACAACTTCTTGTCGGTTTGCGACTCCTTGTCGGCTCATCGAGTTGAACAGCGCCCTGCGCCTTGTCAGACACGACGTTGATACGCTGACGTTGCGGGCGGCAGATTTCGGCCAAGTCGGTCGAAAAGGCAATCGGCTCGCCAGTAATCACACTGATAATCGAATCCCGCCAGTCATCGTCAGTGTCGTTGTCAACAACCGCTTGACCTTCGAGTTCGACCTTGCCGTTCACAGTGCGAAGCTGGTAGCGAATCTTCCATGCTGCACAAGGAATCGCATAAGAAACCAAAACTGTATAAATCGATGAAACCGTGACAGCACCTTGCTTCGGCACCACCTTGAGGCTGACGAATGAACTATCCGGCTTGATGCCTTCGTATTGCTTTTGCAATACCTTTTCCACTTCCGACCGAACAGCGGGTTCAGTAAAAGAAATGTAAGAAATTTCCCGATCTTCAAAAGCACGAACGCCCTGCTCGGTAAGCACAACCACCCGGAAGCGTTCGAACACAGAGCCATTGATTTCTTGTTGATAGGTTTGCACACCCATCAACTTGCCCCTTGAAAAAGCTGAGTTCCGGTCAATGCCGACGCCGACTTCGACCTTCGCCCCGGCCAGCTTCGTCGCCAGCGACTTCGTGACGTTATTCACGTCAATTTGCAACTTGGTCAGGTCGGCATTGACCGGCGTATACGACGGCGGTTCCGGCAATTGAACATTGCCATAAACGGCAATAGACGCAACGACTTCATCCAAGTCGTCTTTCTTGACCGGGATGGAAATATCAAGGGGAGTATTGCCCTTGATTTCATATTCCCGATTGATGACCGCAGTACCGTTGCTGTACAATTTAACGGAATTACTCATTTTTCTCGATCCCTTTGATTCCAAGCCGTTCCAAAATACTTCACTTTATCCTCGACTAAGAACCATTACTTGTTCTTTTGTGGTGTCGATTTCAGTGAGCGTGTACATTTCGCCACCCTCAATCGAAATTCCTAGAAGTTTTAGCTCGGAATCCAAAAGTTGACGGGCCTTTTTCTTGTCGGGGGCGACAACAATCGAAGCGACTTCTTCCGGCCAAACAGCACCACGGAAATTGGTGCAATAATACACACGATTCATTTGGTTATTCCAGCGGAACTGTTCTGGGAATATTCCCAATTTATCTGAAAGCGGATTGCCAATTGGAAGAAACGTCCAGAAATATCGAATCAACTTCTTCGGAGAAAGTACGTCGATTTCAAAAACTTTCTCCAATAGGATGATGTTGAACCGGCTACTATTTCCATCTCGGCTCAAGGTAAGAGTAGCCATTGCGTTTTTTTGGACGGGGTGTTTATACCACTTTCCATCTTGGCAGTAAGTTTGAATCGGCGGAGAATCAAAATATAAATCCCCCTCGATCCTAACCCCATTCAGATATTCAGACTGATTGTATTCTGGCGTTTCTCCCCATTCATCATCCTCAAACACTTCCACTGTCAAATTGCAAGTAACCGAGATAGACTTGTACTGGCCGATGTTCAAATAGCCTGCATAAGTCATTTTGTCTTTCATGGAGGGATTCTACCACAACTTTTTTGAATTGTAAAGCCGGTTTACAAAGTCGAAACCTTTCTTCTCAATTCGTAATCTTGAGCGGTCAACTTCAGATAATCGTGCAATTCCTTTTCGGGGAACTTGTGTCGGACGTACAACTGCGATTCTTTCATGGACCCCTGCCATTTCAGATAGGTCACGCCTTTGGCGAAGAGGCCAGTGAACATATCCGAAAGTCCATAGGTGATGTGCGACAATGGCACACGGGGATCAAAATCGTATGAACATACGACCGATTCAATGAAATCTTGTTGCATAGAGGCAAAATATTTCGTGAGTCGGTTCTGACCTTCACTAACAACTGACCTAAAAGCTGGTTCCTTTAGAAAATTTTGAGTCAAAGCACGAGGATATTTTCCATCTTTAACAGCGTATCCAATATTTGCAACTTTACTCAGAACCATCGGCCCAACTGGAACCAATGTTTTCGCTTCCAACACACAGCTTTTGTTTTCTGATTTGCTTCTGACGAATTCAAAAGACGCACACCCACGCCCAATGAAATTGGAAAGCACCGCTTCCACTGCAAAAGACAATTCCGTTAAATCGGAATCCGGGCTGACAACGATCTTGGCTGATTCAGGACGAAAAGTAATTTCGGTCATATTCTATTCCCTCTCTCGAAGAAAAACTGTGATTTCATAATTTCATCATCCGTCAATGAAAGACGGATTTCTTCGGATTGAAAAAACACTATGGGGGCTGCGCAACCCCCATAGGCCGGAATAAGCAAACTACACTTTCAGTCCCCCGCCCCGCTTCACTGCCTGCTGTTTCGGCGGCTTTGCCGCATCGTATAGGCTCCACGAAGCTAGGTTCATCCCAAAAGCATCTTTGTCTTATCCCTCGTAAAGAGCATTCTACCACAGAAAATTGGGCTGTAAAGTTACTCCCATAATGACCACCACGAAAAAAGACCACCATTTCCACATTATATTCTCGTAAAAAAAAGGCCCATACCGTTTCCAGTATGGGCCTTTAGCTCATATGGGCATTTGAAGCGACCCTTAGTCGTCGATGGTGACAACGGTTCCGAGAATATCGGCAGCGGCAGCAATCTTGCGCTGCGTCTGGTTGACCGCCGTATCGCTCAGAGCGAACTTCGGGTAAGCCGGGTAAACGATGGGCTGGATAATCTTGAAGATTGCCAGCAACTGATCGACATTCTGGACATAGGTAGCAACCCGGTCGTAGAACCCGGACTTGACCGTGATACCGCTGCCACGCTCCACAATTAGAGCCTTTTCAGCCGGGGTCAAAAACTCAACAGCAACCTTTTCCCCCGGATTGCCAACAGCACGAAGGTAAGCCACCAGCTTACGAACGGCAATTTGTTCCTCGGCAGAAGCCGGGATCCACTCACGGCCCTCACCGAAGCAACCGTCCAGCATTTCGTTCAGATTACGAATGCCGGTGATCGGGGTGAAAATCACTTCGTTGTCAACCAACCGCTCGGCGTCGTTCGGGTGTAAACCAAGATCGGTGAACACCTTGACGAAGTGAGCCTTTTCACTGACGCCTTCTGGTACTTCGGGGAAACGGTACTTGAACTTATCGGTCATTAAAAACACGGCTTGATGATCGACTTCGCCCTTATCGGTACGGGTCTTGATTTCGGGGTTGGAAGGCTTACTCTTCGTCTCAAAGAGACGCTTCGCCATATCCCGAAGGCAAAACTCGTTCAACTCTTCCTTGGAGTTGTCCAAACGCTTCTGGATGGGTTCGGCAACCACCTTCGCTTCAATCCAACGCTTGAAGCTCGTTTGTGCGGCAGGGTCAAGGGGCAACTCCCACTTCTGCTTGCCTTTGGCAACCGGCTTCACTGCCGGAATGAGGTCGGCCAGTTCATCGAGGACGTTGGCGGCGTTAGCGGCCATTGGAGCGGCGGGCTTGGCAGCAGACTTGGCTTTAACCATGATCGAATTCTCCCAAAAAGGCTGTGGCATTCCTCAGAATTACTGGACACACTGCCAGTCTAAGGGTTATGCCGATATTCTGATTCTACCACAGTTTTTTCGGTTGTAAAGTCGATTTTCTGTGGCTTACATGGTCTTCTCTGGTACATCCTAACTTACACAACGCAAAAAGGTTGGTCAGCCCTTTAGGGCTGTCGTTAGACAAAACTTGAAGCCCACTCGCTTTAGCGGGTGGGTAGTTCACGCTACATAAATTTGGCCATAATGATTATCTAAAGCCCATTTCGCTATTTTCTTGATTTGTTCCAAACGAATCGAAATGTCCTCACTAGACAACCCACCATGATGAATGGTCGGACCACTTTTACGCTGTGTAGTATAAGCATCTCTAGCATGTATGTCTAATTGATGTTTTTGTAATTCTTCAATTTTACGATACAAGTCGGCAGGCGATATATCAGAATATCCGCCCTCGTCACCGGGGAAACCTAACAACTCTCCAAAAATTAAACGAGCATTGGCGTTGGTCATATTCAATAAGGGTGGCGTATTCTTTGATTTCGCCCATTGTAAAATTGGGATTCTGATAACCTCACTGCCAAACATGCCACTTTTTTCTACTTTGAACTTGCCATACTTAACACCCAATTCATCCATAAAGTATTTCATTCCCTGAATCAGTTTTGGGATCATCTCCCCCCAACCAGCAGTATAGAAATTTAAAACCTCTTCATGATCGCTATAATATGATCCATCAGGAATTAACATCTGATGTTGCATCGCACCACCAGCTTGTACGGCTTTTTGTTGTTCAGGGGATAGTTTGTCCAATGCAGGATATAAAACCTTCCGCTTGAGTTGGTTCGCTAAATCATCTAAGTCATTTATATCATCTTGGTAATCGTGACCAGATACATAAATCGACATGCTTTCATTTATCTGTTGTAGCCATTCCATGAAGGTTTTCATGCATTTATTTAGCTTTGGCCGATAATATTTGTGAGCGTTGATTATCAACGAAAAACCAGAACTTTCTGATAATAATGTTGAGTTGTTGCTTCATTCGGCGTCATGGCGAGACAAAGACGAAATAGCAAAACTGATTCTCAACAAAAAACCAGAACTTTCTGATAGTCCTGAAAACATTCCTAGAATATATCAACTTGAGCCTTCATCTTTGAGGGCTTTGTTGGCAGCGGCGGTTGACAGGCGGCAAGATCATTTAGGTTCATGTGTTTGTGGGCAGGAAACCCATACTTTTGTCATCAAAAGTTGGCTCCGCTTCGGAGCCAACCCTTTAGGGCATGGGAGGAATGCCCACGACAGCAAAAATAATGTTTTACCCGCCTTTTCTCCTTTGTAAAAAATTAAACCGTCTGCATATATACGAGTGGTATATGAAACAGATACGAACCATTAAAATACAACTGAAGGTTAAAAACAGCGTGTTCAAGCCAACGCTTGAAGCATACACGAACGCCTTCAACCAAGTCTGCAATACCGCTTGGGACAACCAAGAGTACAACGGAGTCCGTCTGCACCACCTTACCTACAAGCGTTTGAGGGAGGAAACCAAACTCAAGTCCCAACTTGTTATCTCCGCAAGGGTCAAGGCTACGGAGGCTCTGGCTTCCGTCATTGCGAGGAAGAAGAAGGGAAAGAAGGTTTCTTGTCCGCAAAGCAAGTGTTGTTCCATAAGGTACGATGACCGGAGCCTGTCCGTTGATTTTAAAAATAACACCGTCAACATTCTGACCGTTGATGGACGAGTAAGACTTCCGATCTTTGTACCCAAATATTTTGAACAGTACCTTTCTTGGAAAAGATGTTCCGCCGACCTTTTTCAAAGCAAGGGAAAGACCTTCCTGCACATAGTCTTTGAGCGGGAGGTTGAGGATGCGAAGCCATCCGGCGATTTTGTCGGGGTTGACCGTGGGATAAGGAACATTGCGGTCACAAGCGACAACAAGTTCTTCGGCGGAATCAGGATAAAGAGATTGAGCGAAAGATACGAGAGGTTGAGAGGCGAGTTGCAAAGCAAAGGCACTCGCTCCGCAAGGACACACCTGAAGAAGATCAACAGGTGCGAACGGCTTATGCGGAAGGACATCAACCACTGTATTGCGAAGAAGATAGTTGAGGGGCTGAAACCCGGCACGACGATTGTTCTTGAGAAACTTACCGGAATCCGTGGCGGTGCGAGGAAACTCAACGCCGAGGAAAGAAAGGAAGGCAAGAAAACATTGAGAAAGGCACAGAGGAAGGAAGTGAACAAGTGGAACTTTTTTCAACTTGAGCAATTTCTCACCTACAAGGCTTTGGCAAAGGGTTGCAATGTTGAATATGTGGATGCCCGCTATACATCTCAGGGATGCAGCAAGTGCGGTCATGTCGCAAGAAGCAACAGGCAATGCCAGTCCTCTTTCAAATGTAAAAAGTGCGGTTTTCAACTTAATGCAGACCTCAATGCTTCTCGTAATATTGTTCTCAAACATTTGGACGCTACATGCCATCCAAACAAGGTAAATGTCAATTTGCCTAACGGCGGTTGTGAAACTGCTAATGTTCACCTTCGGGTTAGAACAAGCCCACTCGCTTCAGCGGGTGGGTAATTGACTTGAGAATTTCTCGTAGAGTTTGTCGGCGGTTTCCAGAATCATTTCTTTCTGGTCAAGACCGTCAACGAGATTTTGAGGGAAAATATTCGGCCCGTGTAACGCCCCAAGCATACAAGCGAGCATCGACCCATTTGAGTCGGCATCGCCGCCAGCACTTACACAATCATAAAGGCTCTGAATTGTGTAAGGATTGCGAAGGAAAAACATATAAGTAAATGGCAAGCTGTCATAGACATAACAAGAGCCGCCACCGAACCTATTGATGATTTCCTCGGTTCCAACATTCTCGTAATCGTGCAACATATCAAAACGATTGGCAATATCAGCTTGTTCAATCGTTTCTGGAAGTTGCTGCCGTCCGATCATGCCAGCGCCACAAATCGTGCGGATAAAGGAATGCCGATTAAGATTGTCTGATGTAGAAATAAGGCACTTATACACAGCAAAAGTATGTGCCAAACCAGAAGTAATTGCCATACTCGTTCGGTGAGTCATAGTGGCAACTTGAATAATCTTCTGTAAATCCTTTTTCCATTTCTTTTGTTCACAGGCCGGATTGGTGAGGGCCATATAAACAGAAATAGGAGCAACCTTCATCGCTACGCCGTTGCCGAAGCCACGGTTCGTCTTCTCTGTAATACTGGCTTTGCTCCAATGTGTACCAGTGGCAATCTTGGAAATTGCTTCTCTGGTTGAGCTACCCCAACCTTTCACATCAGTAACAAATTCATTGACGTGTTGTTTTGCAATTTCATCCAGATCAAATTCGCCTTTATTGATAAAGGCTCTGGCAATTGCCAAGGAAAGTTGAGTATCGTCAGTCCACGTTCCTTGCATGTGGCCATTGAACCATTTATGGCCGGAACATGAAAGATATTCATTGACTTCGCCGTGAAGTTCTTTGATCGTCTCGGCAGAAAGAGTTTCAACGGGTTTCCCTAGACTATCTCCAATAGCAATGCCCAGAAAGGCACCACGAACTTTATCTTTGGTAATCATGTTTGGCTCTTTGAAAGTTTGTTACACATTCGCAACTTTATAAACTCTCCATTGAATATTACCATAATCTCTTTTCATAAGCCGCAAGGGTCATTCTTGTGAAGGCGGGAAAATTCTAAGATTTATTCGTTCAGGCTCGTCACGCTTTGAATCTGAATCTTCGGAATCTTCATTCCCTTCATGAACAATTCGATCATATTTCAGACCCAAATCATTCAAAATAAATTGTGTGTCTACTACTTCGTATTCACCATCGTTGGCAACGATCATCACGAACGGCCCTAGTTTTTTGGGCTGGTCGCTGTTTTTTAAGTCAAACATCGTTATCG